>Ga0209544_1000686_pt1 | contig 43847 bp, 41 predicted proteins | sample MesohylPK_FD_187297 | JGI IMG/M metagenome (GOLD analysis project Ga0209544, IMG submission 187297) | Host-associated microbial community of the marine sponge Aplysina aerophoba from Gulf of Piran - sponge mesohyl, lysed by proteinase K... | ecosystem: Host-associated > Porifera > Sponge >... | reverse complement strand
TGGCGCGCTTGAGCACATGTTCCGCGGCCGGATCGAGAGTCTCTTCGCGCGCCGCGCGCGGGCGGTGGCGGCGTAGCCATGGAAGCGGTGACCTGGATCGTCCTCGTCTTCGACGCGACGCTGCGCGTCTCCACGCCGCTCATCCTCGCCGCCTTCGCCGGCATGTTCGCCGAGCGCTCGGGCGTGGTCGATATCGGGCTCGAAGGCAAGCTGCTGGGCGCGGCCTTCGCAGCCGCGGCGGCGGCGTACGCCACCGGCTCGGCCTGGATCGGCCTGTTCGCCGGCGTGGGCGCCTCGGTCGCGCTCGCGATGGTCCATGCCTTCGCCTGCGTCACCCACCGGGGCGATCAGGTGGTCTCGGGCATGGCGCTGAACATCCTGGTGGCAGGGCTCGGGCCGGTGCTCTCGCTCGCCTGGTTCGGCCAGGGGGGGCATACGCCCTTGGTGGGGGATGGCGCGCGCTTCCGCCCGATTCACTTCCCCTTCGCCGACCGGCTGAGCGATGTCCCCTTCATCGGCCAGATCTATTCGGAGATCGCGAGCGGCCACAACCTGATCGTCTATATCGCGCTCGGAATGGTCCCGCTCGCGGCGTGGTTCATCTACAAGACCCGCTTCGGGCTGAGGCTCCGCGCGGTGGGCGAGGCGCCGGAGGCGGTGGACACGGCGGGCATCTCGGTCGCCGGCATGCGCTACCGGGCGATGATCGTCTGCGGCATCCTCTGCGGTGTCGCCGGCACGTCGCTCTCGATCGCCCAGAACGCGCTCTTCGTGCGCGACATGAGCGCAGGCATGGGCTACCTCGCGCTCGCGGCGCTCATCTTCGGCAAGTGGCGCCCGGTGCCGACCCTCTTCGCCTGCTTCCTCTTCGCCTTCGCCGATGCCGTGCAGGCCAGGCTGCAAGGGGTGGATATCCCCGGCGTCGGCGTCATCCCGGTGCAGGCGATCCAGGCGCTGCCCTACCTGCTCACGGTGCTGCTGCTCGCGGGCTTCGTCGGCAAGGCGGTGCCGCCCAAGGCGAGCGGCGTTCCCTATGTGAAGGAGCGTTGAAGCATACGGCCGCAGGCGCGGCGGCAGCGGTCAGTCGCCGGTGAGCAGGCGCTCCACCAGCTGGCGAACGGTAGGAATGAAGCGGTTCGAGTAGAAGGGATCATTCGCAAAGCGGAAGGCCGCGTGGCCTGCGAACATGAGCTGGTTGTCGATGTCTTCGCCGTGGATGATCTCCTGCAACGTCTTCTGGATGCAGTAGCTGCGGGGATCGGTCTTCTTGCCGGTCGAGCCCAGCTCGTTGGTCGCCCAGTTGCTGAAGCGGCAGGCGCTGAGGCAGCCCATGCAGGCCGCCTGATCGGCCCTGATCTCGCGCGCCTTATCGTTCGTGACGAAGATGATCGTGGTGTCGGGGGTCTTCAGCACGGAGGTGAAGCCTTCGTCCATCCACGCCTCGGCCCGCCCCAGATCGCCCCTGGTCACATAGAAAGAGCGCCCGCGTGGACCCGGCGTGAACTTCTGGTCATGGTCGCCGATAGGCTCGGCGGTGTAGGCGACCTGGCGCTGCTCGCGCTCGGCGAGCTCCCTGATGAAGTCGTTGCGTACCGCCGAGGAGTAGAAGCCGGTGGGGCTGAAGCGGTTGAGCTTCACGTCCCCTTCCCTCATGCAGAGCAGCTTGCGCTTCCACTGCTCGGAGATCGGGCTCTCCTCGGTCACCAGAGGGCGGGTGCCGAACTGGAAGACGACAGGGCCGAGCTCGGGGTTGTCGATCCAGTCCTCCCAGTCGCGCAGGAACCAGACCCCGCCCGCCATCACGATCGGAACGTCGTCGAGGCCGTACTCCCGCATCTGCTGGCGCAGCGCCACGACCCGCGGATAGGCGGGCTCGGGCTGTTCGGGGTCTTCGCTGTTGGAGAGGCCGTTGTGGCCGCCGGCGCGCCAGGGGTCCTCGTAAACGACGCCGCCCATCCAGTCGGAGAAGCGATGGTAGGCGCGCTTCCAGAGCGCGCGGAAGGCCCGCGCCGACGAGATGATCGGGTAATACTGGACATCGTACTGCGCGGCCACCTCGGCCAGGCGGTAGGGCATGCCGGCGCCGCAGGTCACGCCGTGAATGATGCCGCGCGTGGCCTCGAGAATGCCGTGGAGAATGCGCTCGGCGGCGGCCATCTCCCACAGCACGTTCATGTGGAGCCGCCCGTCGCCGCCCGAGACCTCGTGGGCGATGCGCGCCTGGGCGATGCCGCCCCTAATGGCGTAGTCGACCAGCTCCTCGTGCCGCTCCTTGCGGGTGCGGCCGCGGTAGGTCTGCGGAATCGCCCGGCCCTGCTCGTCGTAGTAATCGGCATTGACGCCGGAGAAGGTGCCGACACCGCCGGCGGCGGCCCAGGCACCGGAGCTCAGGCCGTTGGTCACGCCGATGCCCTTGCCGCCCTCGATCAAGGGCAGCACCTCGCGACCCGACAACCTGATTGCGTTCAACGCCTTCATGGTCGGTCCGTCCACCGTTGCGCCTGGCTCGATCCGCCCAACGCAGCAACGCAGGGCAACGAGCTGGCGCCGCCGCTACGTCGAGATGTGAGCGGCGGCGGCGCCGATTGCAAGGTGTCGCTTCTCTCGGCGGCGTTCCCTACCCGGCCTGCGCCGTCTCCTCGGCCGCGCTCAGGTCCTCTCCACTCTCCTGATTCACGGCCCTCATGCTCAGCTTAACCTTACCGCGGTCATCGATGCCGAGCACCTTCACTTTGACGTTATCGCCTTCGCTCAGCACGTCGCTCACGCTCTTGATCCGGCGCGGCGCGATCTCGCTGATGTGCACGAGGCCGTCGCGCTTGCCGATGAAGTTCACGAAGGCGCCGAAGTCGACGATCTTGACCACCTTGCCGTCGTAGATCACGCCGACCTCGGGCTCGGCCACGATGTCGCGGATCATGTTGATTGCGGCCGTGGCAGCCTCGCCCTCGACCGCCGCCACCTTGATGGTGCCGTCGTCCTCGATGTCGATCTTGGTCCCGGTGGTTTCGCAAATCTCGCGAATGACCTTGCCGCCGGGGCCGATGACCTCGCGGATGCGATCCTTCGGGATCGAGAAGGTGGTGATGCGGGGCGCGTTGTCGCTCACGCTGTCGCGCGCGTGCCCGAGCGCCTTCGCCATTTCGCCGAGGATGTGCAGCCGGCCGTCCCGAGCCTGGGCGAGCGCGGTGCGCATGATCTCCTCGGTGATGCTGGTGATCTTGATGTCCATCTGCAGGGAGGTGATGCCCTGCTCCGTGCCCGCGACCTTGAAGTCCATGTCGCCGAGATGGTCCTCGTCGCCGAGGATGTCGGAGAGCACGGCGAAGCGGTCTTCGTCCTTGATCAGCCCCATGGCGATACCGGCGACCGGCCGGGCCAGGGGAACGCCGGCGTCCATCAGGGAGAGCGAGGCCCCGCAGACCGTCGCCATCGACGACGAGCCGTTGGACTCCGTGATCTCCGAGACCACACGGATGGTGTAGGGGAAGGCCTCGGCTTCGGGCAGAAGGGGATGAACCGCCCGCCACGCGAGCTTGCCGTGGCCGATCTCTCGCCGGCCGGGGCCGCGCAGGAAGCGCGCCTCGCCCACCGAATAGGGCGGGAAGTTGTAGTGCAGCATGAAGCGCTCGCGGTACTCGCCCTCGAGCATGTCCATGATCTGCTCGTCCTGGCCGGTGCCGAGGGTGGCTGTGGCCAGCGCCTGGGTCTCGCCGCGCGTGAAGAGCGCGGAGCCGTGGCTGCGCGGCAGCACACCCACTTCGCACTCGATGGCGCGAACGTCGCTGGTCGTGCGGCCGTCGATGCGCACGCCGCTATCGAGAATCTGGCCGCGCACGATCTCCTTCTCGAGCCCACTCAGCGTGCCGCCGAGAATGCGGGCGGCAGCGTCGTCCTCGCGGAACTGCGCCGCGGTCTCGGCCTTGGCCGCCGACACCTTCTCCTGCCGCTCGGTCTTGCCGGCGATGGCGTAGGCCGTGCGCAGCGGAGCCTCGGCGCTCGAGCGGATCCGCTCGACCAGCGCCGTGTCCACCTCTTCCACGGGCAGCTCCCAGGGCTCTTTCGCGCAGGCCTCGGCGAGGCTGATGATGGTGTCGATCACAGGCTTGATCGCCTCGTGACCGAAGGTGACGGCGCCCAGCATCTGATCCTCGGAGAGCTCGGACGCCTCCGACTCGACCATGAGCACACCCTCCTGGGTGCCGGCCATGACCAGATCGAGGTCGGAGGCCGCGCGCTGCTCGTAGGTCGGGTTCAGAACATAGCCGCCGTCCGCGTAGCCGACCCGGCACCCCCCGATCGGCCCCATGAAGGGGAGACCCGAGATGGTGAGCGCGGCCGACGCGCCGATCATGGCGACGATGTCGGAATCGTTGATCAGGTCGTGCGAGAGCACCGTGCAGATGACCTGGGTCTCGTTACGAAAGGACTTGACGAAGAGGGGCCGAAGCGGCCGGTCGATGAGGCGGGAGACCAGAGTTTCCTTTTCGCTCGGGCGTCCCTCGCGCTTGAAGAAGCCACCGGGAATCTTGCCGGCGGCGGATGCTTTCTCTTCATAGTTGACGGTCAGCGGGAAGAAATCCTGTCCTTCCCTCGCTGTACGTTGGCCGACGACGGTGCAGAGCACCGCCGTTTCGCCGTAGCTCGCGAGGACGGCGCCATCCGCCTGGCGGGCGATGCGCCCGGTTTCGAGGACGAGCTTGCGCCCACCCCACATGACCTCACGACGTGTGATATCGAACATGTTGTTTCCTTCGTTACCGTGGCGAGCCGCCCATTCGGCTCGCCCCTACACAGGCGCAACGCCGGTGGCGGCGGCCCATGCCGCGCCTCCCGCCGTGCCCTCTTGACCCGCGTGCCGCATCCTGGCGGACCACGCGAACGCCAATTCTATTTGCGCAGACCCAACCGCTGAATCACGGTGGCATAGCGCTCTTGATCGTTGCGCTTCAGATAGTCGAGCAGGCGGCGCCTGCGGCTGACCATCTTCAGGAGGCCTTGCCTCGAATGGAGATCCTTCTTGTGGCCCCGAAAATGCTCGGTCAGGTTGTTGATCCGCTCAGTCAGGATCGCGACCTGCACCTCCGGCGAGCCGGTATCGTGGCTCTTGGTTGCGTACTCCGATATCAGCTCGGTCTTCCGCGCCGCGGTGATCGACATCTGGTTACTCCGCTTGTTACATGTTGAAGACCCGCAAGGGGCGGGCCCGGCCCGCGCCGACTTCGGCCAACGCCACGAGTCGTGACCCGGCAACGGCGCGGACCCTTCCGGGTTCGGCGCCGGGCGCGGGCACGGGCTGGCCGTGGCGCAGACGATCTGCCTCGCGTGCGGTCAGTGGCAGAGCCGGGATGTCGGCCAGCACTGCATCGACCGGTAGCAGGCTTTCGGCGAGGTCCGGACTATGCCCGAGCGCGACCAGTTTATCCAGCGGATTCGCATCGCCATCGGTGAAGGGCCCGACCGCGGCGCGATGCAGCCAGCTCACGTAGCCAACCGTTCCCACGGCGCGCGCAATGTCGCGGGCCAGCGCCCTGACGTAGGTGCCCTTGCCGCACTCGACCGCGAAGGCGGCTTCGTCGTCACCGGCCTCTGTCAGCGTCAGTCTCTCGATGTGGACCGTGCGCGGCGCCAGCTCTGGTGCTCTGCCCTGGCGTGCGAGCGCATAGGCGCGCTCGCCGCCGACCTTGAGGGCCGAGTAAGCCGGCGGCACCTGCTCGATACGGCCGACGAAGGCCGGAAGCGCGGCTGCGATGGCCTCCCTGGAGGGGCGGCTCTCGCTCGTCTCGATCACCGCGCCTTCGGCATCGTCGGTGTCGCGCTGCTCGCCCCAGCGCACCCCGAAGCGGTAGCGCTTGGGCGCATCCATCATGAACGAGACCGTCTTGGTGGCCTCGCCGATCGCCACCGGCAGAACGCCCGTGGCCATGGGGTCGAGCGTGCCGGCGTGCCCCACCTTCGCACCGCGGCCGACGAGGGACTTGATGCGGGCGACGGCAGCGGCGGACGTGATCCCGCGCGGCTTGTCGACCACCAGCCAGCCGTGGGGGCCGTGCGCGGGCGCGACGTCACTCATCGGAGCCGCCGTCGGCATCGAGCAGCCGGTCGATTTGCTGCACATGCTCGAAACTGCGGTCGATCTCGAAGCTGAGGGAGGGCGAGAACTTGAGCCGGACCCGGCGGTTCACCTCGCCGCGCAGGTAGCCGGCGGCGCGGTGCAGGGCGTCGAGCGCCTCGCTCTCCCGCTCACCGCCGAGCGGCATCACAAAGACCCTGGCGGAGCGCAGGTCCGGCGCCGGCCGCACCTCCGTCACGGTGAAGCGAACATCGTTCAGGATGGGATCGCGGAACTCGCCGCGGGCGAGGGCCTCGGACAGCGCCCCCCTGATGAGTTCGCCGACCCGCCGTTGCCGCTGGCTGGGCGCGCCGGCGCGGCCGCTCCGCCTCGTCATCGACCGTCAGGCGGGCGCGCGCTACGCGTCGAGGGTACGAGCGACCTCCTCGATCTCATAGAGCTCGATGACGTCGCCCTCGCGCAGATCGGTGTGGTTCTCGAACGACATGCCGCACTCGTACCCTTCCTTCACCTCGCGCACGTCGTCCTTGAAGCGGCGAAGCGTCTTGAGCGAGCCGTCGTGGATGACGACATCGTCGCGCAGCAGCCGCGCCTTCGAGCCCCGGCGCACGAGACCGTTGGTCACCCGGCAGCCCGCGATCCTGCCGACGCGGCCCACCTCGAACACCTGGAGGATCTGGGCGCTGCCCAGATTCCGCTCGCGCGCCTCCGGGCGCAGCATTCCTTCGAGATTGGCCCTGACTTGGTCGACGACGTCATAGATAACGGCGTGATAGCGAAGCTCGATAGCGCAGCGCGCCGCGAGCTCGCGTGCCTGAGAGTTGGCGCGCACGTTGAAGCCGATGATGGTCGCGTCCGACGCGGCCGCGAGCGTCACATCCGATTCGGTAATGCCGCCGACGCCCGAATGGAGAACGCGCACCGCCACTTCGTCCGTGCCAAGCCTGCCGAGCGCGCCGACCAGCGCCTCGACCGAGCCCTGGACATCGGCCTTGATGACGAGCGGAAGCTCGCTCTTGTCTTCCCTCTCCTTGATCTCGGAGAAGAGCTGCTCCAGGTTGAGCGGCGCGCCGCGCGCGACCTCCTTCTCCCTGGCGCGCGCCTGACGGAACTCGGAGACTTCCCGCGCGCGGCGCTCGTTCTCGACCACCACGACCTCATCGCCCGCCAAGGGCGCGCCGCTGAGCCCCAGAATCTCGACCGGCACTGCTGGCCCGGCCGACTTGGCGCTGCCGCCGCGGTCGTCGTACATCGCCCGCACCCGGCCCCACTGCGCGCCGGCGACCACGATATCGCCGACGTTGAGCGTGCCGCGCTGGACCAGAACGGTAGCCACCGCGCCGCGACCGCGATCGACCTTGGCCTCGATCACGATACCCTCGGCGGCGCGCTCGGGGTTGGCGGTGAGCTCCAGGAGCTCCGCCTGCAGCAGGATCGCCTCTTCCAGCTTGTCGAGATTCTGCTTCTTGATTGCTGAAATCTCGACCGCGAGCACGTCGCCACCCATCGCCTCGGTCACGATCTCGTGCTGGAGCAGGTCCTGGCGCACCCGGTTGGAATCGGCGTCCGGCCGGTCCATCTTGTTGATGGCGATCAGGATCGGGACGCCCGCTGCGCGCGCATGATTGATCGCCTCGGCGGTCTGGGGCATGACGCCATCGTCCGCTGCGACCACGAGAACGACGATATCGGTCACGCTCGCGCCCCGCGCGCGCATCTCGGTGAAGGCGGCGTGGCCGGGCGTGTCGATGAAGGTGATGCGCGACCCCTTCGGCGTCTCCACCTGGTAGGCACCGATATGCTGGGTGATCCCGCCCGCCTCGCCGGACACCACGTCGCTGGAGCGAATGGCGTCGAGCAGCGAGGTCTTGCCGTGATCGACATGGCCCATCACCGTGACCACGGGCGAGCGGGAAATCAGGGCCTCGTCGGCATCGTCCTCGCCCTTGAGCCCGATTTCGACGTCGGCCTCGCTGACGCGCCTCACCTTGTGGCCGAACTCTTCGACCACGAGCTGGGCGGTGTCGGCATCGATCGTCTGGGTGATGGTGACGACCGTGCCCATCTCCATCAGGCGCTTCACGACCTCGGCGCCGCGCACGGCCATGCGGCTCGCGAGCTCCTGAACGGTGAGCGCCTCGGGGACCACGACCTCGCGCACCACCGGCTTGAGCTCGTCCGCGCGCATCGCCTCCCGCGCAAGGCGCTTCTCGCGCTCGCGCTGACGACGCAGCGACGCGAGGCTGCGCCCGCGCTGCTCGCCGACGGAGCCGTCGAGGGCTTCCGAAAGCGTGATCTTGCCGCCACGCCGGCGCGGCTGGTCACGCCGCGCCGGGGTCGCCGGCCGGCGCTGCTCGCCGCGCCGGCGGGGCCTGCCGCGTTCCTCCTCCGCCGGGGTGGCGGCGGGTTTGGGCCGCGCCGCGCCCGCCGCCTCCGGAGCGGCGGATTCTTCCGGCTTGGGTTCCTCCGGCTGGGGAAGCCTGCGTGCGGCATCCTCTTCCGCCCGCTTGCGCGCATCTTCCTCGGACTTGCGGCGGGCGTCCTCCTCGCTCTTCCGCCGCTCCGCCTGGGCGTGTTCGGCAGCCAGGCGTTCCTCTTCCACAGCGCGGCGGCGGGCTTCCTCCTCCGCCCGCGCCCGCTCCTCACGCTCGGCGCGCACCGCGTCCCCGACGGCACGCGCACGCGCAGCCTTCTCGTCAGTCGTCAGCGTGCGGAGGACAACCCGCGAGCGTGGAGCCATGGAGGTCTGATGCACGTCGTCCTGAGGCGGTGGCGCCTGCTCGGCGACAGGCTCGGGTGGCGGCGCCTTGGGCGTTGGCGCCTTCGCCTTGGGCGCCGGCACGCCATCTGCGACGGCGCCGCGTTTCAGCGTCCGCTTCTTGCGGACCTCGACGGCGACCGCCCGGCTGCGGCCGTGCGAGAAGCTTTGCCGGACCTGGCCGGCATCGACCGTCTTCTTGAGCTCGAGCCGCCCCGGCCGCTTTAACGACAGGGGCTTGCGCCGCTCTTGATCACCGGCTTCGATTTCGTCACTCATTTTGCCATATCCCGGTCGCCGGGCTCCGCGCGCACGCCTGCAAGCCGCGCGGATTCCTGAAGGAACCGATCAGCAAGCCGGCCTGGCGCCAGTGCGGCGTGCACCACATTCTCACGGCCCAGGCTGCGGCTCAACGCAGCGCCATCGAAGTCCGCAATCACGGGAATGTCCCGCGCCAGCGCACCGAGGCGCGCCCGGCCGTGACGGGCGCCGTCGCTCGCTTCGACCAGGACGGCCACGCGGCGCTCGGTGAGCGCACGCTGCACCTTGTCGAAACCCGTGACCAGCGCGCCGGCGCGCCGTGCCAGCCCGAGAATATCCAACACCCTTGCGCTCAACTGCCGCTCCACCTCGTCGATCAGGTCGGGCGTCACGGCGATCGGCCGTCGCGCGGCGCGGGCGAAGAGGCCGCGTGCACAGGCCTTCTCCAGCGCGGCGCGCTCGGCGGAGACCCAGAGCCCCCGGCCCGGCAGCGCCTCGCCCAGGTCCGGCACCAACGCGCCGGCCGGGTCGACCACGAAACGCAGCAACGACTCGCGCGGCTTGCTGGCGCCGCTCGCGATGCAGCGCCGGGAGCCGGCGTCCGGCGAGGCCGGGCGATTGCGTATGTGTGCCGATGCTGTCAAACGTTCGGTCTCTCGTGCTCCTCGGCGACGGGCTCCGCGGGCTCGTCGGCCGCGCTGGCCTCGTCGGCCTCCGCCCCGTCTGCCGGCTCCTCGTCGTCGAACCAGTGGGCCCGCGCCACCATGATGACGGCGTTAGCCTCGTCGATCGACGGGGCCAGGTTACCCAGAATCTCGATGAGTTCGTCGCCGGCGAGATCGCCGAGATCGTCCAGCGTCTTGATCTCGTTCTCGCCGAGGGCGACGAGAATCGCCGGGTCCAGACCCTCGATGGCGGCGACCTCTTCGCTGACGCCGAGCTCGATCCGGCGCTCGTTGAGCGCCTTGTTCATCGCTTCGACGTACGTCGCGGCGCGGCTCGCAAGCTCGACCGCCAGCTCCTCCTCGAAGCCCTCGATCATGGCCAGCTCCTCGATCGGGGCGAAGGCCACCTCGTCCACGGTGGAGAACCCCTCCGTGACCAGCAGATGGGCGATCACCTCGTCGACGTCGAGCGCTTCCATGAACATCTCGGAGCGCGTGCGGAATTCCTCCTGACGGCGTTCCGATTCCTCGGCCTCGGTCAGGATGTCGATGTCCCAGCCCGTGAGGTTGGATGCGAGCCGCACGTTCTGCCCGCGCCGGCCGATGGCGAGCGAGAGCTGCTCGTCCGGCACGACTACCTCGATGCGCTTCGCTTCCTCGTCGAGCACCACCTTGGTGACCTCGGCCGGCGCGAGCGCGTTGACGATGAAGGCCGCCGGATCGGGCGACCACTGGATGATGTCGATCTTCTCGCCCTGAAGCTCGCCGACCACGGCCTGCACGCGGGAGCCGCGCATGCCGACGCAGGCGCCGACGGGGTCGATGCTGCTGTCGTTGGAGTGCACGGCGATCTTCGCGCGGCTGCCGGGGTCGCGGGCCACGGCATCGATCTCGATGATGCCGTCGTAGATCTCCGGCACCTCCTGGGCGAAGAGCTTGGACATGAAGTTCGGGTGCGTGCGGGACATGAAGATCTGCGGCCCGCGTGGCTCGCGCCGAACATCGTAGATGTAGGCGCGCACCCGGTCGCCATTGCGGAAGGATTCGCGCGGCAGCAGGTCCTCCCTCCGGATCACGGCCTCGGCCCGCCCCAGGTCGACGGTGATTCCGCCGTACTCGGTGCGCTTGACGAGGCCGTTGGCGATCTCCTGCACGCGGTCCTTGTATTCCTCGTACTGCCGCGCGCGCTCGGCCTCGCGCACCTTCTGGACAATCACCTGCTTCGCCGTCTGCGCCGCGATGCGGCCGAAGTCGATGGGCGGCAGCGGGTCCGCCAGATAGTCGCCGACCTGCGCGGCCGGGTTGCGCTCCTGCGCCTCGCTCAGCGCGATCTGGGTGGCCTCGTTCTCGATCTCCTCGGCCACCTCGAGATAGCGCATCAGCTTGATCTCGCCGGTCTCGCGGTCGATGTCCGTGCGGATGTCGTGCTCCTGGCCGTACTTCCGCTTGCCGGCGTGGGTGATGGCCTGCTCCATGGCCTCCAGCACGAGCTCGCGCTCAATTCCCTTCTCCCTGGCCACGGCGTCGGCCACCTGGAGAAGCTCGAGGCGGGCGAGGCCCGCAGTGTCGCCGTCCGCCATCACACCCGCTCCGCCGCTTGGCTGGCCGCGATCAACTCGTCGGTCAGCACGAGCTTCGCCGCGCGAATCCCGTCGAAGGGCAGCGAGACGTCCTGATCGTCAACGGTCATGCGTACGCATCCATCGCCGGCGCCCTGCAGCAGGCCGCGAAAGCGCCGACGACCCTCCAGCGGCTCGTTCATCTCCACCTTGGCCTCGAATCCGGCATAGCGGGCGAAGTCGGCGAGCCGCACCAGCGGCCGGTCGATCCCAGGCGAGCTCACTTCCAGCGCATAATCGGCCGCCGGCAGGTTGTCGTTTTCGAATTGGGCGGAGATGGCGCGGCTTGCGGCGGCGCAGTCGTCCACGGTCAGCGGCACGCGGTCGGCCCGCTCGATCATCACTTGGAGCACCGTCTGCCTGCCCCCGCCGAGGCGGATTCGAACGACCTCATAGCCCATCGCCGCCAGCACCGGTGCAATCGCATGTTCGATCTGCCGTTCCGAGTCCACGTCTCGCGTCTTCGTCCTACCGCACAACAGAAAAAAGGCGGGCCACCACTGCCCACCACGATGTCCTAAACCCTGGGCACACTCTTTGCCGCGCTCCTCACACCCCCGAAGAGCGCAGCGCGGCTAACCTATCGCGTTTGGTGCATTCTCTACAAGGTGATTCTCCCCACCACGCCCGCGCAAACCCCCTGGAATTGCGCGACGCCAACGATTATCGGGGGCTGCGGACGTAGCGCAGGAAGACGGGCGCGCGTCCCTGGGCGCGGGCCTTCTGCTCGTAGCGGGTCTCAGGCCAGTCGGCCGGCCGGGACGGCCAATCGCCGGACGTCCGATCGGTCAGAGCAAAGGCCTCGTTGCCGGCGACGTGCTCGAGCGTCCACTCCACGTAGCCGCTATCGTCGGACGCCCAGCGGAACTCGGCGCCCTCCTTCAGGATGCGCGCAAAGCCCGCGAGGGTCTCGGCATCGATCAAGCGCCGCTTGTGGTGGCGTTTCTTGGGCCAGGGGTCGGAAAAGAGCACGAAGAGGCGGCCGATGCAGGCTTCGGGCATGCGATCGAGCAGGAGTCGCGCGTCGTCGGGGAAGATGCGGACCCGGTCAGCCGTGCCGTCGGCCTCCAGATGGCGGAGGAGGCCGGCGACGCCCTGGACGAAGGGCTCGCAGCCGATGAACCCGACAGCCGGGTTGGCCCGCACCTGATGGGCGAGGTGCTCGCCCGCTCCGAAGCCGATCTCGAGCCAGAGGTCCCGGACCGGCGCCGGGAAGAGCGCGCTCAGGTCGATTGGCGCCTGCGGATCCTCGGGAAGGTCGATCCTGAGCGCCGGCAGGGCGCGGTCCAGCAGCGCCTGGCGGCCGGGGCGAAGCCGGTAGCCGAGCCTCCGCCCGTAGACGCGGCGTCGGCGGTCGTCCATCGCACGGCAGGACGGGCGCCGGCCGCTCGCGCCTTCACCCGACGGCGGCGAGAAGCGGGTCGACGAGGTCCGTCCGTTCCCAGGAGAAGCCGCCGTCGGCCTGGGGCTCACGCCCGAAGTGGCCGTAAGCCGCAGTCCGCTCGAAAATCGGACGAGCGAGGCTGAGGTGCTCACCGATCCCGCGCGGCGAAAGGTCCATGACAGAGTTGAGCGCCTCGGCAAGCCTGGATTCGTCGACCTGTCCGGTGCCGTGGGTATCGACGTAGACCGCGAGCGGATGAGCGACGCCGATCGCGTAGGCGAGCTGGATCGTGCAGCGCGACGCGAGGTTGGCGGCGACGACGTTCTTCGCGAGGTAGCGCGCCGCGTAGGCTGCGGAGCGGTCGACCTTGCTCGGGTCCTTGCCCGAGAAGGCGCCGCCGCCGTGGGGCGCCGCGCCGCCGTAGGTGTCGACGATGATCTTGCGGCCGGTCACGCCGGCGTCGCCATCCGGCCCGCCGATGACGAAGCGGCCGGTCGGATTGACGTAGAACCAGTCCTCCTCGCACATCCACCCGTCGGGGAGTGAGTCCACGACGTAGGGGCGCACGATCTCGCGCACATCGTCCTGGGAGAGCTCGGCGGCATGCTGGGTCGAGACGACGACGGAGGTGGCGCCCACCGGCACGCCCTCCTCATAGCGCAGCGTGACCTGGCTCTTGGAATCCGGCCCGAGGCCGGGCGCATCGCCGGCGTGCCTCGCTTCGGCCAGCGCGGCCAGGATCGCGTGGGCATAGTGGAGCGGCGCCGGCATAAGCGCGTCGGTCTCCCGGCAGGCATAGCCGAACATGATGCCCTGGTCGCCTGCGCCCTGGTCCTTGTTGCCGGCCTGGTCCACGCCAAGGGCGATATCGGCCGATTGGGAGTGAACATGGACCTCCACGGCGGCCTTGGCCCAGTGGAAGCCCTCCTGCTCGTAGCCGATCTCACGGACGCAGGTCCGCGCGATGGACTCGAGGGCCTCGGCGGTGATCGAGTCGGGACCGCGCACCTCGCCGGCGAGCACCATCCGGTTGGTGGTGACCAGGGTCTCGCAGGCCACACGGGCATTGGAATCGACCGCCAGGAAGGCATCGACCACGGCATCGGAGATGCGGTCGCAGACCTTGTCCGGGTGCCCTTCGGACACCGATTCGCTGGTGAACAGGTAGTCTCCTCGCCCCACGGCTTCCCCCAAATTCCGATGATGATGCGGAGGCGGACGGCGACGGGCCGCGCCGCCCGGCGGTTTTCGCAGCGTTCGCGGAGGCGGTCAAGCGCGGGCGAAGACGGGGCTGGCGTGCTATTGGAATGAGCCCGCGCCGGATCGCTCGATGGCCGGCGCGACGTCTTGACCCGTGCTGCACCGGGACCGGGGCATGCCAAGAGGGAGGTGGTGAATGCTCGCCGACATTCGGGGTGTAACGATCAACTACGAGATTTCGGGAAACGAGAGCGGGCCGTGGCTGACCTTTTCCAACTCGCTGGCCACGAACCTGCACATGTGGGACGAGCAGGAGGCCGCGCTCGCGGACGACTTCCATATCCTGCGCTATGACAAGCGCGGGCACGGCAAGTCGGCGCCTGTGGAGGGGCCGTACTCGTTCGACGATCTGATCGGCGATATCGTGGGGCTCTGGGATCACCTGGGCATTGCCAAGAGCCATTTCGTGGGTCTTTCGATTGGGGGGATGACCGCGCAGGGGCTGCTGCTCAGCCATGCCGACCGGGTTACCGCCACGGTCATGGCGAACACCTCGGCGCACAGTGGCGAGGCATTCGTGGCCGCTTTCGAGCAGCGTGTGGCGGCGGTTGCTGACGGGGGCATGGAGGCCGTCGTCGAGTCGACCATCGAGCGCTGGTTCTCCGAGGGCTACCGGGCAAGCGGCGCCGCGCGCATCGACGACGTGCGGCAGATGATCCGCACGACCTCGGCCGCAGGCTACACGGGCTGCGCGCGCGCCATCCAGACGCTCGCGAATCTCGACCGGCTGGGCGCGCTCGACCATCCCGTCCTGCTGATCGCCGGCTCGCAGGACCCCGGCACCCCGCCGGCCGGCATGCGCCTGATGCACGAGCGAATCGGCGGCTCCCAGTATCTCGAACTCGACGCCGCCCACCTCTCCAACATCGAGCAGGCGCCGGCGTTCACGGCCGCCCTGAGGTCGTTTCTTTCGGCGCATTGACTCGGACCGGTGCGGCCGACCCGCACCATGGTGCGGTGCACGGCGGGCGGCGGGCGGGGCCTAATGCGGGCTGGCTTCCGCGCTTCGCGCCGACGGGGTGCCATGGGGTATGATGACGCAGCGACCGGGTATGCTCCGGCCGTCGCTTGCGGTTCAGCCCCAAGAACATTCGGACGCTGAGGACAGGAATTGCGATGACGCTCGCCGCAGTCTCACTCGACGACAAGTACGCCGCCTGGTCGGGCGAGGTCTACATGACCGGCACCCAGGCACTGGTCAGGCTGCCGATGATGCAGCAATTGCGCGACAAGGCCGCCGGGCTCGATACCGCCTGCATGATCTCGGGCTATCGCGGCTCGCCGCTCGGCAACTTCGACCGCGCACTGTGGCAGGCGCGGCCCTTCGTCGAGAAGCACGGCGTGCACTTCCAGCCGGGAGTCAACGAGGACACGGCGGCCACCGCGCTCTGGGGCACGCAGCAGGTCGGGCTCTTCCCCGGCGCCAGGCACGACGGCGTTTACGCCATCTGGTACGGCAAGGGGCCGGGCGTCGACCGCACGATCGACGTCTTCAAGCACGCCAATCTCGCCGGCACGTCAACCCACGGCGGCGTGCTCGCGCTGGCCGGCGACGATCACGTCTGCGCCTCCTCCACGACGGCGCACCAGAGCGAGTTCAACTTCGTGAGCGCCACCATGCCGGTGATCAACCCGGCCGGCGTGCAGGAGTTCCTGGATTACGGGCTGCACGGCTGGGGGCTCTCGCGCTACGCCGGACTCTGGGTCGGCTTCATCTGCATTGCCGAGACGGTGGACAGCTCGGCCATCGTCTCCGTGGACCCGCACCGGGTGGCCATCGTTACGCCCGACGACCATGGGCTGCCCGCAGGCGGGCTCAACATCCGCTGGCCGGACACGCCGCTCGACCAGGAGGAGCGCCTGCTCGAGCACAAGCTGGATGCCGCGCGCGCCTATGCCCGCGCAAACGGGCTCGACCGCGCGGTGATCGACGGGCCGGGGCGACGGCTCGGCATCGTGACCACCGGCAAGTCCTATCTCGACGTGCGCCAGGCGCTGGACGATCTCGGCATCGACGAGGGCACGGCGCGAAGGCTCGGGATCGCGCTCTACAAGGTCGGCATGAGCTGGCCGCTGGAGCCGGAGGGCATCAGGCGCTTCGCCGGCGGGCTCGACGAGATCCTGGTGGTCGAGGAGAAGCGGGGCTTCATCGAGGACCAGATCAAGGAGATCCTCTACAACCTGCCTGCGAGCGCGCGGCCCCGCGTCATCGGCAAGTGCGACGAGGAGGGGCGGCCGCTGCTCCGCGCCTCGGGCGAGCTCGACCCCGGCGGGGTCGCGCAGACGATGGCCGCCCGGCTCCTGCGCCTGGGCGCGGACGAGGGCATCGAGGCCCGCCTCGCCCGCCTGCGCGCCCGGTGGGCCGAGAGCGCCGCCGGGGAACCCGCGGCGATGGAGCGGGTGCCCTATTTCTGCTCGGGCTGCCCGCACAACTCATCGACCAAGGTGCCGGAAGGGAGCCGCGCGCTCTCCGGCATCGGCTGCCACTACATGGCGCAGTGGATGGACCGCGAGACCGACACCTACACCCATATGGGCGGCGAAGGCGCGAACTGGATTGGGCAGGCGCCCTTCACCGAGACCGAGCACATCTTCCAGAACATCGGCGACGGCACCTACTTCCACTCCGGCATCCTGGCGATCCGCGCCGCGGTCGCCGCCAACGTCAACATGACCTACAAGATTCTCTACAACGATGCGGTGGCGATGACCGGCGGCCAGCCCATGGACGGGCCGCTCTCGGTCCAGCGCGTGACCCGCCAGATCCACGCGGAGGGCGTCGGCCGCATCGCGGTGGTCACCGACCAGCCGGAGAAATACCCCTTCGACGGGCAATTCGCGGAGGGTGTGACGATCCACCACCGGGACGAGCTCGACCAGGTGCAGCGCGACCTGCGCCAGTGGGAAGGGGTCTCGGCCATCGTCTACGACCAGATGTGCGCGACCGAGAAGCGGCGCAGGCGCAAACGCGGCCTGCTGGAGGACCCGGACTGGCGCGTCATCATCAACCCGGACGTGTGCGAGGGCTGTGGCGACTGCGGCGTGCAGTCGAATTGCCTCTCGGTGGTGCCGCTGGAGACCGAGTTCGGGCGCAAGCGGGCCATCGACCAATCGGCCTGCAACAAGGATTTCTCCTGCATCAAGGGCTTCTGCCCGAGCTTCGTGCTGGTCAAGGGCGGGCGGCGCCGCGCGGGCTCATCTGCCGGCGTCGCCGAGCGGCCCATTGCCGCGCTGCCCGAGCCCACCCGCCCCGCACTCACCGAGCCCTACGGCATCCTGCTGGCGGGCGTCGGCGGCACCGGGATCGTCACCCTCGCCGCCCTGCTGGGCACGGCGGCGCGGCTGGAGGGCAAGGGGGCCACGGTGCTCGACAAGGCCGGCCTCGCCCAGAAGTACGGCGCCGTCACCAGCCATATCCGCATCGCCGAGCGGCCCGAGGATCTGCATGCGGTCCGCATCGCCGTCGGCGGCGCGAGGCTGCTGCTGGGGATCGACCGGGTGGTGGCGGCGAGCCGCGAGGCGGTGACGCGGCTCGACAAGAGTGCCTCCCACGCGGTGGTCAACGGCGGCCCGATCACGACCGGCGACTTCACCCGCACGCCCGACCTCGAGTTTCCCGGCGCTCAGCTCGAAGGCGTGATCGGCGCGGCGGCGCGCGCTCTCGATGTCGTGGACGCGACCCGGCTCGCGACGGCGCTGGTCGGCGACGCCGTCTACACCAACCTCTTCCTCTTGGGCTTCGCCTACCAGCGCGGCCTGGTCCCGCTCGGTGCAGACGCGCTGGAGCGGGCGATTACGCTGAACGCGGTTGCGGTGGAGGCCAACCTGCGCGCCTTCCGCTGGGGCCGCGTGGCCGCGCACGATGCCGATGCCGTCACCGCCGCGGCGGCCGAGACCGGCACCCTGCCCCAGGAACCGCAGGCGCAAGGGCTGGACGCGCTGATCGAGCGGCGCGCCTCCGACCTCCGGGCCTATCAGAACTCCGCGCTTGCCACCCGCTACCGCGCCCTGGTGAGCCGCGCGCGCGAGGCCGAGCGGGCGCGGGCGCCGGGCCGCGAGGGCTTCGGCGAGGCGGTCGCCCGGGCCTATCACAAGCTGCTCGCCTACAAGGACGAGTACGAGGTCGCCCGGCTCTACACCGACGGCCGATTCAAGCGCCAGGTGGCGGCGGAGTTCGAGGGGCCGGTCGGGCTTCGTTTCAGCATGGCGCCGCCGCTCATCGCAGGCCGCGATCCCCATACCGGACACCTGAAGAAGCGCATTTTCGGCCCCTGGATGCTCTCGGCCTTCGGTCTTCTGGCCAAGTTCAAGGGCCTGCGCGGAACCCCGCTCGACCTCTTCGGCTACAGCGCCGAGCGGCGCCGGGAGCGCGCGCTGATCGGGGAGTACGAGGCGACGGTCGAGAATCTGATCGCCGGCCTGGAGTCGGACAACCACGGGCTTGCCGTGGAGATCGCGGAGGTACCGCTCGCCATGCGGGGCTTCGGCCACGTGAAGGAGGCCAACATCGCCTGCGCGAAGGAGCGCGAGGCCGAGCTGCTGGCCGCCTTCCGCGCCCCTGCGCCGCAAGTGAGCGCGGCGGAGTAGCGCGCCCGGCGACTGCTTACGCCGCAGCCGCCTTCAGCGCCTCGCGCGCGAGCGTATCGGCGCGCTCGTTCTCCAGGTTGCCGGCGTGGCCCCGCACCCAGTGCCAGGACACGTCGTGGCGTTGGACCAGCGCATCCAGGGCCTCCCACAGGTCGCGGTTCTTGACCGGTGCCTTGGACGCGGTGCGCCAGCCCTTGGCCTTCCAGCCGGGGAGCCAGCGGGTGATGCCGTCCTTCACGTAGGTGCTGTCCGTGTAGAGGGCGACGTCCGTGGGGCGCTTGAGCGCCTCCAGCGCCCGGATCGCGGCGGTCAGCTCCATGCGGTTGTTGGTGGTGTCCGCGCTCGCGCCGCTGATCTCGCGCCGGTGCTCACCATAGAGCAGCACCGCGCCCCAGCCGCCCGGCCCCGGATTGCCGCTGCAGGCGCCGTCGGTATAGATCGCGACGGTCACGGCTCGATGCCGTAGGCGCCCAGGCCCGACGCGCCGCGATGGAAGCGGAGTTTGTGCAGGTACTCGCGCGGGTCCTTGGGTTTGACCAGGGCGCCGTCCACCTGATTGATCCAGTCGTAGAGGCGGGTCAGCAGGAAGCGCAGCGCGGCGCCCTCGGCGAGCCGGGGGAGGGCCGCGATTTCCGCCTCGGAGCAGCGGCGCACCGCGCGGTAGCGCCCGATCATGAGGCGCGCCTTGGTTACGTTGAAGCTCAGGTCGGGCTCGAAGCACCAGGCGTTGAGGCAGACCGCGAGGTCGTAGACCAGCGCGTCGTTGCAGGCGAAGTAGAAATCGATCAGGCCGCTGAGCCGGTCGCGCTCGAAGAAGACGTTGTCGGGGAAGAGATCGGCGTGGATCACGCCGCGCGGCAGATCGCGCGGCCATTCCGCCTCGATGCGGTCGAGGGTCGCCGAGGCCTCGGCTGAGAGGCCGGGCGCCACGTCGTCCGCGCCGGCGCGGCAGCGCTCGAAGAGCGGTCGCCAGCTGTCGACGGAGAGCGCGTTGGCGCGCTCAGGCTCGTAGTCGAGGCCCGCCAGATGCAAGCGCGCGAGCGCTTCGCCCAGCTCGGCGCAATGCACGGGCCGGGGGCGACGCGGCCAGACGCCCGCGAGGAAGCTCGTGATCGCCGCCGGCCGCTCGCAGAGCGTGCGCAGCACCGCGCCGTCGCGCCCGTGGACCGGCACCGGGCAGGGCACGCCGCGCGCCGCCAGGTGCTCGATCAGCCCGAGGAAGAAGGGCAGGTCCCTGGCGTCGACCCGCTTCTCGTAGAGCGTGAGGATGTAGGGGCCGCCCTCGGTCAGCAGCAGGTAGTTGGAGTTCTCGACGCCCTCGGCGATGCCCTTGCAGGAGACCGCCGTGCCGATGTCGTAGTCGGCGATGAAGGCGGCGAGCTCGTCGTCGGAGACTTCGGTGTAGACGGCCATCGGGCGTTCGCTCGGCGGGAATCGGAGTCACGCGGAGCGCATCCTAACCAAGGCGCGCGCTCCAGGGGAGCCGCTAAGACGAGGTGCGCGCCGCGGTCCGGGCCTGCACCACTCCCGCGGACTCTCACTTTGTCTCACTAAATCTCACTTTGTCTCACCCAAGTCTTTCTTCCACACGGTTGCATCAGCATTGGGAAGCCTCTCTGCGCGCCCGCGACCTTTCAGGCGCAGGCGACCCTTCTCCGCGCGCACGACCTTTCAGGCGTGCGCGACCAGTTGTACCTTGGCGGCGCCAGCCAGCGAGGAGGCGATGGACGTATTGCGCTCGACGGTCGATCCGGCCTCGGACAAGTTCAAGGGCAACGAGGCGGCCATGCGGGCGCTGGTCGACGACCTCGCCACGCGTCACGCGCGGGTGCTGGAGGGCGGCCCGGCACGTGCGCGCGAGCGGCACCGGGAGCGGGGCAAGATGCTACCGCGAGAGCGGGTCGCGGCGCTGATCGACCAGGGCTCGCCCTTCCTGGAGCTCTCGGCGCTGGCGGCGGACGGCCTCTATGGCGCCGAGGTGCCGGCCGCCGGCATCATCACCGGCATCGGGCGGATCGAGGGGCGCGAGTGCGTCGTCATCGCCAACGACGCGACGGTCAAGGGCGGCACCTACTACCCGCTGACCGTGAAGAAGCACATCCGGGCCCAGGAGATCGCCGAGCAGAACCGGCTGCCCTGCGTCTATCTGGTGGATTCCGGCGGCGCCAACCTGCCGCACCAGGACGAGGTGTTCCCCGACCGCGAGCATTTCGGGCGGATCTTCTACAACCAGGCGCGCATGTCGGCGAAGGGCGTCGCCCAGATCGCCGTGGTGATGGGCTCGTGCACGGCGGGCGGCGCCTACGTGCCGGCGATGTCCGACGAGACCATCATCGTCAAGGAGCAGGGCACGATCTTCCTCGGCGGCCCGCCCCTGGTGAAGGCCGCGACCGGGGAGGAAGTGAGTGCGGAGGAGCTGGGCGGCGCCGACGTGCACACGCGGCTCTCGGGCGTCGCCGACCACATGGCGGCGGACGATGCAGATGCCATCCACCGGGCGCGGTCCATCGTCGCCCGCCTCGATGCCACACCGACGGCGCTCGCGCCGGCGACGGCGCCGGAGCCCTCCTACGACCCGGCAGAGATCTACGGCATCGTGCCGCAGTCGCTCCGCACCATGTTCAACGTGCGCGAGGTGATCGCGCGCATCGCGGACCGCAGCGCCTTCGACGAGTTCAAGGCCCGCTACGGCGCCACCCTGGTGACCGGCTTCGCGCATATCGGCGGCCACCTGGTCGGCATCCTCGCCAACAACGGGATTCTCTTCTCCGAATCCTCGCTCAAGGGTGCGCACTTTATCGAGCTCTGCTGCCAGCGCGGCATCCCGCTGCTCTTCCTGCAGAACATCGTGGGCTTCATGGTGGGCAAGCGCTACGAGCAGGGCGGCATCGCCAAGGACGGGGCGAAGCTGGTCACCGCGGTCTCCTGCGCGGCCGTGCCCAAGCTCACGGTCATCATCGGCGGCAGCTACGGCGCCGGGAACTACGGCATGTGCGGGCGCGCCTTCGGGCCGCGCTTCCTCTGGATGTGGCCCAATGCGCGCATCTCGGTGATGGGGGGCGAACAGGCGGCGAGCGTGCTCGCCCGCATCCGGCGCGACCGGATCGAGGCCGGCGGCGACGAATGGAGCGAGGACGACGAGGCGGCGTTCAAGGCGCCGATCCGCTCCCAGTACGAGGAACAGGGGAATCCCTACTACGCCGCAGCCCGGCTCTGGCACGACGGCGTGATCGACCCGGCGGAGACACGGCAGGTGCTGGCGCGTGCCCTGGGCATCGTCACTGGCGGGCCGGCCGAGGCGACGCGTTTCGGCGTCTTCAGGATGTAGCGGGGAGCGCAGGGCGATGGCCGACGACACCGTGCTGGTGGGGATGGATGGCGCCGTTGCCACCGTCACGCTCAACCGGCCCAAGGCGCACAACGCCTTCGACGACGCGCTGGTTGCCGAGCTCACGCGCACCTTCGAGTATCTGGGCGGCCGCAAGGACGTGCGCGTGGTGGTCCTCGCCGGCCGCGGCAAGTCCTTCTGCGCCGGTGCCGACCTTGCCTACATGAAGAAGGCCGCGGGCTTCTCGGAGACGCAGAACATCGTCGATGCCCGCGCGATCGCGGGCCTCCTCATGGTGCTGGGCGGCCTGCCCAAGCCCACCGTTGCGCTGGTTCAGGGGCCGGCCTATGGCGGCGGCGTCGGGCTGGTCAGCGCCTGCGATACCGCCATCGCGGCCGAGGGCGCGAGCTTCGCGCTGACCGAGGTGCGCCTCGGGCTGATCCCCGCGGTGATCAGCCCCTTCGTGGTCCGCGCGATCGGCGACTCCCATAGCCGGCGCTTCATGCTCACGGGCGAGCGCTTCGATGCGGAGACTGCACTCCGGATCGGGCTGGTGCACGAGGTGGTTCCCGCCAAGGCCCTCGAAGACCGAGGCGAGGAGGTCGTTCAGACTCTCCTGCGATGCTCGCCCGACGCGCAGCGCCGGGTGAAGGAACTGGTCGACGCGGTCTCGGGCCGGCCGATCGACGATGCGCTGGCCGACGACGTCGCGCGCCGGATCGCCGAGGCGCGCGCATCGGACGACGGGAAGGAGGGCATCGCCGCCTTTCTGGAGAAGCGGTCGCCCGGATGGTGGGCCTGAACCCTCAAGCGTGGTGGCACTCAACCTGCTGAAGCTCGCCGTCGGGATCGACGGCGTCGATCACCTGCGCGCGGTCCAGGCGGCGCGGCTCGAGCGGCTCGGCCGCCTGATCCACGTCACCCGCTTCCGCCCGCGCCGGGCCGAGGAAATCTTGGCCGGCGGTTCCATGTACTGGGTCATCAGGCACCGCATCCGGGTGCGCCAGCGCATTCTGGGCCTGGACCGTCACGAGACGAAGGCCGCAGGCAAGCCCAAGTGCGCCATCGTGCTCGATCCCGAGCTGATTGCTACCGACCCGGTGCACCGCCGCCCGCACCAGGGGTGGCGCTACCTGGAGGGCTCCGCCGCGCCGCGCGACCTCGGCCCGGTGGGCACCGTCGAAATTCCCGAGGACGCCTTCCCGCCGGATATGGCGGCCGAGCTTCGCGCTCTCGGTCTTCTCTGAGCGCCGCGTGCGCGTGGCGTGCTATGGTGATGCGGTGCAGCGATGGAGGGCACGGCCATGAGCGGGGCTGACTGGCACATCAAGGGCGACTATTTCGAGACCTGCAGCTGCGACTACCTCTGCCCCTGCATCTTCACCAACATGAGCGCGATGCCGACCGACGGCGTCTGCGAGGTCGCGATCGTGCTGGACATTACGGAAGGGCACTACGGTGATACCCGCCTCGACGGCGTGGCCTTCGTCACTGCGGCGATGGTGGCGGGGCCCATGGGTGACGGCAACTGGACCCTCGGCCTCATCATCGACGAGGGAGCGAGCGAGGCGCAGGTGGAGGCCATCGGCCGCATCTGCTCCGGTGACGAGGGCGGCCCGATGGCGTTGATGGCGCCCTTGGTCGGCACCTTCGCCGGCGTCGAGCGGGCTCCGATCAAGATCGAGAAGCGGGAGATGGGCTTCTCGATCACCGCCGGCGATCTGCTCAGCCACGGCGCCGAGGGCGTGCCCAGCCTGCCCGACCCCTCCGAGACCATCATGATCGACAACACCGCCCATCCCGCCAACAAGCGCCTGCACCTCGCCATCGGGACCCACAGCCACCTCAACGCCTTCGGCATCGACTGGAACGATGCGGCGGGCGGCCACAACGGCCATTACGCGCCCTTCGACTGGCGGCCCTAGTCGCGCGCCCGCGAAGCCTGGCGCGCGCGGAACATAGGTTGCCCGCGAAGCCTGGAGCGCGCGGAATCTAGGTCCCGCAGGCCTCGATCAGCGAACGGAAGATCAGGGCATCGCCGGGGTCGATCGCGTACTCGGGGTGCCACTGCACGCCGATGAACCAGCGGTGCGTGGGGTCCTCGATACCCTCGATCACGCCGTCCGGCGCCAGCGCATTGACCACGAGGCCGGGCGCCGCCGCGGCCACGGCCTGGTGATGGGCGCTGTTCACCTGCATGGCATCGCTGCCGACGATGGCCTGCAGCACGCTGCCAGCCGCCAGCGAGACCGCGTGGCCCGGCTCGGTGCGCGGGTTGGGCTGCTCGTGGGCCAGGGCATCGGGCACCGCATCCGGGATGTGCTGGATGAGGGTGCCGCCGAGCGCCACGTTCATCAGCTGCTGGCCGCCGCAGATGCCGAGGGAAGGCACCGCCCTCCGGTGCGCGTTGCGGGTGATGGCAAGCTCGAAGGCGGTGCGCCGGTCCTTGGTGGTGACGGTCTCGTGCCGTGAGGTGGCGCCGAAGAGGGCCGGGTCCACGTCGAAGGCGCCGCCGGTGATTATCAGGCCGTCTACCGTCTCCAGATAGCGTTCCGCGAGCTCCGGCTCGTGCGGCAGCGCGACGGGAACCCCGCCGGCAGCCGCGATCGCCGTGCAATAGTTCTCGCGGATCGCATACCAGGGCTCGCCGGAATAGCCGCCGGGCGGCTCGGAATCGAGGGTAAGGCCGATGACGGGTGCTGCCATCGGTAGACTCTAACGTGCATTCATCGACGGGGGGAGGGCGCGCCGGCTGCCGCTACGGGTCAACAAGGAGGAAGGGTTCAACTAACTTGTTTCGTGTCAAATACGGGATTGAGGTTGTCATGCTGTGTACTCGTGTCGTCGAAGTGGTGCGGATTGTGGCCGCGCTGCTCCACCGCGGGCACGTCGGCAAGAAGTGCCGGGATGCCTGCGATCCAATCCTGGCCCTGCGCGGGACAGGCAGGGGGACGTGGGCAGACGAGGACGCAGATACCTACGTCGAACGCCTGCGCCAGGGCTGGCAATGAGACGGATTTTGCGGCACGCGAATCATTTCGTCGACCCAGGCAAGGACCACGGCCCGCGGGCAGAGCCGGACGCGGCGCCGCGCCGGCGGGCGATCGAGCGTGACGAGGCGACGCCGTGACATCGCCGCCCTCCCCCATGGACCTTGCCGTGGCCGAGGCCGAGACGGCGCGCGATCGGGGCGAGGTGCCGGTGGGTGCGGTCGTGGTCGACGGGCGCACCGGCGCGGTGCTGGCGCGGGCCGGCAACGAGATCGAAGCGACGCACGACCCGACCGCGCACGCCGAGATGCTGGCCATCCGTGCAGCCGCAGCCACACGAGGCACGGCGCGGCTCGCGGATTGCGACATCTACGTCACGCTGGAGCCCTGCGCCATGTGCGCGCAGGCCATCGCCTTCGCGCGGCTGAGGCGGCTCTACTTCGGCGCGCCCGACCCCAAGGGCGGCGGGGTCGAGCACGGCGCGCGCATCTTCCAGCAGCCCACCTGCCACCACCGGCCCGAGGTCATCGGCGGCGTGCAGGAGACCCGCGCTGCGGCGCTGTTGCGGCGTTTCTTCGAAGCGCGCCGGTAGCGGCTCGCACGCCCATTCCCGCCGTTGCCGGTCGGGTGCCCAAACTCTATAAGGGCCCGCCGTCACAGCACGGGGGAGAACCCATGGCGACCCAGCGCACCCTTTCGATCATCAAGCCCGATGCCACCCGCCGCAACCTGACGGGCGCCATCAACCAGTGCTTCGAGGAAGCCGGTCTTTCCATCGTCGCCCAGCGCCGGGTCAGGTTGACGGAGGCGCAGGCACGGGCCTTCTACGAGGTCCACAAGGAGCGTGCGTTCTACGACGACCTCTGCGCCTTCATGACCTCGGGCCCCGTCGTGGTTCAGGTGCTGCAGGGCGAGAACGCGGTCGAGGCCAACCGCACGATCATGGGGGCGACCAACCCGGCCAATGCCGACGAGGGAACCATCCGCAAGGACTTCGGCGAGTCGGTGGAGGCCAACTCCGTGCACGGCTCGGATTCGCCGGAGAACGCGGCCACCGAGATCGCGTTCTTCTTCGCCGAAACCGATATCGTCGGCTGACGTTGCGCGTCCTGTTCTGCTCCCCATGTTATAGTGCGGCTCGGCACGCGCGGCGAACGCGGGGTGTCGTTCGCGTGGCGAACGCGGGATGACGTGAGCGATGTCGGATGAACGGAAAACGGGTCGGCCCGGCGACGATTCCTCGGTCATCACGAAGTCCCGCAGCGAGACCAAGAAGCCGTCGATGTACAAGGTCTTGCTGCTGAACGACGACTACACGCCGATGGAGTTCGTGGTCATCGTGCTGATGCGGTTCTTCGGGATGGACGAGCAGCGGGCGACGACGATCATGCTCCACGTGCACAGGCGGGGTGTGGGCGTCTGCGGCGTCTACTCCTACGAGGTCGCGGAGACCAAGGTGAAGCAGGTCTGCGAGTTCGCGCAGCGCAACGAGCACCCGCTGCAGTGCACGATGGAAAAGGAGTAACCGGCGCATGCTCTCCCGCGATCTCGAAAAGAGCCTGCACCGCGCGCTGGCGCTCGCGGTCGAGCGGCGGCACGAGTTTGCGACCCTCGAGCACCTGCTCTACGCGCTGCTGGAGGATCCCGACGCCATCGCCGTGTTCAAGGCCTGCGGCGTCGATCTGGAGCGGCTCGAGCGCGAGCTCGAGGCCTTCATCGACGAGGAGCTGGAGAGCCTGGCCACCGAGGAAGCGGTCGAGGCCAAGCCCACCACGGGCTTCCAACGGGTGGTGCAACGCGCCGTCCTGCACGTGCAATCCTCGGGCCGTTCCGAGGTCACCGGCGCCAACATCCTGGTGGCGATCTTCTCCGAGCGCGAATCCCATGCGGTCTATTTCCTGCAAGAGCAGGACATGTCGCGCTACGACGCGGTCAACTACATCTCGCACCGGATCGCCAAGGTCCCCGGCCAGTCGGGGCCGGGCGAGGGCGTCTCCGGCGCCGACGAGGACGCCCGCGAGGAGAACATCGTCAAGGAGGGGCCGGCGGCACTTGATGCCTATTGCGTCAACCTGAACGCCAAGGCCAATGCCGGGCGGATCGACCCGCTCATCGGCCGCCACGCCGAAATCGCGCGCACCATCCAGGTGCTCTGCCGCCGCACCAAGAACAACCCGCTCTATGTCGGCGATGCGGGCGTGGGCAAGACGGCGCTTGCCGAAGGGCTGGCGCGGCGCATCGAACACGGCGAAGTGCCGCAGGTGCTCGACGGCGCCACGATCTTCGCGCTGGACATGGGCGCGCTGCTCGCCGGCACGCGCTACCGCGGCGACTTCGAGGAGCGGATCAAGGCGGTGCTCGCCGAGATCGAGGCCCACGAGAGCGCGATCCTCTTCATCGACGAGATTCACACGGTTATCGGCGCGGGCGCGACCAGCGGCGGCGCCATGGACGCTTCGAACCTGCTGAAGCCCGCGCTGCAGAGCGGCACGCTGCGCTGCATCGGGTCGACCACCTACAAGGAATACCGCAACTACTTCGAGAAGGACCGCGCGCTGGTGCGGCGCTTCCAGAAGATCGACGTGAACGAGCCGAGCGTGGACGAGGCGGTCAAGATCCTGCGCGGGCTCAAGCCCTATTACGAGGAGCACCACGGCGTGCGCTACACGGCGGAGGCGATCCGCACCGCCGTCGAGCTCGCGAGCCGCTACATCAACGACCGCAGGCTGCCTGACAAGGCGATCGACGTGATCGACGAGGTGGGCGCCTCGCAGCGCCTGCTGCCGGAATCGAAGCGGCGCAAGACGGTCGGCGTGAAGGACGTCGAAGGCGTCGTGGCGAAGATCGCCCGGATCCCGCCCAAGAACGTGAGCCGGGGCGACAAGACGATCCTGGAGAGCCTGGAGCGCGACCTGAAGACCGTCGTCTTCGGCCAGGACACGGCGATCGCCGCGGTGGCGACCGCGATCAAGATGGCCCGGGCTGGCCTGCGCGAGCCCGGCAAGCCGGTCGGCTGCTACCTGTTCTCGGGCCCCACCGGGGTCGGCAAGACCGAGGTCGCGCGCCAGCTCGCCCACGTGATGGGCGTCGAGCTCGTCCGCTTCGACATGAGCGAGTACATGGAGCGGCACTCGGTCTCGCGACTGATTGGCGCGCCGCCCGGCTATGTCGGCTTCGATCAGGGCGGCCTGCTCACCGACGCGGCCGACCAGAACCCGCACATGGTCCTGTTGCTGGACGAGATCGAGAAGGCGCATCCCGACCTCTTCAACATCCTCCTGCAGATCATGGATTACGGGAAGCTCACCGATCACAACGGCAAGTCGGTCGATTTCGGCAACGTCATCCTCATCATGACCACCAACGCAGGCGCCGCCGAGCTCGCCAGGCCGCCCATCGGCTTCGCCCGGACGGAGCGCGAGGGCGACGACGAAGAGGCGATCAAGCGGATGTTCGCGCCGGAGTTCCGCAACCGCCTCGATGCGGTGATCCGCTTCGCCGCGCTCTCGCCGGAGGTGATCGTGCGCGTGGTGGACAAGTTCATCATCCAGCTGGAAGAGCAGCTTGCCGACCGCAACGTCACGATCGAGCTGAGCGCAGCCGCGCGGACCTGGCTCGCCGAGAAGGGTTACGATCCCACCTACGGCGCCCGGCCGCTCGCGCGGCTGATCCAGGAGGAAATCAAGAAGCCGCTCGCCGACGAGCTCCTCTTCGGCAAGCTGGCCAAGGGCGGGCACGTGCAGGTCGGCCTCAAGGACGGCAAGCTCACATTCAGCTTCCCGGCACCCGATGCATCGGGCCGCAAGGGCGGCGGCGGTTCCGGCCGGCGCGGCGGCTCCGGCAAGCGCCCCCGCGTGCCCGAATACGCGTCCTGACCGGCTGCACTCGGCGCAGTGCCTATCCCCTTCCTTACCGGGCTGAGGGTCCTCGACCTCAGCCAGTACATTCCTGGGCCCTACGGGACGCTGATCCTGGCCGACCTCGGCGCGGAGGTAGTCAAGGTCGAGCCGCCGGGCGGGGAACCGATGCGGGGCGTCGGGCCCAAGGACGGGTCCGGCGTCTCGATCTGGTACCGGATGGTGAACGGCGGCAAGACCGTGGTGGAGATCGACCTCAAGTCGGACGCGGGCAAGCACGAATTCCGCGCCCTGGTGGAACAGTCCGACGCCTTCCTCGAATCCTATCGGCCCGGCGTGCTGGACCGCCTCGGCTTCGGCCACGAGGCGCTGCACGAGATGAACCCCGGCATCGTCTCCTGCTCGCTCTCGGGTTGGGGCCTGGAAGGGCCCTATCGCCTGCGCGGCGGGCACGACATCAACTACATGGGGCTCATGGGTGGGCTGGAGCGCTCCGGCGTGCCCGAGCGGCCGATCGTCTCTTTCCCGCCCACCGCCGACTTCGCGAGCGGGATGCAGGCTGCGCTCAGCATCATGGGCGGGCTGCTCGGCCGCAGCCGGAACGATGATGGGCGCGGTGCCACCATCGACGTCAGCATCGCCGAGACCGTGCTGCCCTGGCAGGTGTGGGCGCTGAACGGGCTCTTCCACAAGGAATGGGATGCCGCGCGAGGCGCGCAGTTCCCGAACGGCGGCGCGGCCTTCTACAACATCTACGAGACCGGCGACGGCCGCTTCATCACGCTTGGCGCGCTCGAGGACAAGTTCTGGGCCGACTTCTGCACCGCCTGCGGCCGGCCCGAGTGGATCGGGCGCCAGTGGGAGCCCCGGCCGCAGGAGGCGCTGATCGGCGAAGTCGCCGCCTTCGTGGGCGGCAAGACCCTCGACGAGATGAACGAGATGATGGAGGGCGTCGACTGCTGCTACGAGCCGGTTCATCGGCTGGAAGACGTGCCCGAGCATCCGCAGATCAAGGCGCGGCAGATGCTGCGCCGGCACGATGACCCGATGCCGGCTTACGAGATTCTCTTCCCCGGCTGGATCGACGGCAAGCCGCCGCCGCCGCGCCCGCCCGTGGACTACATGAACGCGCCCGAGGTGCTCGCCCGCTGGCAGGAGCAGGGCCGGCAATGAGTATCGACAAGGATACCGTCTTGCGCATCGCCCGCCTCTCGCGCATCGCGATGGAGGAGGACGCGCTGGAGCCCATGGCGCAGGAGCTGAACGGTATCCTCGCCTGGGTCGAACAGCTGGGCGAGGTGGACACCGAGGGCGTCGAGCCGATGACCGGCGCCATTGCCTCGACGCTCCCGCAACGGGACGACGACGCCTCGGCCGGCGCACCGACCGACGACTTGCTGGCCAACGCGCCGGAGGCGGACGACGGCTTCTTCGTCGTGCCCAAGGTGGTCGAGTGAGCGATCTCACCGCGCTCACCATCGCCGATGCTCGCGCCGGGCTCGCAGCGCGCGAGTTCTCGGCACGCGAGCTGACCGACGCGCATATCGCGGCCGTCGAGGCCGGGCGCGATCTCAACGCCTTCGTCGCCGAGACCTTCGACGCCGCGCGCGCCAACGCGGATGCCGCCGATGCGCGGCTCGCGGCGGGGGAAGGTCGTCTGCTGGAAGGCATCCCGCTCGCGGTGAAGGACCTCTTCTGCACCCGCGGGGTGCGCAGCCAAGCCTGCTCGAAGATCCTGGACGGCTTCGAGCCGCCCTACGAATCGACCGTCACCGCCAATCTCTGGGACGCGGGCGCGCTCATGCTGGGCAAGACCAACATGGACGAGTTCGCCATGGGCTCGGCCAACGTGACCAGCGCCGACGGCCCGGTCATCAACCCCTGGCGCCGGCGGGGCGAGGACAAGCCGCTGGTGCCGGGAGGAAGCTCGGGCGGCTCGGCGGCGGCCGTGGCTGCGGGTCTTTGCCTGGGCGCCACGGGCACCGATACCGGCGGCTCGATCCGGCAGCCGGGGGCCTTCTGCGGCATTGTCGGCATGAAGCCCACCTATGGCCGCTGCTCGCGCTGGGGCGTGATCGCCTTCGCCTCCTCGCTGGACCAGGCCGGGCCGCTGGCGCGCACGGTCGAGGACGCGGCGCTCATGCTGCAGGCGATGGCGGGTCACGATCCCAAGGATTCGACCTCCATCGACCGCCCGGTCCCCGACTACGCGGCGAGCCTCACCGGCGACGTGCGCGACCTCACCATCGGCGTGCCGGCGGAATACCGGATGGAGGGCATGCCGGCGGAGATCGAGGCGCTCTGGGCCGAGGGCGTAGACTGGTTTCGCGACGCAGGCGCGAGGGTCGTCGACATCTCGCTGCCGCTCACCAAGTACGCGCTCCCCACCTATTACATCGTGGCGCCGGCGGAGGCCTCCTCCAACCTCGCGCGCTACGACGGGGTCCGGTACGGGCTGCGCGTCGAGGGCGACGACCCCACCGAGATGTACGCGCGCACGCGGGCGGCGGGCTTCGGGCGCGAGGTCAGGCGGCGCATCCTGATCGGCACCTACGTGCTCTCGGCCGGCTACTACGACGCCTACTACCTGAAGGCGCAGAAGGTGCGGACGCTGATCGCGCGCGACTTCGAGAGCGCCTTCGAGACCGTGGACGCGGTGCTGACGCCGACCGCGCCCTTCGCCGCCTTCGCCATCGGCGAGAAGATGGACGACCCCATCGCCATGTATCTCAACGACGTGTTCACGGTGCCGGCGAGCCTCGCGGGCCTGCCCGCGATCTCGGTGCCGGCCGGGCTCACGGGCGACGGGCTGCCGCTCGGCCTCCACCTGATCGCGCGGCCCTTCGACGAGCCCACGCTTTTCCGCGCCGCAGGGGTGCTGGAGAGCGCCGCCGGCTTCAGCCATCGCCCCGACCGGAGCGGGGCCGGAGGGGCGGCGTGAGCGCGGGCGGCTATCGCATCAAGGGACGGGACGGCGATTGGGAGATCGCGGTCGGGCTGGAGGTCCACGCCCAGGTGGTCTCGGAGGCCAAGCTCTTCTCCACCGCGCCCACCGCCTTCGGCGCCGAGCCCAACACGCAAGTCTCGCTCGTCGATGCCGCGATGCCCGGCATGCTGCCGGTGATCAACAGCCATTGCGTGACGCAGGCCGTGCGCACCGGGCTCGCGCTGGAGGCCGAAATCAACCTGACCTCGGTGTTCGACCGCAAGAACTATTTCTATCCCGACCTGCCGCCGGGCTATCAGATCTCGCAGTATTCCCGGCCCATCGTGGGCGAGGGCCGGGTCACGCTCGACCTGGAGGATGGGTCGCAGCGGACCATCGGAATCACCCGGCTGCACCTGGAGATGGACGCCGGCAAGAGCATCCACGACCGCCGCGCGGACGCCACCTGCGTGGACCTCAACCGCGCCGGCGTCGCGCTGATGGAGATTGTCTCCGAGCCCGACATCAGGAGCCCGGAGGAAGCCGGCCTCTACCTGCGCAAACTGCGCTCCATCCTGCGCTACATCGGCACCTGTGACGGCAACATGGAGCAGGGCTCGATGCGCGCCGACGTCAACGTCTCGGTGCGCCGGCCGGGTGCGGAGCTTGGGACGCGCTGCGAGGTCAAGAACCTGAACTCGGTCCGCTTCGTCATGAGGGCGATCGAAGTGGAGGCCGAGCGCCAGGTCGGGGTGCTGGAAGAGGGCGGCGCGATCGAGCTGGAGACCCGCCTCTTCGATGCCGAGCGCGGCGAGACGCGCTCCATGCGCTCCAAGGAAGAGGCCCACGACTACCGCTACTTCCCCGATCCCGACCTGCTGCCGCTTACCCTCGACCCCGCCTGGGTGGAGACCGAGCGTGCCCGACTGCCGGAGCTGCCCGACGCCAGGAAGGCGCGATTCATGGCGGACCTGGGCCTCTCGGCCTACGACGCCGGCGTGCTCGTGGCGGAACGCGAGATCGCGGAGTACTTCGAGGAAGTGGCTGCGGGGCGCGACGGCAAGCAGGCCGCCAACTGGGTCACGGGCACGCTCTTCGGCGCGCTCAACCGGGCCGGAATCGGAATCGAGCAGAGCCCCGTCTCCGCCGCCACCCTCGGCGCGTTGATCGACCGGGTGGCGGACGGCACCGTTTCGAACCGGGCAGCCAAGGACGTATTCGAGTCCATGGTCTCAACCGGCAAGAACGCCGACACCATCATCGAGGAGCAGGGCCTCAGGCAGGTGAGCGACACGGGCGCGATCGAGGCGCTGGTGGAGCAGGTGATCGCCGAGAACCCGGACAAGGTCGCCGACTACCGGGGCGGCAAGACGAAGCTCGCAGGCTGGTTCGTCGGCCAGGTGATGAAGGTGTCCGGCGGCAAGGCCAACCCGAAGGCGGTGAACGAGGCGCTGCGCGCGAAGCTCGACGGCTGAGCGCCGAGCGCTGGTCCTGCGGCCCTGACGCCATAATGCTGTAGACTCTGACGCGGCCCCGGCGCGACCGCCGGCCCCGCTGCCGGGGCAGGAGCTGACCGATGTTTCTGCCGCTCAGAGACGACAATCCGCTCCACCGGATCGGCTTCCAGTTCGTGACGGTGGCGCTGATGCTCGCCTGCACCATCGTCTGGGTGATCCAGTGGCTGGGCGGGGATCAGTTCGATGCCGAGCTGGTTTTCCGCCTCGGCATGATCCCCGTGACCGTGCTTGGCGAGCTCCGGCGCGAGCCCGACATGGTGACCATCACCCCCTGGCTCACCATCGTGACCTCGATGTTCCTGCACGGGGGCTTCATGCACCTGTTCGGCAACATGCTCTATCTCTGGATCTTCGGGGACAATGTCGAAGACGCGATGGGCCACTGGCGCTTCGCGATCTTCTATCTGCTCTGCGGCGCGGTGGCGGGGCTCACCCATGCAGCCGTGGAGCCTGCCTCGCAGGTCCCCACCATCGGCGCGAGCGGCGCGGTCTCCGGCGTGCTCGGGGCCTACTTCATGCTTCACCCGAAGCGGGGCGTGTGGATTCTGGTCTTCTTCATGCCGATCCGCTTCCCCGCCTGGGCGGTGCTCGGGCTCTGGATCGGCTATCAGGTCTTCAACGCGCTGGTCGCCGGCCCGGCCGGGGGTGGGGTCGCCTGGTACGCCCATATCGGCGGTTTCGCCGCCGGGGCGCTGCTGGTGGTGCCGCTGCGCAAGCGCGGCGTGCCGCTCTTCGACCGGGGTTACTCCCGCTCCCGGAGGCGGACGCCCTACCAGCCGCCGCCTGAGGCCGAGAGCCCCGGAATGGGGCCCTGGGAGGAGCCGCCTGCCGACGAGGTCGCCGATCCCGAAGCCGACGGCGACGCGCCGTGGCAGGAGCCGCCCCCCGCTCGGCCCAACGGCGGCGATCCGCAGGACCACGGCAGCTCACGCGGCCCCTGGGGACGGCGGCCTCGGGGCCCCTGGTCGCGGGGGGAATAGGACGTGAGTAGGGGCAGAAAGAGCGACTACTTCTCCGAACGCATCCGCGCCGAGCTTGCGTTCGCGCGCTCACGCGGCGCGCGCGACCCGGAGGCCCTGGCCCAGCACCTCAACGCCCGCGGCTTCCTCACCCGCGACGGGCGGCGCTGGACCGCCGAGGATGTCGAGGCCGCGACCCGCCGGCCTTCCAGGGCTAAGTCGGAAGCTTAGCTCCTTGTCGCTCACGGCAGCCGGCCTGCGGCCGGCGCCCGCGCGGGCGCGCCGCATTTGCGGCGGGCCGCGGTCGCGGCCAGTTGCGAGGCCGTCGATGACGGCCTCGCTCCCCGGCTACTCCGCGGCCTGGGCGGCGTGGCCATAGCGCTCGGCCGCGGCGGTTGACGAGACGAAACCCTCGGCCACGTCTTCGTCCACCATCTCCTGCGATCGCTCCACCACGGGGCCGTAACCGCCGCCGCCGCCCGAGAGCAGGCGGACCCGGTCGCCCCGGCGGACCGAGACGTTGCCGAACTTGCTGGGCGAGACCTTGTCGTGGCCCTCGCAGACGTCCTTCCAGGCGTTCTCGTTCGCCTTCTTGATGAGTAGCGCGGCAGATCCTCCGGAATTACCGCCGAGCAGGCCCCAAGGGGCGTTCCTGTGGCGGTCGGCCATGTAGCTGATGATGATTTCGTCGGCCGTGCACTCCAGTGTCTTGGTCGAGCCGAGCCCGCCCCGGTATTTGCCGGCGCCGCCGGAATCCTCGGTGAGAGAGAGGTTCTCGACGAGCCAGGGGTAGCGGCTCTCGTAGACCTCGACCGGGACGGTGCGGCAGTTGCCGTTGATGCAGTTGCAGGTGTCGTTGCCGTCGGCGAAGGGGCGCCCGCCCCAGCCGGCGACCATGAAGTCGTAGCAGACGTAGAACTCGTCGTTCTCCGGATCGTGGCCGCCGAAGAGGAAGTTGCCGTGGGTGCCGGCGTCGGTGGCGAACGCGCGCTCCGGCAGGCAGCGGGACATCGCCCCGATCACCGTGAAGCAGATGCGGACGTGGGTTTCCGTGTTGCCGCCCACCTCGGGCGCCGGGTAATCCACGTTGACCATGGTCGCCGGCCGCGCCAGCACGCGGATCGGCCGGTAGCAGCCCGCGTTGCGCGGGATCGACGGGTCGGTCAGGTGCAGCATGGCGTTGTAGGTGGCGGAGCAGGTGACGCCGAGGGTCGCGTTGATCGCACCCTTCGCCTGCGCGTCCGAGCGGCCGAAGTCGGCGATGATCTCGTCGCCCTGCACCACCATGTCGACGGCAATCTTGTAGGGCCGGGCATCGATCCCGTCGTCCTCCATGTAGTCCTCGAAGGAGTACTGGCCGTCGGGGATCGCAGCGATCTCGGCCCGCATCCGGGCCTCGGAGTAGTCCATGAGATCGGCGGTGATCTGGCGGAAGAGCGGCAGGCCGTACTTCCGGATCAGCCCGGCCATACGCTCGGCACCGAGCTCGCAGGCGCTGATCATGGCCCGGTAGTCGCCGTAGTTGTAGCGAGGGGTGCGGACGTTCGCGAGCAGCAGCTTCCAGACCTCGTCCACGTCCTTGCCCTGCTTCTTGATCCTGACCGGGGGGACGCGCAGGCCCTCGTGGAAAATCTCCGTGGCCTCGCTGGCGAAGCCGCCCGGCACCATGCCGCCGACCTCGGCGACATGGCCGATCGCCGCCGCATAGCCCATGAACTCGCCATCGACGAAGATGGGCGTGAAGAAGGTGTGCTCCGGCGTGTGCAGCCCGCCCCGGTAGGGGTCGTTGTGCAGGATGACGTCGCCCTCGTGCATCGGCTCGTCCGCCATCTCGCGGATGCAGGACTTGATCAGGAGCGACATGCCGCCGATCTGCGCCGGGCAATAGTCGGCGACCGCGATCATGTCTCCGTTGGCGTCGGCGATGGCGCAGCTGAAGTCGAGCGATTCGTTGAAGATCGTCGAATAGGACGTCTTCATCATGGTGATGCCCATCTCGCGGCAGATGGAGAGCATCGTCGATTCGACGATGTTCATCGTGACGACGTCCATGGTTCCCTCCTTGTCCAGCCAAATATAGTAGCCCACGCGCCGGGCAGCGCATACGGAGGGGTGCACCAACAACTTGTTGCCCGCCTCTTGGTCATGGGCGTATACAGGGCCCGCCACAGGCCGTGCGAGGGGTGGCCATGTCAGACCAGCGATTTGCCATCGCCTCCGACCATGCGGGCGTCAGCCTCAAGGCGACACTGCGCGCCGAGCTGGAGGCGACAGGACTTGAGGTCGTCGATTTGGGGCCGGAGGGCGACGGATCGGTCGACTACCCCGACTATGCGCAGGCGCTGGCGCGGGCGATCGAGAGCGGGGCCGCCGACCGGGGCGTCCTGATCTGCGGGAGCGGCATCGGCATGAGCATCGCGGTCAACCGCAGCCGGGCGGTGCGCGGCGCGCTCTGCCACGATGCGGAGGAGGCGCGGCTCGCGCGCGCCCATAACGACGCCAACGTCCTCGCCCTGGGCGCTCGCCGCGTGTCGGAGGAGACCGCGCGGCGCTGCTTGCAGGCGTTTCTGGACACCGAATTCGAGGGCGGCCGCCACCAGGCGCGTGTCGCCAAGCTCTCCTGACCGACAGAGAAAGGGAAACGATCTTGGCTGCTTCCACGCGCCCCCAGAGCGGGGCCGGGACTTCGTTCTTCACCAGCTCCCTGCAGGAGGCCGACGCGGCGGTGTACGCAGCGGTGTCCGGCGAGGTCGAGCGCCTGCAGACGACCATCGAGCTGATCGCCTCGGAGAACATCGTGAGCCGCGCGGTGCTGGAAGCGCAAGGCTCGGTGCTCACCAACAAGTACGCCGAGGGCTACCCCGGCCGGCGCTACTACGGCGGCTGCGAGAACGTCGATATCGGCGAGGCGCTCGCCATCGAGCGTGCGATCGCGATCTTCGGCTGCGGCTTCGCCAACGTGCAGCCCCATTCGGGCGCGCAGGCCAACCAGGCGGCCTTTCTCGCCACGCTGGAGCCGGGCGACTCCTTCCTCGGGCTCTCGCTCGCGGCCGGAGGGCACCTCACCCACGGCGCGCCGCCCAACCTCTCAGGCAAGTGGTTCAGGGCGATCCAGTACGGCGTCCGCCGCCAGGACGGGGTGATCGATTTCGACGAGGTGGAGGCGCTGGCGGAAGCGGAGAAGCCCAAGCTGATCCTCGCCGGCGGGTCGGCCTATCCGCGCATCATCGACTTCGCGCGCTTCCGCCAGATCGCGGATTCGGTGGGCGCGGTCTTCATGGTCGACATGGCCCATTTTGCCGGGCTTGTCGCGGCCGGGATCCATCCGAACCCCTTCCCCCATGCCCATATCGTCACGACCACGACGCACAAGACCCTGCGCGGCCCGCGCGGCGGCATGATCCTGACCGACGACGAGGCGCTGGCGAAGCGGATCAACTCGGCGGTCTTCCCCGGCCTCCAGGGTGGGCCGCTGGAGCATGTCATCGCGGCCAAGGCGGTGGCGCTGGGCGAGGCGATGACGCCCGCGTTCAAGGACTACGCCCGGCAGGTCGTGGCCAACGCCAAGGTACTGGCCGGCACGCTGATGGAGCGCGGCTACGACATCGTTTCCGGCGGGACCGACACGCACCTCCTGCTCGTCGACCTGCGGGCCAAGGAGCTCACCGGCAAGGTGGCCGAGGCGGTGCTGGAGCACGCCGGGATCACCTGTAACAAGAACGGCGTTCCCTTCGATCCCCAGAAGCCGTGGATCACCTCCGGCATCAGGCTCGGCACCCCGGCGGCGACGAGCCGCGGCTTCGGTACGGCCGAGTTCCGGCGGATCGCAGGCTGGATCGCCGACCTGCTCGACCGGGAGGCCGACGCGGAGGGCGGCAGCGAGGCTCTTGCGGCGGAGATCCGCGAGGAGGTCCGCGCGCTCTGCGCCGCTTTCCCGGTCTACCCCGGTCACGCCTGAGAGGAGGCTCGCCGTGCGCTGTCCGTTCTGCGGCAATGACGACACGCAAGTGAAGGATTCGCGGCCGACGGAGGATAACACCGCGATCCGACGGCGGCGGCAATGCACCAATTGCGCCGGCCGCTTCACCACCTTCGAGAGAATTCAGCTGCGCGAGCTCTCGGTGATCAAGAGCAACGGCCAGCGGGCCCCCTTCGAGCGCGAGAAGATGGCGCGCTCGATGCAGATCGCGCTGCGCAAGCGGCCGGTCGAGCCCGACCGGGTCGATCACATCGTGACCGGCATCGTGCGCCGGCTGGAGAGCCTGGGCGAAACCGAGATTCCGAGCACGGTGATCGGCGAGATGGTGATGGAGGCGCTCGCGGGCCTCGATCAGGTCGCCTACGTGCGCTTCGCCTCGGTCTACAGGAACTTCGGCGAGAAGAAGGACTTCGAGGAGTTCATCGGCGGCCTCGCCGACGAGCGGGACTGAACGCGTGGCGGAGGCCGATCCGGCCATCGACCGCCGCTTCATGGCGCTGGCGCTGGCGCTGGCCGGCCGGGGTCTCGGCAACGTGTGGCCCAACCCGGCGGTGGGCTGCGTGCTGGTCAAGGAGGGACACATCGTCGGCCGGGGCTGGACCCAGCCCGGCGGCCGGCCCCATGCCGAGACCGAGGCCCTCGCCCGCGCCGGCGAAGGTTCGCGGGGCGCTACCTGCTACGCCACCCTGGAACCTTGCGCCCACCACGGCGAGACCGGCCCCTGCGCCGACGCCTTGTTGCAGGCGGGGATTGCCCGCGCCGTCATCGCGCTCGAAGACCCGGACCCGCGGGTTTCGGGCCGGGGCGTCGCCGTGCTCGAAGACGCGGGAGTCGAGGTTGTGCGCGGCTGCATGGAGGGCCGCGCGAGAACACTCAACGCGGGCTTCCTCTCGCGCGTGGAGAAGGGCCGGCCTCATGTGACGCTCAAGCTCGCGAGCACGCTCGATGGGCGGATCGGGACGCGGACCGGCGACAGCCGCTGGATCACCGGCGCGCCGGCGCGGGCCTGCGGGCATCTGATGCGGGCCCAACACGACGCCGTAATGGTGGGGGCGGCGAGCGCACTCGCCGACGACCCGGCGCTCACCTGCCGGCTCCCGGGCCTGGGCAGCCAGAGCCCGGTGCGCATCGTTGTTGACGGCAGCGTCCGGCTGCCGGCCAGCCACGCGCTCATCGCGGGCGCGGGCGACCACCCGACCTGGATCGTCTCGACCCGGGAGCTCGGCGGCGACGGACGGTACGCGGACTGGCGCGAGACGGGCGTGGAGGTCATCGAGGTGGCGGCGGAAGCGACCGGCCGGCCCTCGCTCGCAGCCGCGCTGGAAGCGCTGGCCACTCGCGGTCTCACCCGCGTCCTGGTGGAGGGCGGCGGCCGACTCGCGGCAGCGTTGCTGAGCACTCGCCTGGTCGACCGCATCGAGTGGTTCCGGGCGCCCGGCGCCATCGGCGGCGACGGCGTTCCGGCGCTGGCTGCGCTCGGCGTCGAACGCGCCGACGACATGCCGCGCTTCCACCGCGTCTCCTCGGCCCCGCTGGGCGAAGACGTGCTGGACACCCTGGTGCCGGCAGGCTGAAGGGCGCGCCGTGTTCACCGGAATCGTCACCGATGTCGGACAGGTGCGGGAGATTGCCGATGCTCCCGGCGGTGGTCACAGACTGGCGATCGAGACCGCTTACGACACGGGCACGATCGCGCTCGGCGCCTCCATCGCCTGCTCGGGCCCCTGCCTCACCGTGGTCGACAAGGGGCCGGGATGGTTTGCGGTGGATGTCTCCCGCGAAACGGCGGACTGCACCACCCTCGGCGACTGGCGCGCGGGCACAGGGGTCAACCTGGAGCGCGCGCTCTGCCTGGGCGACGAGCTTGGCGGCCATCTGGTGACCGGCCACATCGATGGCGTCGCGGTGATCGAAGGGGCGGAGCCGGAAGGGGACTCGCTCAGGCTCACGATCCGCTGCCCGGCGGAGCTATCGCGCTTCGTCGCCTCCAAGGGGTCGGTTGCGCTCGACGGCGTCTCGCTGACGGTGAACGAGGTGGCGGGCGACACGTTCGGCATCAATCTGATCCCCCATACGCTGGAGCAGACCACCTTCGGAGACTGCGCTGCGGGTCGCAGGCTAAATCTTGAGGTGGACCTGATCGCGCGCTACCTTGCGCGCCTTCATTCCGAGCACTGAAGGGTCGAGATGTCGCGCGCCGCGTCGTCCTGCAAGCTCATGTCCGTCGAGGAGACGGTCGAGGAGTTCCGCAACGGGCGAATGGTCATCCTCGCCGACGACGAGGAACGGGAGAACGAGGGCGATCTGGTCATTCCGGCCCAGATGGCGACGCCCGAGGCCATCAACTTCATGGCCCGCTACGGCCGCGGGCTGATCTGCCTCGCGCTCGGCAGCGACCGGGTGCGCGACCTCGGCCTCGAGCTGATGCCCAAGCGCAACGAATCCCGCCACGACACGGCGTTCACGGTCTCCATCGAGGCGCGCGAAGGGATTACCACAGGCATCTCCGCCTCCGACCGCGCGCGCACCATCGCGGTTGCCATCGACCCGCGCTGCGGGCCGGACGACCTGACCTCGCCGGGCCACGTCTTCCCCCTCCTCGCGCGCGACGGCGGCGTGCTGGTGCGCACAGGGCACACCGAGGCGAGCGTGGATCTCGCCCGCCTCGCCGGCCTCAACCCCTCTGCCGTGATCTGCGAGATCATGAACGACGACGGGACCATGGCGCGGATGCCGGACCTCGAGGCCTTCTCCCAGCGCCACAACGTGCAGATCGCGACCATTGCGGACCTGATCGCCTACCGGCTGCGGCACGACAGCATCATCCGGCGAGTGAAGGAGACCACGTTCAGCTCCCATCACGGCGGCGCCTTCCGCATGTACGTCTACGCCGACACGGTGCAGAAGGCCGAGCACATCGCGCTGGTGAAGGGCGACGTCTGGGACAACGAGCCGGTGCCCGTGCGGGCGCACGCCTTCAACATTCTCGACGACGGGCTCGGCGACGCCGCGGGCGAGAACACCGGCAAGCTCCAGGCCGCGCTCAGGATGATCGGCGAGCTCGGCCGCGGGGTGGTGGTGGTGATCCGCGAGCCCTACCCGGTGCGGCTCTCCGAAGCGGCGGAGCCCGAAGCGGACCACGAGGATAGCGAGGGCCTCAGGGACTACGGCGTCGCCGCACAGATCCTGATCGACCTCGGCGTCCGCGACATGATCCTGCTCCACAACACGCACTGGACCATCGTGGGCCTCGACGGTTACGGGCTGAGGGTGGTCGACCAGCGCCCGATCTCCGACGAGGCGCGGCGCGCGTGGATGGCCGGCGGCCATGACTGAGGGGCAGCGGGTCCTCATCCTGGAGGCGCGCTTCTACGAGGATATCGCCGACCAGCTGGTGGCGGGCGCGGTGGGCGCCCTCGACGCCGCCGGGGCGAGCCACGAGCGGATCAGCGTGCCCGGCGCCTTCGAGCTGCCGGCGGCGCTCGCGATGGCGATCGACAGCGGGCGCTACGACGGCTTCGTCGCGCTCGGCTGCGTGATCCGGGGCGAGACCAGCCATTACGAGCATGTCTGCGGCGAGTGCGCGCGCGGGCTCGCCGTGGTGGCCGAGCGCCACCGCATCGCCCTCGGCTTCGGCGTGGTGACCGCCGAGAACCGCGAGCAGGCCTGGGAGCGGGCGGCGACGGACCGGAAGAACAAGGGCGCCGACGCCGCCCAGGCGTGCCTCGCGATGATGGCGATCCGCGCCTCCCTCGGCGCGGCCTCGCGGGACTAGACGCGATGACCGCCGCCCCCGGCGCCGCAGAGGTTAATCCGCCACGCGGCCAGGGGCGGAGCAGCGCGCGGCTCGCCTGCGTCCAGGCTCTCTATCAGATCGAGATGTCCGGCCAATCGGTGGACGAGGTCATCGAGGAGTTTCTGAGCCACCGCGCCGGCCACGAGATCGACGGCGAGCGCTACGCGGTGCCCCACCGCCGCCACTTCGAGCGCACGGTGCGCGAGGCGGCGGCGCGGGCGGACGAGTTCGACGCGCTGGTAGCGGCGACGCTAGCGGAGCGCTGGAGCATGGAGCGGCTGGACGCCGTGGTGCGTGCCCTCCTGCGGGCCGCCACCTGCGAGCTCGCGGCCTGCCCGGACGTGCCGGCGCGCGTGGTGATCAACGAGTACGTGGAGCTTGCGCGCGCCTTCTTCTCCGAGCGAGAACCCGCCTTCGTCAACGGTGCGCTGGACAGCCTGGCGCGCAGGCTGCGTGCGGCGGAGATGGCGGACGGAGCGGACCATGAGCGGCCGGCACGGGCACGGTGAATTCGACCTCATCGCTCGCTTCTTCGAGCCGCTGAGCCGCGCTGCGCCGGGCGCCTTCGCGCTCGGCAACGACGGCGCGCTGCTGACGCCGCCGGAAGGCGCAAGCCTCGTCGTCACCAAGGACCTGATGGTGGCTGGCGTGCACTATCCCGAGGGCGAAGAGCCCGCGGTCCTTGCGCGCCGGCTGCTGCGTGTGAACCTCTCGGACCTTGCGGCAATGGGGACCACCGCGACGGCCTATGCGCTGGGTCTCGCGCTACCCGAGGGCACTGACGACACGTGGGTGGAGGCCTTTGCCGCCGGCTTGGCCCGCGACCAGTCAGAGTTCGGCGTCGCGCTGATCGGCGGCGACACGGTGGCGACCAGCGGGCCGGCGGTGCTCTCGCTCACGGCCTTCGGCACGGTCGAGGGGGAGGCCTGCCTCACCCGCTCGGGCGCCGGCGCGGGCGACGACATCTACGTCTCGGGCACCATTGGCGACGCGGCGTTGGGCTTGCGCGCGGTGCAGGGCGGCCTCGCCGTGCTCCCGCCCGGGGATCGCGCAGCCCTTGCCGAGCGCTTCCGCCTGCCCGAGCCCCGGCTCGCGCTCGGCACCGCGCTGGTCGGGCTCGCGACCTGCGCCATCGATGTCTCCGACGGTCTCGTTGCCGACCTCGGCCACATCAGCGAAAGATCGGGAGTCGCAGCCCGCATCGCGGCAGATGCCGTGCCGCTGTCGGAGCCGGCGCGGCGCGCGCTGGCTGGTGGTGAGGTCGAGATCGCCGACCTCATGACCGGCGGCGACGACTACGAGCTGCTGTTTTGCGCGCCGCCCTCGGCGCGGGGCGATATCGACGCACTGGGTTGCCGCCTCGGCCTCGCACTCATGCGCATCGGCGTGACCGGGCCGGGGCAGGGTGTCACCGTCATGGACGCCGACGGCCAGTCGCTCGCGCTCGCTCGCGCCGGCTACCGGCATTTCTGATCGCGCTCTGAACCGGCTCCCCGGACCATGGTGCGGAGCACGGCGGGTGCCCCCTGCTCCACTGTCGCGCCATGCAGTGCGCGAGCGATCAGGCGACGACAGGCGGGACGGTGGTACGAGCGGGATCACATTCCGCGCGCGGAAAAACCTGCCGATCCCGCCTGACCCGCCCAATCCCGCTAAATCCCGGCAATAAATTTGCGGCTTGCCTCCGGCAGGTTGCGGTCGCAGTTGGTCGCGCGGCCGTCATAGACGGAAACGCTCTGAGTCTTTGTCGCTCACGGCAGCCGGCCTTTGGCCGGCGCCTGCGCGGACGCGCCGCTGTCGCGGCCTGTCGCGCGCCCGTCGAAGACGGACGCGCGCTAGTCGTGGGAGAAGATGTCCACCTCGGGCCAGCCGTCGAGATCGAGGCGGG
>Ga0209544_1000678_pt1 | contig 44188 bp, 41 predicted proteins | sample MesohylPK_FD_187297 | JGI IMG/M metagenome (GOLD analysis project Ga0209544, IMG submission 187297) | Host-associated microbial community of the marine sponge Aplysina aerophoba from Gulf of Piran - sponge mesohyl, lysed by proteinase K... | ecosystem: Host-associated > Porifera > Sponge >... | reverse complement strand
GTGTTTGTCTCGTCCCCCGCTGGGGTTGTGACGCACGCACTGGAACGCCACGCTTCGCAGCCCCATATCCTGTGTTATCGACACAACCTCCGCATCGCCTTGACTAGGTAAGGAATATTCCTTACGGTCATGCACGGCACAGGAGGAGCGCCGATCATGTCGATCATCCACGAAGTCGCCACGATGACCGCGAAGGGCCAGATCACCCTGCCCAGGACGGTCCGTCAGGCGCTCGGGGTCGATGTCGGCTCCAAGGTGGCATTCGAACTCCACGAGGACGGACAGATCGTCGTCAGCCGTGCCGACACCGAGCATGAAGATCCGGCCATCGCTGCGTTTCTCGACCTGCTCGCCGGCGATATCCAGGCCGGGCGGCATGTCCGGGCGATACCGGACGATCTGGCACGGGACATGCTCGTACATGCCGAGTGTGAAGCGGGACCGGACGAGGACATCGACGGCGACGTCGACCTCTGATGCAGCGCCACGGATGGACACTGCTGTTCCATGATTGCCTCATTGAGCAGCTGCGCAGGCTCCACCACGCGGTCCAGCGCGCGCAACGAAGCGATCCGGCGGAGTTCGCGTCCAATGCGAACGTCAAGCTGTTCCACGCGCTGAGCCGGTTGATGCTGGAGGTCATCCCGCAGGATCCATCCCGGGACGAGTACCGCCAGGGCAGCACGCTCGGCCCGCGCTACCGCCATTGGCGGCGCGCCAGGATCGGCAGACGGTTCCGATTGTTCTTCCGGTACGATGCCAGGGCGAAGGTGATCGTCTACGCGTGGGTCAATGACCAATCCACGCTACGCTCCTCGGGGAGCAGAAACGATCCGTTCACGGTCTTCGCCAGGATGCTCGCGCGGGGACATCCGCCCGACGACTGGGCCTCGTTGATGACCGCGTCGAGGCAGGACTGGCAGGAAGGGAAATAACCGCCTTAGGGCTATGTCGGCCTGCGGAGGGGGGGAAACACTCCAGCGAATACTCTGCGAATGCGCCGCCGGGCAGCCGCGACAATTCTGACCGGGGCAGGTCGAGAATGCGCCTGGTGATCGCCGTGGAAGCGGCCGCTTGACTAGCGATTGTTGTCAGGCCCGCAGATTGGATGGCGATCGGCGCGGCACTGTGATGATTTGCTTCTGTTCAAAGGGATCAAACGGCCAAACCGAACAACAGACTGGATGACGCCGGCGTGGCGGACCGCGCACTGGCCGGCCGCGCCGTCGCGTTGTCGGTCACGCGTCACAAGGCGATATTCTTTCCGGAGAAGGACGCCGAGGGCGACCGGATCGACTACGAGGCAGCCGTTTCAGGCGGACTGCGACTGGTCCCGACAGGATCGGCGCTCGAAGTGCTGGCCGACGACTGCGCCAGGATGGTCGCCGACGGCATGCAACATGGGAGGCCGTCGGCTGCCCGTCGACGGTGTCCGGCCGCCATGTCGGTCCAACCCTCCCGGTCCGAGAGGCAATCGATAAGGCCGGGTCGTGGGACGCCGGATGTCAAACGACGCCATCACCATGATTTGTCGCTGACAATCAGGGCCGAGCGACGCCAAACGGCCCCGGCTTATTGAATTCAGGATGCCCTGTCAGAGGCTTCGACGCCCGACAGGAGATGACAGTAGTTACCTTGGGCAGGCACTGGAACCGACACAAATGCGATTTGTTGTGTCCCCGGAACAAGTCCGGGGTCCGTCGAAATGACGTTGTGGGGGGCGCCTCTGCTTCGATGCGCCCTGGAACCGCTATGTCGCGCGGAAGGCGACGGCGTGCTCCGGCGGGGTGCCGCGCCTGCTCGACCTCGATCCACAGGCTCTCGACACCGCGCGCGGTCCGGCGGATCGATGTCCAGCATGGTGGTCGGCCCGGCATCGTGGAAGCGGCGGTCCTCGGCGCCGAAGCGTTCGCGGTCCCGCAGCATGGAATCCGCGTCCTCGTACCGGGTCAGGACCCAGGCATCGACCAGCCGCGTGCGGTGGACCGGGTCCCTGTCCCTCAGCCGGCGATAGACCGCGTAGGGGTCTCGCGCGCGAGCAGCACCCACATGGCGACCGGGCTGACGAGATTGGCGACTGCCTCCAGCGGATCGATCATCGGGGCGGAGCCGTGCGCAGGCGCGGCACCCCCCATCGTCATTTCGACCGGAGCGCGTAGCGCGAAGTGGAGAAACCTCCCTGCCACTTCCTCCATCGTCATTTCGACCGGAGCGCCGGAGGCGCGCAGTGGAGAAACCTCCCAGCCCCATGGGGACGAGGTTTCTCCACTACGCCGTGCTGACGCACGGCTACGCCCCGGATCAAGTCCGGGGTCCGTCGAAATGACGTTGTGGGGGCGCCGTGCTACGCACGGCTACGCCCCGGATCACAGTCCGGGGTGACAAAAGGGAGAGCGGCGACGGTCTCGTCCATCGGGGCGGAGCCCGAGGCGAAGGCTAAACCGGACAGCAGCGGGCTTGTTCCGGGCATGACGACAGGGGGCAGGCGCCGGGGCGGCCATGACGGGCGGCGAGATGAGCGGGTATTGGGCTAGAGTAAGCGCATTCGGAACCGGATCGGGAGACCGCCGTGAGCGAACCAACGGATGCCGCGGGACGGGCGATGCGGAACAGCCCGGATGGCGGCGAGGCGGTGGTCGAGGCGATCCGCAATCTCGGCATCGAGCATGTCATCATGGCCCCGGGCTCGGAGTGGTCGCCGGTCTGGGAGGCGCTCACCCGCCAGCGCGTCGAAAACCTCCCCGGCCCCGGCTACATGCAGATCTGGCACGAGACCCTCGCGGTCAACATCGCCACCGGCTACACCTTCATGACCGGCCTGCCCCAGGCGGTGCTGCTGCATGCCGGCGTGGGTCCGATGCAGGCGATGATGGCGATCAACGCCGCCTTGCAGTCGGAGATCCCGATGCTGGTGCTCGCCGGCGAATCGGTCACGCTCGGCGCCGACCCCGGCCTCAGGATGGAGGCGCAGTGGTATGGCGGGGTGAGCCCGGGCGGGATCGACAGGCTGATCGCGCCGTCGGTCAAGTGGTCGGGGCTGGTGCCGAGCGCGCCCACCCTCTACCGCAGCTTGGTGCGCGCCGGCGAGATGGCGCAGCGCGCCCCGCGCGGGCCGGTGTTCCTCGACGTGCCGCTCGAATACATGCTGGAGGGTTGGAGCCCGGAGGACGATCTCCGAAGCGTGCCGCCGGCCTCCACCACCCTGCCGGTGGCGGCCGAGCTGGACGGCCTCGTCGAAGAGATCGCGGCGGCGAGGAACCCGGTCATCGTCACCGAGTTTTCCGGCCGCGAGCCCGGCGGCTTCGAGGCGCTGGTCGCGTTCGCCGAGGCCGGCGCGATCCCGGTGATCGGCGGCCGCACGGCGTTTTACGGCAACTTCCCGACCGACCACGATCTGTGGCAGGGGGTGGAGACCTACGGCCATCTGGAGGACGCCGACCTGGTGCTCCTGGTGGGCGCCCGGACGCCCTGGTACCCGCCGACCGACCGGCCGACCGGCGCCCGCATCGTCTCCATCGGCGACCACCCGCACAAGGAATGGCTGGTCTACCAGGTGATGCACGCGGACGCCTATCTGGAGGGGGATATCGCCGCGACCCTCGCGGCGCTCGCCGCGCGGTTGCGAGAACGAGGGCCGGCGGAAGCGGTCAGGCGGGCGCGGCGGGACAGATGGGCCGGCCGGCACGCCGCGCTGATGTCCGGGCTGCGGGCCGAGCGCGAAGCGTCCGCCGGCGGCGCGCTCGACACGCTTTCGGTCTGCCGCGCCCTCGAACGGGCGATGCCGGCGGACACCGTCTATGTCGACGAGACCATCACCCATTTCCTGACCATGCGGCACCATCTGCCGCTGACCCGGGCGAAGTCGCTCTACAAGCTGACGGTGAGCGGCCTCGGCCAGGGGCTCGGGCTCGCGCTCGGCATGAAGCTGGGCGCGCCCGGGCGCCCGGTGGTGCTGGTCGTCGGCGACGGCAGCTTTCTCTACAACCCGATCCCCCAGGCGTTCGGCGCCTCGCGGGATTACGGCCTGCCGATCGTCGTGCTGATCATGAACAACCGGGGCTACCAGGCGATGCTGAACGGACAGCGCCTCTACTACGCCGACGGCATGGCGCGGCGGACCGAGCTGACCCTCGGCTTCCGCATCGACCCGCCGGTCTATGAGGAGATGGGGGCGCCGTTCGGCATCGGCGGCGCCCGCGCGGAGACCGGGGACGAGCTCGCGGCGGCGCTCGAACGGGCCTTGGCGGAAACCGCGTCGGGCCGCAGCTACATCGTCAACGCGGTCCTGCCCGGCTAGGCGATCAGCCCGACCGCGCGATAGGCCGCCGCGGCGCCGGGGTGGAGCGGCACCCCGTCGATCGCGAGCCCGGCCTCGCCCGCCCCGCGCAGCGGGTCGAACAGCGAGCCCAGCCCGTCGAACAGCGGGTTCAGCGCGGCGAGCCGCGCGTGCCGCGTCGCCATCAGCCGGGCGAGCCGGCCCACCGCGTCGTCGGAGATGCGGGCATGGGTGGCGATCACGTTCAGCACCCCGATCTGCGGGCTGTCGCGGTGGTGGCCGCGGAGCGCGCCCGCCTTCACCTGCGCCGGGCGGTAGAACCCCACCCGGTCGAGCAGGGCGGCGATCTGGCCGGGTCCGTAGTCGAGCACCCTGATGTCGGCGCGTTCGGCGAGCCCGGTCATCACCCGGTTGGGGATCGGGCACTGGAACTGGGCGTCGATCTCGCCGGCCGCCAGCGCGTTGGCGCCGTCGAGGAAGTTGAGATGCACCGGCTCGAAGGTCTCGAAGCCGATGCCGAGCACGCCGAACATCGTCGCCACGTGCTGCGCCATGCCGCTCCCGACGGGGCCGATGGAGACCCGCCTGCCGCGCAGATCGTCGACCGTCGCGATCCCCGAGCCGGCGCGCGCGATGAAGAACATCGGCCCGGAATTCGCGGGTGCGGCCATGCGGATGTCGAGCGCGCGCCCGAACGGCGCCTCGCCGCGCGCCGCCCGGCCGATCCAGTTGGCGGCGAGAAAGCCGAACGCGAGTTCGCCCGTCTCCAGCCGCTCGGCGTTGCCCACGCTGGCGGTCGGCGTGGCGAAGATGTCGACCCTCCCGAACGCCCCCTGCTCCCGCGCGACCGCCGCGATGGCCTCGGCCTGGGTGTAGAAGGTGCTCCCCGACTCCGATGTCCCGATGACGATGTCCATGGCGTACCCGCGATGCTGCTATCCGCGCCCGGCGTCGGGCATCAGGCGGAGCGCGATGAGGCCGAGCGCCGACAGGATAACCGCGCCGAAGACAAAAAACGCGACCTGGAGGCCAAATCCCTCGACCGCCGCCCCGACGGCGACGGGAACGACGAACCCGGCGAACCGGTTGACCGTGGACCTGATGCCGACGCTGATCCCCTGGCGTTCGACGTTCACCGAGCGGGCCAGCACGTAGAGCATCAGGGGGAAGGCGATGCCGGACGCCACGCCCCACCCCATGGCAATGCCGAGCAGGTGCCAGAAATCGCGGAACAGCACGACGCTGGACAGGAGCGCCGCGGCGGTGCCGATGGTCGCGACCAGCAGGATGTTGGGGCGCACCCGGCGCGAAACCGGCCCCGCCGAGAGGCCCGACAGGCCCGAGACCACCGAGCCCACGGCGACCAGCACGCCGATGGTGGCCCCGCCGAAATCGAGCGATTCCAGATAGACCGGGTAGAACGAGTGCCTCAGCGCATGCACGCAGGTCATCAGGAAGGAGCAGGCGACGACGAAGGCGACCGCCGGCGCCGCGATAATCCGGAACGCGTCGCGGTAGTCGCCGAGCCAGGACCGGCGCGTCCCGCCCGGCGTGTCGTCCCGCCGCACGTCGCGCGGCAGGAAGGCGGTCACGACCAGGGTGGCGACGCCCCAGGCGCCGATCAGGGAGAACGCGCCGACCGGGCCGAAACTGTCCCAGGCCATCCCGCAGAGCACCGGCGCGACCAGGTTTCCCGAGGTCGAGACGAAGCTGAACCGCCCCATCAGCCCAGGATCGTCCCGGTTGATCCGCCCGACATGGGCCTGCGCCGCCATCCACACCAGCGCCTGGGCGAAGCCGGTCAGGAGCTGGAGCACGATCAGCACCGCGACCGACGGCAGCGCCGGGTAGAGCGGGAACAGCACGGCCGTGGCGATCGCCGCGGCGGCGGCGATGCGGTTGATGCCGAGCCGGTCCATCAGCGCGCCGCCGGGGATCGAGAGCACCACCGACAGCGCCGCCCGCGCGCCCAGCACCAGCCCGATCAGCAACGGCGTCGCCCCGATGTCGAGCGCCCAGAGCGGCACCGCGACGGTCATCATCGGCACGAAGCCGAGGCCGAAGAAACCCACCGCGAAAATCGCGGCATGGGACCGGGGAATCCGCAAACCGGCGCTCAGCCCGGCTTGTCGTCCGCCGCCCGCACCAGACGCCGCTGCACCGGGAACAGGGCGATGTCGAAGCGCTGCGAGAACAGCCCCCACAGCCCCTTGGGCGCCTTCAGCATGACCACCACCGCGGTCAGGCCGAGCAGGATCAGGTACCAGGTGCCGTAGGGGGCGAGCGGCTCGCGCAGCAGGAAGAAGACCAGCGTGCCGACGATCGGCCCCTCGATCGACCCGATGCCGCCGATCACCACGATGAAGATGATGGTGACGGTCCAGTTGATGTCGAAGGCGGCGCTCGGGGTGATGCGGATCTTGGTGATGTAGATCAGGGCGCCGATCGCCGAGGTCCCGAACGCGGCGAGGATGTAGACCAGCAGCTTGGCCCGGAAATTGTCGACGCCGAGGCTGCGCGAGGCCTCTTCGGAATCGCGGATCGCGGTGAGCGCGAGCCCGTAGCGCGAGCGCAGCAGCAGATAGATGCCGACGATCACCGCGACCGCGAGCGCCAGCGCGAGCCAGTAGATCGTGGCGTCGCGGTCCGCCCGGGACGCGGCGATGGACTTGATCGCGGCGATCGGCAGGCTCATCCCGGAGCCGCCGCCGAGCCCCTTCACCTGGGCGAATCCGAGCAGGAACACCTCGGCGACCACCCAGGTGCCGATGGCGAAGTAATGGCCCCGCAGCCGGAACACGATGAAGGCGATCGGCAGCGAGATCAGCGCCCCGATCGCGCCCGCCATCGGCACCGTCCAGATCGCCCCGATATCGAGGAAGATGACCAGGATGAACAGCAGGTAGCCGCCGAGCCCGACAAAGGCCTGCTGGCCCACCGAGACCAGCCCGCCATAGCCGGCGAGCAGGTTCCAGAGCTGCGCTAGCGCCAGGATGTAGAAGATCTCGACCAGCAGGCGCATCGACGCCCGGTCGCCCCACCAGGGCACGGTGAGCAGCACCAGGATCAGCGCCGCGCCCACCGCCATGCCGATCCGGCTCGCCCGGGTCGAGCGGATCACCCGGCTACTCATCGCGGGTCCTCGGGAACAGGCCGTTCGGCCTCAGCACCAGGATGACCAGGAAGGCGATATGGCCGGCGAGGATCTGCCAGCCGGGGTCGATCTTGGCGCCGATATTCTGCGCCACGCCGAGGATGACGCCGCCAGCGAGCGTGCCCCACATCGAGCCGAGACCGCCGATGATCACCGCCTCGAAGGCGAACAGCAGGCGCGACGGCCCGAGCGCGGGATCGAAATTGGTCCGGATGCCGATGAAGATGCCGGCGATCGCCACCAGCACCATCGAGACTCCCATGGCGAGGCCGAAGACGTGCCTCTGCCTGATCCCCATCAGCCGGGCGGTGGACGGATCGTCCGAGGTGGCGCGGAACGCCCGGCCGAGCCGGGTGCGGCTGAAGCCGATCTGGAGCGCCGCGATCAGCGCCACCGCGACGACGAAGACGATCAGCGGCAGGGTGCCGATCTCGATGCCCTCGGCGAGCTTGATGCTGGCGGTCTCGATGGCGCCGGCGTTGAGGCGCTGCGAATCGGCGGAAAATATTTCCAGCAGCAGGTTCTGGATGACGATCGAGATGCCGAAGGTCACCAGAAGCGGCGGCAGGAGGTCGTCGCCGAGGGTGTAGTTGAGCACGCCGCGCTGCAGCACGTAGCCGAAGAAGAACATGAACGGCAGCACGGCGATCATGCTGACGAAGGGATCGACCCCGGCGGTCTCGATCACCACCATGGCGACGAAGGCGGCGAGCACGATCAGATCGCCATGCGCGATGTTCACCAGCCGCATCACGCCGAAGATGATCGCAAGCCCCGCCGCGAACAGCGCATAGAGCCCGCCCGTCAGCACCCCCTGGACGATGCTGTTGATCCACTCGATCATGGGCGGAGCATAGCGGGAGAGGCCCGGCCGCGCGCCCCCTTCGAGTTCGGGGGCTTGCGTCCTGGATGGACTTGCGGGCGGGAGCGGGCCGGTGGCCGTTACGCCGGCGACGCGCGCCCGCCCTCCCGGTCGACCGGCAACCCGGTCAGCAGATCGGCCGCGCCTTCCAGCCGCGCCGGACGTCCGGCGAAGTCGCCAACCCTGTCCCCAAGCCGGTCCATGCGCTTGCCCGGCAAGGCGAAGACCCGCCAGATGAACGGCGCCAGGGCCACGCCCACACCCGGCATGGTGAGGGTCCGGGCGCTCCCGATCATTCCGCCGCGGGTTGCGTGTCGAAGCGACCGCGGAACTCGCCGCGCAACTCCGAGACCTCGCGGGACAGGCCGGCCAGGTCGCCGCGCATTTGAGCGATCTCGCGGGTCATGTCGCCACGCAGCTCCGCGACCTCGCGGGTCATATCGCCACGCAGATTCGTGACCTCGCCGGCCAGGACATCCACCCTGGCCTCCAACCTGACGAACAGCCGGAACATGAACATGGCGAATGTTCCGCCCGAGGCCAGCAGCGTGGCGAACCCGCCCAGCATGGTGATGATCTCGGCGCTCACGATCATTCCGCCGCGGGTTGCGTGTCGAAGCGGCCGCGGAACTCGCCGCGCAGCTCCGAGACCTCGCGGGACAGGCCGGCCACGTCGCCGCGCATTTGGGCGATCTCGCGGGTCATGTCGCCACGCAGCTCCGCGATCTCGCGGGTCATGTCGGCACGCAGTTTCGCGATCTCGCGGGTCATGTCGCCACGCAACTCCGTGAACTCGCGGGTCATGTCGCCACGCAGATTCGCGCCCTCCCGGGCCAGGGCATCCACCCTGGCCTCCAGCCTGACGAACAGCCGGAACATGAACATGGCGAATGTTCCGCCCGAGGCCAGCAGCGTGGCGAAGCCGCCCAGCATGGTGATGATCTCGGCGCTCACCCAACCAGTATAAGGCGTGCGCCCTCGAAGTCATTCCACTTTTGATGAGTCAGGTCCCGAAATACGCCGCCGCGATGCGGTCGCGGGTGAGGCTCGCCGGCGCGCCGGTGAGCGCGAGGCGGCCTTCCTGGAGGCAGTAGACCCGGTCGGCCACCTCGAGCGCCCGGTTGATGTCCTGCTCGACCACCACCATGGCGGTGCCCTCGGCCTTGATCGCCGGCAGGACCTCGTAGATCTCGCCCACCACCACGGGGGCGAGGCCGAGCGAGAGCTCGTCGAACAGGATCAGCTCCGGGTTGGACATCAGCGCCCGGCCGATCGCGGTCATCTGCTGCTCGCCGCCGCTGAGCGCGGTTCCGGGAACCGAGCGCCGGTTGCGCAGCGCCGGGAACAGCTCGTAGACGCGGTCCAGCGACCAGCCTCCCGGCCGGCCGGAATAGCCGCCGATGACCAGGTTCTCCTCGACGCTCAGGCTGGGGAAGAGCCGGCGCCCCTCGGGCACCATGGCGATCCCCAGCGCCACGATATCGGCGGCCTCGCGGGACTGGATGCTGTCGCCGCGATAGTCGAGCGCGTCGCTGGTCGCCTCGACCATGCCGGTGATCGCCCGCAGGAGCGTCGTCTTGCCGGCGCCGTTGGCGCCGATCGCGGCCACGGTCTCGTGCTCGTCGAGGTCGAAATCGAGACCGAACAGCGCCTGGAAATCGCCGTAGAACGCATCCAGGTTGCGGATCTCCAGCAGGCTCATTCGACGGCGATCCCGAGATAGACCTCGCGCACGACGGGGTTGTCGATCACCGCCTGCGGGTCGCCCTCGTCCAGCTTGCGGCCGAAATCGATCACCACCAGCCGGTCGACCACCGACATCAGCGCATGCACGATGTGCTCGACCCAGACGATGGAGACGCCCTGGCCGCGGATCTCGCCGATGGTGGCGACGAGCTCGCGGATCTCGTGCTCGGTCAGCCCGCCGGCGATCTCGTCGAGCAACAGCACGCGCGGGCGGGTGGCCAGCGCCCGGGCGAGTTCGAGCCGCTTGCGCTCCAGCAGGGTCAGCGAGCCGGCCAGCGCGTTCGCCTTGGCCGCGAGCCCGGTGCGTTCCAGCACCTCGACGCAGTGGCCGTAGGAGGCGGCCTCCGACTGCCCGGCGCCGAACGCGCCGCCGACCAGCAGGTTCTCGAACACCGTCATCCCGCCGAACGGGTGCGGGATCTGGTAGGAGCGCCCGATCCCGGCGCGGCAGCGGAGATGGGCCGGCAGGCGGGTGATGTCCTCGCCGGCGAACACGATCCTGCCGTCATCCGGCGGCAGGCTGCCGGTGATCAGGTTGAACAGCGTGCTCTTGCCCGCCCCGTTGGGGCCGATGATGCCGAGCGCCTCGCCGTCGGCGACCGCCATGTCGAACGAATCGACCACCAGGAGCGATCCGAAGCTCCTGGACAGGTTCTCGACCGAGAGGATCGCGCTCATCGCGGACCCGTCCTTCGATACGCCCCCTGCGGGGCCTGCTCGGGATGAGGGAACAGGAGTGTTTTCATCCCGAGCAGGCCCGGAGGGCCGTATCGAGAAACCGGTTGGCCTCAGCTCAGCGGCTCGAGCTTGCCGGTCAGCGGGATTTCCGGCGCCCGCGCGTTATGCACCAGGTCGAGCTCGTACTTGAACGTCTTGCCGCGCTTCCACTGGCCGCCGACCAGCGGCGTGCGGCAGGCGTTCTTGACCGGGTTGCGCGCGTCGCCGAACTTCCACGAGACCGGGCCGACGATCGATTCGTAGTCGGTGTTCTCGATCGCGTTCAGGATCGCATTCGGATCGCCGGGATCGCCGCAGCGCTTCAGGACGTCGATCGCCACCTCGATATTGGCGTGCTTGAAGCCGAGGGGCTGGGTCCATTGCCGCTTGGTCTTGGCGGTATAGGCATCGGCGAACTCGCGCGACGACTTGCCGGTCAGGTTCGACTTGAACGGGTGCGAGGACGACCACCACACCTCGGTGGTCAGCCCGTGGCCGCGATCGCCGAGCGCCGCCACCGCCGGCGGGAACAGCAGCGCCTTGGCCATGGTCCCCGCCTTGAGCTGCTTGATCAGCCCCTGCTGCGCCGCCTGGGTCCAGAAAGTGGTGAAGTCGGGCGGCGTCGCGATGCCGGTCAGGATCTCCACGCCTTCCTTCTTGAACGCCGCGATCTGGGCGGTGAAGTCGGGGCTTCCCATGGTGAACAGCGGCGGCTGGACGTACTCGAACCCGCGGGCTTCCATGGGCGGCCGGAAACCGCGCTTGGGGTCGCCCCCGTTCACCCCGTCCTCGCTGTTCTCGATCAGGCTGCCGATCTTCTTGTTGGTGCCGAGCGCATCCCACATGTCCATGAAGATGCTGAACATGTCCTCGAAGCCCCAGAAGAAGTGGTAGGTCCACTTGAAGGGCTTGTCGGGCGTGGCGCCGCGGCCGAAATAGACGATCTGCCAGGGCGTGTCGGCGGTCACGCAGGGCACCTCGTTGGCCTCGGCCTGGTCGGAGATCGGGTTGACCGTGGTGCCGCTCGACGAGCCGATCATCAGATTGATCTCGTCCTTGAGGATCAGCTCGGCGGCGACCTCGGCGGCGCGGTTGGGGTTGGATTGCGAATCGCGCGAGATGATCTCGACCGGGTATTTCTTCTTGCCGATCGTGATCCCGTCGCCGATCGCCGCGCGCGCGTCGGCGAGCACGAACCGGTCGGCCTCGCCGAACGCCGCGAGCGGTCCCGATTGCGGGCTGACGAAGCCGATCTTCACCGTCCGCGCGGCGTGGATGGCGGGCGCCGGAAAGCTCGACGCCGCGGCCGCGGCGAGCACGCCGCCGCCGTATTTGAGGGCGCGCCTGCGCGACACCGTTCCCCTGTTGCTCTTGGTCATTGCGTCCTCCTCTTGATGTCCGTTGGAAGCGTCGGAAAATAATCCCCTGATTTTCATCAGATAATAGGCGTATTGGGCTCCAGTCCGAGCAGCACCCTGCCGTACAGCTCGGCGCTCGCCTCGGGCAGCAGCAGGCCGTGCATGTTGATCGCGTGCAGGTCGCGCGAGGCCTGTTGCAGCGGGCTCCCGAGCGCGAGGCTGGAGCCGCCGGCCATGAGGAACAGCTTCTCCGCGCCGTCGAGCGCGAATCGCACCCCCTGCGAGCAGTCCATGCGGATGCGGGCGCGCATCTCCATCGACATCGGCGTGCCGGAGCGGGCGTGGGAATCGATGTCGTCGGCGACCCGGTAGAGCATGAGATGCGCCGCGTCGATCAGCGAGGCCGCCTCGCCGAGCCTGATATGGGTGGCCGACCATTCGGAGTGGATATGCGGGGTGTAGGCGACCGGCTTGGCCTGCACCGTGCGGCGGAACTCGGCGAGCGCCGCGCGGCCGAGCCCGAGCGCTCCGCCGCACAGGCAGAGCGCGAGGACCGGCACCGCCTCGGCCTTGTGGAGCCAGCCGTCATAGCCCTCCGCCATGCCCGGCGTCGCGCCCTCGATCAGCGCCGGGATCGAGAGCCTCCGGTGTGCCGGCACGGTGAGCCCGTCCACCCTGATCGAGCAGCTTCCGGTGCCCGACAGACCGGCGACGAACCAGTCGTCCTGGATGGCGACATCGCCCGCCGGCACCAGGAAATCCGCCTCGTCGACCATCTCGCCCGCCGCGTCGTACACCCCGGCGCCGAGCAGCAGCCAGGCGGCATGCTCGCAGCCCGAGCCGAACGGCCAGAAGCCGCTGAGCGTCGCCGACCCGTCGCCGTTCAGCACCGCCCTGCCGCGCGGCCCGATCACCGCCGAGATCATGGTGTCGGGATCGGCGCCGTAGACGTCGTCGCGCGCCGCGCCCGGGAAATGAGCCATCATCCAGCTATGGGCGTGCATCACCCCGAGCACCCAGGCGGTCGCCGAACACCCCTCGCCGATCGCCGAGATGACGTCGAGATGGGCGCGCATCGACAGCTCGTGGCCGCCGCAGCTGCGCGCCTGGATCACCCGGAGCAGCCCCGTTTCGCGGATCCGGGCCATGTTCTCGGCCGGAACGCGGCGGTCCCGCTCGGCGTCGGCGACCCGGGTCCTGAAATCCCCGGCGGCAGCCTCGGCGCGCCTCCGGAGCTCGTCGACCGCAGCCGACGAATCCCCGCCCAGCGCCTCGTCGGTGACCGCGGCCATCGCCCCGTCTCCCATCCCTGCCCCGCCCATTTTGCATAGCACGGCACGGCATGGCCACCAAGAGCCGGGGCGGCCGTACCCGGTCGCTACGGGCGGGTTGATTTTACTGCGGCATTGCCGCAGTTTGTCGGAAGCGCTGTCACGCCTGGTCGCCGCGATCAAGAAGGAGACGACAGGAGCATGACGACCGAACGCAGCGAGCTCGGACGCGAAATCGAAACCGCGCTGGGTGACGTTCTCGCCCATGTTCGCGGCGAGACGGAGCTGTCCTGTCGAATCGTCGACGATCCCGCGGCCGAACGGATTGTCGCGCTGCGGAAGCGGCTGCGTCTGAGCCGGCAGAAATTCGCGGACTGCTTCGGTCTGGATGTGCGCGCTCTGCAGGAATGGGAACAGGGGCGCCGGGTCCCCGACCGCGCGGCCCGCGTATTGCTGACGGTCATCGATCGGGAACCGGAAGCCGTGATCCGGGCGCTCCACCGAGACAGCGACAGCTGAGTCCGGGCCACCAAGAGCCGGGGCGGCCCGGTTCAGCGGACGCTCGCCGCCGCCGCGCCGACCGCGGCGCCCTTGGTCTCCCATTCCTCGGCGCCGGCGTCGCGGCGGAACTGGCGCCGGGCGGCGTGCTGGGCCGGTTTCGCCGCCTCGCGCAGCTCCTCGATCGCCTGGCGGTCGCGCGCGAACTGGCGGAAGGCGGCGAACTTGGCGGACAAATACTGGTCGGGCCAGGGCACCGGGTCCCAGCCGTAATGGGCCGCCGCCTGCTGGGTGAAGTTGGGGTTGTAGAGATGGGTGCGGGCGAGCGCGACCAGGTCGGCGCGCCCCGCCGCGACGATGGTGTTGACCTGGTCCCAGGTGAAGATGTTGCCGGCGACCAGGGTCGGCACGCCGGCCTCGATGCGGACCTGCTCGGAGAACGGGGTCTGGAACATGCGGCCGTAGACCGGCTTTTCCTCGGATGCGGTCTGGCCGGTGGAAACGTTGATCAAATCGACCCCGCGTGCGGCAAACGCCTTCGAGATCGCCACCGCGTCGTCGCCCTGGTTGCCGCCGGGCACCCAGTCATGCGCCGAGATGCGGATCGAGACCGGCCGGTCGGCGGGCCACGCCTGCCTGACCGCGTCGAACACTTCCAGCGGGTAGCGCAGCCGGTTCTCCAGGCTGCCGCCGTACTCGTCGGTCCTCTCGTTGGTGGCGGGCGACAGGAACCCGCCCAGCAGGTAGCCGTGCGCGCAGTGCAGCTCCGCCATGTCGAGACCCGCGCGTGCCGCCCGTTCGAAGGCGGCGACGAACTCCGCCTTCACCCGGTCCATGTCGGCGCGGTCCATCTCCCGGGGGACGGCGGAATTGGGCAGATAGGGGAGCGGCGACGGGGCGATGATCTCCCACGCGCCGTCTTCCAGCGGCTGGTCGATCCCCTCCCAGGCGAGCCTGGTCGCGCCCTTGCGACCGGCATGGCCGATCTGCATGCAGAGCTTCGCCGGCGTGTATCGGTGGACGAAGTCGGCGATGCGTTTCCACCCCGCCTCCTGGCCGTCGTTCCAGATGCCGGCGCAGCCCGGCGTGATCCGCGCATCGGGGGCGATGCAGGCCATCTCGGTATAGACCAGCCCGGCCCCGCCCAGCGCCCGGCTGGTCAGGTGGACGTAGTGCCAGTCCCCCGGCACCCCGTCCTCGGCGCAGTACTGGCACATCGGGGCGACGACGACCCGGTTCTCCAGCCGCATGCCGCCGATGGTGAAGGGGGTGAACATCGGCGGCGGCGCGGCCTCGGCGATTTCGGGAATGCCCTCGCGCGCGGCCACCCCGGCGGCGAAATCGTGGTCGATGGCGGCGATGAACGCGGCGTCGCGGGTGCGCAGATTGTCGTAGGTGATCGCCTTGGAGCGCGACAGCAGGCTGAACGCGAACTGGCTCGGCTCCATCCCCCAGTAGCGCTCGACCTGCTCGAACCAGGCGAGCGAGACGTCGGCGGCGTGCTGCAGCCGGCCGACCTCGTCGCGCCGGTTGACGTCGTAGGCGGCGAGCGCCGCGCCCACGTCGTCATGCACGCCGAACTCCTCGTAGAGCGCGATCGCGTCCTCCATCGCCAGCTTGGTGCCCGAGCCGATGGAGAAATGCGCGGTATGCGCCGCATCGCCCATGATCACCAGGTTGTCGCGCACCCAGGTCTCGCAGCGGATGGTCGGGAAGTTGCGCCAGAACGAGCGGTTGGTGATCGCCGGGTGGCCGTCGAGCAAATCCTCGTAGAGCGCCGCCACATAGGCGACGGTGCCGTCTTCGTCCTCGTCCTCCAGCCCGGCGCGGGCGAAGGTCTCGGCGGTGGTCTCGACGATCCAGGTGCTCATGCCCGCGTCGTACTGGTAGGCGTGCAGGTTCCAGATTCCGGCGTCGTTCTCGCGGAAGTCGAAGGTGAAGGCGGGCAGCGGCCGCGTGCTGCCGAGCCAGACGAACTTGTTGGGCCGCCAGTCGTAGCTCGGGCGGAAATGATCGGCGTAGTCCTCGCGGACCCAGGAGTTGATGCCGTTGCAGGCGATCACCAGATCGGCCTCGGGGAGGTCGTCGAGCGCGCGGATCTCGCGCAGGAACTCCATCGCGATGCCGAGCTCGCGGCAGCGGCTCTGGAGGAGCAGCAGCAGCGCCTTGCGCGACATGCCGCAGAACCCGTGCCCGCCCGAGGTGATCTTCTGCCCGCGGTAGAAGATGTCGATGTCGTCCCAATAGGCGAATTCGTCGCGGATCGCGTCGTAGCTCGCCGCGTCGTAGTCGCGGAAATGCCCCAGGGTCTCGGCCGAGAACACCACGCCGAAGCCGAACGTGTCGTCGTACCGGTTCTGCTCGTAGACGGTGATCTCGTGGCCCGGATCGCGCGCCTTCATCAACAGCGCGAAGTAGAGCCCGGCCGGGCCGCCGCCAATCACCTCGATCTTCATCGTCCCGTCCCCCGCTGCGGCCGCTCCGGCAATTGTTTTATGCTTAAACCAATTGCCGGCGGGGCGCAATTTGTTTTAGGCTTAAACCATATTTGTCCATCCAGCCGTCATTTCGACGGACCCCGGACTTGATCCGGGGCGTAGCCGTGCGCAGCACGGCGGCCCCCCGTCATTTCGACGGACCCCGGACTTGATCCGGGGCGTAGCCGTGCGCGGCACGGCGGCCCCCCGTCATTTCGACGGACCCCGGACTTGATCCGGGGCGGAGCCGTGCGCAGCACGGCGGAGTGGAGAAACCTCGTCCCCGTGGGGCAGGGAGGTTTCTCCACTTCGCGCTGCGCGCTCCGGTCGAAATGACGAGGGGGAGCGCCCGCGGGCTGGGAGGTTTCTCCACTCCGCGCCTCCGGCGCTCCGGTCGAAATGACGGGACGGGGTCGCGGTGCCGTTGATCGCCGCGGTGGAATCGCTACCCTGCCCGGGCGTCGATTGCGGCGCCGTCACGCACGCCATTCCGAGGCCGTCCGCCGGTGACTTCCGACTCCCTGTTCCCGACCGGCGGTCCGTCTTCGCCGTCCGGCACCGGGATTTTTCCCTCGCAGACCATCGAGGCGCTGATCCGCGACCGGACGATCGCCTCGACCAGCGAAATTTCCAGGGACATGATCCAGCCGGCGAGCCTCGACCTGCGGCTGGGCCCGGTGGCCTACCGGGTGCGCGCGAGCTTCCTGCCCGGGCCGGAGGCTTCGGTGGAAGAGAAGGTCGAGGCGCTCGGGATGCACGCGATCGACCTCGCAGGCGGCGCGGTGCTGGAGCGCGGCTGCGTCTATATCGTTCCCCTGCTCGAACACCTGGCGCTCGACAACCGGATCGCGGCCTTCGCCAATCCGCGAAGCTCGACCGGCCGGCTCGACGTCTTCACCCGGCTGATCACCGACCGGGCCAGCCGCTTCGATGCCGTCGCGCGCGGCTATCATGGCCGCCTCTACGCCGAGGTCTCGCCGCGCACCTTCTCCATCCTGGTGCGCCAGGGAAGCCGGTTGAGCCAGCTCCGCCTGCATCGGGGCACGCCCGCCATCCCGGCCACCCGGCTGCGGCAGTTGCAGCAGGAAATCGGGCTCGTCGATCCCGAGATGCCGGACGCCGGGTCCCGCGAAGGCGGGTTGCCGCTGCGCCTCGACCTCGAAGGGGATGGCGGCGACTCCCTGATCGGTTTCCGCGCCAAGCACCATTCCGGCATCGTCGATTTCGACGTTGTCGGCGGCTACGACGCGAGCGATTACTGGGAGCCCATCCATGCCCGCCCCGGGCGCGGGATCATCCTGAACCCGGACGATTTCTACGTCCTGTCGACCCGCGAGGCGATCACCGTGCCGCCCGACCATGCCGCCGAGATGATCGCCTACGACACCGAGGTCGGCGAGTTCCGCGTCCACTACGCCGGCTTCTTCGACCCCGGGTTCGGCTGGGACGGGGCCGGCGGGGCGGGCAGCCGCGCGGTGCTCGAAGTGCGCAGCCACGACGTGCCCTTCCTCCTCGAACACGAGCAGGTGATCGGCGGGCTGCGCTATCTCCGGCTGACCGACATTTCGGACCGGTTATACGGAAGCGGCATCGGCTCGGCCTATCAGGGCCAGCGGCTGCAACTCTCCAAGCATTTCAGGACATGACCATCCTCACCCGGCGGCGGTAGGGCGAAACAGCAAGCGCGTCCCGAGCGCCGAGACGGCGAAGCAGACGACGAGCAGCGGCCCCGCCGGGAGGTCGGCCGCGGTCGAGATCAGCACCCCCGCCACCACCGCGGCGGCGCCGCTCGCGAATGCCCGCCTGAGGGCGTAGCCGGCGCCGGAGCGCGCCGCCAGCGCGGGCAGGATGAGGCTCGCGAACACCACATAGACGCCCACGAGCTGGACCGAGGCGGTGATCGCAAGCGCGAACAGCACGAAGAAGCCGGTGCCGCTTCGCGCCCGCGGGACGCCGGCCCAGACCAGCGCCACCAGGCCGTATACCGGCAGGAAGGCGGCGATGTCGCCCCACGAGACGAACAGGATCTGGCCCGAGAGCAAATGCCGCAGGGCCTCGCCGCCATGCGGGTCGTCGGCGAGCGCCAGCAGGGCTACGGAGGCCGCGAGAATGAAGGCGCTGCCGATCACCGCCTCCTGTTCCTCCGGCATCCCGCGCTCGATCCAGCGGAAGAACAGGGCGACGCATATCCCCGTGCCGAAGGACGCGGATTGGCGGAGCAGCCAGGACGGCTCGTCGAAGAACAGGCCGAGCAGGACGAGCGCGAGGCCCACGATCTGGGCCGTCGCCAGGTCGATGAACACGATCCCCCGCTTGAGCACCTCGATCCCGAGCGGGGCGTGGACCGCCGTGACGACCAGCCCGACCACGAAGGCCGGGCCGACGATATAGAGCAGGTCAGGATCGATCGCGGGCTCGCTCCAGCAGCGCGAACGTCACGTCGAACAGGGCGAAGAGATCGCGGGCCTCCTCCTGCCCGCCCACGGTATAGGGGAGCGCGAGGACCGGAACGCCCGTCCTCTCCGACAGCCAGTCCGCCGCGTCCCTCTGCTCGTGCGGTGCATGCAGGATCGCCGTCGCGCCGGCCGCCCGCACCCGTTCGACCAGACTTTGCAGGTGGGATGCCGTCGGCGGAACGCCCGGGATGCGCTCCAGCGTCGCGATCCGTTCCAGCCCCGTCCAATGGACCAGATAGGCCCAGGCGGTGTGGTGGACGACGACCTTCATGCCGCGCAGCCTGGCCGCGCGTGCGCGCCAGCGTTCCGCCGCGGCGCTCCATCGCGCCCGGAAGTCGGCGAGCCGGGCGCGGTAGGCCGCTGCGTTCCCGGGGTCGACGCGCGCCAGCCGCCGGGCCAGCTCGCCCGCCAGAAGCGCGATGTTGCGCGGGTCGAGATGGACATGCGGGTTGCCGCTCGGGTGGATGTCGCCGAGGCTGCGGTCGACCCGTTCGGGCCGCTCCAGGATCTCGACATGGTCGGCGGCCATGAGGTGCCCCGGCTGGCCGGGCTGCACCCCGCGCCGGGCGCCGCGCTCCATCAGCACCGGGAGCCAGCCGATTTCAAGCTCCGCGCCGGAGCAGAACACGATGTCGGCGCGGCGCATCTGGGCGATCAGGCTGGGCCGCGCGCGGATGTAGTGCGGGTCCTGGCGTCCGTGGGTGGCCGAGTACACGACGACGTCGGCGCCGCCGATCTCGCCGGCCAGCGCCGCCCATTCCGGCTCGCAGGCGAACACCCTGGCATCGGCCGCCGCCGTCGACGGCGCGAGCGCCGCGAGCCCGGCAACCAGCACCGGCGCCAGCCGCTTCAACATCGCCGCCATGGCTCAGAAGCTGTGCGCGGCGTGGGCGCCGAGGCTCATCACGTATTGCAGGATGATCTGGTTGTCCTTCTCCCGGCCGTCGAGATTTTCGTGATTGTATTGCAGCCGGATGCGCCCGAACTCGCTGTTGGTCCAGTCGACCATCATCCCGTAGGCATAGGACTCGTGATCGATCCCGGAGCCGCCGGGTGCGGACAGCCTGGCGTAGCGGCCGCCGATTCGCCAGCTCGGCGCGGGCTTGTAGACCCCCTGGACGTACCAGCCATGCGCGATGGAGTCGGTCCTCAGCTCCTCGAGATGCTCCTCCTCCTCGCCCTCTTCGGCCAGCGCATAGGTTCCGTCTTCCCGGCGCCAGAAATACTCGCCCTGGATGATCAGCTCGCTGTCCCGCGCGTTGCCGGTCGGGGCGAGGGTGAAGCGGAAGTCGATGCCGTAGAGCCGCGTGTCGCCGGTGAACGCGCCCTCGGAGAAGAACGCGGCCCGCTCTTCGCCGTGTTCGTCCCCGTGCTCGTCTTCATGGTCTTCGTGCGCGTGCTCGTCCTCGTGCTCGTCCTCGTGCTCGTCTTCGTGGTCTGCCTCGCCGGCATGCTCGTCCTCGTGGCCGTGACCCCCGCCGCCGCGGCCGCTCGACTCGCCGTCGAGGAGATACGCGCCGACGCGCACCGCGGCGTCGCGGCCCATGTCCCAGCCGACGCGCGCGTAGAGCGACCGCGCCCTGAGCCCGTTGTCGGAGCCGCCGAACGGCGTGTCGTCGCCGCGGAACAGCCCGCCGCCAAATTCGGCGTAGACCTCGGCGGGCAGCACGAGGGACGCCTCGACGCCGTCGTCGTTGAACGCGTTGTCGAGAAAGGCGCGGTAGGGAAGCGGCCGGTCCGCGAAATCGTCGCCATGCGGGTGCAGCTCGTTGAGATAGCCGAACGTCCACAGCGCCCGTCCCGCCTTGACCCGCATGCCTTCGAGCAGCCCGGCTCCGGGCAGGGTCTGCACATAGGCCTCCTCGAGCTCGACTTCCGTCGCCTCGCCCGGGTGGGCGCCGAGACCGAGCGTGAGGTTGCCGCGGAACTTGTCGTCGATATTGCCCGAAAGCGTCACTTCGCTGTGGCCGAGCGAAAGGCCTTCCGGGGCGCGCTCCGATTCGTGGCCCGTCGGGAACCCCGGAATCGCCGACTCGTCGGCCGTGAAGCTGGCATACCGGCCGTCGAAGATGACGCCGATCGCGGGGTTGAACGCGCGGTCGGGCGCCGGTTTGGCGGACGCCGCCGGGGCCGCGGGTCGGGCGTCGGCGCGGTCCGAACGCGCCTTGAGCGCCGAGAGCTGCGATTCGAGCGCCTGGAGACGCCCTTCGTAATCCCGCTTGAGAGCCTCGATCTGAGCCGCCAGCGCCTCGGCGCTCAGCAGCGACTGTGATTGCGCGCCGCTCTGGGTGGAAATCAACAGAGCCGGCAACACCACCGCGGCAAAGCGGGCAATCCGGGTGCTCTTGCGCATTACACTCTCCTTCACGCCATATTTCCCTGTGCGGACCTGCCCGTGCGAAGCGGTACCGGCGTCCCCATTAGAAATATGATAACCTTACCGTAACTTTATACTATTACAAAACAGTCTGCAACCGCAGTCCAGGCGGGAGGACGCATTGGGCCGCTAGCCATCTGTCGCTAGCCATCTGTCGCTAGCCATCTCGCCCGTGGGAGTGAAGTGGTGTAGTCTCGGAGCCGCCCGGGCGCGCCGCCGAACCGGTCGACACCGGAGAGCCAATGTCATGCACAGCCTGCAGGAACGGAATAGCGGGTTCCTCCCCGACCAGCACGATCACGGAGATTGCGTGGCGAGTGCGCTGGAGGACGCGATCGCGGTCTGCGGCGAACGCGGGGTACGGCTCACGCCGGTACGCCGGCGGGTGCTGGAAATCATTTGGCAGGGCCACCGTCCGCTCGGTGCCTACGCGATTCTGGACGTGCTTTCCGGGGAAGGGCATTCCCCGGCACCGCCCACGGTCTACCGCGCGCTAGAGTTCCTGCTCACCCAGGGCCTCGTGCACCGGCTATCGTCGCTCAACGCGTTCGTCGGCTGCTCCCGTCCCGGTCATCCGCATGCGGGGCACTTCCTGCTATGCACCGCCTGCGGCACGGCAGCCGAGCTCAACGACACCGGCATCGAACGCGCGATCGAGCGCGGCGCGGCGGCCGAGGGCTTTGTCTGCCGGGACCATACCGTGGAGATCAGCGGGCTCTGCCCGCATTGCCGCGAGGCCTGACTGACTGACGACTCGAAATCGATCCGTCGGGATGATGTTCGAATAGCTCAGCCTTGCGGCATTCCCCCTCACAGATCCGGGTGCGTGGCCTTCCCGCGTGGCATTTGTCGAATTCGGGGGCCGCCGGTTCGGACACGGCAGCGCATCCAGGCGAACAACGGGGACGTCGTCATTTTGGGCGCCGACGTTGGCGGAACGGTGTTCTGCCTGATGCTGCTCGGGGCGGGGTGAGCCCGGAATGGGGCAGCTCACCGCTGCCCGACTTGCACCTGTCAGATACAGCATTGCACGGGAAGATGCGGAGCTGTCGTTCCGCAATGTGAGACCGGCGGGTACAATGCAGATCGACGGCGCTGTTCCCGCACGGGTCGTGCTTCCGGAAGAACGGGAAGGCCCGGGAGGGGGCTTGCCCTGCCGTCGTCTCCATCGCACGGAAAGCCGCTGCGGCAAGGCACGGCGCCCCGAATCCGCATGGAAGCGTCGCGGGCGGACGTAAACATCCACAAATCTTGTGGAAAACCTTGTTGACAGAGCGCAGTTCCCGACGAGTCGGTCAACGAATTCAATGCGCTTCCTCGCTTTGCCCAAGAAATGGGCAGACTCGGCAAGGCATTGATTTGAAACGGAAAATGAAAAGTCAAGGGTCCCAAGAGCGCTGTGCGCCATAATAATGGCCCTTTACACGCGCCCGATAGAGACAAGTCCTGCTGGGCTGTGAAGAAACCCCCGGCGTCAGCTACCCGCCGGATACAGAAATGCGACCTAACTTCATGAATCCATTATGGGTATTCCTCACAAGATAATTTCTCCTAATCCAGATTGGTTGTCGCTGCACCTGGATCGTGTCCGGTGCGACGGGGCTCCGGCCGCCCGTTTGCCGACACGCCCTGAGGCGGGCAGACTTTGTTTGGGCTTCTATGGAGGGAATCTCCAAAGACCTCGCCGACGGGGTTCCGGCCTCGGATCCCGCCGCAGCCTTGCCGCTCTCATCGCCGCGAATGAAGAATTTCGCCGTCCAGGCGACCGCGCTTCGAAGGCGCCTTACCAGGCCAGGCCGAGCTTGGCCCTGTCCTGGTCCGTGGCGGCTTCCGACTCCGGGGATCCGGCATCCGATATCGACGGATCGCCGGTCGATGCGCCCGGCGCCGTGTCCCGCGCCGGCTCCTCGTCCGGCCCCGGCAACCCGGCATCGTCAGCCGCCGAGGCGGGGGCTGCGAACGACCAGCGCCCCTCGCTCGATTCATACCGGCCCCGTTTCCACCCGCTGCCCAATTCGACCCGGATCGAGGACAGCTTGATCGACCTTTCCTCCTCGGTGGCGGGCAGGTCCGGTATTTCAGGCGGGGTGAGGCCGGGACGGCCGCGCAGGGCCCGCTCGACGAGGCGGGGCACCGAGCCTCCGGGTGCGCGCTTGCGCCCGCTGGCCCGGCGTTTTGGCGGCGCCGCCTTTTGCTGCCTTCCACGCCTTGCTCGTGCGGGCGCCGCCGGTCCTCCTCCCGCACCGAGGATCTCCAGCAATTCCTTCCTGGCGTCCACCTGCGCGCGGGCATAGGCCTCCGCCTCGATCTCCGCGATCAGCGCCGAGAGTCTTTCCGTTGCGCGCGCTGTATCATTGGTCATGAATCGGTTCCTGTTGCCGGTTGACAGCAATACCGTGCCCGCGCGACATGCTCCGGGACGAATCCCGCCCGATACGTCAGCTGCAACCGGCCGACGCAAACGATCGAAGGCAGATTCGTACCCATGAATTTCCATCCTGACGAGAGCATTGCCATTTTCATAGACGGCGCGAACCTCCATTCCACGTTACGCACGCTTGGCTTCGACGTCGACTACCGGAAGCTGCTGGAGCTGTTCGGGTCCCAGGGGCGGCTGGTGCGCGCGTTCTACTACACCGCGCTGATGGAGGAGATGGAATACTCCCCGATCCGTCCGTTGATCGACTGGCTAGAGTACAACGGCTACACGCTGGTGACCAAGCCCACCAAGGAGTTCACCGACGCCGCGGGTCGACGACGGATCAAGGGCAACATGGACGTGGAAATCGCCGTCGACATGATGGCGATGGCGCGCAAGATCGACCATGCCGTCCTGTTCTCGGGCGACGGCGATTTCCGGCGTCTGGTCGAGGCGGTCCAGCGCGAGGGGGTCAGGGTCAGCGTGCTCTCGACGCTGCGCACCTCTCCACCGATGGTGGCGGACGAGCTGCGCCGCCAGGCGGACGAGTTCATCGATCTCCAGGACCTCGCGCCCCGGATCGCACGCGAGCCCCGGCCGGTAGGGAACCGCGTGCCGACGCCGGCGCGGCCGGAATTGGGCGTGCCCGATGCCGGCTGACACGGTGCCGCCAGAAGCGCCGCCGGATCGCGGCGACGGGGTCCGGTCCCGGCCGGCGCTCCCGGCGACCGCGCGGCCGGCCCAGGCCCTCGGCCGGCTTGCTCCGGGAGCGGACAGCGAGGGCAAGACGCTGACGATCCCGCGCAGCATCTCGTACAGCGGCCGGATCGGGTCGTGCGAAAGGCTCATCGTCGAGGGCGCCGCCGAGACCGGGCTCGAAGGCTGCCGGGTGCTCGTGGTTGCCGAGGGCGGCGTCTTCCGAGGCAGCGCCGATGTCGAGACGGCCGATATCGGCGGCACCGTGGAAGGATCCCTGACCGTGCGCGAGATCCTGACGGTGCGGGCGTCGGCGCGGATCCACTCCGATTCCATATTTTACGGCGAGCTTGAACTCGATCGTGGCGGGACGGTCACCGGCACGCTCCAACCGCTCAAGGGGGAGGCAAAATAGCGCGCCGGCCGGCCCCCGTCTCCGCGCCCGGATTCGCGCCACAGCGCCGCGAACGCGGCGCCGGAAGTCTGGTCGCGGCGTCCGATCGCCGGATATGCTGCGCCGATGTCCCACGGCAAACCCGGCCCGATGCCATTGGAGCGACCCGGCGCGAACCGCCAGCCGGACCTCTTCGCCGTGCGTGGCCGGACCGATGTCCGTCAGCCGCCGGAACGTCCGGTCCGGGCTGCGGCTCCGGCGCCGATTTCGCTCACCGATGATGAGCTGATCGAGCTTCTCGCGGACGCGGATCCGTTGAATATCGACGCGCTCTGCCGCGAGATCGCCGCGCGGTCTCTGGCGGTGGCGGTACCGGCTCTGGAAGCGCTGTGGCGCCGCTTCCACGGCTTCGGCATCGACCGGCCGCTCAGGGAACAGTGCGCGGTTCTGGGTACGTTGACACGGCTGGACGGTCCCGAGTCGCGAAGAGCGCTCAGGCGAATCGTTCTTTCGCCAGGCCTGCCTGCCGCGCTGCTGTATGCCGCGCTGCGGGCGGCCGCCGATGCGAGGCTCTCCCTGCCCGCCGCCTTCGTCGCGGGTTTCCTCGACCGCGACGATCCGGCGGTGCGCGCAGCGGCCTTCGACCTCGCGCTCCGGGCTAACGTACCGGTGCCCCCGCTGCGGGACGGCCTGTCGGACAGGGTGCCATCCATCCGCCGCGCCGCGGCGGTCGCGCTGGCCCACCGGGGCGATGCCTCTGGCCGGGCAGTGCTGATCGCCGCGCTCGCGACCGCGCCGTCGATAGTGGTCGTCGAGGCGCTGGGCGCGATCGGCGACGACGAGGCGATCGTGGCTCTCGGGCGCTGCGCCATGCGCCATCCCGCCTTCGCGCCCAGCGTGATCGCCACCCTGCGCGAGATGGGCAACGCCCGGGCCGAGAGGCTCGCCACCCGTCTGGAGGCTGAGCGCGCGCCGCCGACTGCGGGAAAGGCGCCGTGACGTCTCCGGCCTCCGAGGGCGGCGAGGCCGCGCGCATCCGCGCCCGTCTTGCCGACCTCGCCAATGAGCGGGCGGCGCTCGAGGCCCGGCTTGCGGAGCTGGGCGATGCGCCTTCGGCCGCCCCGGACGGCGATCCGGTCGGGGGTCCGGTGACGGACCGTTCGCCTTCGGAGGCGAAGATCGCGCTGTTCCGCTCTCTGTTCGCCGGACGGGAGGACGTGTTCCCGCGCCGCTGGGAGAACGCCCGGACGGGCAAGGCCGGCTACGCGCCGGCCTGCGCCAACGAGTGGAAGCCGGGCCTCTGCGGCAAGCCCCGCGTGGGCTGCAGCGCCTGCCCCAACCAGGCCTTCCTGCCGGTGACCGACGAGGAAATCGTCGCCTACCTGAGGGGCCGCCATACCATCGGCGTCTATCCCCTGCTTCCGGACGGGACCTCCGGGTTCCTCGTGGCCGACTTCGACAAGGCGTCATTCGACGAGCTGACGAGTCGGTTTATCCTCTCCGCCACTCTGCCGGTTCTTCTTACGAGGGTCTCGAAGCGATGCGGGAATCGATGTCCAAGCGGGCCTTTCTCCAGGCGGTGGGGGCGGCGGCCGGGGTCGGGGCCGTCTATCGCAGCATGGAGGCGCTCGGTTTCGCGCGTACCGGAACCGCCCATGCGGCCCGGCCCGATCTCCCGCGCGGGTCGGGAGCGGGAAGGAGCGTTGCCATCCTCGGCGCCGGCATCGCCGGCATGACGGCGGCCCATGAGCTCTCGAAGGCGGGGTACCGCTGCACGATCCTCGAGGCGACGGATCGCGCGGGCGGCCGCAACCTGACGGTGCGCGCCGGCGATGTCATCGAGGAGGTCGACAGCCGCCAGCGGGTCGCCTTCGCCGACGGCGAGCATCTCTACGCCAATCTCGGCGCCGCCCGGATCCCCCATCACCACCGGACCATCCTCGGCTACTGCAAGGATTTCGGCGTCGCGCTGGAGGTCTTCACCAACGACAACCGCGCGGCGCTCTATCACAACGTCGACCGCTTCGGCGGACAGCCGGTGACCGGGCGGCGGGTGGTCTCCGACATGCGCGGCTATATCGCCGAGCTGCTCGCCAAGGCGGTGGGCACGACGTCCCTCGACAGCGCGCTGAGCGAAGAGGACAAGGAGCGCGTCCTCGAAATGCTTGTCCGCTACGGCGATCTGGACGAGGACCGACGGTACAGGGGGACAAAGCGGGGCGGCTATCGCGGCGCACGGGTAAATGCGGGGCTGAAGCCCGGTGCATTCGACGACCCCCTGGACTTCGCCGAGCTGCTCAAGTCCGACTTCTGGCGCTTCAAGCTTCACTTCCATGAATTTCTCAACCAGAACCCGACATTGCTTCAGCCCATCGGCGGCATGGATGCGATCGCGAGAGCCTTCGAGCAGCGCGTCGGCGGTCTGATCCGCTATCGCAGCATCGTCGAAGAGATCCGCAAGACCGGGGATGGGGTGCGCATCGTCTATCGGACCGGGCCGGACGGTGCGGCCGCCGCGCTGGAAGCGGATTTCGCGATCTGCGCGATCCCGGCGCCGGTGCTCAAGGACATTGCCAACGACTTCGCACCGCCGACGCGCGCTGCGATCGGCTCGCTCGCCTTTCTGCCCGCCGTCAAGGTTGCCTTCCAGACGCGGCGTCGATTCTGGGAGGACGACCACGCCATCTATGGCGGCGCCTCGTGGACCGACCAGGACATCACGCAGATCTGGTATCCGTCGCACGGCTACCACCGCGACAGGGGCGTGATCCTGGGCGCCTATACCTGGCGCGGCGAGCCGGCGCTGCGCTTCGAGGGGATGGCTCCGGAGAAACGGCTGAAGGCCGCGATCTCGCAGGGGCAGCTCCTCCATCCCGGATATGCGGCGGAGATCGAGACCGGGATCGGCCGGGCCTGGGGGAAGGTGCCGTTCCAGAAAGGCGGGTGGCCGGACGCCGACGAGGCACCCGAAGCGCTGCACGAACCGGACGGCAGCATCTACTTTGCCGGCGACCAGGTCAGTGCGCTGCCGGGCTGGCAGGAAGGCGCGGCGCTCGCCGCCCATGCCGCGGTCGCGGCCATCGGCGAACGTGTAATGCGGCAATAGGGGCGGGTTGGGAAAGCTCGTCTGATGCAAACCCGTCAGGCACCGGGCAAGCCGGCATCCCTATCGCAACCGCCGTGTTTTCGATCCGGTTCATTCCTCCTCGTCGTCGTGCCGGAGGAATTCCGGGAAGGTTTCCATGCCGAGAGCGGCGTCCGGTCCCATCCGCTCCACGGCCTCCGATATCCGGCAGCCCATCGCGAAATCGATCGCCAGCCACGCAAGCAGGGAAGCGCCGAACGCGAACCCGCCGATCGCGGCCATCCCGAGGATCTGCACGAACGGATCGCCGCCCCCGTCGATGGATACGGCCAGCGTGCCCCAGAGCCCGGCGCCCAGGTGGGCCGGAATCGCGCCGACCTCGTCGTCGATCCTGAGGCGTTCCAGGAGCTTCATCCCCAGCAGGCAAAGGACCCCGCCGATCCCGCCGATCGCCACCGCCCAGAGATGGGTGGGGATGTCGGGCGCGGCGGCGATCGCGACCAGCCCCGCGATTCCGCCGTTCAACGACGCGAACAGATCGACCCTGCTCAGGACCCAGCGGGACAGGCAGACCGCCGCGACCAGCCCGGCCGCGCCCGCGAGGTTCGAGTTGACGACGATGATGCTCAGCGCAACCGCGTCCGAGGCCCCGGTCAGACCGGTATGAGAGCCCGCGTTGAACGCGAGAAACCCCATCCAGACGATGAAGGCGCCGAGGGTCACCATGGGCACGTTGTTCGGCGGCGTCTGCCTGACCGTTCCGTCGGGCCGGAACTTGTTCCGCCGGGCGCCGACCACCAGAACGGCGGCAAGCGCGGCCCAGCCGCCCGTCGAGTGGACGATCGTCGAACCCGCCAGATCCCTGAATCCCATTGCGACCAGCCAGCCGCCGCCCCAGGTCCAGGACCCGATCACGGGATATATGAACGCCGCCAGTATCGCGACGAACAGCAGGAACGAATGGAGCTTGACCCGCTCGGCGAGCGTTCCCGACACGATCGAGGCCACCGAACCCACGAAGACCATCTGAAACAGCCAGTCCGCCATCGCGGCCCGGCCGTTGCCCACGACCGCCGCGGCCGCCGCGCCGTCGCCGCCGAGCAGTGCCCGCTCGGCCCCGGTGGCGCCGTAAAGCAGGGTGGGGGAGCCGATCCACCCGCCGTCGTCCATACCGACGAACATCAGGTTGTAGCCGACGACGTAGAAGACGATCGCGGTGGTCGCATAGGCGCCGATGTTCTTCAGGCAGATCACCGAAGCGCTCCTGCTCCGGACGGATCCCGATTCCAGCATCGTGAACCCGGCGCACATCCACATCACCAGGGCGCCCCAGAGCAGCAGGGAAAAGGTGTTCAGAACGAAGGCGGTCTCGGGAGTCATTCCGGGACAGCGCCGCTAAAGCGGTGTACGGGAGCGCCGGGTCTGGCGTCCGCCCTCAGCCCTTCAGGGATCGCCGCGCGGTCGCTCGGGTCGTGCCACGCGAGATTCTTCGACCGGCCCCACGCGTCGGCCTTCTTCCGCCGCCCTTGTTCGCATGCCTGGCCCGCGAGCGACCTGATGGATCGGCAAGCCCCATAGCCATACCCGTCTATTCACGACAACCCACACGCGCCAGTCAAGCCCGACTCCCGGTTCGTTCCGAGCGTCTTACCCACACGGGTCCAGAGCCTCTACGGATACGCTTGAGGATCTGACCATGGATGGTCTCAGGTCTTCGCCTTCCCAGAATCCGTAAGCCTTCCCGGCAATTCGCCTGTTTGCGGCGCGTTCGGGCTCGCCCCGGGCGCGCCGGACCGGCGGGAAAGACAACTGTAAACGGGAGGTGTCTCGGATGGCAAACGATTCAAGATCGATCCGTCGCACGTCCTGACTCGCGGTGCTCGGGGCCGCCGCGCTGACGATGGGCGCGGGCGCGGCGAGCGCCGACGACCCGATCGTCGCCGACGGGGTGACGGTCCCGACCCAGGCGCAGTGCCAGAGCGGGTGGAACGACTCGAGCGCCGCGGACACCTGCGGCGCCGCGGTGACTTCGAATTACTACGGCTCGTTTCCGGCCGCGACGGTCACGGTGTGGACCGGCGGGGAGGAGAGACGGGACGAGAAGGGAAAATGGTACTGGCTCATTACCGAAGCCGGATGCCGGGTGCAGGTGAAATGCATGCCGACGGGGGCGGGGCCGGACAATAGCCGACGGGGTCACCGTGCCGACGGAGGCACAGTGCGAGGGGGCGTGGGAACAGTCGAGCGCCAACGAAACCTGCGGGGCGAGCGTGAGTCTGCCCTCCGCCCAATACGCCCCGTAAGATTCGCTCCCGGCCGCCGAGGTTTCGGTGTGGAAGACCGAGATAACGATGTGGGGCCCCAAATGCGCCATGCTCATCACCGCGGCGGGGTGCAGCGCATTGCCGCGTTCGGCGGCACGGCGGTAAACGCCGGCGCAAGAACGGGAGAACGCCCGATGGATGCGCGCCGTGCCCAAGGCGGTCACCTTCCACCCCTTCGCCGTCGGCAAGGCGGTGTGGTCGCGCTCGCTGATCGCGCTCGCCTTCGCGCTCTGGGCGGTGCTGGCATGGCTGCAGCCGCGCCGGCGCCCGCCGCCCTCGCCCCTGCTCGCGGCGCTCGTCCTGAGGCTCTCCGCCGCCGCGCTCTCCGCCGTCTTCGACGTGAACCCGCAGCGCAGCCTGTGGTCGACCTACACCCGCATGGAGGGGCTGGTCGACAAGGCCGACAGACCGCAGGCGTGCAGCGTGCCAGCCTTCTCCAGCCGCGCGACGGCGGCCTCGGCCTCGCCGATGGTTACCGATCCCGGCTTCCAGGCGAGCGCGGCGGCGAGCAGGTCGGTCTTGGCGAACACCGCCTCGCGCTCGGAGAGGTGCTCCACCGCCCAGGCCATGGCCGCGTCCGCCGGGATCTTCGGCGGCGAATCGAAGAGGTCGCCCCGGCGAACCGCCGGCCCGTCCGGAGCGGCATCCCTGCCAACTCCGCGATCCTTACCTGCGGAGCCCAGGCTCCACTCCACCGTATCGACCGTCAGCGCCGTGCCGTCGAACCCGAGCCCGTTCGCTTGGCGCTGCCACATCTCCCGGAGTTCGGCCCGGTCGACATCGCGTTTCGTCCCCCGGGTCATCAGCGCCGCGCGTTGGGCGGCGCGCTGGTTTCCCGCCGGCGTCCCCAGACCGCGCCCGTCCATCGCCACCTTGATCTCGGTCCGGCGGGTGGAGAAGGATTCGATTATCTCGAGGGAGACGCTGGCGACTTGGGACCGCCCGTCAGCATGGGTCTTCTCGATGCCGTAGCTAAGCGAGGTCAGTTCCCGCGCGAGCTCGCCCCGGCAGAACGCACCGATCAGCATCTTGGAGGAATACAGGTTCTCGTTGGCCATGGTGCGCCACTTGCCGTCTTCGCTCCGCACCATGTTGGCGATTACCGCATGGATGTGGAGCTGTCCACATACCGCCGGTCCTCGCTGCGGCGGGCCGGCCGCTCCGGCGGGCACGAATCTCACGCCACTCGGAAGAGCTCGCGTGCGATTTCAACCATGCGCGTACCGATTCTACCCTCCGGGACGGCACCGACGCGAGGGCTTCGGAGAGGGCGGCAAAGACAGCACGGCGTCCCGCGTACGCGGCTGGGTGTCGACCAAAACGCAATGTCCGCGTATTGCTCCCTCCGGGCTCCGGCGGTTACTACTCTGGGCATTCCGTGGACGGGGGGCGATCAGTTGGCGGGCCGAAGGCATCATCGCGGATTGAGCACCCCGCGGCGCGCCACGGAAGCTCGGGTGCCGCTCGTAGCGGGGGTGACATGGCTGTTGTCCAAGACGTCGACCGGAATTTCCACCCGAAAGGCCGTTGCGTCATCTGCGGCAACGCGGCGGAGGTCAAACCGGATCGGGACCACGCAACCGACTACAGATGCGACGATTGCGGGCGCTACGATCTGGCGGAAAAGGACAGGCACCTGTTCGAAGCGTGGATCACCGGCGCCGACCGCCGCGCGCGGCTGCAAATGGCGGTGAAATTCAGATGGTTCACGCGGGGAGCGTACGACATGCGGGTGTTCCTCGACGCGGAGTGGCTAAGGAAGCTGACCCTGACTCTACACAAGTAGAGCACGAGCGCGACCATGGCTTTGGCGTGGCGGCACTGGTTGACGAGGTCGAGCTGCACCCCGACTACTACGAGGGCTCCGCCCCCCCTGCGGCCCGTCATCACCCCGTCGTCGAAAACCAGCGGTAGTTAGCGATCCTCTTCCGCCCGGCACCCATCACCAAGCCGGGTGGCATTGCTGCCACCGGTCGATCATCGGCATGACCAAGCGTTTGGAATTACACCGCATTCTTCCTCCTTCTCGGTCTCCACGGCGCACAATGGGAGATTTGCACCCGCCATTGACATTAGTACTGACATGTCCGGCAGAGTTCGTCGTGACCGGGAAAGAGTATCATCTCGGGAGTCTCGGTCGTGCGATCGACCGAGATGTAATATAATATCATTTTATTGATGGAGATGTTATATGATTTCATTTACAGAAACATCGTGATTGCAAGATGTCCAAGTCGATTATGACCGTGTAGAATAGTCGACAAACGGGATGTTTCGCGAATTGAGTTGGGCTAGCGTCGGCAAGTTGGCGATATTCTTTGGCTTGCAACAGGCGACGGAGAAAGCGCCGTGGATCAGCTGATTGTTTTCCTAGATTTCCTATGGAACTCGTTTCTCCTGCTGGGACCGATGCTGCTGCTGGGTCTGTTCCTGGCGGGATTGATCCATGTGTTCATCTCGCGCGACGCCGTCTTGCGGTGGTTGCACCAGGACAGCCTGAAATCTGTCGCCTCCAGCGCCGCTGTCGGCGTGCCCATGCCGCTTTGCAGCTGTTCGGTGGTCCCCGTGGTGGCCGAAATGCGGCGCAAGGGCGCGTCCCGTTCGGCATGCATGTCGTTCCTGATCACCGCGCCCGAGACCGGTGCCGATTCGATCCTGGTCACCAACGCCTTTTTCGGGCCGGTGGCTGCCGTGGTCCGGCCGGTCATCAGTTTCATAACCGGCGTGATGGCCGGCATTTTCTGCATCGGGATGGTCCGCGACAGCGATGCGCCCGAACCGGCTCCCGTCGACGGCGGGCATGGCCACGACCACGATCATCACGGCCACGACCACGATCACACTCACAAGACCCTCATACCGGGCGACGACGACTGCTATATCAGCCCCGCCACCCTCAGGGCGTTCTTCGTCACATGGCTCGGCCGCCTCAACCAGGGCATTGGCCAGGCGCGGTCCATGACATGGATCAAGCCGGACTTTTACCGGGAGTTTCTCTCGATTCCCGAACCCGCGGCGACGCCCAGGGACGAAGCGGGTCGGGACCTCGGCGATCTCTCCTTCGGCACGGTTTGCAAGCACATCCTGCGCTACGGCTTCGTGGAGGTGGCCGACGACATCCTGTTCGCGCTGCTGGTCGGCGTGATCCTGGGCGGGCTGCTCTACCTCGCCATTCCGGACAACCTCATGGCCTACGAGTACGCCCGCTGGCTGTCCTATCCGGTCATGGTGCTGGTAGGCGTCCCGCTCTACATCTGCGCCTCCGCGAGCACGCCGATCGCCGCGGCCCTCGTGGCCAAGGGGTTCAGCCCGGGGGCGGCGCTCGTGTTCCTGATGACGGGACCCGCGACCAACACCGGCACCATCGCGATTGTCGCCAGCCAGTTCGGCGCGCGATTCGCATCCGTCTATGTCGGCTCGGTCATCGTCGTGACGTTGGCTCTGGGCATCGCAGTGGACCTGTTGATGATCGCCTTCGGCCTGTCGCTCGCGGTCAATCTCGACGCGTCGGACTCGCCGGCGGTTGCGGTGATCCAGTGGACCGGCGCGCTCGGCCTCTTCGCGCTCATGTTCTGGCGCTTCCGGGCGGGCGCGCTGAAGGGCGGCTATCACGATCTGCTTATGAACCTCCGCCCGGTGTCAGGGCCGTTCAAGGGCTGGTGGGCGCGGATGACCGGACATGCGCCGTTGAAGGGGCTGCTGCGCCCCCGCACGCCTGCCGGCGCGACCGTCTGGCTCTCCGTCGTCGCCGCGTTTCTGCTGAGCGGCTTTACCGTCGTGCGTCCGGGCGAGGTCGGGTACGGGCGCCTGTTCGGCGCTGTGGCGTGGCGCGACCTGCCGCCGGGCCTCCACTATCTTGCGCCCTGGCCGCTCGCCCAAGCGGACAGATGGCCGGTCCGGCAGGTGAAGTCCGTGACCAGCGGTATGGCGGGCGAGTATCTCACCGGCGACGTCAACCTGATGTCGATGTCGCTGAACGTGCAGTACCGGGTCAGCGAGCCCTATACCTACCACTATCGCGTGGCGAACCCCGAACAGGTGATCGGCGACAATATCCGCAAGGAACTGCGCAAGTTCGTGGCGGGGCGCACGCTGGACAACCTGCTGAACGTGGACCGCGCGATGCTTCAGAAGCACATCGAGGAGGTGTTCGAGAAGCGCCTCCCGGGCGGGGACAGCGCGCTGCTCGACGCCATCGAACTGGTGAAGGTGAACCTGCTCTCCGTCAGTCCCGTCGATGGTGCCATGAACGCGTTCCGGGAGGTTTCGAGCTCCCAGGACGACAGGGAACGCATCATCGTCAACGCCCAGCGGCTTACGGTGTCCCTGATTCCCCTCGCGCACGGCAATGCGTCGTACGAAGTCGAGCAGGCCAGGGGCGAAGCGGCGCGGCGAACCATCACCTCCGCGGCCGAAAGCGATGCCATCCGCATGGTCGCCGGCGCCGTCCGGGAAGCGCCGGAAGTCCTGCACAACATGCTGTGGCGGGAAAAGCTGGAAACGTCGCTGGCGGGCCGGAGCAAGATCATCGTCCCGAACCAGGACACGCTGAACAAGGTGGCGCTGTGGAAAAGGTCGCATGGCGCCGCCGCGGGACTGCGTCCCGACCATTCCGCCCGCCCCAGCGAGGACAAACACGGGACCGGAGCCGCCGGAGGCCACCATGACTAGAGGCAGGAAATTCGCGACGACGGTCGCGGTCGTTCTCGCGGCCGTCATCGCTTGGGACATCCACTACGTGATCGATGAATCCGAACAGGGCGTCCTGACCAATTTCGGCAAGATTGCGCCGCCGGTGAAGGAACCCGGGCTGCACTTCAAGCTCCCGACGCCGATCTCGGTCGTCTACAAGGTGGACCGGCGGGTACGGCCGCTGATGAACCTGAAGCAGGAGCTGATCACGGAAGACCAGAAGAACGTTTTGGTGGACGGCTACCTCCTGTGGCGCGTCTCGAATCCGATTCGTTACGTCGAAGCGATCCGCACCGAAGCCAACGCCGTAAAGCGGCTGAGCGATCTGTACAGGGCGAGCGTCGGCATCGTCGTCAGCAACAAGTCGAGGGACGCCTTCGTAAGCCTCGGACTCCAGCATCGGGACATCACCACGGCGTCCCAGGACATCCTCGATCAGGTCAAGCCTGTCGCGGCGTCGGATTACGGGATCGAGGTCGTCAGGGCCGGTCTGGTCGAATACACCCTGCCGGCGGAGAACCGTCCCAGCGTGATCCAGCGGATGATCTCCGAACGCGCCCGCATCGCCGCCCGCTACCGCAGCGAGGGCGAGGAGCGGGCGATAGGCATCGAGGCGTTCGCCATCAACGAGCACGAGAAGATCATGGCGAACGCCCACGCCGAAGCCACCGCCATCCTCGGCGAGGCGGAAGCCGATGCGCTGGAAACGCTGGCCGCCGCGTACCGCGACGATCCGGAGTTCTACAAGTTCATCCGGGCGCTCGACAGCTACGACGCGATAATCGACAAGAACACCACCCTGATGCTGCCGGCCGACAACGAACTCTTCAAGTATCTGGACGGCAAGGAGATTCCGCACCAGCCAGCGCCGAAGCAGGCGCAGGAATAGGGGCGGGCCATGCCGGACGCTCCCGACAGGCCCGCGCCCAGCACCCGCGTCATCCACGCGGTCTTCGACTACATGCAAGACCGCAAGACGGTCCTTCTCGCCGTTCTCGCGGCGGTTGCCGTGCTGGCGATCCTGGCCGACGGCGTTTACGTCGTGAAGAAGGAAGAGCAGGCGGTGCTGACGCGGTTCGGCAAGGTGGTCGCCCCGAAAATCCTGCCCGGCATCCACTACGCTCTTCCGCTCGTGGAGCAGGCCCATGTGCGCAAGGTCGCGCGCATCACGCGGCGCGACGTAGCGACTCGCGACCGGACCGGCAAGGTCTCGTTCTCCATCCTCTCGGGCGATGCAAACCTGTTTGAAGCGGACCTGGCGCTGCAATACAGGATCGGAAACCTGAAGAACTACCTCTACGCCACCTCCGATCCGGAAGCCGTTCTGACCCTCGTCGTGCGCGAACGCCTGATCGAGATAGTGGGGAAACACTTTATCGATCTGATTTTCACGACCAATCGAGACATCATCCAGACCCGCCTGCTGAAGAACGTTTCCGCTTATCTGAAGGACAACGATATCGGCATCGAATTGCTGGCGCTCAATATTGTGGATCTGCGTCCCATCGAGGAAACCGTTGCCGCCTTCAGGGACGTGAGCGATGCGATCGCCGAAGGCATTCAATCCGTCAGCAACGCCAACCGCAGGATGGAAAAGCTTCTGGCCCGCAGCCGGGGGCAGGCGGTGGCGGTCGTCATGAACGCCAAGGCGAGGGCACGAGAGCGCCGGCTTCAGGCCGAGAGCAGCGCCAAGGTATTCTCCGATCTGCTGGGAGCTTACCGGAGCCAGCCGTCCTCCGTCACGGTGACGCGGTACTGGCAGCGCATGCGAACTATTTTCCGTGACGCCACGCTGTCGACGGTCAATCCGGGCAACGCTTCGGCCATAGACATCAACATGGTCGACGGCTTCGTGCCCGGCGTCGGCCGCGGCCCCGCCGCCGCCGTCGCGAGCGCGCCGGCGGGGAGGAGGAACCTGGCCGGCGCGAGACGCTCCCTGTCCACGGTCAGCGAAAGGGGCGGTCACGGCTTCGAAAACGTCGATGCCGACCGCTTCCTGATGGACGGGCGCTTCCATTCCGCCCGGGGAGAGCGCCACCATCTGAGCACGGCCAAGCTGCGTTCCCTGATTTTCGACGATCTGTCCATCTTCAGTCACCGCCATGTCGCCCCGACCGGCGTTGCCGCGGCCGCGGAGCAGAACGAAGCACCGCTGGTCAACCGGACGACCGTCATCCCGGACGAAGAGGACGAAAACGGGCCGGCGCAATCCGGGCATGCGAAGCCAGCCAAGGAAAAGCCGGAAAAGGCGACGAAACCCCGATCAGCTGGTACGACGAAGGCGAAGCCGGAGAAGCCAGCGAGAACGGACGGGACGGGGCGGAAGGCCGGCACGGCCGCGAACGCCGGAAAGTTGGATGGCAATGCCAAGTAGGCTGGGCGGGACGATCCCGCTCTTGCTGCTGCTGTGCGCCGAAGCCGTGCCGGCCGCGGAGCCAACTGCGCCCGGCGTGACCAAGGACAGGATTGCCTTCGCTCAGAGCGGCTGTTTCACCGGCGCGTGCGGAACCACGGGGCTCCGATACCGCGCCGGCATCCGCGCCGCCTTCCACGAGCGGAATCTCGGGGGCGGCGTGAGGGGCAGGATTCTCCGGCTGACGTCCCGCGACGATGCCTATGACCCGGAAACGGCCACCGCCAACGCGGCGCGCTTCGCGGCGGATCGGGACGTGTTCGCCGTCGTGGGCGGTCTCGGCACACCGACAGCGTTGCGCATGGCGCCGATCCTCCGCAGGGCCGGTGTGCCCTTCGTCGGCGTCCTCACGGGCGCCAGCTTTCTGCGTGACCGTGCGCGCTTCCCCAACGTAGTCAACCTCCGCACCGGTTATGCCGAGGAAACCCGAAAGCTCGTCGCTCATATGTACGGCCGGCTGGGTGCGCGCCGCTTCGGTGTCATTTACCAGGACGACGCGTTCGGCTACTCAGTGCTGGCCAACTATCGCGATGCGCTGAAGGCCCTCGGTCTGCCGATCCTGGCCAAGGCTTCCTACTCCTGGCACAGCCATACGATCCACGGCACTCTGTTCGTGCTGGAGAAGGCGGATCTCGATGTCGTGCTGATGGCGGCGACGACGTCTAACGTCGCCAGTGCGATCGACGCGGCGCGGTCGTTTGGCCACAATTTCGTTTTCGGGATGCTGTCGATCGTCGACCTCGACCGGATTGCCGGCCGGCTTGAGCGCCGTTTCGGTCCGGCCGTGGCCACCCGGGTCTTGCCGGACGTGCGGGACGCCAGCAACGCGCTGGTGAAGCGGTTCCGTTCCGCGCTCGCCGCCTTTCGGGCGGCGGCGCCAGAGGCGGAGGCTACCGCGGACGCGTCGAGCCTCGAGGGCTACATACTGGGCCGCTTCGTCATTGCAGTTCTCGAGCGGATGCCGGGCGCGCCAGATCGGGAAGCGTTCCTGGAAACGGCGTTGGCGAGCGGGCCCTTCCTTATCGACGGCTGGGAGATCGGCTTCGCCGACGGCGGGAACGCCGGATCGGACTACGTGCGGCTGGTCGAATTCGCCGCGGCAATGGCGGAGGACGGGACGAGAAAGGCGGTCAGCCAGTGAAGAAAATCGACGAATTCGAACGGGAAGAAACCAGCGAGGAGTGGCTGCGAGAGGGCTACAAGGTCGTCTCTCTGCGCCGGAACATCATGTTCCGGATGCTGCTCGAATCCACGCGCCTGCTGTTGTTCGGTAATGCCGGCGGCACCGCCCTCATCATCGGTTTCATGAGCACCTCCACCACCGGCGGGCAGGAGGGCGTGTTTCACTGGTTCGCGCTCACAACCGTCATAGTCTTCGGCGTGGGCATTCTGACTTCGGCGTTGACCATGTTCCTTGTGACGATCGTTTCTGTGAGGGAGGCGCATGGAAGCGAGGTCGCCCTGAAACGTTTCGCCGACGGCCAGGGCGATCGCTCCGAGGTCATGTTCAATGTCGAAGGTCGAACCTGGCGCACGGCCGACTGGGCCACCTTGACCGGCATCGTCAGCGCAGCCTGTTTCATCCTGGGCGGTCTGTCCGGCATCGCCCTTCTGGTGGTGTTCTTCTAGACGGATCGCGTTGGCCGGCCCTTGCCGCCGGTCAGCCGTCCCGGCGCGACTGTCCCCGAACCGGGACCAGCAGGCTGGCGGCGAATATCCCGCTCGCCACCAGCACGATCGCCGGCCCTGCGGGAATGTCCCAGAGGAGCGACGCGAACAGACCGGCGACCACCGAGGCGATTCCGATCGCCGTCGACGCCACCGCCATCTGCTCGGGCGTCGCCGCCATGCGGCGCGCGGCGGCGGCGGGAACGATGACCAGCGCCACGACGAGCAGCATGCCGACGATCTTCATTCCGACGGCGATCACCGCGGCGAGCAGGAACAGGAACAGGAAACGGACCCGCTCCACCGGCACACCTTCCGCCGCGGCGAGATCCTGGTTGAGGGCCACGGCCAGGAGGTTGCGCCATTGCCAGGCAAGGGCCGCGGTTACGACAGCCGCGGTGCCGAAGATCAGCCAGAGATCGACGACGCCGACCGACAGGATGTCGCCGAACAGATAGCCGATCAGATCGACCCGCACCCGTTCCATGAACGCGACCATGACCAGTCCGGCCGCGAACACCGCGTGCGCGAGAACGCCGAGCAGGGCGTCAACGGAAATGACCCGCTGGCGCTCCAACAGAAGGAGACAGACCGCGAGCAGGAGGCATATCGCGAAGACCGCAACGATCGGCTCGATGTCGAGCAGAAATCCGAGTGCGACTCCGAGCAGCACCGCATGCGCGAGCGCGGTGCCGAAATACGCCATGCGCCGCCACACCACGAAACACCCGACCGGCCCGGCGGCGAGCGCCGCCCCGATCCCGCCGCCAAGGGCGCGCAGGATGAAGTCTTCCATCACGTGCGCCGCCCGCCCGCCCCCGGCTGCTGCGATGAGCCCGCTTCGATCGAGAGCGGCTCGCCCAGCGCGTCGTGACGATGGTCGTGGGCATGTTGGTAAACCGCGAGCGTCTCCGACAAATGCGGTCCGAACAGGGAGATGAACTCGGGGTGGCGCAGGATGGCCTGCGGCCGCCCGCTGCAGCAAACGTGCCGGTTGAGGCAGACCACGGTGTCGGTCGCGGCCATCACAAGGTGAAGATCGTGCGAGACCAGGAGGACCCCGCAGCCGCGCCGGTCGCGGATTTCCGCGATGAGCCGGTAGAGGTCGCTCTGGCTGGTGACGTCGACCCCGGCGAGCGGCTCGTCGAGAACCAGGAGCTGGGGCTCGCGCAACAGCGCCCGCGCCAGCATCACGCGCTGCATCTCGCCTCCGGAGACCTCGGCCAGGGGATGGCCCAGGATCGGATCGGCGCCGACCTCGTCGAGCACCCGTTGGAGCGTCTCGCGAGGGGCTGGCGCGCCGAGCGTCATGAAGCGCTCCACCGTTATCGGCATGACCGGATCGCGCTGCATGTGCTGTGGCACGTAGCCGACGCGCAGGCGAGGCCTCTGAACCACCTCACCGCTATCGGGTTTCACGATGCCCAGGATCACGCGGACGAGCGTCGACTTGCCGGCGCCGTTGAGCCCGACCAAGGTGACGATTTCCCCGGCGCGGACCGCGAGGTCCACCGCATCGAGCACGCTCCGGCCGCCGAAGCGCAGGCTGACGCCGCGCGCTTCGACGAGCGGCGAGGCCTCGGACGGATCGTGGGCGGGTGCATCGGTCATTCGGGAACCTGCCGTGGCCATATATTTTGGGGCCAGTCGTGCATGCGGGGAGCCCGCCCGTCCACGGCTCCCGCGTCCCGGGGGCGGTCAACTCCTGCCGAGACAGCCTACCATCGCATCGCCCAGGCCGCGCATGATCTCGATCCAGGCGTCGGGACCGGGCCTCGTGTCGGCGCCGACCGGGTCGAGTACCGCGGTCCGGACGTCGCTGCCCTCGATCACGGTCCGCACCAGATCGGGCTCGAACTGGGGTTCGGTGAACACGCAGCGGATCTCGTGTTCGGCAAGCGCGCCGCGCAACTCGACGAGCCGCTTGGCGCTCGGCGCCCGCGCCGGGTCGACGGCGATCGCGCCCTTCCCCTTCAGCCCGTAGGCGCGCTCGAAATACTGGTAGGCGTCGTGGAAGACGACGAAGGCGTGTCCGCGCACGGGCGCCAGACGGGCTTCAAGAGACGCATGCAGGTCAGCGATCCGTTTACGCGTCGCCGCGGCGTTGGCGCGCCATGTTGCCGTGCGGGCGGGGTCGAGAAAGATCAGCGCCTCCGCGACCGTATCGACGATCCGGCCGGCATTGCCGGGATCGAGCCAGAAATGCATGTTGAACTCGTCGTGCTCATGACCGTGGCCCTTGTGTTCGTCGACATGGGCCTCTCCATGGTCGTCGTCTTCCCATATCCCCCCTTCGCGATTCTGCAGCAAGCGAATTCCGGGCACCTCGTGCAGGGTCACGATCCTGGACTTGGACCCGAGATTCTCGATGGCGCGATGGAGGAAGGTCTCCATCGCATCGCCGACCCACACGATCAGATCGGCTTCCGCGAGAGCCCGGGCATCGGAGGGGCGCATCTGGTAGGTGTGGGGTGAGGCGGTGCCCTTGAGCAGAAGCCGGGGTTGTCCGGCCTCGCCCATAACCCCGGCGACGAGGGAATGGACCGGCTTGAGGCTCACCACGACATTCGGGGTCTGCGCACCGAGCTCCTGTGGCACAGCCAGCGCACACAAAGTGGCTGCGATGAGTGTCTTGCGGATATGTTCCAGGTTCGCCTCCCGGTGAACGCCCAGCGCCGTCGCGTACCGACCATCGGATTCTCCAGCAGGCGGCGCGATGATTTCACCAAAATGTTATACTATAGTTGTCGTTACCATTACTCATCAGTTTTTTCGGTTCCCACGCGTGCAGTGCGGCTTGGAATCCTTATCGCGCGATCCCCGGAGCGTCACGATTCGGTCGATGGACGGCGCGCTGAAGAGCAGTTACGGGAAGGCTGGTTCGATATCGTCGTGGGTGTGGCGACATCCCGCGCGCGCGCCGAGTGGGCAAGAGTGGGCGTCCTCCGTTCGGCAAGAGGCGACGCGCGCCGGCGCTTACCCTCGAAGGTCGTCCCGCCGGTTTCCGGTCCGTCTGCTGCGTGGCGGTTGCCGCCGAAGCCCAAGCATGGGGTAACCGCTGCCCTTCGAAATCGAACTCGGCACCCAACGACCTGCCCGGTTGCCGTACCGGGCGGTCGCAAAGGCCCGGCTGCCCCACACTTCCGCATATTCCGAATCGGTTGTAAGGCAGGACGATCGCGCGCCGCGGCGTCGTACTTGTGGACGATCCTTTCCGGCTTCGAGGGCCGGCCCCGACGTCAGGTCCGGGAACCGCGTGCGAATACGTGGATCACGTCTTGGACGCATCGGCATCCAGGTTTGGCGGCCAATTGGGGTAGTGGTAACCGTCGGCCGCGCTTCCGTGTGGGTACTGACCGTAAGTCTCCCAGTGGCGGGCCAATGACGACTGGGTAGAGGCCCAGCCTGAAACGGCGTCAGCGCGAGCGCCAGGAGCACGGATCTCTCGGCGCTCGCATCCGTTTGGCTGGATCTCGACTCCACCGTGAAGACGCGCCGTCCGATCCGACTTGCAGTCCCGAGCGGAGGCGAATGCACCGACCAAGGCTTCCGAGTGTCCGCGCGGCGCCGAATTCATTCTGTCGCTGAAACTTGACGAAGGGATTACAACCCGGAGTCCTGGGCGATGCCGATGGCCATGAACCGGCCCCTTGACACACACCAGCACAATCCGTTCCAGTCACCTCCCCGCTTGGGAGACGGTTTTCCGTGGACGCGAGTCTCACCGTCATTCTTGTCGCGGCGATCGTCGCCGGCCTCTACATGGCCTGGGCGATCGGTGCCAACGACGTTGCGAATTCGATGGGCACGTCGGTCGGCTCGGGGGCCATCACGGTCGGCGTCGCCATCCTGATCGCGGGCGTTTTCGAATTTCTCGGGGCGTTTCTGGCCGGCGGGGAGGTCACTTCGACGATCCGCAAGGGCATCGTCGACGCCGAGGCTCTCGAGGAGGATCCCGACCTGCTCGTCGTCGGCATGCTGTCGGCGCTCCTGGCGGCCGCCGCCTGGCTGACCTTCGCTTCCAGATTCGGCTGGCCGGTATCGACCACCCACTCGATCGTCGGCGCCATCATCGGGTTTGCCGTGGTCGCCATCGGATTGGACGCCGTCCACTGGTGGGACGTGGCAAAGATCGCCGCGAGTTGGGTGGTCACCCCCGTTCTCGCCGGGGCGATCGCGTTTCTCCTGGTGCTGAGCGTGCAATGGCTGATCTTCGACAAGGAGGATCCGGCTCTCTACGCGCGTCGATACGTTCCCGTTTACATCTTCGCCGCGGTGCTGGTGACCGCGGTCGTGACCTTCGTCAAGGGTTTGAAGCATGTCGGCATGGATCTGAGCATGCCGATGGCGATCCTGTACTCGGTGCTTGCGGCCGGCATCGTCGCCGTCGCCAGCAGACTGGTCATCGACCGGTTGAGCTTCCAGAGCCTCGACTCCCCCACCGGGGGACAATCGCGCTTTAACGACGTCGAGAAGGTGTTCGGCATCCTCATGATCGTCACCGCGTCGGGCATGGCGTTCGCCCACGGCTCCAACGATGTCGCCAACGCGATCGGTCCCGTCGCCGCGATAGTCGGGGTGGTCACCACGGGCGGGGTTGCCGCCAAGTCGGCGGTTCCGGTCTGGGTTCTGCTCATCGGCGCGGCGGGTATCGTGGTCGGCCTGGCGACGTTCGGTTACCGGGTCATGGTGACGATCGGGAGGAAGATCACGGAGCTCACGCCGAGCCGCGGGTTCGCCGCCGAATTCGCCGCCGCATCGACGGTCGTCGTGGCGAGCGGCACCGGACTGCCGGTTTCGACGACACAGACGCTGGTGGGCGCCGTGATGGGCGTCGGCCTTGCGCGCGGGATGGGTGCTCTCGATTTCGGCGTGGTGCGCACCATCTTCGTGTCCTGGGTCGTGACGCTGCCCGTCGGAGCGGGGCTCGCGGTGGCGTTCTACTACCTCCTGTCGGCGATATTCGTTCGAGGCGCCGGTTGATGAGACTCGCCGAAGAATTTCTGCTCTTGCTGCGTGACGAGGACGGCACGCTGTCGCGTGCTCCTGAATGGCTGGTCCGCTACGCCCTGGGCGGCGGGGTGCTGATGGATCTCGCGCTGGAGAACCGCATCGACACCGACACCCAACGTCTATTCCTGATCGACTCGACGCCGGTGGGGGACGCGCTGCTCGATCCGATGCTCTCCGAGATCGCGCACACGAGCCGGGAGCACGATGCCCTCTACTGGGTGGAGCACGCGACCCACCATGCCGACGAAATCCGGGAAACCGCACTGGCTCGGCTGGTCGGCAACGGCGTCCT
>Ga0209544_1000674_pt1 | contig 44405 bp, 36 predicted proteins | sample MesohylPK_FD_187297 | JGI IMG/M metagenome (GOLD analysis project Ga0209544, IMG submission 187297) | Host-associated microbial community of the marine sponge Aplysina aerophoba from Gulf of Piran - sponge mesohyl, lysed by proteinase K... | ecosystem: Host-associated > Porifera > Sponge >... | reverse complement strand
GAATGGTCACGCCGAGTAGTATTGGCGGCGGAATATTGCGTTCGGCAGCTACTTCGTCTGCCCTTGCTCTTGCCGTCTTCATCATTATAAGTCCACCAGAGGCGTGCATGTTAATCATATTTGCGCCGTGTTTTGTCATCATACCGACATCGCGTGCGACTGTGTTGGGGATGTCGTGGAACTTCAGGTCAACAAAGACTTTATGACCGTTCTGATCGAACCATGGGAACGCTTCCATTCCGAGCGTACTGAACGCCTGAAAGCCGATCTTAAACCAACGGACTGTATCCATAAGCGTTCCAGATAGCCAGTCAATTTCCTCACCATCGTCCGTATCCAGTGCAACGATTAGTCTGTTTTCCAATTTTTCATCCCCTTTAGGACAGATTGTGATTTACCCATTGCATATCCCCTTATGTTTTTTTGTAAATATACGGACCCTGGGTTTTTATACGCGCCTAATAGACCTTGCTACGGTGTCCAACTCGGTGAACAACGATCTCTCGGAAACGCCTATCGAAGGTATAGAGAATTCGATAGTCTTTAGCAACTGATAAACTGAACTTCCCTCTATACTCACCTTTCAATGCCTTATGCGGGTAATCATCGCAAATCTCGCACAATCGCTCCAGTTTGCTGAATATTAGCGAGTAAATCGTGGGGCTCAAACGGCGCAAATCCGATTCGGCGCGAGATTTTATCAGCAATGTGTACATTTCAGCGTAACCCCAAACTCTTTTGCCACCTCCTGGAGGGGTCTGCCTTTAACTCCCTCAGATTTATGATCCGCGATGCTTTGTTCCAGCTCTTCAGCAACTTCTGGATGCACCTCTAATCCTTCGTCCGGATCGTATTCATAATCTTCGAGAAACTGTTCCAATTCCAAATGGCACACGAAAAACTCGTAAACCGTCTCCCATAAACGCATATCCTCAGTATCCGCTGCCTCATGTGGAGACAATTTTGAAGTAGCAGTCGGCTCCCGACTCATTAACTTAACTATTCTATCACGCGCTGCAAAAAATTCATAGTTCACCAGCATGTGAAGAAACGATTGAAAGGCACGATTCGATAAGGCAGACACTTTTATCTCTGGTACCGGGTCACTCGGGAGGAACGAACCCGTCCGCCGAACTTCACGTCCCATAGGCGATGCCTTTCGCTTGCCTTCAACAATTGCAACACGACATCTCAAAGAGGGATAAGTATCACAAGAATTAAAAATTGAAAGTAGGCATGCCTCATGACGATCCAATTCAAACGCCATATCATAGTAGTAATCTTCAAAAAATTCACGGAACGCCTCTTCCAGTGTTTCCCTATCAGCCTTTGTCGCAAGCAATGCAAGGAGTCGCTCACGATCCGCAAATAGTGAGTGTTCCACAATGCTACGGATCCAGTCACGAAATTGCCCATGTGTCATGTCTGTAAGCGGCAAATTTGCCATATTTTGTGTCACAGCAATCTCCTTTGAGATAGAATTACAACGCGTTAACTCATTTGCTCAAAACATCATTAACTATACGCTGAGTTTCTTGGTGTGCGGACTCAATCTGGGTCTGGCAAGTATAGATATACGACGCAATCTCATTGAGTTGTTCTTCAAAATTGCCTATCATCCGGTGAACCTCTGCCGGTGATGTGCCACCGAGGCTTTGGTTATTCTGAATTGCCGATTCCGCATCCAGTATCTGCTTCAGCTGTGCGATCGGTATGTCAATCTTTTTCTGTTTCAAAAGTTCCTGCGTTAGCTCCCAATCGGCGAACGTCTTTTCCTGCTTCACGAGTTCTCCGACGAGCCATCCGACAATCTCGTGGCACTCCCGAAAACTGAGCTGATGCTCTTTAACGAGATAGTTTGCTAACTCTGTAGCTGTGGCGAAGTTCGCATTCGCCAATTCAGCCATCCGTTCCGTTTTGAAATCCGTCGTTCTGAGGAGTTCCGGTAGCAGACCGAGGCACGCTTTCACAACATCAAACGCCTCCCACAGTGGCGGTTTATCTTCCTGAAAATCGCGGTTATAGCCCATCGGTAAGCCTTTGAGATTCGTCAACAGGTCCAACAATGCGCCATAGACGCGCCCCGTGCGACCCCGCGTGAGTTCAGCGATGTCAGGATTCTTCTTTTGTGGCATGATGGAACTTCCGAAACTATAGGCATCGTCAAGCACCGCCATCCCAAATTCGTAGGTTGTCCAATAGACAATTTCTTCGCTAATCCGTGAGAGGTTTGCCATTACAAGCGACAATGCAAAGAGCGTTTCGGCGATAAAATCTCGGCTGCTGATGACATCCAAGGCGTGTTCGTGTGGGGCATCGAAACCGAGCAGTTGCGTCGTCAAGTGCCGATCAATAGGGAATGTCGTGCCAGCCAAAGCACACGCGCCGAGAGGGTTCGTATTGGCGAGTGCATACGCAGATTGCAGACGCTTTTGATCCCGCAGGAACATACTCACGTAAGCCGTCGCCCAGAAACCGAGGCTAATGGGCTGCGCGTGCTGGGTATGTGTGTAGCCGGGCATGACGGTGTCGGCATGTTCTTTGGCGATATATAGGAACGCTTCACAGAGTTCGGAGAGACCGCGCTGGACATTGAGGATCTCATCCCGAATGTAGAGGTGTGCGTCTACAAGTACCTGATCGTTGCGAGAACGGGCGGTGTGGAGTTTACCACCGAACTCGCGACCGGCGTTCTCAATCAGATACGATTCGACGTTCATGTGCACGTCCTCTTTATTCGGATCGAGGGTAAAATCGCCGTTCTGAAAATCCGTCTCCGCTTTCTGAAGCCAGCGTAAAATCTCGCGCAGATCGGCATCGGAGATAATCCTTTGTCGAGCGAGCATAATCGCATGCGCTTGGCTTCCCCAGATATCGTATCCAATGAGTCGGGTATCGGCTTCAATGGAGTGCGTGAAGGCTATCGTCTCTGTGGTGAGACTCGTGCTGAAACGTCCTCCCCAGAGGGTTTTTTGTGGTTTTCCCATAGTCTGTTAGTTGTCCGATTTATCAAGTAATTCAAAAACCTCCACGGCCATCGAAACCTGATCTTGTTCCGTCCAGATTCCGTAACTATCATCATAAATGATGGTTTCATGACGAGCCCGATACAAATCTCGAATAACCCGTTCAATGCGGTGCAGTTCGTTAGGACTTAGATTCTGCAATGCTGTCGTTATTTCTTGCATTGTAAGCATAATGCGAATATACTCCATAGATTATTTTAAGTATTTTAGTCAAAACGAGGGGGTTCTCGCATCGGTTCCCGTGGGGGTATCTCAAGTTCCACTCCGCCAAAAGGTTTGAACATTTCATGGATCGCCGTTCCAAGCCCCGTTGAGGGAATATCCTGATCGGACAGATTGCTTCGCGCGTTCTTATCTTGAAGATAGGAGAGATAATCAACAGCTGCTCTGAGTTTTTCAGTGGAGAGCTGTCCGATTAACGTAACCGCTTGTTGTTGCAAATCAACTTTTCGCATCATGTATCTCCTTTGATATCAGAAATGAACACGCAATTCGCCCGCTACACTATCTGTGGCGGGCGACGTGGTGCCGTCGGCTGGATAATCTTGCGTTGATCGGGTGTCAACCGTGCTAACAATTCTTTTGAATGCGGATAGTCAAAACGTTCACGGACATATCTCGGAGAATAGCGATAGACGATAGATCGCCGATACCCCTCATTCGTCCGTTCTGCCGACCCGTGTGTAATGGCATCTGTGAACATGACGACATCGCCTGCTTTGAGATAGATCTCCTTCGTTCCAAAGGCTGTCCCTGCGGGTTTTCCGCTTATGCCATCGTAGACCAAACCTTTCCCATCAACATTCAAACGCGGGTGGATCTCTGTGCATTTATGGCTACTGGGAACCAATACGGGCGCGCCATCCCCCGGTCCAATATCGTTGAGTGCCATGAGGACGTTAATCTGCCCTACCATCCATTCGCCGGTGTTTTCTTGACGGAATGTCAGGTAACTCAGTGGGACATGTCCACCACAGTGGATATGAATGAAACCGCCGGGACCGCGGACGTTTAGGAAATTCTCGTGGATAGAAAGTCCGTTGACTTCGTGGACGTATTTCCGTACCAGACCGATCCATGATGGATGGTCGATGAGTTTCTGAAAAACGTCTCCACCCTCAATGATATTCTGGAAATTCACACCGTTCTCGATGTTGTAGGTATGCGTTTCGATGTTCCCGATCCAGCGTGGAATCCGTCTGTCCTCGGTTTCATCCTCCCACGGTTTTTCAACGTACTCCCAATGCGCATCGATCCACTCGTTCATTGCATCGAGATCGGTTTTCGAGATTGCGTTCTCTAAAATTAGATAGCCTTGTAGGTCGAACAGGTAATCTTGTAGATTTTGCTCCATGTTTCGTCTCCTTAGTCAGTAGATGCAGTTTCATAAAGGTAAAATTCAATACGGTCAGATGAAGATTAATTTATTAATTTGGTAATGCCATGGTTTCCACATCCGGTGCGGGAACCACCCCAGCAAAAACACCGCACCTACCGTGCCTGGGGAAATATAGAATTACCGAATTATTTAGACTTCATTCAGTCCACTCATAGAATAATGCCGCACCTACAGATACGCCTCCAATTCCATTTCGGTTGGTGTCGGCGTGGAGATACCTCCTTCAGGGACTTCCATCTTTGCTGTCCAGACAATCCCGTTGAGAATTAACTTACGGAATTGATCATTCCCCCAATTCTGATGGTAATGTCCACCGGTACATCCGAACCCACGCCCTCCATCTGGACGTTCGACACACCACCCCAAGTGCTGTGGTTCGCCCTTTGCGACCGAAGCACGGACTTGTGGATTCCCGCTGTATGGTCCATCGGGTCTTTTGAGCGTTGATGCAGGTGCAATCGCACTCAACACAGGTGTCACACCCCGCATATTTTCACGAAACCGCATGTGATAATACCACTCATCTTTCAATGAAAATGGTTCCATTCCACGTGTTATCGGGTGTTCAGAAAATTCAGTAAACGTTGCTATCCAATAAGGATTCACCGAAATGCCTGGTTCAAAGTAACCACCGATCCAGTCTAAGAAACAATCACCCGGCTTGCCCTTCGGCACCTCGACTGCAAAGTGTAACATTGCGAGTCCTATGCCCTGTGCCATCAGTTCACTGATCTGATCAAGATGCGGGATGCTAAGATGCCCAGCACCACCGCCTGAATAAACAATAATAGCATCTGTATCGGTGAAAATCGCTGGATCTTCGGGCCACCCCTGAGAGACCTCTGCCGCTACGCCGTCGACATTTTTGTTTAACTGCTCGGCAAGAAAGGCACATCCGGCGGGATGCTCATGCGCGCCACTGCCACGACTTCCACTTCCTGCTACCAAAACAATTCGAGATTTCTTTGCCATATTTTTTCGATCCTCCGTTGGGAATATCTATCAGTTTAGCACACCCTATGCCTTAAGGTCCCCTGGATCTCGGCAGCAATGTTTCGTATTCAAAATGGATTCCAGACAGGAAAACTTAATAGCCGTGCAGAATTACCCAAATCATCAATCTTCGGGCAGGAGACCCATCCTTTAGGTTGGGGAGGAATGCCCACTCCTGTAGTAAAAGTTGAGGCGTGTTAGCACTTTAAAATCAGACCGCTTCGCCCCTGTGGTTAATCGTTTGTTTCCCATACTGTATATTGAAAACAAACCCTTTGCGTTAACGCCAGCAAGTCGTGTTAAACCGTATTTGACATGCTTAATCAATGTATTTTTGACTAAGCCTTGACCTAATACAGTGCCGCCCACCCGTGAGCGTTTACCCCCCTTCGCTTCCTGTTGCCTATGCAACTCTCTTCGCTTTATCGGTATCGGTGAGACACACATTAAGTCCGTGTTATCAGGGACAGCCGAACCACCAACCGTGTGATACGCCAAGCACCAGGAATCTACGCAATGTGCGTCAAAAGTTTCTGACATCTTGTCTGACGACTTCTTGAGTCCTAAGCTATCGCGTATCTCTTTGGTTTCCCACCCTTGAAGTGTTAGCAACTGCCACTGCTTTCGGATTTCGGTATAAAACCACTGCTTACCGACTTCAAGTGGACTAAAAGAGGTATTCCATTTCTTAGCACGTTCTATTGTTCGTGCCTTAATATCTTCAACACATACGTGTGTGAGTGGATACAACTTTGAAAGCCAATCAAGTATACGAAGTTTCCAATCCCACCTTGCACGCGTGCCTACGGGGATACGCTCTCTATTCGCAAGACGGTTGGTTCTATTCTTGCGATTAGGACATTTACGAGAGCGTCTACTCCTACGCAACTCTCGACGTTTTTCAACTTTCTTACCGACACCCCTATGAGCATCGGCTTGCACATTCAAATAGGTATGAGATTCTGATTTGACGGTAAAGCCTTCCTTCTTACTACCGGGGTCTACACCTACGACTATATCTTGTGTGTATGCGTCTTCGATAGCATAGTTAAGCCGGATACAGAATATACCATTAGACCAATAGGGCGTGGCGAAACCTTTCTTAATCAGCACACCCGCCTTGTTAGCACGCGTAGGCATCAACTTCTGACCTGTTTGACTCGTCACCGGAACAAACATAGTTTGTAATCTCCCTTACGGGTTGTATATTGCCCCTTACAGATCACAATATCTTAGAGTGAGTCAGACGAGGGGAGTATCCGAAACATTGTTTAGGCTGCCACGCCCAGATACTGCGATATTTTACTGTAGAAAATAGTTTAACTTGTGGAGTGAACGTTTGGCATACGCTTCGCACAAGCCCCATGCTTTAGCTTGGGGTTATTGACTCTAAAACTACAGATATGCCTCCAATTCTGCCTCAGTCGGGGTTGGCGTAGAGATACCCCCTTCAGGAATTTCTACCTTTGCTGTCCATGCGATCGCGTTGAGAATGAATTTACGGAGGTCGTCATCCGCCCAATTCCGATGGAGATGTCCGCCGGTAAATCCGAATCCACGTCCGCCATCGGGACGTTCCACACACCATCCCAAGTGCTGCGGCTCACCGTTTGCGACCGATGCACGCACATGCGGATTCCCGCTATGTGGTCCGTCGGGTCGCTCAAGTGTCGAAGCAGGTGCGATGGCACTCAACACAGGTGTCACACCCTGCATATTTTCACGAAACCGCATGTGGTAATACCACTCGTCTTCCAATGAAAACGGCTCTATTCCGCGTGTTGTGGGGTGTTCAGGAAATCCGGTAAACGTTGCTGTCCAATACGGATTGACCGAAAGGTGGGTCTCAAAGTAGCCGCCGATCCACTCCAAGAAGCGATCTCCGGGTTCCCCCTTCGGCACTTCCACAGCATAGTGTAACATCCCAAGTCCGATACCCTGTTCCACCAGTCCAGAGATCTGTTCAAGGTGTGGAATGCTAAGATGCCCAGCACCACCGTCCGAGTAAACAATAATGGCATCTGTATCGGTGAAAGTCGCTGGATCTACGGGCCATCCCTGCGAGACCACGACTTCCACGCTGTTCACAGCCTTGTTCAACTGATCCGCGAGATAGGCACACCCCGCGGGATGCTCATGCGCTCCACCGCCATGACTCGCACTTCCTGCCACCATAACAATTCGAGATTTTTCTGACATATTCTGAACGCCTCCATTGGAAATATCTATCAGTTTAGCACATCATCAGACTTTTTGGCAAACCCTTTTGGTGAATGGCTATCAGTAGGCAGAGGAATAGCAGTCATAAGAATAACAGGCAAGGGCTGTTGGCAGGAAGAACGTGCGATGAATCACACTACTACAAACGAAGAATAGCAGGCAGCAGTCAGTAGTCAGGGCGGGTGATATGTACCCCGTCAGTGAAAGAATCGCGAGTAGAACTCGCTCCTACTGAAGAGGGGAATATCTTAGAATTACGAAAAGAAAATATTTGACAATTTCGGGGAGAAGCCTTAAAATATCCTCAAACTTAAATAGAATTAAAAATAAAATATAGGAGCAGACAATGGAGCAATTCCCGATCGTTGATACACACGTCCATTTATGGCATCCAGAACAGTTGAGATACCCGTGGCTCACGGAAGTCCCAGCCCTAAACAGCCCTTATCTCCTAAAAGATTACAACGATGCGTCCGGCGAACTGGATATCGAATCCATTGTGTTTGTCCAGTGCGATACACATCCGGATGACGGATTGAAAGAGACAGCATGGGTTACGGATCTCGCAACAAGGGTAGAACCTCGGATTCGGGGCATTGTTGCGTGGGCACCGCTCGAAGAGGGAGAACAGGTCGCCCCTTTTGTTGAAAAGTTGGCAGAGAATCCGCTCGTCAAAGGTATCCGCCGCCTCATCCAATCTGAAAGCGTAGATTTCTGCGTCCAACCCGATTTTGTGAACGGTGTTAAAACGCTCTCCCGCTACGGGTTGAGTTTCGATATCTGTATTTTCCATCCGCAACTCGCCAATGCCATTCGGCTCGTGGAACAGTGTCCGCACGTCCAATTCATCTTAGACCACATCGGTAAACCCGACATCAAAAACCAACTTTTTGATCCGTGGAAACAGGAGATCCAAACGCTCGCGGCGTTGCCGAATGTCCATTGTAAAATATCAGGTCTGGTCACAGAGGCAGACTTGAAAGCATGGACCCCTGCCGATCTACAGCCGTATATCGAACACGTTATTAACTGCTTCGGTTTCGATCGTGTCATATACGGTAGCGATTGGCCCGTCTCCACGCAAGCCTCGGAGTCTCCACGGTGGGTGCAGACACTGAGGGAGACTGTATCTGGTTGTTCATCTGCGGCGTTAGGCAACCTCTTCCGCGACAACGCGATTAGATTTTACCGACTTGATTCATAGATGTGTTAGTTCTGTGGAAAGGAAAATATGAAACCGCTACAATTGTTAGTCTTTTTCATGTTTAACGTATTGGTGTTGAATATAAGCATTTCTCCGCTTTGCGCAAAGGCACCAACGCCCCCAAAAATCCTGTTTACCTCCGCACGGGATAGCAATTATGAAGTCTATGTTATGAATCCAGATGGTTCTGAACAGGTGAACCTCACACAACATCGCGCAAACGATCTGGGAGCTGTCTGGTCCCCGACAGGCGAGAAGATTCTTTTTATTTCCGATCGCGGTGGTGAGCGAGACCTATATTCGATGAACCCAGACGGCTCCAATCAGCGACGCATCTTCAGGCGAAAAACTAAACTTTTTAGGAAAAGTCCAACATGGTCGCCCAATGGGAAACAGTTTGCTTATGTTGATGTGAACTGGAACACTGTGGATTCCACGATTCACATTGCCACCTTGGGTGAACAAGACACAGTACCCTTCGCGAAAGGTTTATATCCGGCATGGTCACCCGACGGTATGGAAATCGTTTGCACTATTGGGGGTCAACTTATATTTATCGACATCCACACAGGGGCACGAAAATTACTCTTACTTGAAAAAGAGATACACTTGCAACGCTTTCCGTCTTGGTCGGCTATGGGTGATAAACTTGCTTTTGCTGGGAACAACCATCCCTTGCCCGACATCAAGGGTTTGAATCCACAGGAAGCCAGGGATCTGCACAACGCATGGAAAGACAAACAGACAATCTTCATCGTCAACCGAGATGGCACCGGACTTAAGCAGCTTGTTGCAGAAGACGGTTCCGATGCGTGGATACCCGCGTTATCGCCAAGCGGGGACGAAGTTCTGTATACACAGTCAGTTAAGGAGACACCTCATATTTTCAAGTTCAATGTGAACAGCGGTGTCCGTACACAGTTAACACATGATGGATTCCGCAGATTCGGGAACTTTGGCGGGGATTGGTTCGATCCTGAGTTTGCGCTTCCGGTTTCACCACAATCATATTTTCTCACAACGTGGGGAACAGTGAAGACACACAGACTTCATGATTAAATAAAGAAAGAAAAGGGAAGGATGTGTTGTTCACCCTTCCCTTTTTTATCTTTTCAACTTCCCGTTATTCTATAGCAATCTGAGCCGACTTAAGCACTTGTTCAACCCGGAGCGGTTAGGAAACCGCACCTACCAGTGTTGGCGACAGGCTTAGTCGCCTGCTTTGACCTCTCGTCGACGCGGATGTAGCACGAACTCGGTATACCCGTTCGGTAGTTCACACCCTTTAAAAACCAGATCCAAAGCCGCTTGAAACGCGGTGCTCTGGTCATAATTCGGTGACATATCCCGATAATTCGGGTCACCGGCGTTCTGCTCGTCAACGATCTTCGCCATCCGCTGGAACGTTTCGGTTACCTGTTCTTTCGTAACGATCGCGTGGCGCAACCAATTTGCGATGTGTTGACTCGAAATCCGCAGTGTCGCTCGATCCTCCATTAACCCGACGTTGTTAATATCGGGTATCTTCGAGCAACCGATACCTTGGTCCACCCATCGGACTACGTATCCCAAGATACCCTGGGCGTTGTTATCCAATTCGTGCTGAATCTCATCGGGTTGTAACTCGCGATCCTTCAACAGAGGCGGTGTCAACAGGTCAGTCAAACTCGCACGCTGCCTCGCGGACAATTCCTTTATCCAATTTCCAACATCAACCCGGTGGTAGTGCATCGCATGAAGCGTTGCGGCTGTCGGCGATGGTACCCATGCGGTTGTCGCACCTGCTAACGGATGATTCACCTTCGTTTCAACCATCTCTGCCATCTGGTCAGGTTTCGTCCACATCCCCTTCCCAATTTGCGCAGTACCGAGCAGTGCGGTTTCAATCCCGATATCGACGTTCCAATCCTCATAAGCGAGCATCCACGGTTCATTGCGGATGTCCATCTTCGGAATCACGGGTCCCGCTTCCATACTCGTGTGGATTTCATCACCGGTTCTATCCAAAAAGCCGGTGTTAATAAAGACGAGGCGTTCCTGTGCGACTCGGATCGCCTCTTTGAGATTGACGGTCGTCCGTCGTTCCTCATCCATAATCCCAATCTTAATAGTATTCGTTGGAAGCCCAAGCGCCGATTCAATCCACTCAAACATCCGAATCGTCATATCAACCTCTTCGGGTCCGTGGAACTTCGGCTTGACGATGTAGATACTCCCCGTTTTGCTATTGGTGCGGGGACCGTTGCCCTGGAGGTCATGCATTGCGGCGAAACTCGTTACCATGGCATCAAGAATGCCTTCTGGAATCTCCTCACCGTCCGCTGTCGTGACGGCATCGGTGTACATGTGGAGCCCCACATTCCGAATTAGGAGCAGACTTCTGCCCGGCAATGTCACCGTACCGCCATCGGGTGCGGTAAATGTCTTATCCGGTGCGAGACGACGGGTAAGCGTTTCGCCGTTTTTCTCAAACGTTGTCTCCAGTGTCCCCTTCATAATACCGTTCCAATTCCTATAGACGCGTACCTTGTCCGCTGCATCCACCGCGGCGACGGAATCCTCGCAATCTTGGATCGTCGTGATTGCCGATTCAAGGATAACATCAACAACACCGGCAGGGTGTACCTTTCCAACGGGATGATCTCGGTCTATTTGTATTTCAATGTGCAGTCCGTGGTTGCGTAACAGAATAGCACTGAATTTTCCATCGTTTTGCGTAAAACCTACAAATTTGGTTGGATCGGCTAAACCGACCTCACTGCCATCACTGAGTGTTGCGCGTAACTGCTGCTCGTCTCGGACGGTTTTGAGAGAAAATTGCGTAATGTCAGAGAAACTTCCGGTTTCAAGTCCGGTCATTTCATCTAAAAACTTTTCGGTATACGCGACGACTTTCGCCCCCCGGATCGGGTTATAGGCAGTCCCTCGTGTCGCCCCGTCCGATTCATCGATGACATCGGTGCCGTAGAGTGCGTCGTAGAGGCTTCCCCAGCGAGCGTTCGCGGCGTTTAGGGCATAACGCGCGTTATCGGTGGGGACAACCAATTGTGGACCTGAGATGAGCGAAATCTCTGTGTCAACATCTTCGGTAATCACAGTAAAATCCCGTCCTTCAGGGAGCAGATAGCCTATATCCTTCAGAAACGCCGAATACGCCTCATCGTCTAACGGTTCATCTTTGCGCGCCAGATGCCACTCGTCAATCTGCTGTTGGAGTGTATCCCGTTTCTCTAAGAGTGCCTTATTTTCTGGTACGAACGCCGCAACGATGTCGCCGAACGCTTTCCAGAAGGCGTCCGCCTCTACCCCCGTACCGGGTGCGATCTCATCTTTTACTAATGCATACAAATCTTCATCTATCCTGAGATTACCGACTTCAATTCGGTTTCCCATACTCTTTTCTCCATTCCAAGATGCTGTAAGGTGTTGGATCCTCGTTAATCGATGCTTTATTGCACCGATAACAAATTTTGCCGCAATTGTTAATCATCATAGCAACAGATTTGTAGTTTGTCAATCGTTTTTTGTTACAGGACTTACGCAATTTTGACTATAGCAGGCTCTTTTATGGTAGATTTTAGAATTAACTGAACATTCTCAAACAGCGCGAATACCGCTCAAGGCATTTACGCTGGAAACCCAAACTAAAAGTTTATGCTACAAAGATGTTTATTTACTTTTAGGATTCACCATAGATGAGGATTTCCGAAAAAAGTCGTAAAGTCTCCTGACCCAAACTAATAGGTTTGCGGCGTACTCGCCCCGGTGAATGCCACACGCGCATTCATACCGTTGATTCATGCGAGGTGCATCATGCTACAAAAGAGCCGCATGCGTAAGCCCTATTAATTAAATGGTGGGATAATTCGGCTGGTTTTTCTTCTTGATTGGGGATTTTCGCCGATCTTTCCGCCGCGATTTAAACACATCGCTTGTCTGTTCAATGTGTTTAACACGATCCAAGAAGTACAAGCGCATAGGAGCCGCAGATTTATAATGCGGGTTATCCAGAAAAACATCTGGTTCGCCTAACAATTCGGTGATGAGCCCTTTTGTCCAGCCACGTTCCGAGATGAGCCGTGTCTGGGTGATTTTTTCTTTCTCACGCACTTCCTTGCGTTTTGCGGCTTTCTGCTGCTTTTCGGTTTGCCACAAGATTTTGAAATCGTCTGAACGTTCGACTTTGCGAACATCGGATTTTAGATAAATTGGATAGGTTAAACGTCCCTCTAAAAAGGTCATAGAGAAAGACTCATGCGACAAGAATCTCTCTACGCGTTCGGGTGTCCAATGTCCACGCCTCAACAATTCTTCGTGCGAAAAGTGGGTGTCGGGATGTCCTTCCATTTCTATACCCCAAATCTCGCAGAATCTTTTTCGCATTGAGACATTGTTGAAATTCTCAAGCATCAATTCTTTTTCTGCTTTCTCAATATCCTTGTAACGAAAGAGCCGAACCGCGTTTAAATCCTCTAATGTAATCACGGTAACACCATCTATCGTTCTCCCTAATTTTCTTTTGACTTCAAAATCAAAGAGTTGGGATTCAGAGAGAATCGTGCCCCGTTTTCCGAGCTGGGATTTGGTGATATATCCACCTTTTCTGACCGTAAAATTACGCGCGGACCTCCGCTGCTTCTGCTGTTTCACGCTGAATACCCCCGGACAGTTTTGTGTCGTGCTCAAGACGGTTTCACTATCAGATTATACTACACTTTTAGGCAATTGCCAACCCCTTTTTGATCGAAGTACCCACCCCTTCCAGGACTATTTAGTTTTCGGAAACCAGAATCGGGGTTACAAACCCCTCCCACAAAAATGGTTTGTGACAATTGAATGGCTCTGACGCCCTTCTCATGCGACTTGCGAAAATGCAGAACCTGTGTTAGTATGTTAATCGGAATAGAGAGTTCCCTTTCTCACTGAAGCGGAATATATAGTAAAACCCGTAATTACTTATACACCAACGCAAGGGCAAGGTTCCAAACCTCGCCAGCGGCGGTGGGACCCTTGTTCACTGACGAATTGTAAACATAATTACGGACGGTTTGGCAAACGACACGGTAGAACGACGGCAACAGAGGCACAGACAATTAACAGAAATGCAGACTGAATGAAGATGAGGCTATTGGAGGTAATTTCATGAGTTCTAAAACTGAAGGTTTCTTTCCGAGTAGTAGAAAAGTATACGTCTCCGGTAATTCACAGTGGGATATCCGCGTCCCTTTCCGTGAAATCACGCTCACCGCGACACACGTAGCAGACGGAACGGTTGAAGAGAACGAACCGTTACGCGTTTACGATACCAGCGGTGCGTGGGGCGACGATTCACAATCCTGTGATGTGGAATCAGGAATCCCCACAGTTCGGCAAGACTGGATTCTGGCACGTGGCGATGTTGAAACATACGACGGCAGGGAGATCCAGCCACAGGATAACGGTTATCTCACGAGAGGGCATGAACAGTACGCCCGTATGCGATCAGAATCAAAAGGTGGACTGAAGAACTTCCCCGGTTTGAAACGGAAACCGCTACGCGCAAAGAACGGTGAAGCTGTTACACAGATGGCGTATGCGAAACGCGGGATCGTGACACCTGAGATGGAATATATCGCCATCCGCGAGAACCTCGGTAGAGCGGAAGCCTACGAGGCTATCGACGGCGACTATCGGACACGCAACCGATTGAACCATCAACATCCGGGTGAGACGTTCGGTGCGTATATTCCTGAATATATTACGCCAGAATTCGTCCGAGATGAGGTGGCGCGCGGTCGGGCGATTATCCCTGCGAACATCAACCACCCCGAAAGTGAACCGATGATCATCGGTAGAAACTTCCTTGTGAAAATCAATGCGAATATCGGTAACTCTGCTGTCGCCTCCTCAATCGAGGAAGAGGTCGAAAAGATGCGATGGGCAACGAAATGGGGAACCGATACGGTGATGGATCTCTCAACGGGTAAAAACATCCATGAGACGCGAGAATGGATCCTTCGTAACTCGCCTGTTCCTATCGGGACAGTACCGATCTATCAGGCACTGGAGAAGGTCGGTGGTAAACCGGAAGAACTCAGTTGGGAGGCGTATCGCGACACACTTATCGAACAAGCTGAACAAGGTGTCGATTACTTTACGATCCATGCAGGCGTTCGTCTCGCATATATACCACTGACGGCGAATCGCTCCTGTGGTATCGTCTCGCGGGGTGGCAGCATTATGGCGAAATGGTGTCTCTCACATCATCAGGAGAGCTTCCTCTACACCCATTTCTCCGAAATTTGTGAGATTATGCGTGCTTATGATGTCTCCTTCTCCCTTGGTGACGGCTTACGCCCGGGTGCGATCGCCGATGCAAACGACGAGGCACAATTCGCAGAGCTGGAAACACTCGGTGAACTGACGAAAATCGCTTGGGATCACGATTGTCAAGTCATGATTGAGGGACCCGGACATATCCCAATGCACATGATTAAAGAGAACATGGATCTGCAGCTGAAACATTGCGACGAGGCACCATTTTACACGCTCGGTCCGTTGACGACCGATGTCGCCCCAGGCTACGATCACATCACAAGTGGTATCGGTGCGGCGATGATTGGATGGTTCGGATGCGCAATGCTCTGCTACGTGACCCCGAAGGAACACCTCGGACTCCCGAACAGAGACGATGTGAAGGAAGGTGTCATCACTTATAAGATCGCTGCACATGCGGCTGACCTCGCGAAGGGACATCCGGGTGCGCAGGAACGCGACAATGTGTTGTCGAAAGCACGTTTTGAGTTCCGCTGGGAAGATCAGTTCAATCTCAGCCTCGATCCAGAGACTGCTCGCGAATATCACGACGAAACCCTTCCGAGTGAATCGGCAAAAACCGTTCATTTCTGCTCCATGTGTGGTCCGCATTTCTGCTCTATGAAAATTACGGAAGATGTCCGTAAATATGCAGAGGCGAAAGGTATCACCGCTGAGGATGCCCTTACAGAAGGGATGGTCGAAAAAAGCGAAGAGTTCAAGGAACAGGGTCACCAACTCCATGTCGCATCCGATGAAAAGAACGAAGCGGCTGATTAAAGGCAGTCCAGGAGCACATAGTTAAAAATATGAACATTGGAATTATTGGTTGTGGAACCATCAGCAGTGCCTATTTTGAAGGTGCACGAAAAACTGACATTTTAGAAATCAAAGCCTGTGCCGACCTCCGAATGGAATCCGCACAGGCGCAAGCCGAGAAATATAACTCCCACGCATGCACTGTCGATGAATTGCTTGCAGATGATGAGATCGAACTCGTCGTGAACCTCACCATCCCGCGGGCACACGTCGAAGTCGGTCTGCAAGTCTTGGAAGCCGGCAAGCACGTCTATAGTGAGAAACCGCTCGGTGTGGATACCGACAGTGGGAAACAACTGATTGATAGCGCTGCTGAAAAAGGACTCCGTGTCGGTTCAGCACCCGATACTTTTCTCGGTGCAGGCGTCCAGACCGCACGACGGACACTGGACGCAGGGAAAATTGGGAGACCTATCGCCGGGACAGCGTTCATGTGTGGACACGGACACGAAAGTTGGCATCCCAACCCCGCCTTTTACTACGATCTCGGTGGTGGTCCGATGCTCGACATGGGACCTTATTACGTAACTGCACTCGTCAATATCCTTGGTCCCGTCAAACGCGTTGCCGCGATTACGACGAAAGCCTTTGAAGAACGTGTCGCGACGAGTCAAGCCGTGCGCGGTTTGCGAATCCCTGTCAAAATTACAACTCACCTCACCGGCTCGATCGAATTCCAGAACGGTGCGATCATCACAATGATTATGAGTTTCGACATGTGGCGGCACAGTCTTCCGTGCATCGAAATCTACGGTGAAACCGGCTCAATGACGGTTCCCGATCCGAATGGGTTTGGCGGTCCCGTAAATGTCTGCCCCGCGGGTGGCGATTGGGAAGAACAGGAAATCGTTCTCCCGAATAATGCTCGGATGATCGGCGTGATTGACATGGTGTCGGCTATCGGTTCAGGACGCATGCATCGTGCAAATGGTGCCTTGGCGTATCATGTGCTTGAGGTGATGTGCGCCTTTGATAAATCCTCGGAAACGGGTGAACACGTCGTCATCGAAAGCACGACGGAACGTCCCGATCCTGTGCCACTCGGTTTACAGGAATGGGAAATCGATTGAGTATACGGCGGTCAGCGATCAGTGCAGGCAGCCTTTTACACGATTCAAACCACCGAATTAATTTTGTTACCCTTATCTGAAAGAGAAAATCAAAACATGAAAATTGGAATTATCGGTTGTGGTGTCATCAGTGGTGCCTATTTTGAAGGGGCGCGAAAAACTGACATCTTAGAAATCAAAGCCTGTGCGGACCTCCGAATGGAATCCGCACAGGCACAAGCCGAAAAATATAACTGTGAGGCATGTACCGCCGAAGAATTGCTCGCAGACGATGAGATAGAACTTGTCGTGAATCTTACGATTCCGCGCGCACACGTGGATGTGGGTCTGCAGGTATTGGAGGCAGGTAAACACGTCTACAGCGAAAAACCGCTCGGCGTGGACACCGAAAGCGGAAAGCAACTGATTGATACCGCCGCTGAAAAAGGACTCCGTGTCGGATCGGCACCTGATACCTTCCTGGGCGCGGGTATCCAGACTTCTCGGCAAACATTAGATTCAGGGAAGATTGGGAGACCTATCGCTGGCACCGCCTTTATGTGCGGACACGGGCCCGAAGGCTGGCACCCAAACCCCGCATTCTTTTACGACATCGGTGGCGGACCGATGCTGGATATGGGACCTTATTATGTGACCGCACTCGTCAACTTGCTCGGTCCCGTCAAGCGCGTCGCCGCGATTACAGGCAAGGGGTTTGAAGAACGCGTCGCAACGAGCCAAGCGTTGGATGGCATGAAAATCCCTGTCCATATCACAACGCATCTTACAGGCACGATGGAGTTTGAAAATGGGACGATTGTCACGGCAATCATGAGTTTTGATATGTGGCGACAGAGCCTCCCCTGCATCGAAATCTACGGCGAAACTGGATCAATGACGGTTCCTGATCCGAACGGATTCGGCGGTCCCGTCAACGTCTGTCCAGCAGGCGGCGATTGGGAAGAAGAGGAGATCTCGTTCCCGAATAACGCTCGGATGATTGGGGTTATCGACATGGTGTCCGCTATCCATTCAGGACGCATGCATCGTGCAAACGGTGCGTTGGCATATCATGTGCTTGAGGTGATGCTCGCGTTTGATAAATCCTCGGAAACGGGTGAGCATGTCGTCATCGAAAGCACGACGGAACGTCCCGATCCTGTCCCCATCGGTTTGGAGGAATGGGAAATAGATTGAATATATGGCAGTCAGCGGTCAGCGGTCGGTGGTCAACCATCAGCGGTTAGCGGTTAACGATTGGATATGGAGTGAACGGCACACGGAGTGTGCCTACTACTTTTAAAAAGAAACCCAACATCTTATTACATCGACAGCATTTGGATTGTTGGGTTTCGCTAAATCTATCTACACGGATAGGTCGTCGAAAACCGAAACACTCCCTATAAACAAGATGAATCTCTGTCTTTGCTCGACCCGATCTATTTTCTGTGTTGTCCATTAGGAAGCAGGAAAGTAAAGCGTGTCATTCACAAAAGGGATTAATGCTAAAGTTATGCCTTGGACCTGATTTTGGAACCTATCCATCTTACCATTTGTCAAAAACCCAACGGTGCCGTGTTCGCGAGCGGCGTAGGTATCATTGGCAAGTTCACCCATGGCGCGTCCTAATCCTTTTTCGATCAGAAGGTCTTCCGATATCGCACTCGGTAATTCATAAAGTCCTGTTGTGGCAAAACTGTCTCGATTGTGGTGGTCTAAAATATAAACGACATTCAAACAGAACCACCTCTCCTGCAATTGAAAAACGCCACCCTCAATGCCGACAAAAAATGTCGCGCCGAGGTTCTGTTGATCGTTTATTCGCTTGATGTTCTCGGCGCGATGTTTGGCACCTTCAAATACCGCATCATTAACAGGTTGCTCGGCAACACCTGTATCAACGTGTATACCTTCGACCTCTATCTGATCAAAAAATGTTAGAAAACCGTCCTGCACGCTCTGAATTTTTACTGGATTTTCGGAACCGACCAAGACTTTCATATCACCTCCAAGCCCTATAATAACGCAAGCCATTTGCTATAGACATACCACCCCTACGGGGTGCGATTACTCACATAAGCTATTTGCTATAGACATAGCACCCCCAATGAGGTTTAACAAATAAATTGGGTAATCTTGGATAACACGACGTGCGATGAATCGCACTACTACGAACAGTTTTGCTTGTCCCTTTGCCATTTATAACCCGTTCAGAAATTACCCGATTAAATACTTAAACTTCATACGGGGTGCGATTACTCACATAAGCCATTCTCTACAAATTAATCGTAATGTAGGTCTGCACCCGGAACAGAATCGCCACGGTGCCCCAGAAGGTCGTCACGACGAATTCACCCAACACGAGACCGAGGAAGAAGGGTGCCGCCCTCCGAAAACCGCCGATGCCGCCATGTCTGGTAATAATCCATTTCAGGATGAAACTCACAAGGAGCGAAAACCAGAAGAAATTCATCGTGAAGGTGCTGGTAACGGCGTAACCCGCTGGATGGAACGGCATCCACATCCACCGACTACGGAAAAAAGCCAAGAGAATCGCCATAACTGTCCCGACACTGACTGCGCTCAGCACTGCGGTATCGGGACCCGCGGGTTGGACGAGTCGTCTACCGAGCCGACTGAAAGTCTCTCTACCCGCCCATGCCGTATAGACCCCGTCCTGATATGAGACGTGTAGATATGCCCAGATCGTCGCGACGATACTCACACCGATAGCGATGATGACCGCCTTCGCGAAGGTTTTATTTTCGATGTCAGCACGCTCGGCTATCTTCAATCCCTCAAGATGGTGCGGCATCAACAGGCAATCGTAAGCACGATTGAAAAAGTAGAGATACGCCAACCCGGTCAGATTACTCGCACCGAGCCGTTTCGCGCCGAAGACCGAATACATCATCCTGTCGGGACCGGCATAGTGCTGGTCGTGAACGGGTGATCCGAGTTCGGCACGCATCCGCGTAATCCCCGTTGCTAACCCGAAGAACAATCCAAAAAAGGTCGCAATGACCCATAACGACATCCCCAGTTTGTAACAGAAAACAACAAGGAATACCATACTCAGCAACATCCATGCCACCGCGGCACGGTAAGAGATCGGTTCATCTCCGTCATCAAGTGTAGATCGCGCGCCAAACAGACTACGGATCACTTGGGTTAAGTATCGACGCGCACTCCATACCGCAACCAGACCGATACCGATATATGCTCCGAAAGACTGCTCCTCGGCATACGGAAAGGGTGCCGTCAATCCGACGGCACTTCCCAATACGCGGAACGCCTGCCAATACAAGTAAAAGAACCAACAGGAAAAGGACAACTCCAACGGCATAAAAAACGCCAATCCAACGGCGAACGGATAAATGCCAATTGGGAACCACGTAATGGCGTTCCATGGGCGGACGGTAAAGAAATCGGCGATGTCATACGCGCGGATACCGCTGAGTCGCGGCACTTGCGGGAACAGGTAATTCACCCCGTTGAGGAGATCGATAGCAGCCGCAACTCCGAACCCGATCCACATCGCCTTGCTACGGAAGAACCCGCTCCTCGGATTCGCCATAGCCAACGGCAATTGGATCAGTGGATAACTCAACTTCTCATTCTCCGTCCACTGCCTTCGGAAGATGAAGTTGATGCTGAGCATCACCGAGAAGAGTGCGGCGAGGAAGAGTCCCCACCATAACAACGGGGTGCTCCATGCCTCAAGGTGCGGGTAGAACGTGGAGCCACCATCGAAAAAGTTTGCGAGTCCTCGCTTATCGTTGACGGATGACCATGACGGGATATAGTGCCAAAACAGGGACTGCCAATCGTTCTCCGGCGATGCATAGGCGAATGCGTAACTGATAATCGGGAGGAGGATCTGCACGCACATGTGTCCACCGATAGCCGTCGAGAGGCACAACATCACATAGATCGTCAGGAGTTCGGCAGTGGAGAGGGAGAGTTGCGGTGAGACTTTTTTCGCGAAGCGGTTGATGATCGTCAGCACGAACAGGAGCGTGATTGTGTTATAGAGCAGTGAGATCATCGACATGTGTGCGATGTCCCAGCGTAGCCCCATCATCTGCCACATCGCATTCGCTGGAATCAGCAGGAGTCCGATGCAAACGGCTTTTAAACTGAGAGGAGAGAGTTGACGCTTCACGGAAAATAGTTGTCAGCTATCAGTTGTCGGAGGTGAAACCTTTCGTATTGAAGTATTATCGCAATTGTGAAAACAGATAGACATCTCAGCGAACAACAGATAACAAAATGCCTCCTCTCTTGGTGAGATTCCATTGTTTTGTAGTAGGGTAATTCATTACCCGTCCGTCAAATTTATAGATACCGGAACCTTTTTAACAACGCCAGTTTGAAAAAAAATATTAGAAGCGAAGGTGGACGCAAATTGAGCAAAAAAGCAATATATCCACCCCAAAAAAGGTGATTTTTACGGAGTTAACCCCCTAAATCCCCCTTATCAGGGGGACTTTAAGAGGAAATGCGTCTACCCTAAATATTTATCAAACTCACGTTTTTAACAGGCATTCGACTTAAACATTTACGGCGGAAATCTATTGTAGCATAAACTTTCAGTTTGTGCAGCGTTATCCTAATCCGCTGACTCTAAAAAACACACCTCTTTGTCGCATAAACTTTTAGTTTGTGCAGCGCTATCATTATTCCGCACCCCTCAAAGTTTTCGGTACAGTCGGTAGGCACGCCACATTCGCGCTTAGTATTGCTTTTTGAGGTGTCCCCATGTGGTTGTTAGCTTCCCTTTGGGTGCGATGTCCCACGCTATCGGGGGCAACTTGCTGCTCGGATGCGCATTGATCATCTTGACGAGGTGCCTCTGATGGAGTGCCAGTGCGAGTTGTGCGGGAGTGCGGGAGTGCGTATTGAGGAGGTTGACTTTGATACCCGGTTTCGCCAAGAGCAATTCCACCATCTTGGCATCCAGTCGCTGCACGGCATGATGCAGTGCCGTAAAACCGCTGGAATCCCGTGCGTTGAGATCGAGCGTCGGATCATCTCGGAGTATCATTTCCACAATGGCAAAGTGCCCGTGCTTCGCCTCAAAAATTAGCGGATACTTTGGCTCGCATCCACCGGACGGACCACGAACGAAATGGTAATCGGGAAAGAAACAGTCCTTTTCGGGCTGATCTTCATACAACCACTTGTAGAGCCAAATAATGCCGTTCTTGTCATCCTCAGCGATTTGGTCCGGACGCTCAAAACAGACCATGCTAGCCATGACCGAAGACGGCTGTCTGCCCGCGGTCCGAGCAAGTCCACCCGTGTTGCGCTGATTTGGCGACAGTGTTACATAGGTATCGTGCATCCCGAAAGCGTGTCCTACCTCGTGGACGAGAATCGGAAAAATATGGCGTCTCGCACCTCCGTCTTTTCCTTCACTCATGCATACCCCAGGAACAGCTTTGTTCTCTTTGGCTGCAGCCACAAAGAAAGATCGAGCAAAGTCATCCCTACATTCGAAAACGACACGTAGATCCACCTCGTCGATCAAATTGTGGAATACCTCGCTCTTACACACCTCAACATCTGGCATCCGGACCAAAAGGAAATCGTCCGTAAATTGTCTCTCCGGGTAACGCTTGCGCAGCGGCTCCAACCACACTTGCGCGGATTTTAGAATCATCTCCTTCAATTCCGCCTCTGTTTTACGGAATGCCGCGGGACAACCGACGGTGAAATTGTACCCGATCCGCCACTGCGGTTTATCTATTACGTCAATCAACCTATTCGTGGTTGTGGACGTACGTACTATGAATCCGTGCGTTGCGGGGGTGCGGCTGAAAAATAGACCGCACATCACCACAAGTGCAAAGAGCAGATGAAAGGGTCTCAAGCGTTTCATATCGTGTTTTCTCCACCAAAATCTCCTGTTGCTGGAGAGGTTGGCTTCCGTTGGGAGTCGTGTTGTGTTGAGTTTCGCGAGTCGTTCAATCCACTTATTTTTTGGCTTACTATAATTCCTAACGTTTGGACGATTGTCAGATAATTTCCTAACGATGCCCGGTGCGGTTACGTGAAAGACCCTACCGGGTCTGAACATTCTCAAACAGAAGGGATGCCGATCAGGGGATTCACGATCGCACAAACTAAAAGTTTATGCTACAAAGAGACACATGTATTTTTTCGATTCACCAGAGTTTGTGCTACTCACTACGCAAACTAACAGTTTGCGATACATAGGCGTTTTATCAACTACGAGACTCCCTGCCCATTTATGGTGGATTTTACAATTAACTGAACGTTCTCAAACAGAAGGGATGCCGATCAGGGGATTTACGATCGCACAAACTAAAAGTTTATGCTACAAAGAGGTTATGGTGGATTTTAGAATCAACTGAACGTTCTCAAGCAGAACGGATGCCGCTCAGGGGATTCACGCCGGCACAAACTAAAAGTTTATGCTACAAAGAGACACATGTATTTTTTCGATTCACCAGAGTTTGTGCTACTCACTACGCAAACTAACAGTTTGCGATACATAGGCGTTTTATCAAATCCGAGACTCCCTGCCCATTTATAGTGGATTTTACAATTAACTGAACGTTCTCAAACAGAAGGGATGCCGATCAGGGCATTTACGAGCGCACAAACTAAAAGTTTATGCTACAAAGAGACACATTTATTTGTTCGATTCACCATAGTTTGTGCTACTCACTACGTAAACTAACAGTTTGCGCTACATAGGCGTTTTATCAACCCCGAGACTCCCTGCCCATTTATAGTAGATTTTACAATTATTAACTGAACGTTCTCAAGCAGAAGGGATGCCGCTCAGGGCATTCACGCCGGCACAAACTAAAAGTTTATGCTACAAAGAGGTTACGGTAGGCGAGGTTCCTCACGGTTGACTTGGCTTGTTCACGGTGTAGACTAACCCAACGGTGCCTGTTTTCTCATACACCGTGTGATCTTTTAACGTCAGTTGGATCCGCTCGGAGGGTTCCTCAATGAGCGGAGTCCCGCCACCGAGCACAATTGGGATGATGGCGACCTCCACCGTATCAACGAATCCCTCTTCGGCGAGACTCCGAAATAGGGACCCTCCACCGAACAGCCAGATGTCCTTTCCCTCCTCCTCACGGAGCGACTGCAACACCTGTCTCCAATTCTCACCGACGATTGTGACATCCTCGTGGTCGCTCTGTTGTAGCGTCCGCGAGATCACGAACGTTTCTCCGTCGGGCATCGCCGCCTGTTCATGACCGCTCGTGACCTCAAACGTTCGCCGACCCAGCAAATAGGTATCGAACTGCTCGGACATCGCGGCGAAGTCGATATCGGGATCCATGACAATCCAGTCGAACTCCCCGTCGGGTCCAGCGATGTAGCCGTCGAGGCTCATGGCGACGCAATAACGAATTCGTCTCATGTTTTAACCTCCGCGTGCCGCAAACTAACAGTTTGCGCTACAGTGAGACCGGTGCCGCAAACTAACAGTTTGCGCTACAAATACGACACTCACGTTATATCAGCAAGGCTCAACGCCTGTGGACTTCACTGCTTTTGAGATACCGATAGAGGTCGCTATCCGTTGTTAAGATGAGCTTTGTGCTCTCGCTGGTCGTCTGGCGATAGGTTTCAAGGGTCTGGAGAAAGGCGTAAAACTCTGGGTCTTGACCGTGCGCTTCGGCGTAAATCTGAATGGCTTGCGCATCGGCTTCGCCTTTAAGCTGCTCGGCTTCTTTATACGCTTCAGATTGGATTCGCTCTAACTCCTTCTGCTTCTGCCCCATGATGTCAGCGGCTTCGCCTGCTCCCTCCGATTTGTACTTCTCAGAGATCCGTTGCCGTTCCGAAATCATTTGGTCAAAGACTTTCTTTCGGACCTCGTCTACATAGTTAATCCGTTTTATCTGGACATCGACGAGTTCAATGCCGAATTGTGGAACGGTCTCTTGGACCTTCTCAAGGATCATCCGTGTAATCCGTTCCCTGCCAATCTGAATCTCCTCCAACGGCTCGCTGGATTGCCCTTCTTCATCTTCAAGGACTGCGAGATCCAGACTTAAGACCCGATTTGAATCCCGCACGACTTCAATCAGTAACTGCGCCGTCACTAAATCCCGCGCTGCGGAATCGATAATGTCATCTAAACGAGATTGCGCGAACTGTTCGGTTCCGAGTGCTTGATAGAATTTGAGAGCGTCTTTAATACGCCACCGAGCGGTCGTATCCAACCAGATGAATCTCTTGTCCTTTGTCGGGATCTGGTTCGGGGAGCCGTCCCATTCAAGCACGCGCTTTTCAAAGCGGTGTACCTGCTGAATAAAGGGTGTTTTTATTTTCAACCCAGGGGTGATGATCGGTTGCCCAACAGGACGACCGAACTCGGTAATGACGACCTGTTCACCTTCATAGACGGTATAGAACACACCCGCTACAACTGGCAACACTATAACTACAATGACAATTAAGGGTATAATAATCTTTTTCCAATTCATTGGAACACTCCTTTTGTAGGCGCGCTATTCTTTGAGTTGCAGGATTGGGATAGGTGCGTTGGCGTTACCATCAATGACATAAATTTCTTTCACCTGTGGCAAGACTTCTCGCATGGCTTCGAGATAGAGTCGGCGCCGGGTAACCTCTTTCGCCTTCTGATATTCTGAGCGAATCGACTTGAACCGATCGGCATCGCCCTGCGCTTCGTTCACCCGCTTCAGGGCGTACCCTTGTGCTTCGGAAATTCGCTGTGCTGCCACGCCCTTGGCTTTTGGAACGGATTGGTTGTAATCGCGCCACGCCTCGTTGATTAACCGCTCTTTCTCTTGTTTCGCCTCGTTAACGGCATTAAAAGCGGACTTCACTGCTTCCGGTGGATTCACATCCTGCAAGGTCACGGATGCCACATCTAATCCGGTTTGGTAGAGATCCAGCAATCGCTGAAGATGTTCTTCAACTTCTGCCGCGATTTCAATACGACCGACAGTCAACACTTCGGTGACAGTCCGATCGCCTACAATCCGACTCATCACGGCTTCCGAAAGGTCGCGCAAAGCCCGCTGCGGATTCCGCACAAAGAATAGGAAACTTTGCGGGTCTTTGATTTTATACTGAACCACCCATTCGACATCGGCGATGCTCAGGTCACCCGTTAGTAGCAAGGATTCATCGGCGTAATCACGGGTGTCATACTGCGTCCGAACGCCGGCTCTGATCGTCCGAAAACCGAATTCCTCTTTGAAGACCTTTCGGACGGGAACATTAATGGCTCTCTCAATGCCGAGGGGTAACTTGAAGTGGAGTCCGGGTTCGGCTTGTCGGACGGATTTACCGAACATCAGCACGACCGCGATTTCGTCTGCCTCAACGGTATAAAAACTCGTCGCTAAACACCCTAAGACGATCACACCGAGGATTACATACACAATCCGCTTCGGGGTGATGAGATTCGTGTAGGGTTGCTGTGTTATCAAGTCCTGGAGGTCTTGCATGAAGATTTCTCCTTTTTTTTCTTCGATACAGGACTTACGCAGTTTGGACTGTAATCCGATCTGTTAGACTCTGAGCGGCTAAAAAACTAATACGGATACGGACACAAACTAACAGTTTGTGCTACAAAAGCGCGCGTGCGTAGGTCCTATGACATTTTAGGATGTAAACTACAATAAACGTCTACAATCATAGGGCATTTGGTAAAAACAGTCAAGGGAAAGATGGAAAGTTATCAGCGATCCGCAGTCAGCAATCAGCAATCAGCGGTCGGCGGTCAGCAACCTGCCTAAGAATCAGAATCAACGGTATGAAGTCCGTATGGACTTCCCCGGGTATGAAGGTCCTCCGTATGGCATTCCCCGCCCCTTATCAGGGAACAGGGTTTTAGGATTTGCGGGATTGGGTAATTGTCTGAATGCACGTCGCATTTGGGCGAGTACGCCGCAAATCGCGGATTTGCGCGGATTCTGCGGATTTCGCGGATGATGGGAACGCAGACTCACAGTCTACGCTACAAAGAGGACGCAGTCTGGGAAGTTTATGCTACAAGTTGATTCCATACGGAAACTTGTTACCGTACACGGCGTTCACAGACACATCTGACCTCGACCACCACTCATCGCGCCTTTACATAGTAGAGGACGATTGCTCCAGATACGCCCGATAGAGGGGACGTTTGAGATCTGCATTGATCTGCGGTTGTGATAATTTCTTATAGAGATCTAATCTGCTATTGACAAGACCCAATAAAATCTGATCGAACACTTCATCAAACTTATACCGTTTGTTGCTCTCCGAATTATCACCTTCAATTACCTGCCGAAGTTCGTCGTTTTCGTGCATTTTCTGGTGCATGGTCGCAAGGTCAACCTTATCGTCGGATGTGAACTCCGTCTGATAGGCACTGTTCAGCACGTCAATGATATTGGAGAGGAAATCTTGCTCAGGATCCCTGATGACCGCGACATCGCTGCCGATCCCTTCGACCTCGCTATCCTGTGCATCAAGGGAGAGTTGTAGACTCTCATGCGTTCTCTGCACACGGAATGAATCCAAATCAACAGACGCGAGTACATCTTGCAGGTCGGGGTGTTCCCGTTTCGGCAGCTTCTTGTTTAAACTACGACCGAAAACGTACAACTTTTCCAACGCCACATCGGTGAAGGTAATCAACTGTGAGATGTATCCGTAGAGTCGAATGTAACTCTGCAAGGTAGAACGAAACGCCTCCCTGTCCTCTGTTTCAAGTTCTCTCCATCGCTCAACAACGCCATCAAGAATGCCTTGTAGCAGTTCGTCAGGTTTATTCGTATCATAAAAGATATTGCAGAATTCCTCGATCGTCTCCTCATCGTAGCAGTCAAACCCTTCCAACTGGTGCTGTAGGTCATACAACTGATTCGGGTCGGTCCCTTCGGCGAGTTTCGTGGTTTGATAGTATTGCTGAAACGCTTCCTGTATCTGCTCGGGTTCATTCACAAAGTCGAGCACCAACGTATCGGTTTTACCTGCGGTAACACGGTTCAGGCGACTCAAGGTTTGAACACATTGCAGCCCGTCGAGACGCTTATCGACATACATCGTCTGGAGTAGCGGCTCATCGAAACCCGTCTGGAACTTGTTTGCGACAATTAGGATACGATACTGAGGATCCTTGAAGGTGTCTGCAATAGCGGCACTCGGCGGTAGGTTATTCATCCCGTCCTCCGTGTAGTCTTGCCCGTTGTCGGTGTCGTGGACAGTGCCACTGAACGCTACGAGACACCCGTAGGAAAGCCCCATCTCCTTCATCTGTCTATCGAATTCCTGCTTGTATTTGACGCAGTGCAGTCGGGACGGCGTAACCAACATCGCTCGCCCTCTGCCACCGATTGTCTTTGCGGTGTGTGCCGTGAAGTGTTCCAACATAATCCGGGTCTTGGTCTCAATGCTGTGGGGTTGCAGATCAACGTAATTGGTGAGTGTCCGGAGCGTCCGCGCCTTCTCGTACTCTTCATCCTCTGGGACACTTTTGACGAGTTCAAAATACCTCTTAAAGGTGGTGTAGTTCTGTAGCACATCGAGTGTAAAGCCTTCGCTGATACTCTGGCGCATGGAATAGACGTGGGATGGGACAAATGTTCCGTCTTTCTTCTTTCGTCCGAAGAGTTCTAAGGTCTTGTTTTTCGGTGTGCCACTGAAACCGAAATAGGAGATATGATCCTGCATTCTGCGCTGTTCCATCTCCTCAATAATCCGAGCGTCTATATCCGATACTTCGTCGGGGTCATCTTCCTCTACCGTTTCCGCAATCCCTTTCGAGAGCGAGGTTCTGAGGTTTCTCGCCGACTCACCGCTCTGTGAAGAGTGCGCTTCATCAATAATCACGGCGAAGTGCTTGCCTTTAAGTTTGCCAATCTCCTCGGCAATCACACTGAACTTCTGAATCGTCGAGATGATGATGTCCTTACCGGATTCGAGGAACTCTCTGAGTTGTGCTGAAGTTTTCTCAACGGCATGCACCACACCTTCGACCTGTTCCACCTGCCTGATTGTGTCCTGCAGTTGCTTGTCAAGCACGCGCCGATCCGTCACAACGATGATGGAGTCGAAGATCCGATTTGTATCTGTCGAGGAGCTGAAAAGATGCGTCAGCAGATGCGCCAACCACGCGATGGAGTTCGATTTGCCGCTCCCTGTTGTGTGTTGGATGAGGTAGTTATGCCCAGCACCATCTTTCAGGATAGCCTCTTGCAATTTACGAATCACATCCAGCTGATGGTAGCGCGGGAAAACGAGCACGCGGTGCTTCACATCTTTCACCATTTTAATTTTGGGATCGTAGACCTTTTCTGTGGTCTCCTGCTCATGGATAAAGTTGTCGATTAACTCAATCAGGTTATCGGGGTGTAGGATGTCCTCCCAGAGATAGGCGGTCTTGTGTCCGTTCGGGTTCACGGGGTTTTCGATGTCCTTGTTGAACGGAAAGAAGCGTGTCTTGTCTCTCTGTAAGTGGGTTGTCATCGAGACCTTCTCGTTGCCGACGGCGAAATGCACCAGACACCGCTTGAAATAGAACAACTGTTCTCTCGGATCCCGATCTGTTCGGTACTGTTTTTCCGCATCCGTCACCACCTGACCGGTGAGGCTGTTCTTCAGTTCCATTGTCACCAACGGCAACCCGTTGAGGAACAGGGTCATATCGAGCGAGTTCTCGTTTCGTTGTGAATAATGCAGTTGCCGAATGAGGGAGAATCGGTTCTGCGCGTAGAGCGTTTGATGGTCCGGGTTCATACCACTCGATGGATGGAAGTAGGTGAGTTTAAAATCGCAACCCCTATCTTTAACGCCTTTCCGCAACACGTCCAAAGCGCCACGACTCGCAATTTGTTTGCTCAGACGGTCGAGGAGTTTAACAGGGGTCTCCGCGCCATACTGGCGTTCCAGTCGCTGATACACGTCCGGTTGTGTGTTCTGAATAAACTGCAACGTCTCATCGGGTATCAGACAGAGGGATTTATCGTAGTCAGCAGATTGTAACGACTCGTAGCCCGACCGATTCAGGTGTTGTTCGATGTGGTCTTCAAAGTTCTGTTCTGTATACGTCGGCACGGGTCTACACCTCGTTAAATAGATGAGGGTTGTTCCTGTATCACAGGAATCACGTAACTCCGAATCCTCACACCATCAACCGTTTCAATTTCCACACGCGGTTCTGGTGTCCTTCGATGATCGAACACAATATAATATCCCTCCGCTACGCCTTCTAATTTAAGATACGCGGCGAGCTGTCTTTTCCCTGATGCATAGTAACTGCGTCCTCTCCACACCTTCGTCTCAACAATGTATTTGCGTTGATTGTGTGTGATAAGCATATCCAATCGCCCGCGTCCGGTCTGCACTTCAATGTGCATCACGGCTCCTATAATCCTGACGAATTGGTCCAGATAGGCAAACAAGAGATACCGTCCGACCGACTCCTGCGGCGTATCTGGCACCTGTAAAATCTGGAAGCCCGCACGTCCGATGAAATCCCGAAAGTTATCAAGTAATGGAATGATATCAATGTGTCCAGTAGGTGTGAGATAATCTCGAAAACCGCTATCGGTGTCTTCAGAGAGGTATTGGTGTTCCAATCCGTTTATCAGCGGTTTGAAAGTTTGTATGATACAATAGAGATAGATAGGATTCAAGATTTCGCAGAGATTGTCAACCCCTTTGACAATCACCCCATACGTCACGAGTTCGCTGATCCGTTCATCTCGGATATTGAAGGGCACGCCTTCTTCAGATGCCGTAATTTGCATGAGAAGGGTTGCAAAGCGACGATCTCTGCGGACATTCGTAACGAGGTGTGTAAGATTGGTATTATTTTCTTCAAGGAGTTGTGCATGTGCCTTCGCAAAGTGTGCCATGGTGAGTGCCTCCGTTTTGGGAATATCTAATTCCTCCGTCAGTATCTGTGCGAAGCGGTTCACCAAGAACGGCTGTCCTGCAGTCTGTTTGCGGATCGCCGCAATGACTTCTGGCGTGAAGGGCTGCCCGACTTCCTGCGTATACTGCGAAAACAACGCAGTCACTTGCTCCAGGCTGAAATTCGGCAAATGAAATTCATCTTGGATATTGAACGGCGAGACCGACCTATCATAGTCGAGTTGTGCAATGCTCCTGACCCCCACGATCCCGACACTGTGCGGACATCGCATCTCATCAGAGAGATAAATCTGACGAAGGGTATATAGAAAATCGCTGAGGACGGCTTGCGGAATCCCATCAAATTCGTCAATCAAGAGGACAACCTTCTTGAAAGGCGGGACATTCTTGTGTGAATGACTATCCAGCAAGGTGGACAGTTGTCTAAAGAACATGACCATTGAAAAATCATCAGTTAGCGTTGTATTCTCTAAAAACTGGATGAGCTCTTCAGACGGCGTGCCCCCCTGTTTTTGAAAAACACTTTCAATTTGGATTCGGATCAGTTGATAGAGTCTATCGTAGAAAGTAGAAGACGTTAGATTCCGCATTGTTTGGAAATCTAACTGAATAGGGAAATAGGTTGGATCTTCCGTTGTGAGCACATCCATTGCGAATCGAAAGAAAGTCGTTTTACCGGTCTGGCGGGGTGCGAAGAGCACAACATACCTACCTGCTTTGAGGCGATTAATAAAATCGGCAATCTCCGCAGTGCGAGGCACAGCATAATGCTGGTCAGGATATACACGTCCGTATGTTCCAAAACTTCTCATGTTCACCTCTTTGTTATCGCTCTCCTCCACAAAGTCTGTCTCTGTATATCTCGGCACAGGTCTCCACCTCGTTTCGGACATTAATTTTGCCGGTCACCGCTTCGGAGATGAGGGATTGACGGTATTCTTTGAGGCGTTCGATTTTCGATGTTCTGTGGTGATTAGGTCGTCAATCCGTTTGGTTTTGCGGTCGAGGAAGGCGGCGATTTGCGGTGTTTGGGTATTTTACCACCTGAAAGCCCCTTTATCAGCGAAACTTTCAGGAGAAATGCGTATCTATCTCATCTAAACTTTCTACCGTCATCGCTTGCTCTAAGAGAATATCCAGGCGCGTGTGGTTGTGGATATTGCTGATTTCGCGGGAGAGCGTTTCTGGCACGTGCTGAAATCGGAGATGTAGGAGCTTGAGGACTGCATCCTGTTTACCTGCTGTTTTACCTTTTTCAACCCCGAGTTGCATACCTTGTTCTATCAGAAATTCAGCCGTTGTCTGTGCCATGTTTTCTAACTCCTTATAAAAGGCGTGTTTCACAAGTATAGCATAGGCATACCCCAAAAATCAACTCGATATTTATCGCACGCCGACTCAGATAATAAGAAAATAGGGTCTACACCTCGTTTCGGACATCTATCTTACCGGTCACCGCTTCGGAGATAAGGGATTGACGGTATTCTTTGAGGAGTTCTATCTTTCGTTGCTCTGTGGCTATCAGTTGGTTTGTCTCTTGGGTCTTCTGGTCAAGGTAGCCTACAATTTTCTGCTGTTCTTTGAGAGGAGGCAGATTGAGTTTAAGTAAGCAAAGTTTACTTGCTTTGATACCGCGTGCTGTTGAGCCTGTCGCATATCGCTGTAAGTCAAATTGGAAGGAGTACGAGAGCACCCAATACTTCAGAAAATAGGGATTAAGAAAATCCTGTTTAGGTCGAAACTTAATAATTCGCTGCGCCAAAGCAATTGAGACATCATCTACATTTGCCACCTCACCTAATGGTGCTTCTGTGGTGAAAAGCACATCACCTATTTGAGGTATGCCTCTGGTCATTATTCTCTGATACTCATCTTCTGATGTAAATTCCCGAGAAATTTCATAGTTAATTTGACCATCTCTTATGTTTTTCGCAGTAACAAGAAACCTCCCATCCTCGGTCTTTTCAGGTGTTCTACCTCTGTAGTCAATTATAGATTCCAAATACTTTGTCAATGGGACTGCATCCCAATTCATCGGTATCTTCCCAATCCACTCCACGCCCGCCGGTTTCATCTCTACAGTCGGGTCAAGTCCTTTTGTCACTGCCTGATTTATGCGTGCGATGCGTTGTTCCTGCAGCAGTTCTATCCGTCGTTCCTTGATGCGGATGAGTTCGTCAATCTGTTCGGTTTTGCGGTCAAGGAAGTTGGCGATTTGGGTTTGTTCCTCTGCCGTGATTAGAGGGACATATTGACCTTCTGTGGACTCACGATTCAGACCTGGAAGCACACTATTCCGAAATCTTTCCAGTTTAAGGGATTGAAGGATATAGTATAGCCAACGAAGGTTTACATGAGAAGTACGCCTGTCAATATAGTATGCCGTATCAATAACAAAACAGGGAACATCAGAATATTGTATTTTACCTAAAGAACCTTTACGTCCAACAACAATTGCGGGTGATAAGGTATTTGCTGAAGAATGTACATCAATAATGCCATTAGATCCATACACAGGTACAACACCGTTCCCCCGATTTTCGGAAATTAATGTATCACCATAAACCAAACGAGCTGCATACTTTAGCATAGACAGATCCCAGTGCCTCGGTATTTCGCCAATCCACTCCACGCCACTGTCTTTATATTCGGGATAATGTCTGAATCGCGGATTTTCGCGGATTTCGCGGATTTCGCGGATTTTGTTAGCACTCATGTCAACTTTACTTTCATGTCTGAACTGCGGTTTTTATTCAGTGTTTTTAGAATATCAATATCGGATTTTGAACAAGCGTGGAGAAACGGGAAGACTGGGAGAAACGCTGTGCTTCCTACCTTCCAAACTTCCATGCGTCCAACTTCCCAACCCAATTACAGATCCAAAGTTTGTAACGCTAATACCTAAAAATGATTTAGTATTTCGCCAATCCAATCTACGTCGCTCTCTTTATATTCGGGATAATGTCTGAATCGCGGATTACGCGGATTTCGCGGATTTTGTTAGCGTCCATCTCACATTCACCTTTTCTTCTTTTGGGATAAACTCCTTGAAAAATAACCTTTACAATCGCACCGCATCCTACAGTTTCGGGATATTTTGAAGGTTTCTGGCATCAGATGCCTTTTTTGTAGCATAGGAGACCGTTGATCTCCTGTGCATTCGTAGCATCCGAAACCCCTGCTATTCTGCGCCTTCGCATCTAATCTGTGAGTGGATACCACACCACGCAAACTTTATTTCCGCGTAATCCGAGTAATCCGAGTAAATCCGTGATTCAGACAAATGGAATCTATCCGCACCTCATAATCCCAATACCTCACTCAACAAGCCTTCACTTTTCCGCGCCAGTGCTCTTATGCAATCGTTGAATATCAGCCTTGCATAGTTTGCGGCTATTCGTCTATATTCGTCTTGTATATTATGCGCATTATGGTAGTCCAATTTGCCCAAAATGTCAAGGCAATTTGGAAAATCCAAAACGCATGGGACGTTGAACGACAGGGAAAAGTGTTACAATTTTTAGCAAAGTGGGTTAAGTCCCTCATGAAGGGAAATTTAACCGAAAAAAGCACGGAAACGCGAGTTCCGTGCTCCTAATTGGCGGCTATGTGAGCAATAACAGACTTGCCAGTTCATCGCTGTAACAAAAGTAGGACTTACGCAAATTTGGATTCCACGACGAAATTAATTATCCCCACTCCAAGAATGCGCATTGTCCCGCAAGTCCACACGCGACTTGCGCCATTGCGCTACTACAAACCAAAGTCTACGCGAAAACAAGATGAATGGTGATTAGGAGATTGTCGTTAGTTTTCAGCAAAATCCAATCGAATCTGAAATCCTAAGCCGGAGAGAATACTTTGTAAATTATCCAAGTGTGGTTTCTGTTTAGAGGTGAATATATCGTTGAGATGCTGAGGATTAGCCTCCGTCCGCTGAGCGAGTTCTCCAATTCCGCCCTGTGCTTCTACAACATCACGCAGTGCCACCCAGAGTGCTTCTGTATTACCATCCTCCTTATAGTCTGCTAAGGCTGCCTCCAAATAATACATCGCAAACTCCGTATCTGCGAGGTCTTTTAAAAGGTCATCTCTGAAACTGGTAGTCTGCTTAAGTATAGTTTCGGTGTTCATCGTCCCTGCTCCTTATTTCGTTCCAATAGTTTTGAGATCTTACAATATCTGGTTGTTGGGTCCTTTTTTGTCCACCACAAAGCAGAATAACGATATGAAGATTTTCGCGGTTCATAATCGAAAAGGTCCTCCCCAGTAGAGTCCATACGGTTTCAAACGGATATGAAAAACGGAAACCCAAACCAAGTTATTACTGGATTCAAGTTTCCGATTTAGAAAATGTCTGATATTTGCGCTTATCGGGCGTTTTTGATGCTTCCCCATGTGGTTGTGAGCTTGGCTTTAGGATCTACGGCGGTAAGATTAGCATCGCCGAAGTACTCAATTTCGCCAATTTGAAAGTACGCCCCAGCCGGGTTCGATGCGGTGTCTAAAGTAACATGCCGAAAAAACCGATACCCGGTGGTTTGAACTTCAAAATCTGTCCCTGCCTCAAAAAGGACGACTTGCAGTCGCTGATCCCAAAAGCCATCCCCGTCGTGAGCAAAGATGGTCGTAAACGCCTCGCCGTCATTCGACCCCTGAACCTCCCACACTGTCGGGTCCCTCGCGGGAACATCGTTCGCTGAAGATAAGGTGAAGTGTGTCAATGCGTACGGCTCCTCAAACTCAGCTGTCACGTGTAGACCTCCATCCGGAATGCCGCCCCCAAGTCCGCAGCACCATTTGTCATTGCTGGGGCCAAGGCGGTTATCGAAGACGTTAAACGCAAATTCCCCGCCCCCGAATCCGGGTTCATCGTTGGCTGAGAAAATGGCGTTGTAACCCTCATCTGATTCAGGGTCACCATCGTCTTCTGGGTCGGTTAGGTCGCCTCCAAGGAGTGAATCCGTTCCTTCTCCCAAGACTTCCTCCGCCTGTGCCATGTCGCTCGTGCTGATAACACAAAAAGCTATCATCAACACAAGACCTGCTAATACCATCATAATTTTCATGTCGTTCAATCTCCTATAGAAATGAATCTCACTTTTACGTGAGTTTCGCGTTAAGTTAGGTGAGTTTGCATAAACTGCACCCATTTTACCATACCAATCTTTAATACGTGTTCCATAATAACATATTATTTCATATTACAACAGTTTGGACAGTTTCTGTCCCGTTTCGGGTCGTGTTTTCAAGGATGTCTCTATTCCCACATCAAATATAGGGGTAGGGCTCCAAATATAGTAGATTCTGTAATTAATTTTACTTTGACTTTATCAGGCTGTGTTAGATGGGAATTCTCGAAAAAAATGTCAACATCCTCGGAAACCCAAACTAAAAGTTTATGCTACAAAAGAGCCACATGCGTAAGTCCTATTCCCTTTAAAAAAAGCCTTGTCGCCATCATCTAAATATTCTTCAAGAGAAACTTCAAGGTAGCCGCTAACATCTTCTGGCTCAGAAAGACGTTCCATTAAAATTTCATTCCACGTTCTAAATCGTTCCATCATTATATTCCTCATATCTTTGTTTGGCATCTAACGAATATTCTTTAGCACGTTCAATGAAGGGCTCTTTTCCACTTGAAGTATGGTAAGCGTCTACCTTCAGTTTGCGTGTATCATTCATCCTTTATTTCCATACTCAAAATTCTCGACTGAGCGTGTTGTGTAACCCTTCAACCTGAATTTTAACACATTGTATGCTACAATACAAGTGAAGTTGAAACTCAATCAAGGTCATTTATGGTAGATTTTAGAATTACTTTGACACACTGCATCGGCGAGGTTAGAATGCACATCGCATTTGGTCGAGTACGCCACAAAACCTCGCCTACCCGGGGAGGGAGAATGTCTGCTTATTTTTCTGGTTTACCATAATGCCCCTAAATTTGTTCAGGAAAAAACTGCTGTATCTATTACATCATTCCAACACTTCATTCAGCAAGCCTTCACTTTTCCGCGCCAGTGCCAACAATTCGTCCGTGATTTCTTTTAGCGAACGCAGCGGCGTGTACTGGTAGAAATACCGATTGAAGTTGATTTCGTAGCCCACTTTATCCTTCTTCCTGTCTATCCAACTGTCAGGTAGGTGCGGTTTCACTTCACGTTGGTAGTAATTATCCACATCTTCCGTGAGGGGAACACGCTCAGCGTCCCGCAACTTGGAATCCGGTTTCGGATTGCCTTTTTTGTCCCGAACGATAACCTCCGTCTCCTCTCCCAAAATCTCCTGCTTTTCAATCAGCGGTCTCTCGACCGTTACCTTCGTGTAGCCGAAAAACTCGTTTGGATAGATTTTGGCGTGTTCGGTCTCTTCAAAGTCGGTGTAGAGTTCCACGATGTGACGGATATGGCTATCAGAAATGAGAGCGTTCTTATCTCCAAGATTCCTTTTCATCTCGCCGTGGAAATCAACGGCGTTGATGAGTTGGATCTTCCCCTGTCGCGCCTCCGATTTCCGATTCGTTAAAATCCAGATATAGGTGGCGATACTGGTATTGAAAAAGAGTTTTTCAGGCAGTGCAACAATACACTCCAGCCAGTCGTTTTCGATGATCCACCGTCGGATTTCACTCTCACCGCTACCGGCATCCCCCGTAAAGAGCGGCGACCCGTTAAAGACGATTCCCACCCGACTCCCGCGGTCCTCCATTTTGGAGAGCATGTGTTGCAGGAATAGCAATGCCCCATCGGAAATACGAGGTGTCCCTGCGGAGAACCTGCCGGTGGCGGTCAGTGCTTCCGCTTTCACCGCCGCCTCGTCGGATTTCCAACTCACACCGAAGGGTGGATTTGTTATCATATAATCGAAACGTTGCCCTTGAAATTGGTCGTTAGAGAGACTCGAACCGTGTCGAATACTGTCGGGATCCTCTCCCGTGATGAGCATATCCGACTTGCAGATTGCGTAGGTCTGGGCGTTCAACTCCTGACCCAACAGCCGAATGTCGGCATCCGGATTAATCTGTTCGCGGAAGTACTCTTTCCCAATCGTCAACATGCCGCCCGTTCCGCAACACGGATCGAAGATACTGCGGATGATTCCCTGCCCACTTATATCCTCACTGTGTTCCGCAAATAACAGAGAGACCAATAACCGCACGACATCCCGCGGCGTGTAGTGTTCCCCACTCGTCTCGTTGGACATCTCCGAGAATCGGCGGAGCAGTTCCTCAAAGACCTGTCCCATTGTGTGGTTGTCCACCTGATTCGGATGCAAGTCGATTTCGGTGAACTTATCGCAGAAGATGAACAATCGGTTATTTCTCTCCAATCGCTCAATAAACTGATCGAGATTAAAGTTTTCGATGATGTCGCGCACGTCTTGACTGAACCCGCCGAGGTAGTTTTCAAAATTGAGGCGGATGTTGTTCGCGTCCTCTTTCAGTCGAGCGAGGTCGTATTGGGAGGTGTTGTAGAAGCCGGTGCCTGTCGCGCTTCGGATAATCGGTGGGAGTGCGTCTTCCGGCACTTGATCCTTAAACTGATTGTAGGTCTCAATGGCTTTCTCTTTTCGTCCGTCCTCATCTAAGATGCAGTCCAATCGGCGTAGCACCAGAAACGGGAGGGTGATGTCGCCGTATTCGTGCGGTTTGAAGAGTCCGCGGAGCACATCGTCCGCGACGTTCCAAACCAGATTTGCCAGTTCTTGATAATTTGCCATGCGTTCTCTTTTCTTTGCTATAGTAGATTCTGTAATTAATTTTACACCAAACTCGGTGCGGTTAGGTGAAAGACCCTACCGGGGGTGTGCAAATATTTTTGGGCTTTACTCTATTTCCAAACGGGTTAAGAGAGCATAACAGATTAAGAGAAAAAATCAAGTCAAAACATCAAACGGACAAATGCTATGAACTTTCAGAGTATTCAGAGTAAAACAGAAAAGTGTTGGATTTGAAAAGAGACTATAAACCCATGTAGTGACTGGGTTCTTGTCGGTTTCATTGAGAGTTGTTCGGAAGTTTACTCTGAAAATTTATATGTCATTGTTAGGAGTCGGGAAGAACGTGCGATGAATCGCACTACTACAAACTTGAGAGATCGCGAATCGGAGGTCCCGCATACAAGAGAGGTGGTCAGCAATCAGCAGTCGGGAAGAACGTGCGATGAATCGCACTACTACAAACTTGAGAGATCGCGAATCGGAGGTCCCGCATACAAGAGAGGGCAGTTATCGTTGACATACGGAAGAAGTGGCGAGGTTAGATGAAGTTTCAGAATTTAAATCGGTAATTTCTTATTGAGATCCGGTGCGGTTACAAACCGCACCTACCGGGTTGGGGAGTGCGGTTACAAACCGTGAAGAAACACCCTATCAAAAACCCTACCGGGCTGGGGAGTGCGGTTACAAACCGTGAAGAAACACCCTATCAAAAACCCTACCGGGCTGGGGAGTGCGGTTACAAACCACACCTACCGGGTCTGGGGAATGTATCAAATTACCGAAATATTTATTTAAACTTCATGAAACCTCGCCAGCAGTAGAGCCAGTCTAAACCGAACGGAATTGCCTCAATCGGAATTATCATCTTCAGTATCAGTATTTGCGGGGAGGCTTTCAACTCCGTCCGCGATCGTCTTTTGACCCGAAGATTTGAGGGAATGCGTCAATCGTTCCAGTCCTGCAACAAGTGTGTCGGTGTCGCCGGAGAGTGCGAGCTGATCAGGTGCATCCAGCGCAAGCGTCAATCGCTCCAGAACCGCTACCAGATGCGGCGCAGACAAATCTACAGGTACTTGCGCTTCAACCGCTGATACTTTCCGCAAACTCTCGATCGTCTTCGTTAGCGAATTCGTCAAGATTTGCAAATCCTTCACAGTATGGTTCCCATTTCCTAACTCTTCGTTAATACGACTTGCATGCTTAACCAAGAGCGCAGCCTGTTCCACTGGAGATGTCAGCGGCATATCTCTTACCATCTTCTTATGCGCAGCCCGCTCCTCGCTCCATATCGCGCCGTATTTGGCTTCAGGCCACCGAGTCGATCCCGGTTTCAAATACGACATGCGACGCACCAGTACATCCCGAAGCAATTTCGGTCCGAGGGCATCCTCATACGCCAACCGCTTCATCGCTTCATCTTCGTTGATTAATGCTGTGACTGCCTGAGTCGTAGATATCCCCCTTGCGTGGCAGCGCACTACGAATTCTCGGTGTTCATCATGGATAAAGAAAGAAATGAACTGTTGCAATCCATCCCTAACCAAATTCCGAATATAATCTAAATCATCCACTGTAATTGCCTGAAAATCGGCATCATCCGATAAGTTCACGCGTTCCGCGGCATCACGTTGTATGCGGGCTATAAACGCGTCCACGAGTTCCCGACCTTCAAGCGAACTAAACAACGTTTTTAAGTCCGAGACCAACTCCGTGGCTGCTTCTTGAGATTGTTTCCTCGACCTCTCAAACTGACCATGAAGCGCGTCCTGTAGTGTAATTCTATTCCTCCTGCTTGCCATTGTTGTCTCCTTTTTGCTGTGTACGCTGAAACTTTCAGAGTACGGTTCTGAACACTTATACTAAAAATCGCTCACGACACCAGTCGCCGTGGGGGTTTTCACAATCATTCACAAAACTTTCATCCTCCGATTTACCCTGAATACTCTGAAACTTCTGGACATGTTTCTAAAGAATATTCTGTATCACCTACCCAAATCGGACAGAAATTAGAGTGAATTATCAAAATACATAGATAAATGATAGGGATATCCGTTGTGGGTGTCCACAAATGCCATCGCTGGCAAGGTTTACGAACCTCACTTATCTTCTGAAGCACAACTAATCCATTTATAATAGTTATAAATATGATAAGTTTTATTTAAGTTAAGTATATCACAATAATACATTAATTGCAAATATTCGTTTACATTAGCAGATAACCCCCTTCCAAAACTGAAAACTAACAACCAATTAGGGTCGTTCCGGAAGTACCACTCCATTTTTTCTATACCTTTCCTTTCTTAAAAATGTTAGGATATTGGTAAACCTAACAAAGGAATTTCTTATGGCTACAAACATGAAACTGATTAATAAAGAGTTCCTCAAGCAAGGCACAGTAACGCAACTCCTTAAACTTGACCCGAATTGTGAACAGAGACTGTTGAACGAAATCAAATTAATGGAAGGTTTATTGGGCAATCCTGAAAAAGGGTCTGCCGCACAGCGGAGACTCACACATATAGTTTATCAATACATGGATGCTTTCTTTGAAAACTGCCGCCAAGATCCAGAAGCCTTTGTCCAGTTTATTTTGAGTAGCGACCTACCATCAGAGTAACATCCAACCGCGTCCTCCTGTTTGTAGGCGGAGGAAAGGGAAGTTTGAGGAAATTGGGGAAATTGGGGAAACACCCTATCAAAAACCCCTATCAAAAACCCCAAGCAAAAACCCCAAGCAAAAATACTCGTTCCCACACGGGTGATTCGCAATCAATTATCAATCGTCAGAAAGTGCGGGATTCGGAGATCCCTCCTATAGGGCGTAATTAGATATTTATTGACTAAAAACACTTCTTTATATATAATAAGAACTAACATGGCAGAAGGCATCTTTATTACAGGCACAGGGACGGAAATCGGGAAGACGGTGATTGCTGGTGGATTAGCCGCGGCACTCAAACAGTCCGGGACAAACGTGGGCGTGATGAAACCGATCAGCGCAGGCGACACCGCTGACGCGCAATTCCTCAAGCATGCGGCGGAAGTTGACGATGAACTCTCATCGATTAATCCCATTCACCTCCGACACCCGTTGGCACCGTCCGTGGCGGCGAGGATAGAAAATAGAGAGATTGATCTGTCGGGCATCGAAACCACCTTCACAGCACTTCAGCAGAAATACGATTTTGTGATAGTGGAGGGTGTCGGAGGTATCGCGGTCCCAATCCAAGACGACTTTCTCGTAGTGCACCTCATCCACCAGTTGCGCTTGCCGATACTCATCGTCGCACAGGCAGGTCTGGGGACATTGAACCATACATTCTTAACAGTAGCGTTCGCGCAGCAGTTCGGACTTCAGATCGCTGGCATCGTCCTGAACAGGCACACTCCTGAAGCGGCAGGACTCGCCGAGGCGACAAATCCAGTTGAAATTGAGAAATTGACAAACATTCCCGTGATTGGCGTTGTCCCTTATGAGAAACGACTGGATACCGCTCAGCCCGATCCAGCGTTTTTAGCGGACTTTATGAATCAGCACATCGCATGGCGGAAATTAGGAATACTGTGATATGGAGATAAAAACGGCGATTGTACTCGCCGCAGGATTAGGACGTAAGGTGTGGCCCTACGGGGAGTTTCGACAGAAATGCACCCTCCCTGTCGCCAACACCCCCATCGTTCGCCGAGTCGTAGAGAATCTGATTGAGGTCGGATGTGAACGGATCGTTGTGGTGGTGGGACATTACGCGCAACAGGTGCGCGGCACACTCGCCGATATACCGAATGTTACCTTTGTTACACAACACCCTGTTGACGGTACCTCAAGTGCAGTGCTGAGCGCATTAGCGTATGTCGAAAATGAACCCTTCCTCGTTGTTTATGGAGACATCGTAACGATTCCTGACAATTTCCGTACCATAATCAAGGAATTTTGCCGCCACAACGTAGAAGCGGCGGCATTGGTGCAACCGCTCGGCAATGAAGATCCAAGCGATTGGCTTTGTGGGAGTATCAACACAAAAGAGGTAGAGGGCAATAGTGTCACAAAACTTACCGGTATTGAGGGGCACCCTCGCGGGGGTTCACATCGACTCTGTGGTGTCTACGCCTTTGGTCCTACAGCGACACCTTACCTTTTAAGGAACCCCGGAATCGTTACAAGGGTGCCAGTCGGTGGGATGCCGCCACCGGAATCCGAAATTGCACAATCCATGCAACTCATGGTAGACGACGATAGAGAAGTGCTGGCAATTCAAGCAGAGGGATTTCTCGTCGATGTTGATAAGCCGTGGCATGTACTGGAAGCGAACAACCGACTGGTCGATTACCTCGCTACACAGATCACCGAAGACCAAATTGCGGCGGGTGCCAAAATATCAGATGCGGCTGAAATCAACGGACGCGTCGTTCTGGGGAAAAACTCCGTCATCGGACCGCGTGTCGTTGTCAACGGGACGCTCATCGCCGGTGCGAACAACAACATAACGAACGGTGCGATTTTGCACGGCAATATCCTCGTCGGAGACCAGTGCAGGATTAGCGATTATTGCGATGTCGGCTCTACCGCCATCGGAAACCGGTGTATCATCGGTCACGGTGCCGAGATGTCTGGCGTGTTGTTTGATAAGGTCTACCTGTATCACTATTGTGAGATGTCCGGCGTTTTCGGATGTGCCACCGATATCGGTGCGGCGACGGTGTGCGGCACCCTCCGATTTGACGATGGGGATACACCGATGCGGGTGGAAGGACGTTACGAAGTCCCGTCTTACGGCGCAAATGCGACCTATATGGGAGACTACTGTCGTACGGGTGTGAATGCGATTATTATGCCGGGGAGACGTATCGGATCTTACAGCGTTGTAGGACCCGGCGTTATCCTCTACGACGATGTGCCGAGCAAAACGATGATCATGGCAAAACAGGAATTGGTATCGAAGCCTTGGGGACCGGAGCGATATGGCTGGTAATTTTTAATTTTACCTTGCGGAGAAAGGACGTGCGTTAGAACTATCAGAGGCGTTCCTTAAATCTTGAAGAAACACCCAAGCAAAAACCCTGCGCCGATGTTGCAGGCTACAACTAACGACAGAACTGTATAATGCTACAATTGTCTACGCATTACTGCTAATTGATATGCTTAAAGAATTTCTTTTAGCAACTCGGTGAGTTCATCATTGCCATCGGCGAGTTCAAAGATTCGCTTAATTTTTTCTTCACGGGCAGCGTCGGATTGAGATTGCGAGGTTCCATTCGGATCCCAGAGCACCTCAAGTTCCTTGGGATTGAGACGGTCGTAATTAACTTTGACAAGCGTAAAGGGATAATTTTCAGGAATAATAACGATCCAATCAATCGTTTCACCGCGGGCAGAGTACTGCCTATCAACAGTTAACTTCGATTCCTGATGCGGTACGTTCTTTTTAATCCACTGTTTGCGATCAAGTGCATCTGTTTCAAAATGTCCAACTTCCAACCAATTACGTCCCGCGCCGTTCGGCTTAGTGGTAACTTCAATGCGTTGCATGTTAGTCTCTCCGTTCTGTTTGTAGATTTTGCCCGCAATCCGTTTTGAGAATTCCACCGGTTAGATAGACAAAGTTTTATTAGAAAGATTTTAACACATCTCGTGAAAAAAGTCAAGGGCTTTATAGCGGTCAGCCAGAGGGGTTCAGTTTTAGTTTTTTTGTTTTATTTTTTCACAGATGTTAATATCTTGACATAAGCAGAAGTCGCGTGAAATATCACGCGACTTCTGCTATACTTCACCTTAAAACCAAACTCTTTTT
>Ga0209544_1000673_pt1 | contig 44506 bp, 35 predicted proteins | sample MesohylPK_FD_187297 | JGI IMG/M metagenome (GOLD analysis project Ga0209544, IMG submission 187297) | Host-associated microbial community of the marine sponge Aplysina aerophoba from Gulf of Piran - sponge mesohyl, lysed by proteinase K... | ecosystem: Host-associated > Porifera > Sponge >... | reverse complement strand
CAATGGCATTGATTTAAGGAAAAAAGTCATTGACTTAAGGCGGCAACCGTTGTCGCCAAAGGGTTTTTCCACGTTTTGCGCGGAGATCACACCGGGCATTGCATCAATTTGGTTTCGAGTCCCCGGACAAGCCCGTTCGGGGGCATCTTTCGCTTCTGACATCCATCAGGAGTGCCGCATGCCTGCTGGTAAGAAAGCCGGGCCATCCCTGATGTCCGAGACCCTGGATAAAACCATGAACAGGGCGCTCGCGATAGCCGCTCTTGCCCTGCTGCTCGGCTCGCCAAACCTGTGGGCGGCGGCCGTGTGCTCGAACTCGCCCGCTGCCGGGGACTGGATCAAATGCACCGAACTTGAAACGTCGACCAGCAACATCAACATCAATGCCAGTGGCATCGACATTGATGTCAGCGAGTCAGGGACATCCGGTGTAGAGGCTCTTCATTATGGCAGAGGGAACATTGTTATCGACATCTCCGGGCCCTCGACGATTGATGCGGTGGGCGTCGGTGTAAGGGGCTATCATGGGGGTTACGATTTTGGGAACACGTTTATGGGCAATATTGAGATCACGGTGCAAGATACCGAAATCAATACAGTACATGAATCCACGGTCACTAACCCTGGCGTATGGGCCGAAAGTAGTGCCCAGGGCAACGCGCAAGTGAACCTGCGTCGCGTGACGATCGAATCGGGAAACAAAAGCGTAAGCGGAGTCGGTGCTTATGTGCAGCAGAAGAACACCAGTACGACTCTGCCAAGCCACGCCATCCTTGATGCTGATGGCGTTACCATCACGACAAAGGGTGACAAAGGCATCGTTGTGTTGAGAGAGCGAGGGCTAGGTGATGCCCGTTTGAACTGGAGGAACAGTACGATTACCATCGAAGAGCCGTTCACCAGCCAAGGCACGAAATCCCCAGAAACTAATTCCGCAATTACAGTTCTCAAGGGCTTCAGCCAAGCTGGTGGCAACATCGACATCGATATCACGGGCGGCCGTACCACGACGAAGAATCCTCTGAGCTTTGGTATCGAAGCTTCGCATCATCAGCATTCGGCTTTCCCACAGACAGATGTCGTCACCGGCAACATTGACATTTACATTCGGGGCCATGCCATTCGTACGGAAAGCACGGCCGATGCTACTCGGGTTCCCGACATCGGCACCTATGCCTACGGTATTTCCGCCCAACACCAGAACTCCGGCAACATCGACATTGACCTTGGGGCAGGCTCATCCATAACGACACTGGGGGGGAAATCCCATGGCATCGTGGCCTACCACCGGGGCACAAACAACACGCGGCACATGAATATCACGGTGGACGGGACCGTGACGACCGAAGGTGCAGCCGCACAGGGGGTGCGGGTAGGCGCAGTCGGCAGTGGTGGCCCGGAGCGCATGGCGTCCCTGGATGCGGAGGGCTACCGTCGGCAGACGGTGACGGTGAACGGATCGATCATGAGCGCCGGGGAGGGAATCTACCTGGCGAACGGCGGTCGGGTGATCATCGGGCCGCAGGGCCGCATCCGTTCGGATTCGGGGATCGCGATCCTGGCCACGGGCACGGTGCCGGAAGACAGCAGCGATCCCAATAACGTTGTCGCGGCCATCCCGCCGAAGCTGCGGGTGGACCTGAACCTGGGGGGCCGGCGGGTGTCCGAGGCGATTGACGACGACTGGATCCTCAACGACGGCGGCGAGACCACCATTGCCATGAATAGTGTCGTGCTGCATGACGGGGCGACGGGCGTGACCGGAAACACGGCTCCGAACGGCGTCTGGGACGTGCGCATGGTGGCCGAGGGCGTGAAGGTCACGGACCGCAGCAATGCAGATCCGGCGATGTGGACCGTGAGCCCTCGGGCCGGGGGCGTCATTGCCGACCGCGACTTCAATCTTGAGGACTTCACAGAGGCTGAAGCAAGGTGCCCGCCGGGCCATGTCGGGACACCGCCTGGCTGTACCCCCCGACCGCAGCAACAGGTGCACCGGGTGGATGAACCGGTACAGGTCGACTCGGATGCGACGGCCGGCGTTCAGGTCGAGGGAGACGGCGAGGTGCACATCGGAGCGCAGGGCAGTATTCGTGCGGCCTCCGGCATTGCCATCCTGGCCACCGGCGAGGCCCCGGACCTGCTGGTGGACCTGACCCTGGACGGTCGCCGGGTGGTGGAGGTGATCGGCGACGACTGGATCCTCAACGACGGCGGCGGGACCACCATCATCGTCAATGGCGTGAAGCTGCACGACGGAACCACGGGCGTGGTGCCGGGGGCCTCGGCCCCGAACGGGGCCCGCGATCTGCGGGTCGAGGCGGGCACTGTGCGGGTCCGGGCCGAAGGCGTCATGCCGGTCGAAGCGGGCACTGTGCGGGTCCGGGCCGAAGGCGTCCGGGTGATCGACCGCACGGACCCGGATCCTGCGAACTGGGTCATCAGTGAGCTGGCGGCCGGGGTCATTGCCGACCGGGACTTTTCGGTCGCGGACTTCATCGAGACCCGGGAGGAACCGGAAACCCCGCCCAGGTTCATTGAGGAGTATGCCCCGCGGGCGGCCCTGTACGAGGCCCTGCCGAACGTGCTGCTGCGACTGCAACACCGGAATGCGGTGCGGGCGCCCCGGTCGAGAGCGGAACATCCGACATGGGTCCGGGTGACGGGGCGCACCGGATCCCAGGACTTTGAGCGTTCGACCGTGGGCGGCAAGTACGACACCGATTACCTCGAGATCGAAGCCGGCCGGCATGTGCTCCTGGCCAACGGCCTCGATGCCTGGACGGCCTTGCACTACCTCACCGGCACGGCGGAGGTGTCTTCCCCGGTGAGGGGGGGCGACATCGAGGTGCAGGGCCTGGGCGTGTCGCTGGAGCTGTGCGGCGGCTGCGAGGGCGGAGACTGGTATGCCTTGGGGGCAGCTTCGCTGACCCGCTACGACCTGGACCTGTCTTCGGACGAGCGGGGCCGGCTGCAGTCGGGCGTGGACGCCACCGCCTGGGGCCTGCGGCTGGAGGCCGGACGGCGCCTGCAGCGGGGCGGTGTGCAACTGAGCCCCCGGGTCCGGCTGGACCATGCGCGCGTGTCCGTGGATCGCTTCACGGATACGGTGGAGGCGCGGGTCTCGTACCCGGATGAGGATCGCTTCGCGGTGGCCTTGGGCGTGCTGGTCGAGACTGGCACAGTGGAAGACGGGCTTTTGTGGGGGTCGCTGGATGTCGAGCACCAGTTGGGCGATGTGCAGACCGTGGCGCGGGTGTCGGGCGAGCGGCTGACGGCCCGGCCGGAGACCGACAGCCTCCTGCTCGGGGTGGGCGGCACCTGGCGGCGGGGCGGCCTGACGGTCCATGCCGGCCTGTCGGCTCGCGAGGAACTGGACTCCGGCGGCGAGGATTATGCAGCCACCTTCGACCTCGGCTTCCAGTTCTAGTCTCCCGGCACACTCAGCCCGAACCATCCGACCCGAAAAGAACGGTGCACTCACACTCTCACTGGGGGCCCAATAGAGCCTCGTGCTATAGTGTGCCCGTCCATGAATGGGGGACGGTACTCATTCGGGCCGGAGGCGCTCCGGTGACAGGACGGGGAAAGGACAACGAAGTGGGGGTGTCCCGTAGAGGATACCTAGCGGAGACCGCCGGTGATCCGTCAAAGGGAGATATTGTGGAACTATCGGGCATCTGCCTGGAGCGGTTTTGCATGAAATCCTGAAGCGCCTACAATACGCAATCCATTTTCGGCCATTTGATAAATCTATATGCCTGGGATTCGAGTCAAGGAAGACGAGCCATTTGACGTTGCAATCCGTCGTTTTCGGCGTGCGTGCGAGCGGTCAGGAGTGCTTTCGGAAGCTCGTCGCCGCGAGTACTACGAAAAACCGACCGAGGTGCGCAAGCGCAAGGCTGCCGCGGCGATCAAGCGCAATGCCAAGCGTCTGTCCAAGCAATCGCGACCGCGTTACCGTTGATTTTTGACCCTCCGGCATCCTGCCGGAAACTTGGCCGAGGCTTACAATAACGCCATGGCCGACCCTCTTCAATTCCTGCAAGTTCCACGCCAAGACCCGGCCGTGGATGCGGTTGAGGTACGCCTCCACCACTACCGGGAAATCTACGGAAAGTATATTCCGGAGCAGGCTGCCGAGCAGTCGGCGCGTTGCCTGGGGTGCGGCAATCCCTATTGCGAGTGGAAATGTCCGGTTCACAACTACATCCCCGATTGGCTCAAGCTGATCGAGCAGGGGAATCTGTTCGAAGCGGCGGAAATGTCGCATCGGACCAACTCTTTACCAGAGATTTGCGGACGGATTTGTCCGCAAGATCGTTTGTGCGAAGGGGCATGCACACTGAATGATGGATTTGGCGCGGTCACCATCGGGGCGGTTGAAAAATACATTACCGATACCGCGCTGGAGCAGGGCTGGCGCCCCGATCTTTCTGGAGTCAAACCCACCGACCGGCGAGTCGCGATCGTTGGTGCGGGTCCGGCCGGGCTTGCCTGTGCTGACGTCTTGGCGCGCAACGGCGTTCAGGCGGTCATATTTGACCGCTATCCGCGTATCGGGGGCTTGCTGACATTCGGCATTCCTTCGTTCAAGCTGGAAAAGAATGTCGTTGAAACCCGCTACCAGATTCTACAAGAGATGGGCATCCAGTTCCGTTTGAACACGGAAGTGGGTCGCGATGTTTCATTCGAGTCTCTCCTGGAAGACTACGATGCGGTATTTCTTGGCATGGGTACCTACACCGGGATGCGCGGGGGGTTTCCAGGTGAGGACGGACCCAATGTATACAAGGCGCTGCCTTACCTGATCGGCACGGTCAATCAGGAACTTCAGCTGGACATGGGTGAGATGCCCTATGTCAGCATGGAAGGTGAAGACGTTCTGGTGCTGGGCGGAGGAGACACGGCCATGGATTGCGTGCGCACCGCGGTGCGTCAGCAGGCCAAATCGGTCACGTGCGTGTATCGGCGCGACCTCAAGAATATGCCGGGTTCGCGCCGCGAGGTCAAGAATGCGACGGAAGAAGGAGTGAAATTCCTGTTCAACCGGCAACCGCTCGGGATTGAGGGGAAGAACGGAACGAGTGGTGTGCGCGTGGTTGAGACCCGGCTGGGTGCAGCAGATGAGCGCGGACGGCTGATGCCGGAGCCGGTGCCGGGCTCCGAGACGGTGCTGCCTGCCGACCGAGTGGTGATCGCCTTCGGTTTCCGGGCGAGTCCCGCAGACTGGTTTGCTGAGAACCAGATTAATGTGGACGGACAAGGACTGGTGACAACCTGCTCCGATCCGTTTCCCTATCAGACGGCCAATCCCAAAGTGTTTGCCGGAGGCGACATGGTGCGCGGGGCGGATCTTGTGGTGACGGCAGTGTTCGAAGGGCGCGGCGCAGCTGAAGGAATTCTCGATTACCTGCAACAGTCCTGAGGCCCCGATGGCGGTCCCGGAAAACGATCAGTTTCTTCGCGCTCTACGGCGGCAGCCGACCGATCGCACACCCATATGGATTATGCGCCAAGCCGGGCGCTACCTTCCGGAATATCGCGAGTTGCGCGAGCAAGCCGGGAGCTTTCTTAATTTGTGCCGCACGCCGGAATATGCCTGCGAAGCAGCGTTGCAGCCGATGCGTCGATATCCGTTGGATGCGGCGATCGTATTCTCCGACATTTTGACCATCCCGGACGCGATGGGGCTGGGGCTCGGGTTTTCGGAAGGCACGGGGCCACACTTTGAGCGCCCGGTCCGCAGTGTAGCCGACATCAAGGCGTTGGGGGTCCCGGATCCGCACCAGGAGCTCCGCTATGTCAGCGAAGCCGTGTCCCTGCTGTCCCGAGAGATCGGAGACCGGGTCCCGGTCATCGGTTTTGCCGGCAGCCCATGGACGCTGGCCACCTACATGATCGAGGGCCGAAGCCGAAGCGACTTTGAGCATGTAGCTGAATTTCTTCGGTCCGAACCGGAGCAGCTTGATCATTTACTTTCGATACTGGCAGATTCCGTTGCGCTTTATCTGGAGGCGCAGATCGAGGCCGGCGCCAGTGTGGTGATGATTTTTGATAGTTGGGGAGGCATTCTGGATGGCGAGGACTATGTTCGCTTTTCGCTCCAGCCGGTCGAGCGCGTCATGAAAAAACTGGGGCCGGTTGTGCCACGCATCATGTTTGCCCGTGGCGGTGGCGAGCAATTGACCGAAGTCAGCAGGATCGGTTGCGAAGCGATCGGCTTGGATGAAACCGTCAATCTTCGCGCTGCGCGCGAAGAGGTCGGGCAAACCTGTGCCCTACAGGGCAACCTGGATCCCGCTATCCTGCGTGCGGATGCGGAGGACCTGCGTGCCGCCGCGCGTGCGCTATTGGAGGATTATGGGCCTTACCCAGGCCACATATTCAACCTCGGGCACGGCATCACGCCGGACATCGATCCGGATCAGCTTGCCTGCCTGATCGACGAGGTTCAAAAATTCAGAGCCGTTTCAGCCTGAATCTCTGCCCGGCCGGGGCGTTCGTACGATTTCTCTACTCTTCCTCTAGGTAGATGCCGACACCAACGACATGGTCGTCGCGCATCACGATCCAGCTGGATTTGGTAGCCACTTCTCCCGTGACCGGATTCGGCCAGCGGTAGTCGAACCAACTGCCGTCCGGGTTGCCGGCTGCCGCCGCAGCCATTCTCGCGAGGAATGCATTGCCGTCGGCATCCGTACCGGTCTGGTCATCCACTCCGACCCAACTGGGATCGATCGGGTGAGCCACGATCGTCCCGGCGTTGTCCAAGACGAACACATAGAACTCACCTTGGTGAAATTCGGGAGCGGCCGCATTGACCGTTTCGATCAGGGCGGAAATGCCATGTTGATCCGTATATTCAAGAGCCTGGGCGACCATCGCCTTGGCTTGCTCCGCATCGGGGCTTTCCGCATGGCTTTCGGTGTCAGCCGGTGCGGGTGGAGTCATCCCAAGGAAAGAACCCTGCTTCGTGGCGAGGGACAAAAGGATAATGCCGAGCGCGCCGGCGGCGATTAGAAGAATTAAATTTCGGTTCATTTTTGATAACCTCGCAAAAACAAAAGGAACCCGCCAAGAAGTCAAGCAATAAAGTGTGCGGACGGACGAGAGGACCAAACTCTAGTATGAACGTTTTCGCCAATCAGAACAACTGTTCCGGCATGTCAGCCCGGCCATCCCCAGGCATCAGATTGGTTTCTTTCGACAAACGATTGGGCACGTGTTCCTCCCGGAAGGTTTCTACGATGCTGTTCGTGCTGTCGGGCGGAGCGAGCAGGCCGTTTTTGGGGTCAATGCGTACCTGAACAATGCCCGGGGGAATGGAAAGAGGCTTTTCCGGCAGGTCGGCCAGAGCCACTTTCATGAAGTCGACCCACATGGGCAGTGCCGCCGTACCGCCGACTTCACGGCGACCGAGTTTTCCATAGTCGTCCCGCCCCACCCAGGTGGTGGCCACGAGGCCGGAATTGAATCCACTGAACCAAGCATCGCGTTGATCGTTCGTGGTGCCAGTTTTCCCCGCCAGATCCTCACGCTCCAGTGCTAATGCGGCACGCGCAGTTCCGAATCGGACCACGTCCTGCAACATGCTGACGATCTGATAGTGAATCCGTTTGTCGATCACGCGTGAGGCCGCGTTCTCCGGCATTAAGGCGGATATTTCTTGATCAGGGGCCGACAGTGACGACAGAGCCTGCTTTTGGCACGCATCGTCGCAGACCTTGCGAGGGTTGGCCGCATAAACTAGTTTTCCCGCCCGATTTTCAATACGATCGATCAGGTAGGGCTCTATTTGGTAGCCGCCGTTGGCGAAGATCGCGAATGCCGCCACCATTTGCAGTGGCGCCACTTCACCCGAACCCAGTGCCAAGGTCAGGTTGTCGGGGAGGGCCTCGGCATCAAAACCGAACCGTTCCACGTAGTGACGCGCATAATCGCTCCCGATGCCATCAAGCATTCGGATCGAAACCACATTCCGGGAATAAGTCAGAGCCTCGCGAAGACGGGTCGGTCCGTAAAACCGCCCACTGTAGTTGGCAGGACGCCAGGCTCCCTCAATACCTTGGTCGTGGTAGACGACGGGCGCGTCGTTGATCAGCGTGCCCGGGGTGTACCCCTTGGCCAGAGCGGCGGTATACAGGAATGGCTTGAAACTGGAACCCGGCTGGCGGCGCGCCTGGGTCGCGCGATTGAATTTGCTCAAGGCGAAGTCGAAGCCGCCGGTCAATGCCCGGATCGCACCATCGACCGGGTCCAGCGCAACCAGTGCGCCGGAAGCCTCCGGAATCTGGCGCAATCGCCAGACATTGTCTTCGAACACCAAGTGAACGATATCACCCGGATGCAGCACGTCCGAAGTTGCCCGAGGCGCGGGCCCGCGCCGGTCGACATGTTCCATCGGTCGTGCCCAGAGAATCTCCTCGAGGGTCAGTTCCGCCCAACGGCTATGACCGAGATACACATGGGCGACTTCGGAACCGGCGTGCACCACGATGCCGTTTTTGAAACCGCCCCGAGCCGGGGTATTACTTAGAACTTGGTCGAGTTCCTGTTTGCTTTCCGGGAGAGGGACCAAGCGGTTTTCCGCGCCACGCCAGCCGTGGCGCAAGTCGTAGCGAATCAATGCTCTTCGCACGGCTTGGCGGGCCGCTGTTTGCAAATCGTCGCGTATGGTCAAGTAAACCGTATAGCCTCCGGTGTAAGCCTCCGTTCCGAACCGCTCCACCATTTCGGCCCGGACCATTTCTCCCACGTAGGGGGCCGAAGACTGGCCGCGGTAATGGCCCAGCCGTGCGGTAACCGGGGCTTCGACAGCTTCTCGGTGCTGCGCGCTCGTGATATGCCCGTCCTGCAACATGCGATCCAGCACGTAGCGCCGCCGCGCGTGGGACGCGTCAGGGTTGGTGACCGGGTTGAGGGTTGAGGGTGCCTTGGGCAGCCCGGCGATAGTCGCCATCTGAGCCAGCGTCAGATGTCGGGGAGAGGCGTCGTAGTACACCTCGGCCGCCGCGCCCACGCCGTACGCTCGATGCCCAAGGAAAATCTTGTTCAGGTAGAGTTCCAGGATTTCATCCTTGCTGAGTTCCTGTTCGATGCGCAGGGCGAGGAAAATCTCCCGTAGTTTGCGAATAAAGTGGCGTTGCCGGGTCAGGTAGAAATTACGGGCCAACTGCATGGTGATGGTACTGCCGCCTTGGCGGATCCGCCCGCTGCGCGCAAGATCCACGGCGGCCCGGACCAAGGCCTGCAGGTCTACCCCGAAGTGCTGCTCAAAGCGGGAGTCTTCGGATGCGATGAAAGCCTGCCGCATTGGCAACGGAATCTCGTCCAGACGGACGGGAATGCGGCGCTTGGTGCCGTAGACCGCAAGCAGTGCACCATCTTGGGAGTACACGCGGAGCGGGGTCTGCAGATGAATATCCCGAAGTTCCTGGACTGTCGGCATGCTGGGCTGTATGTAGAGATAGGCCCCGAGCACGGCGAGCAGGACCGGCATTACCCCCAAGGCAATGAGTCTCAGAAGGCGGCGGGTGATGTTCATGTCCGAACTGGCGTTTGGCCAAGGCTACAGTATAGTGTGGCTTTGATTATCAGGGCGTTTCATGGCCGGACCCGTTCACCCTTCCAATGTGTTTTTGATCGGCCCAATGGGTGCGGGAAAAACAACGGTCGGCTCCCTGCTGGCGAAAGCGATGGGACGGGAATTTTTCGATAGCGACGCGGTATTGCAAGAGCGGACCGGAGTAACGGTTTCAGAAATCTTCGAGCGCGAGGGAGAGCAAGGGTTCCGTCGCCGGGAGCGTGAAGTCATTGCGGAGCTGGTGCAGCAAAAAAATATTGTTCTGGCGACTGGCGGAGGTGCTGTTCTGGATGCGGACAATCGTCGCCTCTTGGCCTCGCGCGGCACGGTGATCTACCTCCGTGTGCCGCTGGATGCCCAATTGCGGCACTTGCGTGCGGATCGCACCCGCCCGCTATTGCAGGATGGAGACCCGGAGGAGATATTGAAGCGGTTGTCCAGCGAGCGCGAGCCTTTATATCGAGAGTTGTGTGACTACCAGGTCAATATGGATGGCCTGACGGTGCGCACAGCCTGCGAAAACATTGTCGAGTGGCTTGATCAGACGCCCGGGCTGTCGTAGCCGTACAGCCAGACCGTACGGGTCGGGGCGAGATTGACGACAGAGTGCAGGCAACGTCGTGGGATGAAGGCTTCGTCGCCGGGCTCCAGGATCATGTCGACGCCTTTCAGGGTCAATTGCAACCGGCCTTCCACGACCGTAATCAGTTCGTTGCAGTCGTGTGTATAGTCTCGCCAAGCCCGTCCCGGAGGGTCTTCGAATGTTCCGCAGGAGAAACCGCGCTGACGCCAGTCTGAGGCAACCTTTTCGGGCTCGAAGGGAGCGGAGAATTTCCCGCGGACCGGATTCATGCGCGGCGCACCATGACCGGGTCGCCGGGGAGGCAGGCGGCGAAACCGTGGACGTCGTCCGCATATCCCCAGATGTTGACCGCCGCGGCCAGCCGGATCTCGTCGCCGCGTGAAGCCGGGGTGGGCCCGAAGCCGATCGCGATGCACCGGCCTTCCACCCAGAACGCGATCTCGCCGGCCTCCACCACATCGCGGGCATCGGCTTCAAGAGCGGTTTCGACGGGTGCCTCGAAATAGATTTCCTGCCCCCAGGTTCGGACTTCGGACTGGATCGGCAGGGCTGCGCAGATCGCCCGCGCGGTCGGCGTGTCGTAGCAGGTGATGGTGGCGGTGTGGCGGCCAGCGGTCAAAAGCAATGTTTCTGTCATGGCACGTTGACCTAGGGGGGGAGGGGGGGATCAAGCAGTATACAATCTCGCCAAAGCAGGGGACCAAATTGAAGAATTTCTTGTGCATGAGTTGACCGTTGCCCTCAAGGGCGCTTCATACCCGATTCTGATCGGCGAAGGACTGCTTGAAGATTCCGCACGCTGGGCTCCTCTGGTGGGGTCCGAGGTCGTGCTGGTGACGCATCCGGGAGTGGAAAACCTGTATGCCCGGCCTCTCGCGGAGGCCTTGGGGCCGGCTTGCCGTGGATGCTACGTGCTGCCGGACGGGGAGCAACACAAGACGCTGGAAGACCTGAACGGACTTTATACCTGGCTTCTGGAACAGGAACTGGGGCGCGGTGCAACCTTCGTCGCGGTCGGGGGAGGCGTGGTCGGCGACATGACCGGATTTGCCGCTGCCACCTATATGCGGGGCGTCGATTTTGTGCAGGTCCCGACAACATTGTTGGCACAGGTGGACGCTTCGGTTGGCGGCAAGACCGGCGTCAACCACCCGCTCGGCAAGAACATGATTGGTGCGTTCTGGCAGCCGAAGGCGGTGCTGATCGATTCGGCGACGCTGCGCAGCCTGCCGGCACGTGAAATGCGTGCGGGCGTGGCCGAGGTCATTAAATACGGCTTGATTGACGATGCGGAATTCTTCGAGTGGCTGGAAGAGCACCTTGAGGAAGTCTTGGCGCTGAAGACGGAAGCCTTGACGTACGCAATCAAGACGTCCTGCGCCAGCAAGGCGCGAATTGTGGCTGCCGACGAGCGGGAACGCACCGGTACCCGCGCGTTGCTGAACTTGGGTCATACTTTTGCGCATGCGATCGAAACCGAGCAGGGCTATGCACAGTGGAATCATGGTGAAGCAGTGGCCTGCGGCCTGGTGCTTGCCGCCGACCTGTCGGTCCGGATGGGCTGGCTTGAGGCTCAGGCAGCCGAGCGGATACAGGCGCTGGTCGGCCGCGCGGAGTTGCCGACCCGGCTGCCGGAAGAACTGGGGGTTGAGCAATTGCGTGCCCATATGCGGCATGACAAGAAGAATGTCGGGGGACGGCAACGTTTCATCTTGATGCGGGCAATTGGGCAGGCGGAAGTGACCGACCAAGTGGACGAACGACTGTTGTCGGCTACGTTGGCAGGAGTGCGTTGAGCCTGTGGCAGTCGATTTGCTGGAAGCGCGGGGTGGTGGGCCGGATCGGGCCGGGTTTGCCCCTTATGCGGCCAGCGAATTCAATTCCCTCGGGCGGCAGCATTCGGAGCCTCCGGACAAATTCAGAACGCTGTACCAGCGTGATTGCGACCGGATCATTCACGCCGCCGCTTTCCGAAGCTTGGAGTACAAGACCCAGGTCATGGTGAATCATGCGGATGGATCTTTTCGCACCCGACTGACGCACAGCATCGAAGTGGCCAAGCTGTCGCGCACGCTGTCGCGCGCCTTGCGTCTCAACGAAGACCTGTCCGAATCGATCGCGCTGGCTCACGATCTGGGTCACACGCCATTCGGGCATGCGGGACAGGATGCGCTGGACGACTGCATGAAAGAGTACGGTGGATTCGAACACAACCTGCAATCATTGCGCGTGATCGACAAGCTGGAGCATAAATACGCCAATTTTCGCGGTCTTAACCTGAGCTTTGAGACACGTGAGGGAGTGCTGAAGCGCTGCCCGAAGGAAATTGCTAAAACTCTGGGGCCGCTGGGGGAACGTTTCCTCAAAGGCGGCTCGCCGACCCTGGAGGCGCAGTTGGTGGACTTTGCCGACCAGATTGCTTATACCAACCATGATCTGGACGATGGTCTGCGGCTGGGGTTTCTGGACCTTGAAGAAGTGCGGAACTTGGCGCTGTTTTCCCGCGCCTATGACGAGGCGGAAAAAGCCTCGCCGAAGTTGTCGCGGCATGCATTGCTGCATGAGGCCAACCGGCGCATGATTACAGCCATGATGGAGGATCTGATCCTTGCTACTGAAAAGCGGATCGAACAGGTGCAGCCGGACTCGCCACAGGCCGTCCGTGCCTGTACCGAGCGACTGGCTGGATTCAGTGCTGAATTGCGTGCCGAACTTTCGTCGGTGACCCGATTGCTGCAGGAGAAGTACTACCATCACCACCAGTTGGCACAGGCAACCGGTCAGGCTGTCCGTGTGATTCGGGAGTTGTTCCGCGTGTTCATGGACCGCCCGCAGTTGTTGCCGACGGAATTGCACCAACGGGCCCATGAGAAAAAGGCGGTCCGTAGCGAGGCAGGACAGGCCCGGGTGATCGCCGATTACATTGCAAGCTTGAGCGACCGGCACATTCTTGCGGAACACCGCAAGATTTTTGATGTGGCGAGAAACTAGAATTTTGATGACATAAAAGTATGGTTTGGATGTATGGGGAATTCTTTCAAAATCGGTCCCACTCTGACCAAAGGACAATTACCAATTTCTCTGATGAACAGTCGGGCACGTACAGGCTGCTAAAAACCTGTATATCTTTCAGTCTGTAGTGCTTCTTGTCATTTTCCTGCCCTCGATTTATTTATTTTTTATTTCTTCTCTCTTGGGGGCCTTTTATTCGGTAGTCGTTCTATTGTTGCTATTATTTTTCCGATCTGAGAAAAGGAAAGGGATACGGTTTTTTGGGGGCTATGGCTGCCAGGTGATTTAGGCAAAAGCGGGTTTTCCAAGAGATATTTAATTTCTTTCATGATGGGCTTTGTTCTCACGCTGTAAAAAGCCCCCCGTCTATCTATAAACCCAAGGCTATCGCAATCCTTCATAAATAGTTCTGTAGCCTGTACGGTTTTGAAACGGATATTCCATGAAACAAGACTATCCACCTTGATTTCCTGGCCACATACTTGTTCCTCGGTCTTAGGCGTACCATCTAATGTGATTTTTCGGTCTATTTGGTCAGAGTCACAACTAACCGCGAACATGCCTATGCGCCCTACTTCTCCCACTGCCCATAAGGTCATCCATCGGTCCAAACCATGTTCTTTTCTATGAACAAGGCCAGGAGCACTTATCCTTATAGGTTTGTTCGAAGTGTTACACAATGTGACTGATAAATGGAACCCATCATTAATTCCGTAGTACATGCAATCGATTCGACGTGCTTTTCTGTCTAATAGAAGATCAATCCAATACTTTCCAACTAAAGCAAGAAGCGTAGATACGCACACGCCGAGAAACCACGAGACATACCCCGTGAAAATAGATGCTGATTCCACTCTTTATGTAAAAAACGGAGATATTTTGTGCTTTGAACTATAGCACTGGTCACGAGTTTATATGCAATTTTGAAAAGCTGGTTTTGTCTAGGTTTGATCGATTTTTCCATACGCAGCCTACCTCTCGTGGAAAAGATATAATGCCGTAAATAACTATCAATTAGTGATTTTGTGTCCTAGATGAAAAATCGGCTAGAAACCCAGAAATTTCTTTCTGAAAAGCGTGAGAAACGTCGCCTAAAAAATATTGCTGTTGAACGAATGCGGCGCAAAGCGTTAGCAAAACACAGGGACGGATTGCTACTTTATCTTCCACAAACGCTTAAAATTCTTCAAAGACATATCCCTAAAGGTGTGCATCCAGGCAAGGAAAAATCAGAAACAATAAAGATTCCAAGTACTTTCTCAATTGTCGACAATACGGAAAATGCTCTGAGAACAATCTACCAACTTGTGGCGTTTTCAAGCCGTCGGCGACCGCCTAGAGAAATTTACTTTGATCATTCTGATTTGGTCAATTTTGACCTGGCAGCAGAAGAAATTCTTGACATTGTGGCACTTGATTTTCAGCGAATACGTCGATGGGCAAAGGGTGGGCTCCAACTAAGCGGAAAATTTCCTGCCAGTATTTTGGCAAACCGCTTTATTAGGGCAGTAGGCATCATTAAGAACCTAGAATTAACTCCATTTTACTTGCGTCATGAAGAAGAGAAGAGCCTAAAAATTCTACGATGTTTGAGTTATAGGGCTCTACTTCGCGCGTCGGAAGTAAGTCCTATCGAGCGCGCGGCGCAACGACTTATTGATTATTTTAATGAATGCCTTGAAACAAGTGGTCGCCAATTGACCGAATATGGACGCCAAAAATTGGGCGAATATGCAGGTGAGGTGCTCGACAATGCGATAGAACACAGCGAGACCCAAGATTGGGTTCTTGCAGGATACTTAGATCTTAGTACGCCTGAACGAGTATGCGAGATATCCATATTTAATTTTGGGAAAAGTTACGCTGATACATTCTCTGAACTTCCTGAGGATCATTTTACGCGACGAGTTGTGGATCCCTTCATAGAGATTCATCAGAAGAAAGGCTTTTTTCGACAGGGTTGGGAGCGCGATAATTTGTATACAGTTGCCGCGTTACAGGAGTGTATTAGTTCAAAGAATGAAAACCAAAGCGATAATCGTGGCAGTGGAACTGTTGACCTAATTCAATTCTTTCAAGAAGTTTACGGAGAAAAGCGACCCCAAGACGGACGGCGTGCAAAGATGGTGATAATTTCCGGAAAGACATACATACTGTTTGATGGTCGGTATGAGATGTTGCCTGATTCGAATGACCGCCAGATAATTGCCTTTAACTCTGAAAATACACTTGAGCTTCCTCCTGACCAGACTTATGTAAAATGCCTCGACGGGGTAGAATTTCCCGGCACTATTGTTTCCATTAGATTTCCACTTCCACGAGGAGCTACCGAGGGCGTAGGCAGGAGAGATGAGCGCTAGTTCCGAGGTAGTAGTCGATTTCAAAAAATTGGGCGGGCCTGTTTATTCTGGGCGCTCCAAGGGTGCTCTTGCGCGCAAAGAATTTAAGTTGGATAAAGTTGATAAAGCGCAAGCCAAAGTCATAGTGCGCATCCCGGAGTCTACATATTCTGTGACAAGTTCATTTTACCTAGCATTATTTGGCAAAAGTATCCTCCAAGCTGGTAGTCGCGAGGCTTTTCTTAACAGATATGATTTTCAGGTTCCTAAAGTGTTCTTAGATACTTTTGAGACCTGCATTGCTCGTGCATTGCAGGAACACCGCGCGTTAATCAGTAACCACAAGAAATAAAGACTTCATTATGGATTTTCATATCCCTCGGCCGCCAGATTTCCTGTTATGGGCAGCAGTTTTAGGGGTAGGATTGAATTTCATAAAATTTTTGTGGGATTTGTATCAAAGGCGCATGGACCGGCAACAGTCGATTGTGGACATGTTTTGGTATAGAACAGTCATTATGCCTATCTGCTGGTCACCACTGGCTGACTTGATTAATAAGTATGTTGATCATCTACACCAAATGGACCGAGGAGCCCCATTGAATCGAACCTTAGAAAGAATGATTAATCTTGCAAGGGAATTTGGTAGAGACAAAAATCTTGTTCTAGGGCGTTTCTTGTTACTAACAATCTTCAAAGATGAAACTTATGAGAACATCAGAGATACGCTTGATAGTCTAGAAGATGAGATAGTACAAAATTGTGTGCCAGCCCAATCCAGTTTTGATTCTTCTAGTACAGCAATAGCGTTCATAGAGAGTCTTTTTTGGAGCAATCTTACGAAAGCCTGTAAAGAAATGATGAAACTCCACCCGCGCGGGAATGTGCCCCTTTGAGATCTTTTTCGCACCTTTAGATGTGTGAATCTACGTCGCCATGTACGGTGCTTATTTGCCGACACACTAACATCCATCTTTATAAAATGCTATGAACCATAGCGAGATTGTCAATTTTCTCTGGGGTGTGGCCGACCTCATCCGTGACAGTTTCAAGCGCGGGAAATACCAGGATGTCATCCTGCCGCTGACCGTCCTGCGTCGGCTCGACTGTGTCCTAGCTCCGACCAAGAGAAAAGTCTTGAAGCGGAATGCGGAGTTGAGGCAGAAAGGGCTTCGGAATCCGGATAAACAGTTGCGCAGGGCCTCCGGCTTCGCGTTCTACAACACCTCCCAATACGATTTTGATTTGATGCTGGGCGATGCGCAGCAAGTTGCCGCGAACCTCCGAAACTATATTGCGGGCTTCAGCGCGAATATGCGCGAGGTCATCGAGCGTTTCGACTTCGACAACACGATCAGCAAGCTGGATGAGGCGGGACTACTGTTCCAGGTATTGGAACAGTTTGGGAAAGTCGAGTTGCACCCCGACCGGGTGGACAATCCGACTATGGGGACGATTTTCGAAGAACTGATTCGCCGGTTTAACGAGGCGCTGGATGAAAATCCAGGAGAACACTTCACGCCACGAGATGTCGTCCATCTGATGGTTGATCTCATGCTGGCTGGGGATGAGAAGGAAATTGCCCGAAAAGGCGCTATTCACACCATCTATGACCCATGCTGCGGTTCCGGTGGTTTGCTGATGATCGCCAAGGAACACATCACGGAAGGCGTGCGAAAAAACGGTCGGAAAGGCGGGAAGCCGCCACTCAACTCCGGTGCCGACATTCATCTGTTTGGACAGGAAGTGAATCCGGAGACTTGGGCGGTCTCGAAATCGGATTTTTTCATGAAGGATCCGAGCGGGCGTGATGCCGACAATGTCGCTTTTGGGAGCACGCTTTCCCATGACCGCCATGCTGACAAGACTTTCGATTACCTGATCGCCAATCCTCCTTACGGAAAGAAGTGGAAAAGCGATGAGGATGCAGTGCGGAGCGAACATGACCGAGGAGAGGCTGGCCGCTTTGGTCCGGGCCTGCCTCGTATCAGCGACGGACAGACCCTGTTTCTCCTGCACATGCTCAAGCGGGCTCGTGCACCGAGCGAGGGAGGTGCACGCATTGCGATTATCATGAATGGCTCACCACTGTTCACGGGGGATGCGGGCAGCGGTGAAAGCGAAATTCGCCGGTTCGTAATGGAGAACGACTTGCTGGAAGCGCTGATCGCACTGCCGGAGCAGCTTTTCTATAACACGGGCATTGCAACCTACATCTGGTTGTTGACCAATCGTAAGAAGCCAAAACGCAAGGGCAAGGCGCTTTTTGTCGATGCCACCGCTTTCTGGTCACCGATGCCGAAGAGTCTGGGTGAAAAACGGCGAGAAATCCCTTACGAAAGGGCGCGGGATGTGCTGGGTCGAGTCAAGAGATTCCGAGATGGTGAGACGTGCGAAATCGAGGTTGACGGAAAGACCGAGGAGCGGGTCGTCAGCCGCGTCTTCCCGCTCACGGAATTTGGCTATCGGAAGGTTACGGTGGAGCGTCCGTTGCGGCTCAATTTCGAGGCGAGCCCGGAGCGCATTGCCCGTCTGGAGGAGCAGAAGGGATTTCAGAATCTGGCGAAATCGAAAAGACGTGGCAAGGCCAAAGAGGAGGAGGAAGCCCGGGGGCGTGAGCGGCAACAGGATATCCTGGGTCTGCTCAAGTCGCTGGGCGGACCGGTGTACAAGGATCGCGCAGCGTTTCTGGAGGTGCTGGACGCCAAGACTGGGGAGACTGGCCAGAAATTGACGGCGACCGTGAAAAAAGCGATTCTTTCAGCGCTTTCTGAGCGCGACGATACAGCCGAAATATGTCGCAATGCAGAAGGAAAGCCGGAACCCGACCCGAATCTGCGTGATACCGAGCGTGTCCCGCTTCCTGATGGAGAAGATCCTGTGGACGAATACGGGATTCCGGCAAGTGTGGAAAGTTTTATTGCCCGCGAAGTGGTGCCCCATGTCCCTGATGCCTGGATTGATTTGTCGAAGCGTGATTCGAAGGACGGCAAGGTGGGCGTGGTCGGCTACGAGATCAATTTCAACCGATATTTTTACTGCCCTTCCCTGCCTCGGTCTCTTGCTGAGATTCAGGGTGATATCAGGGCTACAGAGCGGGAGATTATGGAGATGCTGGCAACGCTGGATTCTGAAATTTGATAGTAAATGTAGGCATTTATATGTAGATGCCTACATTCTATAACAATGTATAATGAGGCCATGTCTAGCATGGCTGATCTTTCAACGTTGCGGGGCGCGGGCCTGGGTGCTTTTTTTCGCGCCAGGGATATCGAGGCGCTCGGCATTGCCCACCGCAGACTTGCAGACTGGGCGTCCGCAGGGATCATAATGAATTTCGGGAATGGTCTGTATCGGTTTTCCGATGACGAGGTCGAACCTACAGAACTTGAAACCATCGCAATGGTTTCTGCCGCTGTTCCAGGAGCGGTTATCTGCCTGTATACGGCGCTGCGCATCCACGAAATTGGTACTCAATCCCCTTCAGAGGTTTGGCTGGCGCTGGGTCATAAGGCTCGCCAGCCGACACACCCGCCTTCCCGAATTCGCGTCGTCCGTTTCTCTGGCGCGATGGCGACATATGGGGTCGAACAGCGCTCTGCGCTTGGTGTGCCCTTTCGCATCACTTCGCCAGCCCGGACGGTTGTTGATTGTTTCCGGTATCGGAAAAAACATGGAACTCTTGATGTTGCACTGGAAGCCCTTCGCGACGTCATGCGGAGTCAGATCGCAACAATAGATGAGATTGCGCGCGCTGCCGAAATCTGTCGAGCGCGAACAGTTGTTTCTCCCTACCTTGATGCCTTGTCATGGTGAAAGACAGGCCGATTCAAAACGTTTCGGCTTCGGTGCGCGCAAGGCTGCTGAACAGGAAACGGAAAACCGGAGAGGATTTCCAACTCCTTCTGGAGCGATATGCGGTGGAGCGATTTCTGTATCGTCTCGGAGAATTGGATTATCGCGAGCATTTTGTTTTGAAAGGGGGCATGCTGCTCGTCCTTTGGGGGGAGGAGGTCAGCCGCCCGACACGCGATCTTGACTTTACCAGCTATGGTAGTGCCTCGGAAAATGGTGTGCGTTCCATTATCCGCGAGATCTGCTCGTACCAGGGCCTCGACGACGGTATTGCTTTTGACACTGAAAAGGTCGACATCTCCATCATTCGACCGGACGACAAATACGATGGTTACCGGGTATGCTTCCAGGCTGCGATTTCTGGTGCACGTATTCTGGTACGCATAGATATCGGCTTTGGAGATGTAATCTATCCGGCACCGGTTGACGCCGACTATCCCACGCTGCTTGATTTCCCCTGCCCAAGAATTCTGACGTATCCTCGGGAATCGGTCGTGGCCGAGAAACTTCATGCCATGATCTCGCATGGCGCGTCCGTCAGCCGCTACAAGGACTTCTACGATCTTCATCTATTGGCGCAGCACTTCCCTTTCGAAGGCGAGTCTCTCTCGCGTGCTATTGTGGCAAGTTTCGGGCAACGTGGCACAATAATTTCCGAAAACCTGCCGCTTGTCCTAACTCCTGGATTCTATTCATCACCTTCCCGCGTCGAACTGTGGCGCAATTACCTCGGCAAGAACCGGTTGTCAGACACTTTTTCAGATTTCGGGGGCGTGGGGGAGTCTCTTCTGTCGTTTCTCGCGGAACCGTGGAATGCGTTGGCTCGGAGCGGAAACTTTTCTGGAAGTTGGCCTGAAGGCGGGCCTTGGTTGCACTGAGTGGCGCATTTAGGAAAACAGGTAGCCTTAAGTCGGGGAAATTGAATGGTACACCAATCTTCTGATGCGGCAATGAGAGGGATTGAGCCTCTTTCGGGCGGGATGGGCTATGCTCCGTACTCGGCCTACAAGGATTCCGGTGTAGAGTGGCTGGGTGAGATTCCAACGCATTGGGAGGTGAAAAGGCTGAAGTATTCTGCGACTATTAATGACGAAACTTTGGTAGAGACGACAGACCCAAGTTTTGTTATGTCGTACATAGACATAAGCGGCGTTGATTCGTATCGGGGTATTGTGTCATCAACAGAAATGACGTTTGAAGACGCCCCAAGCCGGGCTCGTCGTGTTGTTCGCGATGGCGATACGATTATCTCGACTGTCCGCACATACTTGGGGGCAATCGCGCCTATTCGAAACCCAGATCCTAACACTATCGTTTCTACCGGTTTTGCAACAATTAGGCCACGTGAAATCTCCCCTGATTTCATATCGTATGTACTGCGCGAAGCTAGTCTTGTCGGAGAGATAGTCTCTCGGTCATTAGGAGTTAGTTATCCGGCAGTAAATGAATCGGAGATCGAGACACTTCCAATTCTGTTGCCCAATCTGGATGAACAATATGGCATCGCTGCATTTCTTGACCGCGAGACGACGAAAATCGATACACTGATTGAAAAACAAGAGCGGTTGATTGAGCTACTACAAGAAAAACGAATTACTCTCATAAGCCATACCGTCACCAAGGGCCTCGACTCCAGTGTTCCTATGAAAGATCCCGGTATTGAATGGCTGGGTGAGATTCCGGCGCATTGGGAGGTCACGGCGTCCAAAAAACAATTTTCGATCCAGTTGGGAAAAATGTTGCAAAGAAACCCAACCAGTAGAGATGATATAGAAGTCCCTTACCTTAAAGCACGACATGTCCAATGGTTTTTGGTTGATGCCTCGTCTTTGCCCACTATGTGGATTAGCGAAAGAGAATCCGGAAAATATTGTGTTCAGGAGGGGGACCTTGTTGTATGCGAGGGCGGCGAAGGCGGACGTTGTGGGCTAGTGAAAAAAGCGCCTAATAATTGCATCATTCAAAACGCTCTGCATAGAGTGCGGGAAGCCCCCAATGGGGGAAGCATGGTCGAATACCTTCAATATGTCATTAGTGCGGTTTCATCAGCAAAATGGTTTGACGCGACCAATAGCAAAGCTACGATTGCGCACTTCACCAAAGAGAAATTTAACGAGATGTCTGTGCCAGTGCCTTCCCATACGGAACAATGCTCTATAGCCACTTTTCTCGACCGTGAGACAGCAAAAATCGACACGCTGATTTCCAAAGTTTACCAAGCTATAAAACTGAAGAAAGAATTTCGTTCCGCGCTTATCTCTGCGGCCGTGACCGGTAAAATAGATGTTCGACAAGCTTCTGCTTCTACTGCGCAAGACGCTTAGTGACTGGCGCAGGTTTTTCCGTATAACACCATGAGTACCGTTGTTTCCGAGCGTGCTTTCGAAGACGCGATTGAGGCCGTCTTGCTGCAAGGTGACTCTGGCGATGACCTGGAGATGCAACCCGGCGGTTATCACAAGCGACGGTCGGAGGATTACGACCGGGAGTCATGCCTCCTGCATGGTGATGTCTTGGGTTTCCTGCAGGCGACCCAACCGAAAGAATGGGAGAAGCTCTCGCAACGTTATGGCACGGAGGTTGAAGATCGGTTTCTGGAACGTTTGGCGACAGAGATCAAGAGGCGTGGCACGCTTGATGTCTTGCGGCATGGCGTAAAGGATATGGGATGCCAGTTTCGGTTGGCCTATTTTCGCCCGGCAAGTGGGCTCAACAAAGAGACTCGACGCCTCTACAAAGCAAACCTATTCTCGGTTGTACGCCAATTGCGATATAGTGTCAAGAATGAAAACAGCTTGGACCTAGTGCTGTTTTTGAACGGTATTCCAATCTTCACTGCCGAGCTCAAGAATCCGCTGACTGGCCAGACTGTCAAAGATGCGATTCGGCAATACAAAAAAGATCGTGATCCGCGAGAGCCTCTGTTCGCCAGTGACCGATGCCTCGCGCATTTCGCGGTCGACCCAAACTTAGTCTTTGTCACAACTCGCTTGCACAAGAACAGGACACGCTTCCTGCCTTTTAATCAAGGAAAATACGGTGGGGCGGGGAATCCCCCCGTGCCTCCAACCCAAACCGGTTACGCCACTGCCTATCTCTGGCAAGAGACTTGGGCACGCGATAGCGTGCTGGACTTGATCCGGCGATTCATTCACCAGATCAAAAAGGAAAAAGGAAAAGAAGGAACAACTGGCAAGCCATTCCTGATTTTTCCTCGCTACCAACAACTCGACTGCGTACGCCGTCTCGTATCCGATGCTTGTGAAAAGGGAGCCGGGCAACATTATCTGATCCAGCATTCGGCCGGCAGCGGCAAAAGTTTCACTATCGCCTGGCTGGCCCACCAACTTTCCTCGCTGCATGGTTCCGAAGATCGACGCATCTTTGATTCCATCATCGTGATTACTGACCGCCGTGTATTGGATCGCCAACTTCAGGAAAACATACGGCAGTTCGAGCAGACACTGGGGGTGGTGGAAAATATCAACGCCACTTCGCGCCAACTCAAAGAAGCACTTGAATCCGGCAAGACGATCATCGTCACCACACTTCAGAAATTCCCGTTCATTTCTGCCGAAATCGGTGACCTTCCGGGGAAACGCTTCGCCCTGATTATCGACGAAGCCCATTCCTCGCAGTCGGGGGAATCGAGCAAAAGCCTCAAGGCCACGCTTTCGTCAACCTCTCTGGAAGAGGCCGAAAAAGAAGAAGCTCAGGCGGAAACCCCGGAAGAGGAATTGGAAAACGCCATTCTGGCCGAAATACGAAGTCGTGGCCGGCAACCCAACCTTTCGATTTTTGCTTTCACGGCGACTCCCAAGAACAAAACACTGGAGCTGTTCGGGGCAAAGAGCGAGGATGGCACATTCAAGCCGTTTCACGACTACACCATGCGTCAAGCCATTGAGGAAGGCTTCATTCTGGATGTCTTGTCAAGCTACACGACTTGCGAAGCTTATTGGAAGCTTTGGAAAACGGTCGAGAGCGACCCGCGCTATGACAAGAAGAAAGCCGCCCACCTCCTGAAATCCTATGTCGATCGCCATCCGAATACGATTAACATGAAGGTACGTATCATGGTCGAGCACTTCACGAGCCAAGTGCAGGACAAGATCGGAAATCAGGCAAAGGCGATGATCGTCACCCGTTCACGCCTGCATGCGGTCCGCTACAAACTGGCCATAGACCGTCATCTCGCCGAACAAGGCTATCCCTTCAAAGCCCTGGTCGCCTTTTCGGGCACGGTCGAAGATGGGGGCCAGTCCTATACGGAGTCCGGCATGAACGGACAGTCGGAAACGCAGACTGCGGGGACATTCGACACGCCGGAGTATCGTTTCCTGATTGTCGCGAACAAATTCCAGACCGGGTTTGATCAACCGCTCCTGCATACGATGTACGTCGACAAGAAGCTCGGCGGTGTAAATGCCGTGCAGACGCTTTCGAGGCTAAACCGTGTTTACCCCGAAAAGGAGGAAACTCTGGTGCTCGATTTCGCCAACAAGACCGACGAAATCAAGGCCGCCTTTGATCCCTACTACGAAACAACGCTGCTGTCGGAAGAAACCGACCCCAACCTGCTGTACCAGGTGCAAACTCGGCTTGGCAACTATCCGGTCTATGCCCCAGCTGATGTTGACAGTTATGCGGGGATTTACTTTGGGCCGAGCCCCGCCCAGGACCAACTTTACGCCGCATTGGCGCCTTCAGTGGAGCGCTTCCGCGATCTTACACAGGATGACCAAGACAAATTCCGGAAGGAACTGACCCGTTACATACGGTTCTACGCATTCCTTGCGCAGGTGTTGACCTTTGCCGACCCCGACCTAGAGAAACTTTACGTTTTCGCTCGGCACCTGCGTCCATTGTTGCCCATTGATCGAGATGAGCTGCCCCTTGAAATACAGCAGTACATCGACATGGAATCGTACCGGATTCGGGAGACGAGAAGCGCCGCCATCGAATTGGAACGAGGGCCGGGGAGCCTGGATCCCATCCTCGACGAGGAGTCGTATGACCTTTTGCCCGAGGAGATGGAAACATTGTCGAGAATCATTTCCGAGTTGAACGAGCGCTTTGGCACGGAACTGGGTGCCGAGCATTGCGCCACTCTTGGGCAGATGATGGAAAGGCTGGAAGGGGATGAAGCCTTGGATGCTTCTGCGCGCGTGAGTACGCGAGAAAACGTGCGCCTAGCCTTTAACCACAAGGTCGACGAAGCCATCCAGGACATCGTGGATTCCAACTTCGACCTGTACAAGCGCATTACCGATGATCAGGGTTTCGGGGAAGCGGTAAAGAACTATTTATTCGATCAGTACCTTCGCAGTCGACGCAGCGTGGAGGAACTGATTGAGCAGGGAGAAACCGGCACCTTGGAATTCAAGTCCACATTGCGCTGGAACCTCAAGGAGGACCGCAAGGATGATAAAAGGGTAACCCATGCCGCACTGAAGACGATAGCAGCCTTCCTGAATACCGAAGGCGGCGACCTCCTCATTGGCGTGGCAGATAATGGCTCTATTGTGGGCATCGAGAAAGATCAGTTGGAGAATGACGATAAATTCATGCGTCATCTTTCTCAGGTGGTTCGGGACAGCCTCGGCGCACCTGCTGGAACCTGCATCGACTCTCGGATACAGGCCATTGACGGCAAAAGTGTCTGCATGGTGAGTTGCCGTAGGAGCCCAAACCCGGTCTTTCTTGTCTGGAAAGGAACTGAAACTGTGGAGAGTGGAGATTTTTTTGTGCGGAATGGGCCGACGACTGTTAAACTTTCACCGACGGACACCCGGAAATACATCCACAGCCGATTTTCCGAAACAGAGCCATCAGGCACATGACACTTCAGCACCTCATCCGCCGACTGGAAGAATACTGGGCGACGCAGGGTTGCGCGATTTTGCCTGCGCACGACCTGCCGATCGGAGCGGCAACCTTCCATCCGGAAACTTTCCTGCGGGCAATCGGCCCGGAGCCATGGCGGTGTGCGTTCGCACAGCCGTGCCGGCGACCGACGGATGGACGCTATGGAGAGAATCCGAACCGTCTGCAGCGCTATTATCAATTCCAGGTGGCCCTCAAGCCTTCGCCGGATGATATCCAGGATTTGTACTTAAAGTCCCTAGAGGAGCTGGGTATTGCACTTGGCGAAAACGATGTCCGCTTTGTGGAGGATGACTGGGAATCCCCGACGTTGGGAGCTTGGGGTCTGGGCTGGGAGGTGCAGCTGAACGGCATGGAAATCAGCCAATTCACGTATTTCCAGCAGGCGGGAGGACTGGAATGTCGTCCGACGCTCGGCGAGTTGACCTACGGTGTCGAACGGATCGCAATGTTCCTGCAAGGGAAAGACAGTGTTTTTGACTTGATTTGGCACGATGGGGGGGCGGCCCCGATCACCTATGGGCAGTTGTTCCACCAGAACGAAGTCGAACAGTCGGCTTACAACTTCGAACAGGCCGACACGGAAAAATTATCCCGCCAGTTCGACGAAATGGAACAGGAATGCGATCGGCTGGTCGATCAGGATCTCCCGTTGCCGGCGTACGAGCAGTTGGTGGGGTGCTCGCATCTCTTCAATCTCCTGGATGCGCGGCACGCAATTTCCGCCACCGAACGCCAGAAGTACATTCTGCGGATCCGTAGCCGGGCACAGAAGATCGCGGAAGCCTATTACGCCTCGCGCGAGGCCCTGAATTTCCCCTTGGGCACGGAATGACTGAAACCCGGACCGTGCTGTTTGAACTCGGCACGGAAGAACTCCCGCCCCGCTCTTTGGAAACCCTCAAGGAATCCTTGGTGGCCGGGGTTGTCGCAGAACTGGAAAACGCGGCTCTTCCGTTCGACCGGGCCGTGACGGCGCATGCGTCATCAAGGCGCTTGGCGTTGCAGATTCAAAAAGTGGCGGCACAGACGGACGGATCCACCGAAACACGCAAAGGACCTTCGGTAGCAGCGGCCTTGGATTCGGAGGGCGAGCCGACTCGCGCATTGCTCGGCTTCGCCAAGGGGTGTCAGGCCGATGCAAAGCAGATGCAGCGTTGGAAAGACGGAAAGGATCGCCTGAAGTCGGAAAAAGGGGAATGGCTCACGTTCGAACAAGTGATCGAACCTCGCGATTGCCGAGAACTGTTGCCGGAGATTTTCAATCGCGTCCTGGCAGGATTGCCGCTGGCGAAACGCATGCGTTGGGGCACGCGGGAGACAAGTTTCCTGCGTCCTGTCCGGTGGGTGGTGTTGCTGTACGGTCGCGAGCCGGTTGCGGGAGAAGTCATGGATCTGGCATGTGGCGCAGTTACGCAGGGGCACCGTTTTCTCGGAGAAAAACAGATCGAGCTGACGGATGCCGATTCCTATGAGGACGCCTTGAGGGAGCGAGGCCACGTCTTGGTGGAGGCGACAATACGCAGGCAGGAAGTGCTGCAGCAGATCGAGAAATTCGAGGCCGAATTCAAAGTGTCAACAATTCGGTCAGAAGTACTGCTCGAGGAGGTTTGCGCCAGTGCGGAGTTCCCGGTGACGGTTGCAGGTTGCTTTGATGGGGAATTTTTGAGTCTACCGGAAGAAGTGGTCCGCGCGGTGCTGGAGGATCAACAGCAGTATTTCGCCACCCGCTCGCCAGACGGCACTCTATCTCGGCATTTTCTTGCAGTTACCAACCTTCCGGACGTCAATGGGGAAATCAGGGTGGGATGCGAGCGAGTGGTCCATTCCCGGCTTCAGGACGCCGCTTTTTACCTCGAACGGGATCAATTGAGGCCGTTCGAATCTCGCGTCGAAGACCTGGGCCGGGTGGTTTTTCATCACAAACTGGGTACTTTGCTTGAGCGTGTCCAGCGGATTGAAAAATTGGCCGGACACGTGGCCCGGAGCGCAGATGCGGATGTAGAAGCCGTGTGTCGTGCAGCGCGCCTGTGCAAAGCGGATTTGGGTACGGACATCGTACAGTCGTTTCCAAAGCTTCAGGGAGTCATGGGTGCGCATTACGCCCGCATTGAGAAGGAACAGGACGCAGTCTGCCAAGCGATTTCGGATCATTACCGGCCGCGGTATGCGGATGATGTTCTTCCGGAAACTTTACCGGGCCAGGTGTTGGCGCTCGCCGACCGGTTGGACATGTTGGCTGGTGTGTTCGCTATAGGCGAGGTACCCACTGGGACTCGGGATCCGCTGGGAGTACGGCGTGCCGCCTATGGTGTCTTGCGTTTGACGGTGGAGTGCGAATTGGACTTGGACTTAGAAGATTGCTTGGTGCAGGCGATCGAAGGATATCCAAAGTCTTTTCGCGCCGACGGCATTCCTCAGGCGGTGCTGGACTACCTGGCCGACCGGATGCGCGGATATGGGGTTGAACGAGGCCAATCCAAGGATGCCATTGAAGCGGTTCTGGCGGTTGGGCCGACGCGTCCGCTGGATGCCTTCAGGCGGGTGCAGGCGGTGGAAGATTTCCGGAGTCGGCCGCAGGCACAGGTTCTGGTCGCAACGCACAAGCGGATTCGGAACATCCTGCGCGAAGCGGACGAAAGCGATGGAGATGTCGACCCTGAGCTATTGGTGGAGCCAGCGGAACGCATGCTGGCGGATCAACTCGACGTAGTGCGCGATGAAGTGTTGAAAAACTGCGCGGCCCGCCGCCATGAAGGAGCGCTGGATACGCTTGCCGGGCTGGCCGAACCGGTTTCAGCTTTCTTCGATACGGTGCTGGTAATGGCGGAAGATCAAAAAATACGTCATAATCGTTTGCGCCTTCTGCGGGGTCTGCAGGATTTATTTTTGGGAATCGCGGATTTTTCGCGCTTGCAAGACTGAACGACATTTTGGCCATGAAATTGATTATTTTGGATCGAGACGGAGTCCTGAACCAGGAACGGGAAGACTTCATCAAAACGCCGGAAGAATGGGTGCCGATCGACAGCAGCATGCAGGCGGTGTCCCGCCTGAACGAAGCAGGCTACCGGGTGGTACTTGCGACCAACCAGTCAGGAATCGGTCGTGGCCTCATCGATATGGACACTCTGAACACGATTCATCAGAAAATGCACAACTCGCTGGGCCGCTTCGGCGGTTGGGTGGATGCCATCTTCTTCTGTCCGGATGCCCCGGACGCGGGCAGTCATTGTCGTAAACCCAACCCCGGTATGTTCGAAGATATCGCGAATCGCTGCGGGACTGATTTGGCCCATGTGCCGGCAGTGGGGGACAAACTATCGGATATCCAGGCGGCCATTGCGGCAGGCGCACGTCCGGTTCTGGTGCGTACCGGATACGGTAAGCAGACAGAAAAGGACAAGGATCTTCCGGCCGGCATTCCGATATACGACGACCTGTACTCATACGTGGACAAACTGCTGGCTTCATCATCCTGAGCGCAGCCGGATGTCCGCCATCCGCTCTACTTTTTTTTATTTAGGTGTGCTTGTCGCCACCTTAATCGCGGTGGGTGTTGTGCCGATCGCAGCTTGCCTGCCCCGGCGTCCGTGCTATCGGTTGTTGAGTTTCTGGAACGTATGCGTCCTTTGGAGCGCGAAGGTGTTTTGCGGAATCACCTACGAGGTTCGCGGACGTGAGAATATCCCGGAATCCGGGCCTTACATGCTCATGGCAAATCACCAGTCGGCATTCGAAACGGTTTTACTGGTGGTTTTATTGCCGCAACCGGCATTCGTGCTCAAACAGTCCTTGCTGTGGATCCCGGTCATTGGCTGGGGACTGGCATTGACCCGCCCGATCGTCATTGACCGAAGTTCGCCGGTCCGCAGCCTGAAGCGTTTGCTGCGACAGGCGCGTGAACGGTTCGCACGTGGTGACGTGGTGGTTATTTTTCCGGAGGGGACCCGCGTTCCGGTGGGAGAACACCGTTCCTATCAGGCCGGCGGAGCACATATCGCAACGCAGAGCCAGATTTCGGTTCTCCCGATGGCGCACAATGCCGGACATTTTTGGCCACGTGGATTTCTCAAAAAGCCCGGAAAGGTCACAGTTCGGATTGGGCCGCCGATCTCAACGGAAGGATTGCAGCCTGCGCAGTTGAACGAGCAGGTTAGGAAATGGATCGAGACGGCGGGGGCACAGTTGTCGCCGCCGATGTGACTTCAGGGCGCGGGGTTGGGCTGAGACTCGTGAACGGAATCGATTTCGCGCAGCAACTGGCGGGGCAGCTCCAGATGAGCGCTTTCCAGATTTTCCTTGAGTTGTTCGATTGTGGTGGCACCAATAATGACACTGGTGACGAAAGGTTGCTGCTGGATAAAACTCAAGGCCATCTGCGCGGGCGTCAGGTCGTATTGGCGGGATAGGGCAAGGTATTTGGCGGTGGCGGCTTGCGCCTGCGGGTTGGTGTGACGGGTGAAGTAGTTCCAGCGCTGCAGCCGGGAACCCCGCGGGCGACCCCGCTGATATTTTCCAGTCAAGACGCCGAATCCGAGTGGAGAATAAGCTAGAAGTCCGCAGTGCTCCCGCATGGCGATTTCCGCGAGGCCCACCTCGAAAGTCCGGTTCAGCAGACTGTAGGGGTTCTGGATGGTGGCAATGCGGGGTCCGGAGCTCTCCCGCGAAAGCCTCAGATATTCCGAGACTCCCCACGGGGTCTCGTTAGACACCCCAATGGCCCGCGCCTTGCCGGATTCGACCAGCCGGCATAGTGTTTCGTAGGTCTCCTCGATGGGGATGGCATCCTGGTCGTCTTCGCCCGTATATCCCAACTGCCCGAAGTAGTTGGTATTGCGTTCGGGCCAATGGACCTGATAGAGATCGATGTAATCCGTCTGCAGGCGACGGAGACTGTCGTCGATCGCTTGATTGATCTGTTTTGCGTTCAGGCGCGGTCCGCCGCGCAGGTAATCCATGGATTCGCTGGGCCCCGTCACCTTGGTTGCCACCACCACCCGATCCCTCGGGACGCGGGAGGAAGCCAACCAAGTGCCGATATATTGCTCGGTGAGCCCTTGGGTGCGCGCACAGGTCGGAAAGGCATACATCTCGGCGGTGTCAATGAAATTGACCCCGAAGTCGAACGCACAGTCCAATTGCTGATGGGCTTCGGCCTCGGTATTCTGTTCGCCGAACGTCATGGTGCCCAAACAAATGGCACTGACGTCCAGGCCCGTGTCGCCAAGCGGGCGGAGTTCCATCGTCAGATCTCCAGTTCCTTGACGGGTTGTCCGTGAATCAGGTGCTGATCGATGATCCGATCAACGTCGGCGCGGCTCTGGTAGCGGTACCAGACGCCGTCCGGGTAGACAACAATAATCGGGCCTTCGGCACATCGGTCAAGGCATCCCGACTGATTGATTCGGATCTGCCCAGCCCCATGAATCCCGAGTTCCTGGCATCGTTTCTTGGCGTAGTCCCGCATTGCGCGAGCGTCATGATCCTGACAGCAGGCTTCGTCTTCCCGCTGGTTGACGCAGAAGAAAACGTGGTGCTTGTAGTACGGCATCGGAGAGGCTCAGGGGAGTGCCAGATTCCGCCTATGATACCGTTATGGCCGCTGGTACCGAGAGTGGGACTCGAACCCACACGGGGGACTACCCCACCGGATTTTGAGTCCGGCGCGTCTACCAATTCCGCCATCTCGGCCTTCAGGCTCCAGACACTCCGCTCTTCCTTTGGGGGCAGGGCGGCAAATTATTGTAGCAACGTAGATCGCTTGCCAAGCAACGAGAGTGTGGCTTCACAGACCTGCTTAGGGGTGATGCGGGTCATGCAGGCATGATGTCCGTATGGACAGGTGCGCCGATGGCAGGGGCTGCATAAGGTTCGTACTGAGAAAATTTTCCGAGCATCAGCCAGGGGCGGGTGCGTGTCGGGGCTGGTCGGGCCGTAGATACCGATGACGGGAGTGTCCACGGCCGCGGCGATATGCATGAGTCCGGAGTCATTGCAAACGGCGGCCGCGAATCCTGAAATCAGATGAATGGCTTGATTCAGGCTGGTCTCCCCGCACAGGTTCACGACCTGTTCCGGCGCGACACGGGCAATGGTGTCGCCTATGGGACGGTCTTTCGAGGTTCCCACCACGCAGATGCGGCTGCCATGTTTCGAGAGCATGGCGGCTAGCTGGGCAAAAGATTCCACGCCCCATTCCTTGGCGCGGCCATAGGCGGCACCCGGCATTAATCCGACCACTGGCTCGCTGGGGTCTATCTCCCATTGCCGGAGGGCGTCGGCGGTTTTTTCCGGGTCTACTTCCAGTCTTGGCCGGGGGATGGAATTTGGGTCTACGGGATCCGGCGAAGCCAATCGTGCCATGCGGGTCATGATGTCCGGCGGCCGAGGACGTGAATCGTTTATAAGCGTATTGCGAATCCCGGTATCGAACCCGATTCTCTTCCTGATGCCAGCGGCCCATGGCAACAACGCGGCCTTCATGGAACGGGGAATGACGATCGCCTGCTGGTATTCCGCATTCAAGCGACGGGCCGTGGCCCACCGTCGCCATAAACCCAGTTGGCCGTGCCGGACGTCAAGAGGAATGTGGCGGGAAACCTGAGGCATCCGTTCAAGCAAGGCTCCCGCCCAGTTGGGCGCGACGACATCAATAGAGGCGTCAGGCTGCTGTCGCTTGAGCAAGGCGTACAGGATCTGGCTGAGCACGACATCGCCGATCCAGGCTTGTGCGACAACCAGGATCCGCGAGTCCTGGTCCGTCATGGGTTATTCCTCGTTCTCGCGAATGCGCTGGATCAGGTTCGTGGTCGAATAGCCTTCCACCAGCGGCAGGACTACGACTTTTCCGCCCGCCTTTTCGACTTCTTTCTTGCCGACGATTTGGGAGGGCTTGTAGTCGGCGCCCTTGACCAGTACGTCCGGTTTGATCTCGCGAATCAATTGCTCCGGGGTGTTCTGGGAAAACGACACGACCCAATCCACGCATTCCAGTCCGGCCAGCACTTTCTGTCGGTACTTCAGTGGTTGAATCGGGCGGCCCGATCCCTTGTTGCGCCGGACCGACGCATCGCTGTTGACGGCCACGATTAATCGATCCCCCAGCTCTGCGGCTTGTTCAAGCAACGCGACATGGCCGGCATGAAGGAGGTCGAAGCAACCGTTCGTGAGCACCACCGTTTCGCCCAGTTCCCGGGTTTCCCGAACCAGCCGGCGAAGGGTGTTGTAGGGAACGACGCCGGTCTCCATTTTCCGCTCAAGGCGAATGGCCCGTTGCAGTTCATCCGGTGTCACAGAAGCGGTTCCAAATTTTCCGACCACCTGGCCCGCGGCCAGGTTCGCCAATCGCATCGCTTCTTCCAGCGACAATCCTGCGGCGTGAGCGCATGCGAACATGGCAATGACGGTATCCCCGGCACCGGTGACGTCGAACACGTCACGCGCGGTCACCGCAAGATGAAGGCTCTCGCGTCTTTTTTGCAACAACATGCCCTGTTCGCCCAGAGTGACCAGCATTGCCTTCAGGCGGTGTCGGCGGCAGAGTTTTTCGGCGTGCTCGGAGATCGCTTTGAGAGTACGAGTCGAACCGACCACAGCCTCCAGTTCCTGCCGGTTCGGGGTGATGGCGGTGGCGCCGGCGTAGGCGGAGAAGTTGGCTTGCTTGGGATCTACGAAAACCGGCTTGCCCATGCGGCGGCATAGATTGATCAGCGGTTGGGGATCCTCCAACGCACCCTTTCCGTAATCCGACAGGATCACCACATCGCAATGGTTCAGGGCGGAGCGGAACCGTTTTTGGAACAAAGTCTTGTTGAAATTGGCGCGCTTTTCGAAATCCAGCCGAATCAATTGCTGGTGTTGGCTGACGACCCGCAACTTGAGCGGGGTGGTCATGCCGCTTTGAACCATGAGACGGTTTTCGATCCCATGCTGGCGGATCAGACGGGTGAAGGTGCGGCCGGGCTGGTCCGGCCCGATCGGGGCCAGAAGGGCGACGCGAGCGCCCAGGGCAGCGATGTTGACGGCCACATTGCCGGCACCCCCAACGCGCAATTGTTCATCCTCGACCGCCACAACGGGTACCGGGGCTTCTGGAGAAATGCGCTCGGCTTTCCCGCTCCAATAGCGGTCCAGCATCACATCGCCGACCACCAGGGCCTGGATCTTGGAGAAATCGGGCAGGCTCAGGTGCACCGGAATATCAACCGTCTGCGTTCACCAGCGTGTACAGGGTGCCGCAATAGGGGCATCGAATCTTGTGATCCGGCGCATCTTCGATCGGCAGAAACACCCGGGGGTGGGAGTTCCACAGACTGGTGCCCGGCAGCGGGCAGTGGAGGGGAAGCTGTTTGGGACGGACATTTTGCCTGGGCGCCTTATTGGGCGTCTCAAAGGCGCTCGGGTGCTTGGCGGTGCGAGGGCTGGGCATGGTCAGTGCACGAATGTCAGCCAGTGAAGATGACGCTCAGAACGGCCACTGACGATATCCTGGTATTGTTGCTGTAACTGGGTGGTGATGGGTCCGCGCCGGCCGTTGCCGATGGCCTCGCCGTCCAGTTCCCGGATCGGGGTGACTTCAGCGGCGGTTCCAGTAAAAAATGCCTCCTCGCAATGGAGCAGGTCGTCCCGAACCAACCGGTTTTCCCGCACTTCGAGATTGGTTTCGCGTGCAAGCTCAATGATGGTACGGCGGGTAATCCCGTCAAGAGCTGAACCCAGCGCCGGGGTTTCCAGGACACCGTCGCGCACGACGAACAGGTTTTCGCCGCTGCCTTCCGAGATTCGCCCGTCTGCTTCCAGCAGTAGCGCCTCGTCATATCCGGCCTGTTTCGCTTGTGCTGTTGCCACGGCGGAATAGACGTAGTTGCCACAGATCTTGGAACTGGTCAACGGGGCATTGACGCGATCACGGATGATGGAGGAGGTATATACCCGAATTCCTTGTTCCAGGCCTTCCGCACCCAAATAGACGCCCCATTCCCAGGCGGCCACGGCCGCGTGCACTTGCAGGCCCTTCGCATGCAGGCCCAGCCCCTCTGCACCGTAAAAGCAAATGGGGCGGACGTACGCCGTCTCCAGTTGGTTTTTTTGGACAGAGTCGATACAAGCCTGATTGATCTCCTCTTTGGAGTATGGGATGGTCATGCCGACGCAGTCGGCTGAGGCAAATAAACGGTCGGTATGTTCCTGCAGACGGAAAATGGCCGGGCCTTGCTCAGTGGCGAATGCCCGCAATCCCTCGAATACGCCGCTGCCGTAATGCAGGCTGTGAGTCAGCACGTGCGTGGTCGCCTCGGCCCAAGGGACCATGCGGTTGTCCAGCCAGATTACGGCATCCGGATGCGGGGCCAGTGTGCTCATGTCGCCAGATTGAAGGTCTTGTCCCAAAGTTCCCGAATTTTCATGCGTTCGTCTGCGAACTCGTCCGGTGTAGAGTGCGGTGGCAACTCCTGTAGGCTGAGTACGTGTATCCGGTCGCGGTAGGTGAAGTAGCAGGCGCGCAGGAATTCAGTGGTTTCGGTGTCCAGCAGGCCGCATTGCGCCAGACGGTCCAGAATCATCACTGTGGCAGTCGGCTCAATGATTTCCGGATGGCTTTCAGCGTGAAGCAACACATTATAGTGCACCATGAACTCCAGATCGGTGATTCCGCCGGGGTCATTCTTGAGATGGAAGTGCTCGGTTTGGGGCACATGAGCCTCCAGCATTCGCTGGCGCATGTCCACAAACTCTTTTTGCAGTTCAACGGGTTCGCGAGGTACGCACAGAGTCCGTGCGCGGACTTCCTCGAAGGCCTCTCGCACCCCATCATCGCCCGCCACCGCCCGTGCTCGCGCGAGGGCCTGACGCTCCCAGGTCCAGGCTTTTTCTTCCAGGTATTTTTCGTAGTAATGCAGGCTGCAGACCGTTTGCCCGGATTGCCCACCGGGTCGCAACCGGGGGTCGATCTCGTACAGAGTGCCGTCGGGGGTCATGGTTTCCATGATATGTATGAATCGCTGCACCACGCGGGTGAAGAAGTATTCGTTGTATACCGGCTTCTCCCCGTCAGTCATCTGTTCTTCGCCATCACTGTCGTGGACGAATACCAGATCCAGATCGGAATTGAACCCCATCTCGAGGCCTCCGAACTTGCCGTAGGCCAGAATGGCGCAATGAGCCGGACGGCGCTGCCCGTCCACGACGCAGCAGGGTTGGCCGTGACGCTGGAGTTGCTGGCGCATCGACAAGTCCCAGGCACAGGTCGTGACGGTTTCGGCAATCCAAGTCAATTCGTCGCTCACGTCCGAGAGGGATTTTGAGTGAATCAGATTGCAAGCGGCGACTTGCAGTGTTTGGGACTGACGGAATTGGCGAAGGACTTTCATCTGCTGTTCCAGGTCGTCCTCGTCGTCGGGCAGGGCGAGTTGCAAGACTCTTTGCAGGATTTCCGGGGTTCGTTCTCCAAACAGTGTGTCTGGTGCCAGCAGTTCGTCGATGAGGTGGGGCGATCGCAAAATTTGGGTCTGTACCCACGGGCTGAGGCGGACCAGCTCGGCCAGCAGATTCAGCGCTTGGGGGTTCTCGGCCAGCAGGGCCATGCAATTGGGCCGATACAGAAGGGCTTCCAGCACATCGAACAGGAGATTCAGCACGTGGGCTGAATCAGCCTGCCGACAGGCGATTTCGATCATTTTCGGAATCAGTGCCAACGCGTAGTGGCGCCCACTGGCGTTTTGGATGCGCCATGCTGAAGAAGAGATGGTGGAGTGCAGTCGTCGCGCTGGCTCTTCCGCACCGTCTTCCAGTCCCATTTTCCCCAAGACTTCCTCTAGCCCGACCAAGTCGCCATCCTGCTGCCCGATGGTCTCGATCATGTGCAATAGGGTCTTTAGTTCTTCAGGGTGTTCCTGTTCTGGTTCCAATTCCACCCGCATCAGGCAGGTGAACTCCAATTGCAGGCTGACCCGCTGCATGGTGAGTGCATCCGCAAATTCCGACCAGTCCGGGCAACCCATCGCGAACTGGATCCGCGCTCTCGCCAGTTCATCTTGCGGCAGGGTGTGCGTCTGCTGGTCCTCGATCATCTGCAGGCGGTTCTCGATGGTGCGCAGGGTGGAATAAGCGTCGAGTAGCAGCTGTACGTCGCCGTCGGTGAGCTTGCCGCACTGGTTCATCGCGTCCAATGCGCGCATCCACGAAGTTTGCTGAAGGACCGACTCCCTCCCGCCGAAAATCAACTGTGCACTTTGCACAATGAATTCAGCCTCGCGAATTCCCCCGGGACCGTGCTTGAGATCGTCCTCCAGAGTTTCCTTGCGTGCATGGCGTTCCATCTTTGCCTTCATGGTCCGCAACTCTTCCAATACCCGGAAATCGAGGGAACGCCGAAAGATGAAAGGTCGGAGCAGGTCAGTCAGTTCCGCACCAGCGGCGGTGGGCTCGCCCAGCGGCCGCGCCTTGATCAGCGCGTAGCGCTCCCACTCGCGCCCGTGGTTCTGGTAATAGGCCTCCATGGAAGAGAATGGCAGCGCCAGACTGCCGGTGGAGCCGAACGGGCGCAGCCTCATGTCCACGCGGAACACGAATCCATCGGCGGTGACTTCGTCCAATGCCTTGATCATTTTCTGTCCCAGCCGGATGAAATAGGATTGCGCCTGCTCACGGTCCGAAGCCGGGTCCGGGTAAGCGAAGATCAGATCAATGTCGGAAGAGAAGTTGAGTTCCGCCCCGCCGAGCTTGCCCATGCCGAGGACTACGAACGGGACCGGCTCACCGTTCTCGTCGGTTGGGCTGGGCTCCTTCATCCGGGAGCGGTGCCAATCAGCGGCGCCCATCACGGCGCGGTCCGCAAAAGTGCTCAGATCGTGCAGGGTTTCCGGCAGTTCCGCGAGCCCGTTGATGTCCCGAAACATGATGCGGAGCATCTCCCGCGTCCGAGCTCGGCGTAAAGAACGCGCAAAGTCTGCGTCTTCCGCGGTTTCGGGGTCTGGGGGTTCCAGATCCTTGGCGACTGGGTCGCGCAGGGCGGACTCCAGCAAGTCCGGTTGGGTTCGCGCAAGACGGGCCGCAAAGGGGCTGGCGGCAAACAGGTTGAGAAGGGCCGACCGATTCGTGTTCAGGAGTTCGCCGTCAAGAGCAGGCTGGATATCCTCCAAGGCCGACTCCGCCTCCTCTTTCAAGATGCTGGGAATAGGAGCGGGCTTCATATGGCCTAGGAGACTATTTTTATCGAAAAGTGACCCACAAAATGTTTTGTGGATCATAAGTGATCGTCAATCTAACTAAATAGATCATTTTTATCGAAAAGTGACCCACAAAATGTTTTGTGGATCATAAGTGATCGCCAAGGCATCTAACGGTATCATATTGGCAATCATCAAAATACTTCGTCGCCCTCTGCAATATTCAAGAGTTGAGGAAATGAAAGTACTCTGGCTCGGCGACCTTGGTTCTTGATCAAATTTTTTAGAATCTCTCCGTCCAGCAAGATTCTCAAAATTCGTTTTGCCGTTTGGGTTGGAATACCAGCTGTAGCTATGAAATCAGTGCTTTTGAAGATGGGGTGCTCAAAAATCCAGTCTAGGGCATGAATTGCATAGCGAGAGCGGGTTAGGTCTGCCATGCGAGTTTTCATGTCACTGTAGAGGTCAATGATGCCTTGGGTTTTGACAAGATTTTCTTCGGCTTGTGTTTTGACTGCTTCCAAGAAAAATTCGCACCATCCAGTCCAATTGTCATCACGTGAAACAGCCAGCAGAGATTCATAATATTCATTACGGCGGGCCTCAAAGTAAGCGCTGATATAAAACATGGGCGCCCTGATGAGGTTGTGCTGCCAGAGGAACAAAGGCACCATCATGCGTCCCAAGCGGCCATTGCCGTCGAGGAATGGATGCAACGCTTCGAATTCAGCGTGTAGGACAGCGAGTTGGATCAGTCGGTCGGGACTGTCTCGATGGATGTAATTCTCCCAAGCACTTATCGCACTTGGAAGTTGATTTGCCTCAATAGGCACGAATTTGGCCTGCTTAATGGAGCAACCGGGAGGTCCAATCCAATTAGGAATTTTTCGGTATTCTCCGGGTGATTTACCTGCACCACGTACTCCAGACAGTAAGATTGAGTGTGCTTTTCGAATCACTCGTTGAGATAGGGGCAGTTGCACTAACATTTTTTCTGCCTCCCTTATGGCGGCACGATAATTTAAAATTTCGTAAATGTCGTCATGGCGTGTAGGAGAGTCCGGCATTTGCCCGGCTTCGAATTCCAATACTTCTCCTATAGTGGCTTGCGTGCCTTCAATGCGAGAGGAAAGAACCGCTTCGCGCGTGGTAAGAGGGGCAAGGAGGACGTTAGGGTCTGGGATTGCTGCCAGCATTCCGTCGTATCGTGCAATTGCGGCGGCGGCTGGACCAATTAGGGGAATCAGCCTCGGCCAATCAATGCGTCCATCGGGCGGAAATTGGCCCACATGGTAGTGGATTGGCGCCATCATCCCACCGGGTCGCATAGAAATGAGTGAATTCTGAACACAGTCATGAACGAGCACTCTGTTTTTGAATTCACTTCAGTTTTCACTTAAAAATTCATGTGCGTTAAATTTCTGACTATTGCTTCTGCCATGCAAGAACTTAGGTGTCCTTTAGCATTATTCTGAACATGCTTTTTCTATCGAATGAGTCACTGATACTAATGGAAGAAACAATCGCATTATTGGGCTCGGTTCAGATAAATTGAGCCTGCCTAAATCCGAATTGTAGCCTACGTGAGATAAGTCACTTGCGCAAAAAAAGAGGGCCGCATGCGCGGCCCTCTCGAAGACTCTGGAAGTCTTTGCTCAAAGCGGGGTGAACAAGGTGACCTGGGGCACCAGATCTCCGCGCTCTTCGGCGGACATCGGGATCATGCCCTTTTCGCTCAGGTAGCCATCGGCACCGCTTGCCTTGTCGCTCATGAACTCGGCAACGAATTCCCGAATACCCGGAATGGCATCCAGATGGGCGTTCTTGATGTAGAAATACAGCGGCCGAGAGACCGGATAACTGCCGTCAGAAATGGCCTCAAACGTCGGCTCGACGCCGTCGATGATGGAGCCCTGAACCTTGTCGGAGTTCTGATCCAGGAAGCTGAATCCGAACACACCCAGGGCGCTTGGGTTGGCAGTCAGCTTCTGAACGATCAGGTTGTCGTTCTCACCCGCCTCGATGTAATGGCCATCCTCGCGCACGGAGTGGCAGTAGGACTTGTACATCTTCTTGTCTTTCTTCTTCATCGCCTTGATCCAGGGGAAGGTCTTGCATCCGCCTTCCAGGGCGAGTTCAGCGAAGGCATCCCGGGTCCCGGAGGTCGGGGGAGGGCCGAGTACCTCGATCTTGGTGTCGGGCAGGGCCGGGTTGACATCCTTCCAGGTGGTGTAGGGATTGGCGACAAAAGACTCTGTGCCACTCGGGTTCGGCACTTCGCGGGCTAGGGCCAGGAAAATCTCGCGTCGGGTCAGTTCCATCGGGGCGACCGCCTTGGAGTTGGCGAGGACGATGCCGTCGTAGCCGATCTTGGCCTCGGTGACGTCGCCGACCCCGTTCTTGCCGCAGGTCTCGACCTCCCTACTCTTGATCTTGCGCGAAGAGTTGGTGATGTCCGGAGTGCTGACGCCGACGCCGGCACAGAACAGTTTCAAGCCACCGCCGGAACCCGTGGATTCAATTTTCGGGGTCTTGAAGGCTGTGGACTTGCCGAATTTTTCGGCTACCACGGTGGCGAAAGGATAGACGGTAGAAGAACCGACTATGTTGATCTGGTCGCGGGCTTGGGCTGCCGAAGTGGCGAGCGCGAGCAGGACGACTGCGGAAATGCGCAATTTCATTCGTTAAATCCTCTATGAATTCAAGTTGATTGGTGGGGAACACCCCTTGGTCTGGCGGATTAAATCCAAGTTTTGTAACACACGTATGACAAGGGAATGGGCGGGGAAGGAATTTATTCCTCAAGAAGTGTGCCTATGATTAATTTCATACTTTCGTGAAGCCTTGAGATCAAATCTTTATACTGATGCCTGAGAGTCTCAAAATCTCTCCTCGCTTTTTTAGTCGCTGTAGACCGCCCCTCTAGGTCTCCATGCGCTTTCATTGAAATTCTTAAGTTGTGCAATTCTTTGAGAGGCGCAACAATTTTTTTTGCATGATCATTTTCTTTTCCTCTAGCGGTTAAGACAATTTCCAATAGCATTAAAGAGCCCCAATCTTTTTCATATTTAGCATCATTTTCGTCTGCGATTGTTCGTAGGGATGTTACTAAAAATCCTTCGACTAGAAGCTGGTCAAGCGACAAAAGTTCGTCACCCCATTCACTAGGAGAATCTGTTGCTGGATAGTGAAGAGCATCAATCATTTCTTGACCTCTATACTTCCACCATGGTGGCTGTGATTCGTCCAAGCGAGAAACCATTACCCTAAGATTTTCTAGAGGCTCATCTTCTGACGAGAATTCACCCAAAATGTCAGTTTCATATGCCCTTTTCGAAATACCTGTTTTTGGCCATTCGTTAAATGACTTCCAATATAATTGTTCCTCGTATGGTAGTTTTGCTAAATACCTAAGGTAAGTGTGAACTTGGCCTTCTTCATTGATGTCATATGTGTCTAGATACCATGAATTTCGGCAAGATATGCTCCTGTCCGTGAGCCTGTATTTCTCAGGGTCATTTTTGTAACGAACGAGCACTTCTGCTCTGAAAAAAACAGGTGAAATTTCCCAAGGGAGGTCAGATTCAATGAAGTAATTAGCAGTGTGATCGGGGCTACAGGACACTTCTACACACTGGCCATTTTTTCGGTCGTAAGCTTTGAACGTTTCATACTGTTTGCATGTACTATCTTCTTCAGCCTTCCACTCCTTGATCAGGTCGGCTTCGGTTATTTGGGTACGTAGGATAAAGCAGCCACAGGCATAACTGGCATGATTGGGAATGGTTCTAAAACGATAAAACAAATCATTAGCATCATAGTATTCTTGTGGAGCACCGCTCCAATCGTCAAAACCACTAGGGATAAATCGATTGAAATCAAACTTGACTACTAGGGATGTAGAGGTCAGCGCCATGTATGTCGCTAAATCTTTCGCCAAGATACTCACTAATCGAGTATCCGACCATGAATCATTGCCCTCATCGTGGTATACCTTGATAACGGTTTGAATATCCCCCTTATTGTCGAGGCGGCAATATGCTTGCCGCTCTTCCACAAAATGTAGACTAAGGGAATGCACAAGTTTCTGGCTTATTTCGATTTGAGTTTTTTCAGACTCTACGCCTTCAAAAGGCCGGATGAAAACCAGTTTCTCTCCATCAGTTAATGAATTACATCCACAATAAGCTAGTGGAGGCTCCAAATACACTCGGTGTTCCTCACCGCCTCCATAGCTTCTTTGGATGCACCAAGAACTACTAGGAAGGATATCCATTCCGAGTAAATCTTCTTTGTCCGGGGGGGTGATGTTTTGAGTTGGTGCTAACACCGTTTGAACAAAAGCGTGAGAGGCGTTCGCGTACAGAATAATTTCCGACTCACGATCATAGTTGTCTTTCAGAAATGAAACGCTATCTGTTGCATTTTCCAGCCACGATGACTTATCGGAATCAGGCAATTGAGAAATTGCTTTCAATCTTTCGAGTAACCCTTTCACAGGTGATGATCCTAGTTTCAACCTATAACCGCAACAAATTGTAGAGCAGGTTTTGGCTGAAGTGATTAATATGGAAAGGAGGATGGGTTGTGGGGAGGCCGGGCGGTGTAAAATCGGGTTTCATTATGGCTGGCAACACTTTCGGCACTTTGTTTGCCGTCACTTCATTTGGTGAAAGCCATGGCCCTGCCATCGGTTGCATCATCGACGGTTGTCCGCCGCATCTGGCACTGGAAGAATCGGATCTGCAGCACGACCTGGACCGTCGTCGTCCAGGCAAGACTCGACACACCAGCCAGCGCCGAGAGCCGGATCAGGTGAAGATCCTGTCCGGAGTCTTCGATGGGAAGACGACCGGTACCCCCATCGCGCTGCTGATCGAAAACCAGGATGCCCGATCCAAGGATTATTCGGAGTTGCGTGAACTGTTCCGGCCGGGGCACGCAGACTACACCTACCAGCGTAAATACGGCATCCGCGATTACTGTGGCGGCGGACGGGCCTCTGCTCGGGAAACGGCGACACGGGTGGCGGCCGGAGCGGTAGCCCGGAAATGGCTGCACGAGCGCTATGGCGTGACGATCCGCGGGTGCGTCCGGCAGGTTGGCCCGGTTCGCGCCGAGACTACGGATTGGGAGGCGGTTGAAGCGAATCCATTCTTCTTCCCGGAGCCCGGGAAGCTTGCCGAATTGGAGCAGTTCATGGACGACCTGCGCAAGGAGGGAGACTCGATTGGTGCACAGGTGGAAGTGGAGGCGACTGGTTTGCCGGTCGGCTGGGGCGAGCCTGTTTTTGAGCGGCTGGATGCCATGGTCGCCCAGGCGATGATGAGCATCAACGCGGTCAAGGCCGTGGGAATCGGCGACGGTTTTGCCGTAGTCGGGCAGCATGGCAGCGAGCATCGGGATGAAATCACGCCTGAGGGCTTTTTGTCCAACCATGCAGGCGGGACCCTGGGAGGATTGAGTTCCGGACAGGATTTACGTGTCGCCGTGGCCTTCAAGCCGACCTCGAGCATCCGGATTCCTGGCCGGACGGTCAACCGGCAGGGGGAAGCGACTGAAGTTGTAACCAAGGGGCGCCACGATCCTTGCGTGGGTCTGCGCGCCGTGCCGATTGCCGAGGCCATGTTGGCCCTGACGCTGATGGATCAGGCCCTGCGCCATCGTGCCCAGTGCGGAGACGTGGAGGCTGAGACAGACTAGGACTGCGGCGTGTGACTCCTTCCCTATTCGCCCGGTTCTCCGGCTTTTATTTTTTCTATTTCGCTTCGCTAGGCGTTTTCCTGCCATTCTGGCCGCTGTACTTGAAGTCTCTCGGCTTCAATGCGGTCGAGATCGGGCAGTTGGTGGCGGTTGTGATGGCGGCGGGGATCGTGGCGCCGAATGTGTGGGCCTGGCTCGCGGATCACACCGAACGACGCATTCTGCTGGTGCAATTGGCCGCACTGGGAGGAGCGGCAGGCACTCTGGGCCTGCAATGGGTGACCAGCTTTTACGGGATGATCCCGTTGCTGCTGATGTTCAGTTTCTTCTGGTATGCCTCTCTGCCACTGGTTGAAGGCATTACGCTGACTCATCTGGAGCATCACACCGAAAAACGCTATTCCTATACGCGGGTTCGATTATGGGGCTCCATGGGTTTCGTGGCGGCCTGCCTGACCCTGTCGACCGTGCTGTTCAGCGTGGATGGCGACATCTGGTGGTTGGTGCCATTGAGCCTGCTTTTCTGTCATTTCGGGCTGTGGGTGACCACCTTGATGCTGACGAGCCGGCCGCAGATGCGGGAGCATCCGGCACACATCACCTTGGCCAGTTTATTGCGCCACCCGGCCGTACTGGGGCTCTTGGCAGCATTCGTCCTGATGCAACTCAGCCACGGGCCGTTCTATACGTTTTTCTCGATCTATTTGGAAGGCCACGGCTATCCGATCCAGGGCCTGGCCGTGCTGTGGTCGGTAGGCGTGTTCGGGGAGATTCTGGTGTTCCTGTTCTTTTCCCGCTATCTTGCGCACCATCGGGCATATTATCTATTTGCACTGGCTTTTCTGCTCGCAGCCATTCGCTGGACAATGCTGGGGAGTTTCCCGCAGTTTTGGGGAGTGATTCTGGCGGCTCAGCTTCTGCATGCAGCGACCTACGGCCTTTACCATGCGGTGTCGGTGCGGCTTATCCATCAACTGTTTCCCGGCCGGCTCCAGAGCCGGGGCCAGGCACTGTATTCGTCGCTCAATTTTGGTGTAGGCGCGGCGCTCGGATGCCTGTTGAGCGGAATGGTCTGGGACGATCTGGGTTCGACGACGACATTCCATGCTGCCGCTGCCATCGCCGTGGTCGGCATGCTGATCGGTTGGCTCGCGGTACGCCGCGCCACGCCATTGGATCGCTGATGCACCGGTTTGCGACAGCATGAGCGCAACTTCGGGCGATCAATCATGTCCAGACAGACTCAGACTCTTTATATGAAGGCCGTCTGTAACGCAAGTCACTCTCCAGACAGTTCTGGGGCGGCCAGATTGCAGTTTTATATTCGACCTGTTGATGCGGGTCCCGCCGAAGCATCGCCCGCTGGCCCTGATGG
>Ga0209544_1000662_pt1 | contig 44904 bp, 42 predicted proteins | sample MesohylPK_FD_187297 | JGI IMG/M metagenome (GOLD analysis project Ga0209544, IMG submission 187297) | Host-associated microbial community of the marine sponge Aplysina aerophoba from Gulf of Piran - sponge mesohyl, lysed by proteinase K... | ecosystem: Host-associated > Porifera > Sponge >... | reverse complement strand
GTAAGCCCGAAAGCGATTCGGTGGGGGGTATAACTCGGAGTGGCGATAAAACGCGATTCACCCCCCACCGATTCAGCCTTCGCACAAACCGCTCGGCTTCATCGACTCCCCCTCAAGGGGGGAGTGAAATTCAAAGGCGTTCGCGCAACCCAAATTCGCTTGCCGGGACTTTTTCAACAACCCCGACAAGGGGGTTGGGGCCTCCCTCAACCAAGGCAATTTCAACAACCCCCTTAACCAGCGAGCGCGCCGCGCCACAAGCGGGGCGGGACCTCGACGCCCGGCTCCACCGCGCCGATTTTCCGCATCAGGACGAACCGGGGACTCCCCCGGCGCGTTTTCTTGTCGCTGGCGAGCAGCCGCTTCAAGACTGCGAGTTTGGGGGGCTCCTCCATACGCGTGGGCAGCCCGAAACTATCAAGAAGAGCGGTCAACCGCTCCACGTCCCCGCTCGCACAGAAGCCCATCGCGCAGGATATCCGGCCCGCCGCTGACATACCGATCGCGACGGCTTCTCCGTGGAGCAGTGCGGACGAATAGCCCGCCAGGGCTTCCACCGCGTGTCCGAGCGTGTGGCCGAAGTTCAGTATCTGGCGCAAGCCGCCCTCTCGCTCGTCCTGCTCGACGACTCTCGCCTTGATCCGGCAGTTCGTGGCGACGATGCGCCCCATCACGTCCTCGTCGCGATCGAGAATCCGCGCTTCGTTCTTCCCGAGAAAAGCGAACAGGCGGGCGTCCGCAATGGCCGCGTGCTTCACCACCTCGGCCATCCCCGCCCGGAATTCCCGCTCGGGCAGCGTCTTTAACGACGAGGTGTCGCTCACCACCGCTATCGGCTGATGAAACGCGCCCACGAGGTTCTTCCCCAACCGGTGATCGATAGCCGTCTTGCCGCCCACCGCGCTGTCCACCTGGGCGAGGAGCGTCGTCGGCGCCTGAACGTAGGGAACCCCCCTCAGGAAGACGGCCGCGGCGAATCCGGTGATGTCGCCCACCACGCCGCCGCCCAAGGCCACGGCGCCGCAACCCCTGTCCAGCCGCATGGAGGCCATCCTGTCCAGTATGCGGGACAGCTGCCGCATCGACTTGCTCGCCTCGCCCGCCGGAATCCTGAGCACAGACGCCTGAACGCCCGCCGCCCCGAGCAAAGCAAGCGTTTTTTCGGCGTAGAGCGGCGCCACGTTCGTGTCCGTCACGACGAGCGCCCGACCGCCCCTGAAATGGCGCAGGCAGACTTTTCCGATATCCCCGAGCGCGTCCGCCCCGATACGAATCGTGTAGGAGCGCTCTCCCAGGTGAACCCGTACGTTCTTCATACATACTCCACCGCGCGATACGCCAGCCCCGCGCCGATGGCTGAGGCGGGTGCGCGAGATTCCAGGAGGTCCGAATCGAACTCCTCTTCGGACACTTCCACGTGGCGGAAGGGATTTAGAATTTCCACGGGCGCATCGAGCGCCACCGCCAAATGCTCCGGAAGCCCTTCGAGCAGCGCGCCGCCGCCCGAGAGAACCACGCGCTCCACCTGCGGGGCGGGCGTAATCGGCCACATGAGCCGAAACGTCCTGTCCAGTTCGAAGGCCAGTTTTTGTGCTTCCAGCCGCACGGCGTCTTCCAGGGCGTCAGGGTCGGCGGCGCTCGCCTCTCCCCGCTTGACGGCCTCCGCCTCCTGACGGGAGATCTCCAGACGATTCGACAGCAATCTCGTCAATTCCTCTCCGCCGAAAGGCACCGCCCTGGTAATCAGGGTGTGCTCGTCGCACACCACGTTCACCAGCGTTTCGTAGCCGCCGATATCCACCAGGGCGGTGATCTCCCCTTCCTCGCGCATTCCGGAGAGTTCGAAGGCGCTTTCCATCGCCAGGAAGTTCACGTCGACGATGACGGGCTCGCAACGAACCCGCTTCAGAAAAGCCAGCAGCGCATCGAGCGGCTCGCGCCTCACGGCGATCATCAGGTACTCGTCCAGCCGCTCGGTTCGTTTTTCGATCTGGCCGATCCGCAGGTGAGACAGGCGCACCTCTTCCAGGGGATACGGTAGCACCTGCATCGCTTCGGCTTCGATGGCGTCGACGACGGGAAAATCCTCTTCGGCGGGCAGGAGCACCGTCCGCACCGTGGCCGCCCTTCCCGACAGCGCCACGACCACCTTCCTTACCTCCTCCCCGGCGGGGAGCAACTCCGCCAGCGCCCGCCCGACCTCCTCGGGGTCATGCACGAAGCCGCCATGAACGGCGCCCGGCGCGAGAGATACCGCACCCAGCCGCGAGAGGAAGAGGCGCTCCTCTTTCCTTTCGAGCTTCACCACCTTGACGGCGGAACTCCCGATATCGATGGCCAATGGCATGGAATCGTCGGACACGGTAGTTCTCTACCAGAAACAGGCTAAAACAGCCGAACGGGCGTCAGGGTGAACGTACAAACCAGGAGCATCATACACGCAAATCCCCAAATACGCCTCTTGCGCGTCAGAGGCTCCCACTCGTCCATGAGTTGCGGATGCCGCCTGCCCAGCGCGAGCACGATTACGCTCCAGATAACCCAGCCGGGCCACCAGTATCCCATCACCAGAAGGACGAGACCCACGGCGAGCGATATCTTCGCGTGCCACCTCCCGAGGAGCGTGTAGATGACGTGGCCTCCGTCGAGTTGTCCGGCGGGGATGAGATTGAGCGACGTCACCAGCAACCCGCACCAGCCGGCGAAGGCCACCGGGTGGAGGAGGATGGTCTGGCCCTTGGGGATGGGGCCATGAACCAGCCACGCGAGGCCGTCGAACAGAAGGGGCGTTCCCAGCCCGATGCCGAGCGATCCGCCACCGGGCGCGAGCCTGGACATCATCAACCCGATGATGAGCGCCGGAACCGCTGCGGCCAGACCGGCCAGCGGCCCCGCCACGGCCACGTCCATCAGGGCGTTCCGGTTCAGGATGCCGCCGCGTATGCGGATGACCGCGCCGAACGTCCCCAGCAGGGAGGGGGCCGGCAGGAAATAGGGCAGCGACGCGTCCACCCCCCACCTTCGGCTCGCGACGTAATGGCCCATCTCGTGCGCGCCGAGGATCAGGAGCAGCGTCAGCGAAAAAGGGAGCCCGGCCAGAAGCGCCGCCGGCCGGTAAAAGACGGCGTCCGGCGCAAAGCCGCGCTGAAGCGCGCCCGCCATCAAGGTGGAGAGCAGCGTCAGCACGAACATCAACGCGGGAATACCGACAGTTCTCCACGGGGACACCCGCTTCCGGACCATGCTCACGAAAAATGCGTCGGGGCTTTCTTCTTTCGCGGGGAACGGGAATGTCTCCCCTTCAGACCGGAAACCACCCACGCGCTCATCCGGCGCTTGTTCCTTGCGAGGAACCGGTTGGAGAGGGCGGCCACCCACCTCGAAATTTCCTGTTGGCTCGTTCAACAGCTGCATCCACGGCGGGAGAAAACGAAAACTATCGTATCGCTGTGAGTTTAACCCAACCCTTACGTTTCACGCACCTTGACACTTTATCCCGCAATTCCTACCCTCGCGTGAGACCCAGTCCGCCCTAGAGAAAAAAATGTCCACCGCCACATTCAGATTCATGCTCTTCGCCGTACTCGCCGCATCCCTCTTCACCGGATGCAAGCTGGACACAGGCTCAGAGACCGCGCCCAAGCCCGCCGTTCGCATGCCCGCATCAGAAACGAAGGCCGAAACCCCGCCGACGCCAGAGCCCGCCGCGCAAAAGGCGCTGGCCGCAGGCTCCGGAAACTGGTCGGCCCCCGCCCCGGCGTTGCCCCGGACGCCTCTGGCCGGGCTGAGAGCGAAATATGAGAAAATTCCAGCCGCCACCGACGCCGACAAGACGCTGCTTGGCATCGCAAAACACCAACTCGCGCGCGGTGAGCTGGAATCAGCGGCGCAAAGCCTCGAACAACTCCAGGAGAAGTTTCCCCTCTCACCCTTGTATACGGAGAGCGTGTTTTATCGCGGTCTCGCCCTCCAGGCCGCCGACCGGCACGATGAGGCGTGGATTTCCCTGAGAAGCAGCCTGAGCAAGGAGACCAGCCCCGAAAGACGCGCGCTGCTCGAAGCCTCCCTGGGAGCAGTCTATGAAATGCGGGGCGAACCCTTCCCCGCCCTGCTCTCCTACGCGCGCGCCTTGAGGAGCGACCGGAAAATTTTCGGGAAGAAGATTCTCATCGGGCGCATCGAGGCGCTGGCGGGAGAAATCGCGCCGCACCGGCTTCGCACGGCGGCCGAGAAATACGCCGGCACGCCTGCAGGGATGTATCTGCATGCGGCCCTGTCGGATCGCGAGCAAAAGGATAAACCCGACAAGACCGCGCGCGATGATGCGCCCCCAAAAAGCGCAGCGGAGGAAGCGAAAGTGCCCATGGCCGTCTATTCGGGGCGCGTGGGCATCATGCTCCCGCTATCGGGCGCCCTGGGCGCCGCGGGCGGGCGCGTCTATGACGGCATTCGACTGGCGCTCCGGCACAGTCTGGCGAAATACCCCAACTTGCGGGTTCAGCTCGCTGTCCGCGATACGAAAAGCACGGCGCAATCCGCAGGCGACGCGGCGAAAGTGGCCGCCGAACTCATCGAGAAAGAAAAGGCCCTCGCCCTCATCGGCCCGCTCATCACCGAGGCGGCGGAAGGCGCAGCCCAAGTCGCGAACCGCCAGAAAATCCCCATGCTCACCCCGTTTGCGCTGAGGATGCGCATGAGGCCGGATTTTCCCTGGGTGTTTCGCAATTCGCTCACGAACCGCCTCCAGGCCCAGGGCGTCGCTTCCTACGCCATCCGCTATCTCGGGTTACGGCGCTTCGCCGTCCTCTACCCGGCGGATCGCGACGGGATAGAACTGACCGACGCCTTCACCCAGGCGGTGGAGAACCTGGGGGGCGAGGTCGTCAAAATCGTTTCGTTCCCCGAAAACGCCACCGACTTCAGGTCGCAGATGCTGGCGCTCGGCGGCATGGACGATCGCCAATTGAGAAGGAGGAAACGCTCGCTGGGTCTGGGCAGGTCGGACCCGTATCAAATCCCGCTGAACTTCGAGGCGCTCTTCGTACCCGTCCGCCACGAGGAAGCGGTGCTCATCGCGCCGCAGGTCCTCTTCTACAACATGCGCGCGGTCAGACTCCTGGGCGGAAGCGGGTGGAACGACCCCCGCCTGCTCGAACACGGGGAACGCTACGTGGAAGGCGCGGTCTTCGTCGATGGATTCTTCGCAGATTCCACAGAGCCCAAGGTGGCGCGTTTCGTGAACGATTTCAAGAGCATTTTCGGCCGCACGCCGGACATCTTCTCGGCCCTGGGTTACGACGCGGCGCAAATCATCTTCGCGGCGATCGCAGCGGGGGCGAAGACGCGGGAAGGCGTCAGGCGGCACCTCGCCTCCCTCAGGGGATTCGAGGGCGTCATGGGGCTGACGGACATGGGAGCCGACAACGACGCGCGCCGCCAGTTGTTCGTGCTGTCGGTCGAGAAGAAGAAAATCCGCCACCTTCAGATGGTCGCACCGCACCGGACGTTCGCAGGAGGCGCGCGCCCGGGCGAAAACGCCCTGCTCTCCCCCCCGCCGCCGACGCAGTGAGGGGAAGCCAAAACTGGAATGACGGTGTCGGACCCGACCAAGGCAGGATTGTTGAAAGACTCCCCATTTAGGGGGTAGAGGCGACGCTCTCTCGACTGAAAAAGCAACCCCCCCTACCCCCCCTTGTCAGGGGGGTATAAAAAGGCGATGTCCGCCCGCCGAGATGGGCCCCCGCCGGGTAGAGGGGGCTTTGCTTTTTCTTGCCCCCCTGACAAGGGGGGGTAGGGGGGGTTGCTTTTATGGGGTTTCCCCTTCAAGAGGGTTGACATTACCCTGCCAGGGGGGTTGGGGGGTTACTCTCTTAACAAAGGCTTTTCAACAAGCCCGTCCGGGGCGGGATTCTTGAAGCGCGCGTCTCAAGCCAGGGTCAGCCTCAGATCTGTATCGCGCCGCAGGAGATGGTGTAGGCCTGCCCGGTGATGCCGCCCGCCTCCTCGCTCGCGAGGTACAAGGCCATCGCGGCGATCTCCTCGGGCGCCAGGAAGCGCCCCATGGGGACCTCGTCCCGGTAGCGATTCATCGCCTCCTCCGCGCTTTCTCCACCCTCGGTTTGTTCGGCTAGACCTTCCCGAAATGTGGCGACCATTCCCGTTTCCACGAAACCGGGGCAAATCGCGTTCACGGTGACGCCCGCCGCCGCCGCTTCGAGCGCCACCGAGCGGACCAGGCCCAGAACGCCGTGCTTCGCCGCGTGGTAGGCGCTGCGGTTCGGCCCGCCGATCTTGCCCGACACCGAGCTGATCGCGATGAGGCGGCCCCAGCCGCGCTCGCTCATCCCGCCGATCGCCGCGCGAAAGGCGTAGAAGGCGCCATTCAGGTTCACGCGCATCATTTCGTCCCAAAGGGCGTCGGTGGTCTCGCCCAGCGGCGCGTGTACGAGCGCGCCCGCGTTGGCGACCAGGACGTCCACGCCGCCCAGCTCCCGGCTTGTTTGCTGAACGGCTTCGTCCACCGCTTTGGAGTCGCCCACATCGCAGGGAATCGCCAATGAGCGCCGCCCCGTTTCCTGTATTTCCCCGGCGACCGCGTCTATCTCGGAACTCGTTCTCGCGGCGACGGCCACGTCCGCGCCCGCCTCTGCGAATTTGAGCGCGATGGCGCGCCCGATGCCACGACCTCCGCCGGTAACGAACGCGCGCCTGCCCTCAAGCCGCATGAGCACTCTCCCCTGCCCTAATCATCCGGGAGCGCAAGGCCAGATTATCGAAGAAAGCCTCCACCTCGCGGAGTACGGCGTCCATATCCTCGGTCCGGTTCACCCGCTCGCGCATCGCCGAGCCTCCCCGCAGCCCTTTCGTGTAGGCGGGCAGATGCTTCCGGGAGTGGAAGGCGGCGAGCCGCTCGCCCAGCACCTCTCTTAAAAGCCCCAGGTGGCGAAGCGCCATGTTCTTTTTCTCGGCCAAGCCGGGCGGTGCGGGCAATTCTCCGGTTTTGAGCCAGTGGAGCAGGCGCGAGAAAATCCACGGATTGCCGACCGCGCCGCGACCTATCATCAGGGCGTCCACGCCGGTGCGGCGAATCATGGCGATCGCGTCCTGAGGACTCAGGATGCTGCCGTTCCCCAGGACGGGCACCCTGACTGCGCGCTTGACCCGCGCGATGGCGTCCAGGTCCACCGCGCCGCTGAACATGGCCTGCCGGGTCCTGCCGTGAACGGTGATGGCCTTTGCGCCCGCGTCTTCCACCGCCCTGGCGAAGACCTCCGCAGAGTTCCGCTCTACGGTGTCCCAGCCGGTGCGCATCTTCACCGTGACGGGAATGCGCACCGCGCGCACCATGGCGGAGACGATCTCGTGCGCCCGCTCGGGGTACCTGAGCAGCGAGGAGCCCGCCTGGTTTTTCGTAATCTTCTTGACGGGGCATCCGCAGTTGAGATCGACGATGTCGGCGCCCGCTTCTTCCACGATGGCCGCCGCCTCGCCCATCTGGGCCGGGTCCGCGCCGAAAAGCTGGATGGAGACCGGTTTTTCCGCCGCGTCGTTTCGCATCAAGTCATACGTCTTCTTGTGCCGGCGAACGAGGGCCTGGCTGCTCACCATCTCGGTGGCCACCATCCCTGCGCCGTGCGCCTTGACCAGCGTGCGGAAGGGCAGATTCGTATAGCCCGCCATGGGCGCCATGACGAGGCGGTTCTCGAGCTTCACCCCGCCGATATCCAGGGGCGCATCGAAACCCGCAGGCGGCGGGGGAACGGCCTCAAGCCTCTCCTCATTTACGCTCGGGCCCGCTTCTTCGGGGCGCATCAGTTCATCCTCTCTAAAACGCTATCCATCCGACGCATCTCCCAGTTCCCAGGAAGGGTCCGCATCCAGATCGGTGAAATCCATGAAAGCCTCGCGCCCGCGTTCCCTGAGCCTGAAGCCGCCCGCGCAGGCGATCATGGCGGCGTTGTCCGTACAGTATTTGCGCGCGGGGAAATGGAGCGACCAGTCCTCTTGCGACGCCCGCTCGCCCAGCTTCCTGCGCAGATACGAGTTCGCGGCCACGCCCCCGCTCACGGAGACGGCGGGCAGCTTTTCCCGGCGAACCACCCTGCTCACCTTCTCCACCAGCACCTCCACCGCCGCCTCCTGAAAACCCGCAGCCACGGCGCACGCCACCTCTTCGGGGACTTCCTGGGGACGCGCCCAGGGAGGGAGGTTCCTATCGCTCAGGTACAGCCCTTGTTCTTTCTGGTAGTTTAACACAGCCGTTTTCAACCCGCTGAAGCTGAAGGCGTAGGGCCTGTCCGCCAGATGCGGCCGGGGGAACTCGACCGGAGCGGCGCCGCTCCCGTTCGCCTCCAGAAACTTCGCGTGCAGGCGATCGACGATGGGACCGCCCGGATAGCCCAGCCCCATGATGGCCGCCACCTTGTCGTAAGCCTCGCCCAGCGCGTCATCCAGCGTGCCGCCCAGGTGCGTTACCCCGGAATGCCCGTCCACGCGGTAGAAATCCGTATGTCCGCCCGATACCACGAAGCCCAGATGCGGGAACGGGGGAGGCGCTGCGCTCCCGTCTTCCGCCGGCAGAAACAGCGAGTGAACGTGCCCGTCGAGATGATGGACATCGATGAGCGGAACGCCCAGGCCAAACGCCAGTCCCTTCGCCGCGGAGAGGCCCACGAGCAGGGCCACCACCAGGCCGGGGCCGCGCGTGACCGCCACGGCGTCGACTTTTTCCGCCGAAACCGAGGCTTCTTCCAAGGCAGCCTCCAGGACGGGCGCTATCATCTCCACGTGGCGGCGGGCCGCGAGTTCGGGGACCACGCCGCCGTATTTCTCGTGGATCTCGTGCTGCGAGGCCACGACGTTGGAAGCGACCCGGGGGGCGGAACCATCCCCGAACTCCAAAACGGCCGCCGCCGTCTCGTCGCAACTCGTCTCCACGCCCAGGATATACACGTTCATACTCCCCGCTTTGCGCCAACCTCATCAAGCTCTGGTTCAAGGGGATACGGGAATTTTCGCGGGGAAGCAACGCCCGGCGGGGCGGGAAGGCGGAATTTTGAGAGTTATTGTTCCTTTCAGGGTCTGCGGCGACGGCACGGGGAGCGGCCTTGGACAGGTCACGACCCCGGACAGGCGCAGGGGCCTGTCCGCTACGGCGAACCGAAAACCCTCTCTCCTCGGCAGGCCAAACGACAAGAAAAGAAAAAGTCGACCTACACCGTGATGGTAATTCCGCATCTTCGGCCCGCCTGGCGAACGTCCGAAAGAAACGTCGTGTCGAACAATCCATCGCGCGCGTTCAGGATTCGGAAATCCTCCGGCGCGACGCGGTCCCCGAAGAACAGGTACGCGGTGTCCGGATCGCACTGGTTCGAGGTCCAGAGCAGGCCATGGACTTCGGGAAACTGGTGGTGTATGGCGCTCGCCCATCGGGCGGTCTCGGCATAGAGCTTGGGCGAGGCGGCGATTAACGAATTCCGGCCGATGCGCCATCGCCTGAGGTCGGGGCCGCGCAGGGAGGCGAGGCGCAAATCCCGCAGGATTTCCAGCCGGGCGTGCGCTCGGCTTTGGGCGAGCGTCCTGGGAACGGTCTTTCGTTTCGCCGCTACGGGAACATCGTGGAAGATCGTCTCATGAATCGCCGCCTCCAGCGTGTCGGCCGCGTAAAGAGACGGAACGCACTCACCCGCCGCATCGTAGACGGGAGCGAAGCGCGTGGGAGAACCCCTGCATGGGTTAAAGTCGACCGCGCCGTAATTCCTGTCGTGCACCCGGTGTACGAGCGCGCCGGCTTCGAGTGTAACGAGGTTAGGCTCTGCGAGCGCAGACAGGGGTATTCGGATCGACATCCAGGAGAAATGCCCTACCCGACCGCCGGATCGGCCAGACTGCGGGCCGCTTCGACGACGGCGTCCGGTTCGGAGAGACGTTCCTGCGGCTCCTCGCCGTCCAGCCAGCCGTTACCGGATGCGAACCACATGGCGATTTGCCAACCGGTCATGTCCTTCGGCAAAGCGGCGAGAATCGCCTTGATGACCGGCCGCGGCGAGCCGTCTGCGAACTGAAAGGCCGGATAGTGGTCAATCCCCGAGCGGCGCACTGCGAACAGCTTGCCCTCCCTTTTCCAGCGGGAAGCGGGCTCGCTCTTGTTGCGCGGGTTGAGACCCGAAGCGGCGCGAACCTCGGCCCCAGTCAGAAGGGGCGTTTCCTGAATATACCGGGAGCGCAGCCTGGCATTGTCGATTTCGAGCTCATTCTCGACCCGGGGGCGGGGCGCGTCCGAGAGAATCACGTCGAGTATTTTCTCGATATTCGTCTCGGATAATCTGGATCCGCGCTCGGCCGCAAGAGAAGGCAGCATTTCGAGCGCCCGTTCGAGCAGTTCCACCTGGCCTTCCGTGCGTTCGCCCACGAGGAGCCAGGCGCCGGGCGGGGAATCCTCCGGGCGCGAGGAACCACCGATCCTCCTCCGCAGACTGGCGGGCAGCCGCTCGATTTCGCCGGGCGTCAGATCGATCAGGGACAACGCTTCAGTCATGCGGACATCCTCCAGGACGAGGCGTGATATCCATTAGATTAATAAATATAGGGAATATCATGCCAATGTCAAGCCCGCGCGTTCGTGAATGAGGATCACTCACAAGTAAGAACGGCCCACTACGAGGGAGTCCTGTTTTGTTCGTCATTCCGGCATGCGCCGGAATGACGGTGGTCTATCTCGTTCGATGAACAAGAGAACGGCGATCCTGGTGGGGACCACTCGCAGGCGGCCCACTTTCGCGAATAGTGGAGCAGCCCCGAGGAGGGGTTGCCCCTACGGCAAACGCGGCTTCGCCGTCATGAATCCGAATGATTTACGGCAATGGAAAACAAGATACCTTCACCTTCACGCAGCGGCCGGACTAGTCGCGTCTGGCTCCAAATGCGCCGGAAACATCATGAATATCTCCACTGCCCCCGTCATTTTCAGCAACAGACGTCGTGAAACCGAACAAGCCGCCCACTTCCTCATGGTTTTGACCATAGAACCGGCCGGAAACCCCTCTCCTCGCAGGATGCCGGCTGGCATCCGCCTCGTCGCCGCTGACAGGAACGACTCCGAACGAACCGTCTTTGAGCGCCAGACCTTCCCAGGAAACATCATCAAAATCCGCACCCGTTTGTTCGTCTTTCATATTGCTGAACTCGACATTGACCAGCAGATCAGCGTTTCCTTGTGGATTGGATACCGTGATTGTGGCGTCGCCCTTGACGAAACTGTCCGGCTCGGCAATACGGATACCAACCATAATCCCAGACCACGTCGCGGCGGCGCCAGCCAAAACATCCGGATTCGAATCTATTGCGTTTCCTATCGAATAGGCGCCATAGTAATTTGCGAAAACCCGGTTTTCTTCAGACACCCCGATTCCGGGAGTCTCGATAAGGAAAAAGCTATGGTCGATCCAGCCGGCCAAGGCACGGTAGCTGGTCGTATCGCCTCCTCCTCCTGAAACTCGCCTCCTTTCCGCCAAAGACACGCCGCGGCGGCGTTCCATGAAACGAAAGCCGGAAAAGTCAAACTTGCCAACCGCCCTGTAGTGAACCGGTCCGAGGCCTCCTTCACATCCCAATAGAAGCGCCTGACACGTCGGGACGTCCGGAGGAGGAGGATCAGCACCAAATCGAGCAAGCGCGGGAGATTTCGCATCGCTCCTCAAGCCGCTCAAAACGCCTTCGATTTCATTCGTCTCCAGAATCACGGACCCGGCGCCCTGACCGCCACCTCCACAACCGGACAACATCATCAAGAACGACACGACTGCCGCAAGAAGTGAAAACCGGTTCCTTCTGCTCAGCATCGTACGTTCCTCCGATTGCTCCCGGTTTCAGGTGCGCTACCCCGCACGCAGATTGCCCCAGGCTTGAGATGCGTTCCTTTCGGGGCGCACTCTGTCATGCTTTCGGCATTCCGCCTTTGGTTCGACGGGCCTCCAGCGGATGGTTCCCCGGCAGGTTAGCTCAGGGCCGGACCTGGAACAACGGGCGGGATGAATCCGCAGGGGTGGGCCCCTTTGCCTGTCCAGGCCGCGCCCACCCTGAAAATGGACAACCACGAGGGGCAGGACAACACCGAGGAGGGGTTGTCCCTACGGCGCGCGTGTTTCGCCCGTCATTCCGGCGCATGCCGGAATCCAGTGGTTTTGCCTTTGTATTTCTTTTCCGCCGTATTCCTGCCGATGAGAGGGCATGAAGCACCGCGCATATTCGCACACATCCGCTCTGGATTCCGGCATGCGCCGGAATGACGGTGGTTTTTTCCGGTCGATGAGAGGATGAGCACAGGTCGCGACCTGTCCCTACAGACTCCCCCTCATCCCGGGCAGGCGTAAAGGGCCGTATCGAGGGTTTGACCCGACCGAGGAGGGTGGGTCAAACGGGGCACACCGAGAGCGCCCTTCGATACAAGCGCTCCTTTCTCGGTCGCGTTTTACCTTCGGCGGCTACTCAGGGTGAGGACAATACGACGGCCAAGCAAGTCGAGTGTTTGATGCGACCGATGAGGGAGCGTCAAAGGCTCTCTGTTTCGAAACAGGGTTTTCCAACAACCCCATATGCAACCCCTACGAAAGAAACGAAAACACGGTGGTATCGCAGGCCCTTAGCGGACAGGCACGGGGGCCTATCCCTACGATTTGATGAGGCATCTGATGAGATCGAACACCCAAGGGCGGACACACCGGTCCGCCCCTACGAACCTCTCGCGTTACTCAACGAACCCGTAGGAGCGGGCCCCTGTGCCCGCTCGTTTGGGGGAGCCCGACAGAAAACTCTTTTTCGTGAAGACAGGCGCAGGAACCTGGCCGGCTACAGTGTGAATCCAAGATGGCGATGCCGTGCCCGCATGTGGCCGATCAGGCCCCCATCTTCTTGTCGAGGAATGAATCCATGAGGTATTTGACGGCGCGCTCGAGTTGCGTGTCTTTTCTCTCTTCTTCGGCGGGGGTTTGAGACGGGCCGGCTTGCTCACCGCCCGGAGCGTCTTCTTTGCCCTCCCCTTTTTTCTCCGCTTCACTCGGCAGATGCCCCGGCAGGTCCTTCTCGCGCATCATGCGCGCGACGCCGGAGCTTCTCTCCACCTCGCTGACGATGTCGGGCTCGATTCCCTCGCCCTGGATGCGCCTTCCCTTGGGCGTGAAATAAAGCGCTGTGGTTAGCCTGAGCCCCGAGCCGTCCGAGAGCGGAACGACGGTCTGCACCGAGCCCTTACCGAACGTCTTGACGCCGATGAGCTTGGCCCTTCCCAGATCCTGGAGCGCGCCCGCCACAATCTCCGAAGCACTCGCGCTGCCCGCGTTCACGAGCACCGCCATGGGAATCTTCCCGCCCGGCACCTCGTGCGTGGAGGTGAAGCGATGCTCCTGATCGGTCATGCGGCCCTTGGTGTAGACGATCAGGCTGCCCGCCTCCAGGAAAACGTCGGACACCGAAACCGCCTGGGAGAGGAGACCGCCGGGATTGTTCCGCAAATCGAGCACGAGGGCCCTGGCGCCCTCACCCATGAGCGAGGAAAGCGCATCCTTGACTTCCCGACCCGTGCCGTTCTGAAAGCTGCGGACCCGTATATAGGCGATATCGCCCGCCAGCATCCGGCTTCGCACGCTCTTGATGCGGATGATCTGGCGCGTGATGGTGAAGTCGAGCAGTTCTTTCACATCTTTGCGCCTCACGGTGATCTTCACCTTCGTACCGGGCTTGCCCCGAAGCTTCTTGACGACCTCCTGAAGCGGCATGTCCTTCGTCGGGTCTTTCTCGATAAAGACGATTTGATCGCCCGCCTGCACGCCGACCTTGTGCGCCGGGGTATCCTCGATGGGCGTCACCACGGTCAGCACGCCGTCGCGGATCGAAATCTCCACCCCCAGGCCGCCGAAGCGGCCGGTGGTTTCCACCTGCATCTCCTTGAAGAATTCGGGATTCAGATAAGTCGTATGGGGGTCCAGCGTGCGGAGCATGCCGCGGATGGCGCCGCGAATCAGTTTTTTGGCGTCCACCTTGTTGACGTAGTTCTCCTCGACGAGGCTCAGGACCTCGCTGAAGGCCCTCAGCTCCGAATACGCGCTCGTCTCGCTCGCCGCCGGATTCGTGACGGGGCCCACCGCCACCCCCGCGACGAGCAGCGCCAGGGCGCCGGCCCATATCATCCACCCGGACAATCGATATTTTTTCGACATCACTCGCTCCTCAGGCAGTGCGGCATAAAGAAGTGATTCTACTCCACGAGGCGGGAGAACGCCACATGAAAGCGTCGACCCGGATTCGAGAGAAGAGAGTCGGCGCGGACGCGCACCGGGGGCGGGTGAATTTCGAGAAATCAATCCATTTTCAACGGCTGTGAAATTAAGTTATCCTTTTGATATAGTTCTTATCTGTCGACACAACGAAAATCAGGGCAAGTCAAGTCCGCAAACAGGACAATCTGATGTGAGAAGCATACTAAAAAATTACAATTCACAAGTAATTCTCAGAATCGGCATCCTACTTCCGGCTGCGTTATTTCTGGTTTACGACCTCATCACCGACGCAGCTTTGGAGGGGGAGTTCGCCTCCACGCATTTTATTATCGAAGCAATTGTATTCCTCTTCGTATTGGTGGTCCTCATTATCAGTTTGCGCGATCTCGCCGACTTGCGAACGCGCCTTCAACGGGAGAGGACCCGAAACAAGGCGCTCGCAGGCGAGCTTGCCGCCGGCATCGAAGTACAGATGGATGGGTGGAAACTGACTCCCAGTGAAAGAGAAATTGCGTGGATGATTATCAAAGGTTACCGCTTCGCCGAAATCGCCGAACTGCGCCAAGTGAAGGAAAACACCACGCGGCTGCAAGCCACTGCTCTCTACGCAAAGGCAGGCGTGCACGGGCGCGGCGAATTCGTCGCCGAGATTATCCATCACCTGCTGGCTCCCGTCCTGGAAGACTCTTCTTCCGACGAGGTTCACCCCGCCAGACGAGAGTAATTCCGAGTCGGTGGGCATGCCGAAACCAGAGAACAACGCCCCCCGGGGAGTTGTTGGAATGCCTTCCTGTCTGGGAATGGACTTCTCAATCAACATATTCTTATGAAACGACTCCCCTCTTGAGAGTTTTTGCCATCCGGCGAGAGAGCAATTCCCTCCCCCCTTGAGGGGGTTGTTGAAAAACACCTTAAAGGTTGGGTTTAATCTCTCGAGGGTCTTGAAGTTCACTCCCCCCTTGAGGGGGAGTCGCAGAAACCGAGCGTTTTTTGCGAAGGCTGATGCGGTGGGGGGTGAATCGCGTTTTATCGCCACTCCGAATCATACCCCCCACCGGCGCGCTCTTTTTGTGGGCTTTATTATCGGCTTCCGAATAACAGAGATTACCCGACCAAGGCGAATCAGTCCCGACCGGAAATGGTGAACCTGCCTTTGCCCCTCACCCAAAGGGCCGCACGGCGCAGCATTCGGAGCCATGGGTAGAGGATGCGTGCGCGTCGTGGATTCGAAGAAAACCACCTCATGAGCCGGTTAAACCAGTCGTCTCCGCTCGTCATCGCCTTGAGCGCGGTCATCGCCGCCGCGCCCTGATAGCGCCGGTCATCCAGGACGAGAATCATCCCCGCCTCGATGTCGCATCCTTCCCGTCGCAACTTATCGACGAGTTCGGGCGCCCGGCTTGCGTCGATAAGTTTCAAGGACCGCCCCGTTTGCGTCTCGAACCGCGATTTTCGCGCGTAAAAGCTGCAAAATGGGCACTCGCCGTCATAGAGAAGAAAAGCGTCCTGCGAGGATATATCGGCGGGTTCAATGCGTTCGGCCTTATGTGAAGTCATGCCCGCCTCCTTCGGTTCCAGATCCAAATTCTCCTTGCCAAAGCGTTTCGAATCCAGCATTCACTTCCACGAAACATGAATTTCATCAAGAGAACTGAGCCAGCGCCAGCCGTAATGGGAATGATCAAACTGGCCGAACCGTTTCGACGAGAACGAAGCAATCCGGACTCCTGTTGAAGGTTATAACTATTCATGGCTGAATTCATTTTTTCCTCCCCTTCCGGCGACGCTCATGGAGAGGCACCTCCAGGGGATTGATCCACGCTTTCGGCCAAATCGAGCGCGGCTCATTCAAGAGGTTGACGTCCGGGGCGATCAAGCGCTGCCGCCTCCGGCCGTTCAGGGATACCCTGGCGTCGACTCGGATCGAGGACACCTTCATTCCTTCCGCCCGCAACCGATCGCCCAGATAGTTGACGAATTGATGAATCATGTCCGGCCTGGCGGCCATTTTCCTCGCCTGCCACTTTTTGATGTAGCGGGTGGGGGATATTTTATACTCGTTTCCCGCATTGTCGGTGACGATGAATCTCGCCCGCCCGGATTTGCTGCGAAGCTTCATGTGCCAGGCGTAGAGATGCCCCTCTTCGGTCCAGTTCACATTCCCGGGATAGAGCCAGTGCCTCAGAGGCAACAACAGTTGCCAGCACACATAAACCGCGAGGAATGCGAGCAAGGGCCGGGATAAATGCCTGGGGTCGGGCGATGTCGCCGCCTGATTTTTCTCCAGGATCAGATACCGCCTGGGCCAGTCGGGAGCGAAGAACACCGTGGAGAGGGCAATGGCGAACCAGGGGAAAATGCCGATGTGAAAGATGACGGCGTTGGTGAGGTTGAAAAACAACACGCCAGCGAACGCCACGACCCTGGTTCGCCTCCACATCAGGAGCGGCACGATGAGCAGGTCGAAGAACAGAGCGCCGTAGTTCATGAGCACCACGACTGGCTCCTGGCCGAAGAGGGGGCCGATCAACGGATAATCCATGCGTTTGTGCAGCCAGCTTCTAAGCGGCTCCCCGGCCAGCCAGTCTGCATTGAGCTTGGCGATGCCGCCGTAGAAATAGACGACGCCCACCTGGAAGCGCAGAATCCACAGGCTCCACGCGGGGACGGTATCCGCTCCCTCGCAGAAGCCGAGCTTAGCGTCCAGCGACACGGCCCGGTTCGCCGGGACGACCGCCATCAGGAAGCTCACCAGGCACACGAGATAAAAGTGATTCAGGTAGCGCGCCTGCTCGAGCAGGAAGATATAGCTGAAGGCGATGAAAAAAAGAGCTGCGGCAACCCGGTAGAACAACCCGAAGGTGATGAGCAGGGCGAGAACCCCCAGCCCCAGGAAATGCCAGTACATTCCGTCGCCGGGCCAGGGCGCGACCCAGTCAAACCCGAAGTAGCGAAAATGGAAATCCGGCGCGATCCAGTATTTATGAATCCAGCCCTTCTTGAAATACCGCGCGACTTCCCACAGCATGATCAGCCCGAAAAAAATCCGGACCATTACCAGCGAAGCGATATCGATCGGTTCGGAAAGCTTTTCACGCAAATGCCCCACAACTTTCCTGGCGCTCATTCAGCGTTCCTCAACAAAGCTCCAGGGATTTCCTGCGCGGCCTCCTGAAGGAGCATCCGAATTTACGGCGTTCGTTTGGCGCCGAAGGCGCCGATGATGCTCTGGAGGTTGTCCGCCGTGTTGGCCCCGAAGGCGCCCGCCACCGAACTGGGATGATCGTCCGAATTGGCGCGGTTTCCGAAGAACTTACCCCCCCACTTGCCCGAGAGCGCGTCGCCATCGCCCGTCACGCCGCTGGTGTCGCCATCGAAGTTCCCCCCCAGGGCGCTGCCGGTGATGTCCGCAGAATCCAGGGTCAACGCAGGCAGGGACACGCCTCCATCCGTCCTGCCCTCCGTGATCGTCCCCGAGACGGTTCCCAGCGCGGTCGCGTCCCCAAAATCGACACTCAGATTCGCTCGCGCGTCGAAATAGTCGAATACGGGGTCCGCGTTCGTATCCGCCTTCATCATGTGCAGGCCGGTCGCTGGCCCCCTGTAGCTTGCCGCGCCCGTCAGCCCGGCGAGGTTGTCGTTATCAAAAGGATCGTTCCCGCCGGCCGCAACGCCCAGGGCGTAGGAGCCGGTGAAACTCTCGTCTTCGGGGTCCTTGTAGATGTACAGCCACGAACCCAGCGAGAGATAGTCCGCATCCGAATTGCCCTGGCTGTCGGAGTAGGCGTCCCAGTTGAAAATGCCGTTCGTCGCATCCTTATGGGTCTCGACTCCCTTCCAGCCCGACGCCAGATCGTCCACCCTTCTCGACGATACGTCCTGATCCGTCGTACTCAAGGTCGAGACGGTGGATCCGGTTTTGCGCTTGAAGGTGAACTGCAGGACTCCGTCCGCGTCACGCTCGGCGAGGAAGTACGACGGGTCCGAGGCGCGACCGCCGGAGAGAGAGGATGATTGCGTCGTGCTGCTCATCTCCTCCGAGGCGGGCGTATACCCCAGAGGCCGCGCGCCCCCGGCCCTCAGGATGCGCACCGTGGCGCCCCTCGCCAGGGTCGGATTCTCATTGACTTCCTTCAGCAAGGATCCGTAGCGAACCGGGGAAGGTGTACGTTTTGCCCCGAAGGCACCGATGATGCTCTGGAGGCCGTCCGCCGCGTTAGCTCCGAAGGTGCCCGCCACTGAGCCGGGATGACCCGTCGAACTGGCACGGTTTCCGAAGAACTTCCCGCCCCACTTGCCCGAGAGAGTGACGCCGTCAACCGTCTCCCCGCTGGTATCGCCATCGAAGTTCCCCCCAAGGACCGCACCGGTAATGTCGGCGGAACCCAGGGTCAACGCGGGCAGGGACACCCCTCCATCCGTACTGCCCCCCGTAATCGACCCCGAGAGGGTTCCCAGTGCAGTCGCATCCCCAAAATCGACCGCCAGATCCGCTCGCGCGTCGAAGTAATCGAATGCGGGATCCGCGTCTGCATCCGTCTTCATCATGTACAGACCGGTCGCGGGCCCGCTGTAGGTCGCCGCGCCCGTAAGTCCGGCGAGATTCTCGTTCTCGAAGGGATCGTTGCCACCTGCGGCGACGCCCAGATCGTACGATCCGGTGAAGCTGCCGTCTTCGGGGTCCTTGTAGATGAACAGCCACGTACCCAGCGAGAGATAGTCCGCGTCCGCATTGCCCTGGCTGTCGGCGTAGGCGTCCCAGTTGAAAATGCCGTTCGTCGCATCCTTGTGGGTCTCGACACCACTCCAGCCCGACGCCAGATCGTCCACCCTTCTCGACGATACGTCCGGATCCGTCGTGCTCAGGGTCGAGACTGTGGAACCGGTTTTGCGTTTGAAGGTGAACTGCACGTCCCCGTTCGCGTCACGCTCGGCGAGGAAGTACGAGGGGTCCGAGACGCGAGCGCCGGAGAGAGAGGATGATTGCGTCGTGCTACTCATCTTCGGGACTGGATCGGCGGAGAGGTAAGACGTGATGAAAATGTAGGACGATTGCGTCGTGCTGCTCGTCTTCGAGGCGCGACCGCCGGAGAGGTAAGACGATTGCGTCGTGCTGCTCGTCTCCTCCGACGTGGTCGTGGGCGTTGACCCCAGAGGCCGCGCGCCCCCCGCCCTCTTGATGTTCCCCGCAACGCCCTTCGCCAGCGCCGGGTTTGCCTTGACTTCCTTCAACAAGAACCCTTTGCGAACCGATGATACCAAATTGCTGATTCTGCCATCATCATCGTCATCATCGTCATCATTGTCGTTATCGTCGTCATCGCCGTCATTATCATCATCGTCATCGTCACTGTCTGGCGTGCTGGTGGACGAAGTGGACGAACTGCTTCCATCATCGTCGTCATCATCGCTGTCGTTGTCATCGTTGTCGTCGTCATCATCGTCACTATCTTGCGTGCTGGTGGGCGAAGTAGACGAACTGCTTCCATCATCGTCGTCGTCATCGCTGTCGTTGTCATCATTGTCGTCGTCGCCGTCATCGTCGCCGTCTTGCGTGCTGGTGGACGAAGTAGACGAACTGCTTCCATCATCGTCGTCGTCATCGCTGTCGTTGTCATCATTGTCGTCGTCATCATCGTCACTATCTTGCGTGCTGGTGGACGAAGTAGACGAACTGCTTCCATCATCGTCGTCATCATCGCTGTCGTTGTCGTCGTCGTCATCGTCACTGTCTTGCGTGCTGGTGGACGTGGTGCTTTGCTGACTGATGGGCGTGGTGCTTTCCTTGTTGGTAGTTGTGACTATAGACCTGTTTTCATCGTCGTCATCGTCATCGCTGTCGTTGTCACTGTTGTCGTCATCATCGCTGTCGTTGTCACCGTCGTCATCGTCACCATCATCGTCGTCATCGTCATCCGACATGGCCTGAACTCCAAAAGCAACGATGATACTTTGGAGACTATCCTTTGTACTGGTCTCTCTTTTGGCGCTGAAGATACCTGTTATCGGACCCGGATGGTCGGTGGAATGGATGCTGCTGGAAAACTCGTCTCCCCATTTACCAGCGAACGCGACGTCTTTGTCCATTACGCCGAAAGCCAAGACGAAGAAAAATAATATGGCCAAAAGTGAAATTTCAGAGAGAATTGTTCTTGCCATTGGTTTTGCTCCGCGCATCGTGATCAACCAGGACCGGATGAATCAACCGGGATTCTGATGAAGCCGCTCCGAAAACCGCGCCGACATTCATCTCGGTCGTCTGCCTGGGCGCCGTCGCCCAAAGAGAGCGGAACGGGCACGGCTCTATCCGGCAGGCACAGCGTGGATGCGATTTGAACGCGAATCATCGTGGTCATTCCCCTATTTGGATTTTGCTATCTTCATCCTAGGGGCCGACCTGCGATGCAGGCCATATGTTGTTGGTTATAAATTCCTTGTATTTATACCAACGCTATATACGGTTTCGGTCCGATTTACGGAGAATCCGGGTTCGGGCCGGACGAGTGGGCTGAATCGGAAAAGGCGGCGCTTTCCAAGGAAGCCGGGTGTTCATGCATGAACCGGAGCGATTCGCGCCCTATTCGAGCGGGGGAATTTCCGAAAAATTCGATAAATTCAAATAAAATTAGATAAATTCACGAGGTATTTCGATAAATTAATTACTCCCTGCGGTGGCGCAACTCCCCCGCCGCCGGAAACAATCGTGAGGATACAAGGCTCAGGCGGCTGTCGCGCTACGGCAAATGCGGGCATCTGCGGGGAAATGCAACAGGCGTATTATGGGGGAATATGCGTGAGAATCGCACCCATTAGGGGTTATGGCAGGGATTTCACCTCACAAGCCGGGATATAGACTGTCGATTTTCCGATTTTCCAGGGATTCAGATGGTTTTGATGGGGCAGGAGTGGAAAATTACGCGCCGAGAATACGCTTCGTCTGCGCGGCGACGTTCTCCGGCGTGAGGCCGAAATGGGCGTAAATCTCCTTGTACGGCGCGCTCGCCCCAAAACGATCGATTCCAATCACGGCGCCACTATCTCCTACCCACTCGCGCCAGCCCATGGAGGCGCCCGCCTCAATCGCCACTTTGGCATTGACTCCTGCCGGAAGAATGGAGTCCTGATAGGAAGAAGATTGTTCTCGAAAAAGTTCCCAACTCGGCATACTCACAACCCGGGCATCGATTCCATCTAGCGCCAACGCGCTTTGCGCCTCCATCGCGAGAATCACCTCCGAGCCAGTCGCAATCAATACGGCTTGGGGGGAATTCCCGCTCTCGGGTGAGATGACATAGGCTCCCCGCGCCAGCGCCTCCGCTCCGTTTTTCTCCGACCGCTCCAGAACAGGCAAGCCCTGGCGAGTCAACACGAGCATGGTCGGCCCTTCGAGACGCTCGATCGCCACTCGCCAAGCGACAGCGGTTTCGTTCGCGTCGCATGGACGAATAATGGTGAGGCCCGGCATGGCGCGAAGCGATGCGAGGTGCTCAACCGGCTGGTGAGTGGGGCCATCCTCGCCCAGGCCAATAGAGTCGTGCGTCATCACATAAATGACGGGCAATTCCATGAGCGCCGCCAGGCGTATCGCCGGGCGGGCATAATCGGTGAATGTGAAAAAAGTGGCCGCATACGGACGAACACCTCCATGCAGGACCATCCCCGAACTCGCGGCCCCCATGACGTGTTCCCTGATCCCCCAGTTGATGTTGCGACTGACGTAGTCTCCCCGGGCGAAATTTCCCGATTTTTTGATGAGCGAGTTGTTCGAAGCCGCCAAGTCCGCGCTTCCGCCAATCAGCCAGGGGATTGCGGAGGCGATTTCATTCAATACTTTGCCAGATGCCGCCCGCGTAGCAAGCGCCCCATCGTCTGCCTGGAACCGGGGAATACCCTTCTCCCAACCGGCTGGCGGCTCACCTCCAAGTGCTGCCTGAAACTTCGCGGCCAGTTCCGGATTCTCCGATTCATATTTCGCAAAACGGCGATTCCAATCCTCTTCGAGCGCCGCGCCGCGGGAAACCGCCTCTCCCATGTGGGTGGATACCTCATCCGGCACCAAAAACGTTTCACTCTCAGGCCAGCCATAGTTCCTTTTCGTAGCCTCGACTTCTTCATGCCCCAAGGGAGCGCCATGCGCGCGCGCGGTATCCTGATATTGAGGCGAGCCATACCCAATGTGCGAGCGAACGACGATCAAAGACGGACGCTCAGCCTCCGCCTTCGCCAGATTGAGCGCACTGGATATTTTGGTTAAATCCTCCGCCTTATCACCCAGATTTTGTACATGCCAGTTGTACCCCTCGAAGCGCTTCACTACGTCATCGGAATAACTTAACGACGTTTCACCATCGATGGTGATGCGGTTATCGTCATACACGCAAATCAACTTACCGAGACCCAGATGTCCAGCGAGGGATGCTGCTTCATGGGAGGCGCCTTCCATGATATCGCCGTCGCTCATGAACACGTACGTACGGTGGTCCACTACCGAGTGGCCTGGTTGATTGAAAACGCTCGCCAAATGCGCCTCCGCCATCGCCATGCCCAGTGCATTCATGAACCCCTGTCCCAATGGGCCTGTCGTAGTCTCGACACCCGGCGTAAGCCCGTATTCGGGATGCCCTGGCGTCTTGCTCCCCCACTGACGAAAACGGACAATCTCATGGAGAGGAAGCTCATAGCCGCTCAGATGGAGAACCGCGTATAGAAGCATGGAGGCATGACCACAAGAAAGCACGAAGCGGTCCCGATCAAACCAGTCTGGATTTCGGGGATTATAGCGCAGGTGGTTCATCCACAACTCATACGCCAGCGGCGCCAGAGCCATTGGCGTACCCGGATGGCCACTGTTCGCCTCTTGCACCGCATCCATCGAAAGTGTGCGTATAGTGTGAATCGATTGTTCGGAGATGCTCATGCCGGAGAACAGTTCTTTTTCTTTAGAAAACTTCGTCATACCAATTACGCTCGCTTCCTTGTGAAGAAATTAATAGACCCGGGTCATGTATATCATCCAGCCATCTCATCCCGATATGTCAAGTTATTCATTCAATATGCGCAGACTGGGTTATACATTTGCTCTGCGCCGATGCAGCGTTTCGAGCCAGCATTCCAAGGTTTCCACAACTTTTTTGTCAGCGAGAGAGAGAATCGGTGTCGACCGGTCTTTATCTTCTTCCACCTTATTACGCAACAGCGACGCAGTTGATTCTTCCACTTTTTGCTCAAGCGTCGATTTTTTTTCCAAAATCCATGGGGTGTTTTCTCCCAGGAATTGCGCCTTTCGACACAAATCCAGTGCCTGGGAGTCGTTTTCCTCTTGGATATAAAGTTCTATCATTTTTTGCAAAATTGGGTCGACAGCTTCTTCGCTAACAACATCATCTTCTGGACTGACGCTGTACTCCGGTCCCTCCACATCGACTTCCGATGCTATACCCGTCGGGCTTAAGTCCTCGCTTGAATCTTGAGATTCGGCTGACGATGTCTCGGCACCAACTTCATCTTGTTCGATTTCATCAGGCGTAACAGCACCCGACTTTGCCTCATCGGGTAATTCTGCTTCGCTTTTAACTTCACCTGCTATCAAATCGAGATTTTCTTCCGTACCGGGGTATCCCGTGGGTGTATCAACATCCTCGTGCTGCGATAGTTCCTTACGAATAGCAGCTAATCTCTCATTCCATTCGATATTAGCAGGATCTGACTCTAAAAGACGTTCGTAGACATCCCGGGCATTATCCAGATGCCCCTGAGCCTGATAAAGTTCAGCAAGAGCCGGCGTGACCACTTCACCCAATTCATCCTCAGGATCAACAACTGAAGCTTTATCAACATTGCTATCGGCCACCACATCTTGGGAAACTGCTTTATCGGCCTCGAACATATTGGCTGCTTTAAGCGCGATTTGCTCGGCCTCCCCATCGCCCTCTTTCTGATAACATTCAGCCAAAAGACGCTGACCCGAAATATTCCATGGTGCTATTTCCAGCGCTTTTGCGATAAAGCGGGCTGCCTGTTCGTGGTCATCTTTCGAGATGAGTATTTCTCCAAGCAGAACACCCGCGGATGCGTAGTTAGGATAAGTAGAAAGTCCACTTTTCAGGAGATTTTCGGCTTGGTCTGCTTCGCCTTTCTCCCACAATAGAGACGCCAAAGGGAAAAAAGCAGCTGAGGAGGGATATTGTTGCAAGCGTCCTTCCAAAGCTTTAATTCGGGCTCCTGGATTACTCAAGCGACGTATAATCGACATCTAAATCTCGGTGGGGTAATAGGGCGCATACTCTTGTATAAATTAATGCTAGCAAAGGGTGACTCGCTCTGACAAGAGCCAAAATCTCCTGCTTTCGCCCAAGTTATCTTCCAAGTATGAGTTATGGGCTCAGATCTCTCATCATGAATCGACTACGACCAAGGCATTCACCTCGATGAGACAACGCGGATCTGTAGCCAGTTGAACCACCTGAACAGTCGTGGTGGTTGGTTTGTTTTCCCCGAAATATTCCGCCCAAACCTTATTCAGAGAATCTTGGTCTGCCAAGTCAGTTACGAATCGGTTGGCGGAAACGACATCGCTAAAATCGGCGTCCACTGCTTCTAGACTTTTTTTCAAGTTCTCTAGAGCCGCCCGAGCCTGCCTCTCCATATCTCGAGGCATGGCGTCAAATTCTTCCGGTCGATGCGGATGATGATGATAGACGGGCGCTGCGGTTACTCCGGCCAGAAATACGAGGCTACCCCCAGTTACTTTGATAACCGGCGCATAAGGCATCCACAGATCAGGTGCATCCGGCCAATGGAGATGCTCTATTTTTTTGTTCATTTTCTTTCCTTTCATATGTCAAACAACCCTGATTCAAAATATTCATCGAACCCTGATATCACTATTGCACTTCCAAGCAATTCATATGGGTAATAAGATAAAGTATCTTTTTCAATATTTTATGGATTCAGTTTTACGTTAAATCACCAGCAATCAGAACAACCCCCGAACAATCCCCTTCGAATTCCAACCGCGAGACGCTCCTATCCATGCTATAATTAAACTCCATGTACCTTCGAAAGTATTTACCATCATCACAATCTATTCGATAATCATCACCCGTAGTTTTTTCTTCATCGTATAAGGATAATCCATGTCTACGAAACTATTGGCGGATAAGCGTGTCATTATCACAGGATCATCAACTGGCATTGGAGCCGCTATCGCCCATAAATACGCCGAAGAAGGTGCGCATATATGGGGAGCAGGAGGCAACGACCTGCAAGGACTGCAAAACACCATTGATGCGTGTAAAAACTATGGCGTAAAAGCCGGTGGAAAATGTTATGATTTATCTATAGCGCAGCGTACGTCTCAACTGATTCATGATGGCGTCGACTTTCTGGGCGGTCTTGATATTTTGGTCATTTGCGCGGGAACACGTGCCTTCAAACCCATTGTCGAAATAACGGATGATGAAGTCGACCTCTTATTCGAAGTCAATGCAAAAGCCGCCTATATTGCATCCCGCGAAGCGGCCAAGGTGATGATTCCTCAAAGAAGCGGCTGTATCCTGATGATTGGCTCATCGGCAGGCCATCGGGGCCGAGCCGATACGAGCCTCTATTCAGTGACCAAATCTGTGCTTCACCACCTTACGAAATGCTTGGCCCTGGAATTAGGGCCTCTGGGAATTCGCGTGAACTGCCTTGCGCCAGGCCTAGTTGCAAGCCCGCGCGTTAAAGCGAGGCTCGATGCAAAACCTGAATATCTTAAGTCCAGGCTGGAGGGCATACCACTTCATCAACTCGGAACGGTCGAAAATATGGCGGTCACCGCTCTGTTTCTGGTCTCTCCTGGAAATGAATTCATGAATGGCTCGATTGTGCTTTCTGATGGGGGCGTAACAGCAGGGTAGAAACCATGCACAATGTGATTTTGAGAAATTCGATAAAGAAGTTTACGTTTCTGGTTGCTCTAGTTTGCACCTTCACCTTCTACCCATATCAAAACTACATACATGGCGAAACAACCCTAGACACACACCAGACACTCACCGCAATGGTATCGAGCAGAACGAAGTGGTTATTGACAGCACCAGCCAAAAAAGGTTCCTCAAAAGCAAATCCTCTCCTCCTGGCTTTTACAATGGATGGCGATTTTCATCCCATCACCTTTAAAAAATCAGGCGGCCAATTTCGGGCGCATGTACAAGACCACCCCACACCCTCCGACCTGGCTGCAAATGTCCCACCCACGCAATTGCCCGACGGGAGCTTTGTCGGCGCAGGTAAAAGTGGAATGTTCATCAATGTCGACACTATAGAACGGCGTTGGTTGTTCGTCTGGCCTAGCATTCGCCCTTCAATTCTATCGAAACCGGTTGTTTTGGACAGTGATGATGTAGCAATGGTCGGAGTAGATGGCTCCTTACTTTTATTCAAGAAAAAAGAGGGCAGATGGCTCCAAACTCAACTCATTGAAGCGAAAATTGCAAGAGTATTACCAGATGCTATTCTAACAACAGCTGATCTGGATGGAGATGGAAGAAAAGAACTCATCGTACCTGCTGTACCATCCAGACGTTTCAAGCACGCCATCCTCGGCGATGACATCGAACCTACGGAAATTCACGCATATCGATTCAACAATAAATCTCTAAAATTCATGGCCAAATACAGCGCCGCCAAGAATGGTGTTTTCGAAACAATTGGCACCCTTGCCTCTGACTTGGACAAAGATGGGAAACAGGAAATTCTAGTCACTCAGAGTGATTCCGACAGTGGGGCAGCTCATCTCGTTTTGGGAATGAAGGAGGGGAAATTCACGCTGAAAGCACGAAGCAGCGCAATCGGGACCGGAAATCGCTGGTCGCATCTTTTGGGCGTATTTTACATAGATGGCAACGCTCCGAAAATTCTGGCCGTTGAAACACCCCACCTGTCAGGTTTTTTGCTGGCGTTGCGGCTTAGCGGCAAGCGACTCCGCGAGCGAGCCCGAATCGCTGGTGTCACTACACATTCGGTTGGTTCTCGAAACCTTTGGGAATTCACATTACTGAGGAGAAGAGGCGTTGTGGAAGTCGTAATGCAAGAAGCCAGTCGGCAGCATTTGAGCGGGCTCGCACTATTCGGAAATCGCTGGTCTTTTAGATGGTCGCGGCCTATTCCCTCGCCCGTTCGCTCCAACATACTCGCTGCAGATTTCAACCAAGATACGAAAGACGACATCGCTTTCGTCGATCAATCCGGCCTGGTGCATATCTATCTGTCGAGGTAAAATCTTATCGATTCAATCTGGAATTCGATTCGAACTACATCATGCACTTTAATCCCTAAAGCTTAATAATACAGAATGTTGCAAGGCACTCTACTTGTTATTCTGGATGTTGAAAAAGGCATCGCGCCCAGGGTAGACAGCCGCATCTCCCAACTCTTCGTTGATTCGAAGCAATTGATTGTATTTCGCCAGCCGATCCGAGCGACTGGCAGAACCCGTTTTTATCTGGCCAGCATTCGTGGCGATCGCCAAATCAGCAATTGTCGTATCCTCGGTCTCGCCCGAACGATGAGAAACAACGGATGTATAATCTGCTCTCGTGGCCAACTCGATTGTCTCGAGAGTTTCCGTCAAAGTGCCAATCTGATTCACCTTAATCAGTATGCTGTTGGCCACTCCCTCAGCGATACCCTTGGAGAGTATCCCTGCATTGGTGACAAATACATCATCACCCACAAGCTGCACTCTATCGCCTATAGCTTCGGTCAAAGCGGCCCATCCATTCCAGTCATCTTCTGCACAACCATCCTCAATTGAGATGATCGGATATTGGCGAACCCAGGATTCATAGAGCGCCACCATTTCATCTGGTGTTTTCTTGCTTTTGTCCGACCAGTGGAAGACATATTTACCCTTATCAAAAAGCTCGCTTGATGCCGGGTCTAGGGCGAGGAGCGCGTCATTTTGTGGTTGGTAACCGGCCTTGACTATAGCTTCGAGAATAGTTTCAACCGCCTCTTCGTTGTCCCGCAAATCAGGGGCAAATCCCCCCTCATCTCCAACGGCTGTACTATAACCCCGGTCTTTCAGAACCAACTTCAATTGGTGGAATATCTCAACACCCATTCTTAAAGCATCCGGAAAGTTCTCCGCACCGACAGGCATAATCATGAATTCCTGAAAATCCACGCAGTTATCAGAGTGCGCCCCACCGTTTAGGATGTTCATCATCGGAACTGGAAGCTTATGGGTGTCCGCACCTCCGATATAGCGATAAAGTGGCAATCCATGCGCGTCAGCAGCCGCTTTCGCTACGGCCATAGAAATTCCCAGAATCGCGTTCGCCCCTACTCGGCCCTTGTTTTTCGTACCATCAATCTCACACAAACGAGCATCGATGCCTTTTTGGTCACTTGCATCCATACCGTGCAATTCAGATGCTAACGTTTTGTTCACATGATTCACCGCTTTGGTAACGCCCTTGCCCAGGTAGTAAGATTTTATCCCATCGCGCAACTCGACCGCTTCGCGTTTTCCCGTGCTTGCGCCACTCGGAACTGCCGCTCGCCCGAAACCACCCCCTGCCAAGTGAACATCCACTTCGACCGTTGGATTCCCTCTTGAATCCAGGATTTCACGTCCAATGATTTTTACTATGCTCGTCATGTTGACCCTCAAAATTCAAAACCATTCCAATCGCCCTGTCCTGCAGGGTCGGTTAGAGTAGCCCATCTTTGCGAAAGGATAAATGGTTAAAAAAGAACTTTTGCGCTCTCACTCAATTTGATCTTTAAAACGTCGAATGATATCGGATTGGAAACTCTACTAACTTCCAATAATCAAAAGGAATATTGAGGGATGCCGCTAACTGATGTACGTGTTCTAGACTTAAGCCGCCTGCTTCCCGGCGGGCAATGCACTTTGATGCTCGCCGATATGGGAGCGGATGTCATCAAAGTAGAAGAACCGATGCGTGGTGATTATATCCGCCTCGCATCTCCTTTCGATGAACATGGGGTTTCTCCTCTTCACCTCTGTTACAACCGTAACAAACGCTCCTTGGCTCTGGACCTTAAAAATCAAGACGGTGTATCCGTTCTTCTTGATTTGGTGAAAAATACAGACGTGCTCGTCGATAGCTTTAGGCCCGGGGTGATGGAGCGCCTTGGCATTGGCTATCAAAGACTCAAAAAAGAAAACCCAACCCTCGTCCATTGCTCTATCACGGGATATGGACAAGATGGCCCGCTGGCTCGAGCCCCGGGGCACGATTTGAACTTCCAGGCCATGGGAGGCGTCGTAGAACTCACTGGCGCCGCTGGGGGTCCTCCGTATGTACCCGGAGTACTCATCGGGGATGTGGGCGCCGGAATGTGGGCGGCTTTCGCCATACTTGCAGCATTGCGCCTCTCTGAGCGGACGGGCGTTGGACAATTTATCGACATATCGATGCTTGATGCCGTGATGAGTTTTCTATCCATTCATGGACAAACATATCTCTCGACGGGCCAGAGTCCAGGGCGTGAAGAAATGCGACATAATGGCCGGAGGCCATGTTATCGTCTCTACCCAACCAAAGACGGTCGGATGCTTTCCGTCGCGTGCTCGGAGCCGAAATTTTGGGTGAATTTGTGCAAACTTATCGGGCACGAAGATTTTTATGACGATTATGGAGCCAGAGGCGAGCGCCGACTGGAAGTGATTCAGACACTCAATAATACATTTCAATCGAAGACACTCGAGGAGTGGATTGCGCATTTTGATGGCGCAGATGTATGCGTGAGTCCAGCACTAAATATGCACGAAAGCTTCGGACACACACAGGTACAATCAAGTGGACTCGTTAGGGATTATCAACATCCTCTCAAAGGTACTTATCCCGGCACGCGGCCGGCGCCAAAATTCTCTAACCTGCCTATAAGAGACTCTCTCCCGCCACCCCGATTGGGAGAACATTCAGTTGAAATACTAATGGAACATGGGTTTCAAGATGAAGAAATCGAGAGTTTGCTGGCATCCGGCGCTTCCCACAGGGGCGCTGACCCCGCGGGTGAAACCATCAGTGAATGAAGCTGCACCGATGGAAGAATCCATACAACGTACATGACTTGGTATTCATCTGGCAGGACCGTGGTAGAGCGGACCAAAATAGTTTGTTGAAATAAATGATTCTTTATTCCCTATTGCTGCGTTCTTCTAATTTTTCCAATTCAGCTTCGAAATCTTTTAGGGTTCCAAATGAGCGATAGACCGATGCGAAACGTACATAGGCCACTTCATCCACTTCCCTCAACTCGTCCATCAGTTTTGCACCTATCGCTTCTGTCGAAATCTCTTTCTCGCCACTATCTAGAATATAGCGCTCAACCCGGTCGACAATCGCCTCTTGATCTTCAGCGGATACAGGTCTCTTCTCCAGTGCCTTCTCGATGCCTATGCTGATTTTGTCACGGAGGTAATTAACGCGTGTGCCATCTTTCTTAACGATGAGCGGCCAAGAAACTTCCGCCCTTTCGTAAGTCGTAAAACGGTGTGCGCATTTCTCGCATTCCCGTCTTCTGCGAATCGCATTTCCTTCTTTGGTCGTCCGGCTGTCGACCACCTTGCTTTCAGAGTGACTACAAATCGGACATTTCATAAGAATTTAGTCCGGGCAGTAGGATTTTCAAGATGCTGGTTGGGGCGCATCTTCTATATCGGTAATCTTATCCAAACGACGGGCGTGCCGCCCGCCTTCAAACTCTGTTTCCAGCCAAATAGTTACAATTCTTTTCGCCTCCTCGAGGCTTACCACCCGGCCACCCATAGCCAAAATATTGGCATCGTTGTGCAAGCGGCTCATACAAGCTGCCCATTCATTTTGACAGGCAACGGCGCGAACACCCGGAAATTTATTCGCCACGATAACCATACCAGCGGCCGATCCACAACAGAAAATTCCCCGCTCGGATATGCCTTCGCTCACCGAACGCGCGGCCGGTACCGCATAATCCGGGTAATCGCAAGATTCATCCGAGTTCGTCCCAAAATCACGGTACGTAATCGCTCTCTCATCGAGCAGTTGTTTGACCGCCTCTTTGAGTTCGTATCCTCCATGATCAGCTGCAAGAGCGATTTGATTCATCGGGATTCTCCGGGCGATATGCGTTGGAGGGATAGAACCTTTCAAAACTAGGCTGTAGCAAACCATAAGTCAAGTTGTCACGCATTTACATTGCCATTCCAAAATCTTTGAAATCCTGCAAAAAGAGAACCTAAGTTGCAGCCATTACCATCAATACCAATCATTTTGCTCGTGCAATCACAACATTATTCTGCGAAAAGCATCAATATGGCTTCAACTCCGTTCCAGAAATTGATTTGCCCAAAAGAATTCTTGATGCCTCTTGCGCTGTTTTTTTGAATTCATTTTCTGCTGCCAGCCTCTCGCCTTTTTCCTGTAAACATCGCGCTTCAATCAAATGAAGAGCCAGGCGTACCCAGGAATCCTCACCCTCTATGGACATGGTCTTCGCAGATGCCTGTTCCAAACTTTTTTCGACTTTCTCGAATTGACCTGTTTCGAGCATTAACGCTGCATGTAACACGTTATGATATATATCTTTCTCCCTGCGCTTCCCTGCTGATTGAATATTTGCAGCAGCTTTTTTTTTCGCGCTCTGTGACTCCAAAGGCCCAACTGATGACGCTAGCCTTTGTAGAAACTCTAAACCACCCAAAGTCTGATAGCCATTTTCCCAAGTACGTAGAGCTCGTCGTTCACGACCTGCTGCTAACTGCGCATCACCCAACAAAAGATATGCGTTTTTCTCGTTGGCCAGATGGCGTAGAGCCCGTTCTAAAGACGGAATGGCCGCCTCTGGGTCAGAACCATTTAATTTCGCCTCACCAATCGCCAGATACGCGCGGCCAGCGATTTGGGTATCGTCTTGTCGAACCAAATCCGATACCCCCGTCTGAGAGAGTTTCTCGCAAATTTCGACAGCAGCTTCGAGACGGCCGTTGTCCAAGTACATATCCCGGAGTTTTCGCAAAACCAGAGGGCTCGCGCCTCTCCCTCTACTGTTTCGCGCAAGTAGCTCGAGAGCTTCTTTTGCCTGGCCGGAATGATCGAGAGTCTCCGACAATCGAATAACAGAATCAGGCGAGTTGTTCGTCACAGCACGAAGGCGTTCATTCCATTGAATAGCGTCATTGGGGTTGCCAGAATCTATCGCCAAATCGGCAGCTAGCCTCAAGGCTGGAATAAAAGAAGGATCGTCCTTGAGTGCACGCTTGACTTCTCTTCGAGCGCGCCTTCTTTTCCCTTGAATTCCGAGGCTTTGAGCCCTGGCAAATCGCTCCTGGGCGCGATGTAAACGTTTTTGTTTCTTGGAGATCTTCTTACGCGATATCCAACCGAGTGCAGCGTCGCCCCACCCAAGAACAGAAGCCAAAAACGAACCAATGAGAGCCGCTCCGATTACCACAAGAGCTAATGGAACTCGCACAGACCAGGCATCGGTGAGACGCAGGTCTATAATTTCTCGATTGAAGTGCAGAAAATAGACAGCAGCCGCAACCGGAGCTGCCAAAATGAGGAGAGTCCGAATTTTCATTCGTAACTCACCGCCCGGTATCTAACTACCGCCGCGCCTTTCAATTGCGTTCTGAGCCGCCACTGTATAACGCGCATAAGGGATCGCTTCCAGGCGGGAAAAAGGAATCGGCTCATCCGAGTCCTCACAAATACCATAAAGTCCATCTTCCATCCTCTGGAATGCCGCTTCAACTTCCCGCAAACGTTCTCGCTCCCTTTCTCCTAAATCCATTAATACCTGACGAGAATATGTGTCAGCGGCCATATCCGCAATATCTTGAGTCCCATCATCACCAATTTCTTTGGTGTGTATCTTACTTTTTTCCACATCTCCCAATATTTCACGGCGCACTTCATTCAATCTTACTTCTAAATCTTCCAACTGCTTTTTCGTCAAATGCTTCAATTTGAACCTCAACTTTCATTCAAATGACTTAAGCGCTAGGTGCCATTGGCTTGATGACGGATGCGTGTGACCATAAATCTTCCAGCCGATAAAATTCTCGACTCTTTTCGTTGAATATGTGGACAAGGAAATCGCCACAATCCATCAACACCCAATTTCCCTCTTCTAACCCTTCCGTCAAAAATACAGAATCACCGATTTTCTTCAGTTTTTCCCTTGCCGCTTCACAAAGCGCTTTCACATGCCGAAGGCTCGTTCCGTGACAAATCAAAAATGCATCAACCTCGACAGATAAAGGCCTAAGGTCTAAAAGCACTACATCCATCGCTTTCTTCGCTTCCAATGACTCCTGAAGAGCATGAAGCCGATTCTCTAGTTTCTTAATGGGTCTCGATCCTCCTCAATCTTCAGCTCAGATTTCCCGAATGCCCATATAATCGGCGGCGAATTATAAATAGTTCGACTTCGCGTGGCAATAAATGCTCTATGGATGATGAATCTTTTATGCACTGCCTGATCCGGGTTGCCGAAATATCAACTTCAGTAATCGGAATAAATTTTATGACTCGCTTTTGGTCAATTAATTCAGCTTCTTTCATGGGCTCAACCATGCAATACCTTGGTTCAATTTCTTGGATTACGCGGAGAAGCGCTTGAAAATACTCTGAAGTTTTTTGGTTTCCTCGCAAAGTAACAGCAAAATTGACGGCGTGTAACACATCTTTTGGCTTGTACCATGTGCCCAGCTCAAGAAACGCATCCGCACCAATGATAAAAAACATATGATCATTATCGAGTTTCTTACTCGTCAGTTCATTCAAGGTATCAAGAGTATAAGATGACCCTCCCCGCTCTATTTCAACGGGATCACATACATACGGGGGGTAACCTTCCAATGCAATCCGAACCATATCAAGTCTATCAGCCGCGGAGGCAACATCATCTTGCGGCTTATGCGGAGGTAAAGCAGACGGAACAAACCTGATTTCATCAAGCATCAGCGCTTTACGCACCTCTTCGGCGGAGCGGAGGTGCCCATAATGAATCGGGTTAAATGTCCCTCCCAGAATCCCGATACGCAATCGCTCTCCTTGGTTCTTCCAGTTATTCCCCAATCAAAACGAAATTGTTTCGATGAATGATCTCATCGTAGTCCTTGCTTCCAAGAATAGATGCGATTTCCCTGGTTTGTTTCCCGGCGATTCGGGCAGCATCTTCACTTGAATAATTCGCCAGCCCGCGCCCAAAAGCCACACCTTGCGCATCTTGTATCTCCACCACGTCACCAAACCCAAAGTTTCCCCCAATGGACACGACACCACTAGGCAAAAGGCTTTTTCCTCTTTTCAGCATGGCGTTTACGGCACCGCTATCGAGCATGAGCCACCCGCGAGGTTTAGCCGTAGTTCCTATCCACCCCTTTTTCCCCTTTAGGCGCGCGCCATTCGGCACAAAAAGCGTCCCCAATGGTTCCCCCATCACCACTCGTTCGATGACGTTGGGGTCTCGCCCTTTTACAATGAGGGTGCTGATGCCCACTTTGTTGAGGGTACTGACGGCCAACATTTTCGTGCGCATACCTCCGTGGGCGAGTGGATTCTGGCTGGTACCCGCAAGAGAGGCGATTTTCTTAGACAGCCCCTCAACGCGGGGAATCAAACGTGCCGTTTTTGATTTCCTTGGATCCTCGTCAAAAAAACCCGCCACATCTGACAAGATAATGACGAGACCTGCCTGAACCATTTGGGCGGTCTGAGCGGCTAGTGTGTCATTGTCTCCAAAACGGATTTCTTCTATGGAAACCGTATCGTTTTCGTTCACAATCGGTAGTACGCCTTTGCTAATCAATGCCTCAAAGGTATTACAGGCGTTCAAGAATCGGCCTCTCTCATCTAAATCTGAATGAATGAGCAATACTTGCGCCGTCTCGATGCCTTTCTGTCTGAACGCACGGCCATAGGCTTCCATCAAGATGGGCTGGCCAACAGCAGCAGCGGCTTGGCGCTCAGGAACTGCCCTTGGAATTTCTTTAAAACCCAGCCTTTTCACACCAGCAGCAATCGCCCCAGACGAAACCACAACGACTTGCCTGCCCTCTTCTCTGAGTTTTGCGACTTGAGAGGCGATGCGCCCCAAAACCCTACGGTTGACACCCAGTTCATCAGATGCCGTCAATACTGAGCTGCCGACTTTGACCACAATGCGCCGGCTATTGAGAGCAGAATCATCTCTTTTCATTATCGTCTCATTCATGAGTTTCTCGTTTGTGTGATTGGAACGACATCGTGTTCCAGCTCTCTCGTTTGCTTTAGCATTTGAGATAGTATGCCCAACAATTCGTCTAAACCAAGACCCGAAACTGCCGAGATGGCATGGACTTCCATACCTCGCGCAGCAAGACCCTCTCGTAATTTCAATAAATGAGTCCTGGATTCCGTAACGTCCATTTTCGTTAAAACCGCCAATCTATGTTTCTTCGCAAGCTGAGGCGAAAACGCGGATAATTCATGGGTCACCGCATCAAAATCCGAGAGCCCGCGCTCAGGCGGCAAGGAGGCATCTATCAGGTGAAGCAACAACTCGCAGCGTTCTACATGGCGCAGAAATTCCAGTCCCAAACCTTTACCCTCACTGGCTCCTGGAATTAATCCTGGGATATCGGCCACCACGCATGAACTGTAATCGCCCAAACTAACCACCCCCAGATTGGGCTGAAGCGTGGTGAACGGGTAATCAGCAATTTTGGGCTTACTCTCGGAAATTCTCGATATGAGAGTTGATTTTCCGGCATTAGGCATCCCTATGAGCCCGACATCTGCGAGTAATTTCAACTCCAGCTCCAAGAGACGTTCTTCTCCATCTTTTCCTTTTGTGGTTCTCCTCGGCGCCCGATTTGTTGAACTCTTAAAATACTCGTTACCGAGACCGCCTCGCCCTCCTTGCGCGATGATCACTTCCAGGCCTTCTCCCGAAAGATCGACCACAACTTCTCCCGTATCAAAATCACGCACAATGGTTCCTAGCGGCACTTCAATCAATAGATCCTCCCCATCAGCCCCATGTTTATTGCTTCCCATACCTGCCTGGCCTTTTTCGGCCCTCAATAACGGTTGAAACCTAAAGTGCGTCAACGTATTCAATGACGATGTCGCCTTAAAAACGACATGCCCTCCACGTCCACCATCACCCCCGTCAGGACCTCCTTTCGGCACAAACTTCTCCCGCCGAAAGCTAAGACAACCGTCTCCTCCACGACCGGCCTGTACTCGTATTTTTGCGGTATCAACAAACATGGTAGGGGCGGAGCCTGCCCATTGGAAACTACTCCGCCGGGATGACACTGATAATTCGGCGGCCCTTTGCTTTGCGCTCGAATTTCAATTTTCCACTTGCTTTGGCAAAGAGGGTGTGGTCATTACCTAAACCGACGTTCTCACCTGGGTGAAAGACTGTGCCACGTTGCCTGACGAGGATGGTTCCCACGTTCACACTTTCCCCCGCAAAGCGCTTTACGCCCAAGCGACGCCCGGCGCTATCTCGTCCGTTCGATGAACTTCCACCAGCTTTTTTGTGGGCCATATTCTAATCCTTTCATCCAGATGCGAGGATGTCAGTCACTTCAATTTGAGTGTAAGGCTGCCTGTGCCCCCGTTTGGTTCGAACTTTTTTACGGCGCTTGAAGCGAAAAGCGATGACTTTTTTTCCTCGTCCGTGTCCACGAATCACCGCTCTTACTTTGGCACTACCCAACACCTCTTTATCAGCAACAACTTCTTCTCCATCTACAATGAGCCGAACATCCTCGAACTCTACACTCTCTCCAACATTACCGGACAAGCGCTCGACCAGGATTTGATCTCCCGTTTCGATGCGCATTTGCTTGCCACCGGTTTCCACTACTGCGTACATTCAAAAAATCTCCTTGACGCTCAAATATGCTTTGGTCTTAAAAATCAACCATTTCCCTAACTTTCGGGCATAATGAAGAGGATATCTATCAATCCAGCCCTTAAAAGTCAATTCAAATTCTTTATAATCTGATTATCTTTGTCATTGGTCTTGTTTTCTTTTTTTCTTGATCAAACTGAATGTCACCCGTTCGGTCCGATAGGATATGGTTCGTCTTACAGGCAAATATCCCTTTTTCTGAACCGATACGGTAAAACCCTTAAAGACATCTGACATACCCACCTTGAAATTTAGGCGTAAGGGTGTTTTACCTTGGTATACATCATTGATGAAAACTTCAGCCTGTGGCGGATTCGACGTAACGATTAGCTGACGATCCTTAAACCCTTTAACTGGGTCTGCAATGCTCCTCTCCCACCATTTACCCATTTGCCTCCTGGTTTTGGCGCATCCCGTCATGCCTGGAAGAAGCAAGAGCAAAATACTGAAGATAACTATAAGTTGTAATGGAGGCTTAAACACCTTTCCTTGATTCGATTTTCGAGTCATAATCAGAACCTTTTGAAAATCGAGCATTACGTGAACACTTAAAGCTATTCATGTCATTAGCTTACACTGAAAACCTTATGAGGAGAAGCACCTCATCATGAGTCCGCATCCGTTTTGATAGCAGCAACAAACTACGCTGGTGGTTCGCCCACCTGCTGTTTCGACCATTCTTCAAACATTTGCAGCAATTCCGTCTGGTCCGAATCCGGCCCATATTTTTGCAGACCAAGACCGTAAATCTGCCGGGCATGATTCAAATAAAACGCCGACACGCCGTTTTCGCGCGCCAAATCACTCCCCATCGAGAGATCCTTGTGCATCAATCCCGTTGAAAAACCACAGGTAAAGTCTCTCGGTAGGAGAAAGCGGGGCCATTTATCTTTCGTGGCGCTGTTCATGCCTGAGCCACCGTTGAAGACTTGAAGCGCTTTTTCAGGGTCCAAGCCTAACTTCGATGCCAAGACCATGGCCTCCATAGATGCAAGCAGGCTCGTGGCTGAGAGGAAATTGTTAACACATTTCATTGCGTGTCCGGATTCTGGTGTTTCATCAATATGTACAATGGTTTTGCCCATTGTCTCGAAAATAGGCATCGCCGCATTCACAATCTCTTTGGGGCCGCCCGGCATGATCGCCAGTGTGGCGGCTTCCGCTCCAACGACACCGCCCGAGACCGGCGCACCAATCAGGTGCAAGCCTTTTTCTTCTACGCGGGATGCAAGCGTACTGGTTCTCGTGGGATAGGAGGAACTCATATCAATTATCAATTTTCCCTTTTCCAGATGCGCGGAAATTCCATCCGGTCCATCGACTACGGCATCCACGATATCGCTATCGGGTAACATCGTGATGACAACATCGACACGCTTTGCCAGATCGGCCAAGCTCTCAGCCCCTTGCACACCATCGTTCCTCAAGGCCTCGACATTTTCCGGCCTTGTGTCAAAGGCCACGACCGCGTAGTCACCACGCCTCAGATTTTTCGACATGGGCGTTCCCATCTTCCCGATTCCGACAAAACCAATAGTAACGCTTCCTGGTTCTAAAGTTTTCATAATTTCCTCACTATCCGGACAGAAGACACTATAATCGTTTAGATGTTTTTGATTCGCTCTGAGGTTTTTGTCAATCCCCAACGGGAGTGATAAGCTTGATGGAAATTTCAAGCTTTTGTCATCAATCCGCCCCTTTTTTTATCCATATGCCGTGCAAGGAGAATCGAAATGGCGCCGATTTCGGCGGATGATGTTGTAACTTACTTGGAAGAAAATCCTGGTTTTTTCATCGAACATCCGGAATCACTTCGCCAAAGTGGCCTGCTGACACAAGTCAGCACTTCGGCAAAAGTCCTGAACTTGCGCGATAAACTTTTCGACCGCCTAAAAGGTGAAAGAGAGGATTTGATACGACTTCTCGATGAAACCATAGACATCGTTCGTCAAAATGAGCAGATCGAAAAAGACTTCATCGCCATTGAACAACTTCTATTCGAACAAGAACCCTCATTGGTGAGCCTTACAGGAATTGCAAAACAAATCGAATCGCGCTTCGGAATTGAATACGCAGGTTTTTTGCTTTTAGAGCCCATCGACGGCATTCCAGTGATTGCGGCAAAATCTGACGAATCATTCCGAATCCGCCCACTTGGCAAAATAGAAGAAGAAATCGTCCCTATGGATGGGGGAGTTGTGCTTAAAGGCAAACTAGAAGGCGGCGGTGGGCCCCTATTTCCGGATACTATAAGCAGAAGTATCCAATCGACTGCTATTGTCAGTTTAGAAATTCATGAAAAAAAAATAGGTTTTTTAATATTGGGTTCTGAAGACCCCGAACGTTACCACGAGGGGATGGCGACCCACCTCCTCAGGCGTCTTGCAATGCGTTTGGCTTTGGGAATTTCAATCTTTCAGCGATTCAACAATGGAAAAACGGTACCAACGAGTCTTTGAAATTAAGTGCTCCATTTGCAATGATCCCGTTTCCCGCGAATGAATCATCAGACTGGAACTCCCTGCACCTTGGACGCAAGTTCCATTACTTCGGACATGCTGCTCAGACTTTCTAAATTCCTCACCCGCTCAATGAGCAAATCACCCGTTTCCTTTTCGAGGACTGGGGCAGTCATCACATAGAATCGTTCGATTAACTCATCCCATGTCAACGGATTTCGTGAATCCCCCTTGGGATAATCCTGATGCGCTTCGAAAACGCCGCGATCAGTCTCGATTTCGACATGCGCTTGCCATTTATCCGGAAATTCCTTTTCCATCTCGGCATCACCGTAGCATTCAATTTTCTTGATGATGGAAGAGTAAACCTGAGAGCGGAGGAAATCGTCGGCATACTCATCCAATCCCGCGGCGCGTCTGAGAATTGCTACAGCTACGGCATATTGCAGGCTGAACTGCGCGTCAACGATATTTTGCGGGTTCGTTTTCATATCATAGGGTTCGATGACAACCATCACGCTCGTCTCTGGAACCCGAACTTTCACTCGTCTTATTTCCTCTGGCTGAATATCATGCGTTTTGCAAACTTCGATGGTGGCGTCAATCGAAGCGTGGTTGTAACGACAACATGCGTAGGGTTTTATCGCGCTCTCGCTGATTTCCCAATATTCACCAAAATGCTCCACCACATACTCAGGCGTATAGTCATCACTATGACCATGCAAAAATCCTGTTTTCCCGCCCAGGATATCTTCCGGTCCCGAATAACCCTCCTGGGCCAGATAGGCGGCGATGATACCGCTATGCGCAGCCCATCCCGGGTGAAACCTCTTCGTCCAAGCTCCGTTATCGAGATATTGCATCGAACCGGCCGCTTGACTGCCCGCGATGCCCATGGCATGGGAGGTGGCCTCGACCGAAAGCCTCAAAAGCTTCGATGCCGTAATCGCGGAGGCAAAAGTGCCGCATGTGCCCGTGGGATGGAATCCACGCTCATAGTGGCTCGTTGGATTCACGGCATTTCCGATGCGATTTGTCACTTCATAACCCGCCACAATAGCTGCAATTACTTGCTTCGGATCAGGTTGATGTGCCTCGGCTACGGCTAACGTGCTCGGCATGACGCTGACTGCAGGATGCAGACTTGAGCGCGTAGTCACATCATCCATTTCTGTAGCGTGGCTCACGCCCCCGTTCACTAACGCAGCATGAGGGGCATCCGTTTTCAATGCCGAGCCTATAATTGTGCATGGCCCACCCTTGGGAGCGCGCTTTTGGGCGTAATTGTGAAATACCCGGGAACTGGCCGCTTCCACCGCTCGCAATGTAACGCCGATGTGATCAAGCAAAAAATATTTTGCGCGATCTCTGGCTTCATCGGGCAGAGAATCATAAGTAATGGCGTGAACGTGCTCGACAAGCATTCGGCTGATATTCATTCGAACTTCTCCTTCCACTAGAAGCCAGTTTGTGATTTCCAGACTTTAGCTCACCACTTACCAGGCATTTTTACACTGCAAGCAATGATACCAGAACTTACTGTATTCTGCCTCAGCGCGAGAGTGGATAAACCACTCAAAGCCTTTGGGGCAAGGATGAGTTTGTCATAAGGTATTGCTTGAAGATACAATTCTCCATCTCTTGTACGCTTTCATCATATTGGAGCCAAAACATGCAATCTTGCGTCTTTTGCAAAATCGTAGCAGGCGAGATCCCCTGCAAAAAAGTGTATGAAAGTGACGCATTGTTTGCATTCGAAGACGTCAACCCTGCGGCCCCCACGCATATTCTGATCATCCCGAAAAAACACATGGAGACGCTCCATGAAATACAGGATGCGGACAAGGAACTGATTGGCTCGATATTCGTTGCGGCGAATGAAATTGCCCGTAAGCAGGGAATCGCCCAAGAGGGTTTTCGAATCGTCGCGAATTGCGGAGAAAACGGGGGCCAGACGGTCTTTCACATCCACTTTCACCTCTTGGGCGGACGCCAGATGCAATGGCCGCCGGGCTAGCAGGTGCATCGTGCGTATAATAGCTTGCGTCGACTGAAGTGCCATAGAACTCACCTGAGAATTGCCGCCCTCTTAGAACCTACATCAACCGGAATCGCCGCTTCATGGCCCGGCTCCATTTGCTCTCCTGATCATCATCGAACAAAATATCTGGCTCCGCAGGCGCCGTATACCAGTCACCCCGCCTCATCTCGCTTTCCAGTTGTCCGGCCCCCCAACCGGCGTAGCCGACCACGATTACAATTTTCTTGGGCCGCTTGCCTCGGACCATGGCCCGGAGCACCTCATCCACCGGGCTTACCGCAATATTCTTTCCCAGGTCATGTATCACATTGAGTTTATGTTCTTTTGTATGGAGCACGAAGCCGGTATCGGGTGACACGGGGCCACCGTAGTGGATATTCACCTGGCTCATCTCTCGAGGCGCTCTTATGCCGAAACTTCTGAAGAGAGCGGAGAGCGGTATTCTCTGCGCCACACGGTTTACTATCAACCCGAATGCACCCTTTTCGCTGTGATCCACCAACAGAATGACGCTCTGGCGAAACCGGACATCCGGCATGCCCGGGCGCGCGACCAGCAGTTCACCCTGATGAGAGCCAAGCAGCGGAAGGTACGGCCCCTCCGGGTTCTTGTCCTGCTCCCGGGCTGAGGCGGTGACAGCGAATAACAACACCATCGCAGCGAGTAGGGTTCGTTTCATCTAGGCCACCCAGCCACCGCCGCAGAGCACGTCGCCGGAGTAGAAAACGGCCGCCTGCCCCGGCGCCACGGCGCCCAGATATGCGGGGTCATGGGGCCTGATTTCGACGGTTCCATCCCCATTGGGCGTCACGGCGCAGGCGGCCGCGCGGCCCCGGTGCCTCACCTGCACCTGCAAACTTGCGGATGCCGGGGGAATCGACCAATGCACGTCCCTCGCGAAGAAAACCTCGCGTGCGAGGGCCTCGCGTTCGCCCACCACGATAGTAGCCGAATCCGATTCGAGTTCCACCACGTAGCGCGGCGGTCCGCCTCCCAAGTCCAGGCCACGTCTTTGCCCCACGGTGAAGTTGGTCACCCCACCGTGCCTGCCGAGCACGTTTCCCGCCAGGTCCACGATGTCTCCCGGCCTGTCGATGCCGGGTTTTTCGGCCTTGAGGAAAGCGCGGTAATCATCCTTGGGGACGAAGCAAATCTCCTGGCTTTCAGGTTTCTCCGCGGTGGGGAGGCCCAGTTTTCTGGCGTATTCCCTCGTTTGCTCCTTCGTGAACTCCCCCAGGGGAAAGGCGGTGCGGGCGAGTTGCTCCTGCGTCATCCCGAAGAGGAAATAGGTCTGGTCCTTCTCCCTGTCCAGGCTCCTGGCGACGCTCAGGCAACCGTCGACTTCCACCCTTCTGGCGTAATGGCCCGTGACGAGCAGTTCCGCGCCGAACGCCATCGCGCGCTCGGCCAGATAGTCGAACTTCACCACCTGGTTGCACTTGACGCAGGGCACGGGCGTTCTGCCGTTTTCGTACTCGGAGATGAAGTTCTCGATCACGCTCTCTTTGAAGGATTCGCGCACGTCCATCACGTAGAAGGGAATGTCGAGCTGGGCCGCCACGGCGCGCGCATCGGCCAGGTCGCGCGGCGCGCAGCAGCCCCGGTGGAACGATTCCTGCGCGGGCCTGTCGGCGAGGCGAAGCCCCACGCCGATGGTCTCATGGCCGGCCTCCACCATGAGGGCCGCGGCCACCGAAGAGTCCACCCCGCCGCTCATCGCCACCACTACGCGCTTCGCCATCACCGCCTCCAGAGGATGTCGGTCAAATACCGGGCACGTTATACACCACCCGCTTCGCCCGAGGCCACAGGGCGCAGGGGGAGCGGCGTCGCTTCGGGAGGGGAAATGCGGGCAGTTGCGGGCAGATGCGGGGGAGGCGAAAAACTTTTTATTTTTCGGCTAATCTCGATAAATATTCATTATATTCTTTATGATATCTCCATAACCATCTGTAATCATATCGATTTCTTCCCTTGTACACCGCTCGTTCGTTTCCGGAAATTTATCGAAAAACCCCGTGAATTTATCTATATTTACAGGAAATATGATTATTTTCATTTCACCCGCCGTCCTTGTATCCATGAGCGCCGTTCCACTCCTCGCGGCGGCCGAACCCCGGCGATGAACTGCGGTCGATTCCGACCCATGCGGGAGCGATTGACGCGAGTGAGGAGCGAGCGTCGATTCCGGCCCATGAGGAAGGAATTGACGGCCTGCGGAAAGGTTCCCCGTTTTCGCTCTCGCCCCTTCGCCTGATTCCATGAGAAAGCCTCCGCTCCCGTGTCCCGATTCCGACCGGGGAAGATGAAATCGACCGCCCGGGAAGCAGGAATTCGCTCTCCCGCGCAGCGCGCAAGATACCGGAACCCGTGGTTTCAGGGAGTACGCCAAATGCGGGGAAATGCGCGCGCGGCGAATTTCTCATTTACGCGCGGCGCGAGGCGCGACATGCCCCGCCCCAGGCGAAACGGGCGGAAAATGCGTCCTTCCTGCCGATTGAATTCGCCATTATTCCGACATTATGAACAGAACCGCCATGGCGGAGGAGGCGTACATACACACTGCAAGAACTATAAAGCTTCATCGGCGGAGCATGGGGTGTCTCCCCATCTAAAGGGTTTGCTGAAAAAGTCCTGATTTCGTGATTCGGCGAATAGAGCTGACCAGGGAGGAAGAGCCGTTGGGACAGGCCTCCGTGACTGTCCTGACCTGTCGGTCGCTATCATCCCGTAGCGGACAGGCCCCCTGTGTCTGTCCGAGTCGCGACCTGTCCTTACGAGACGGTGCGGTTTTGTTCGTCTTAGAGACAAAAGAATTTCCAGCACTCAAGAATATTGACTAACATGAATTAATTCAACGGATTATATTACATTAATCCTCTCCTGAAACTCCTCCTGAAACTCCCCATCCGAATACGTAATCAACTCGAAAGCGGGTTCGTTACAACCCGTGCGCATCCTGGGGAGTCCGTGCCCGTGCACCAGTATGCGCGTATCCGATGGAGTGGACGCGCCCTCCCGGCGCCATCAAACTGGGTGTGTTGACATGGTCTGCCGCCCTTCGGGAGGAGCGAGATGAAACAGGTCCATATCATCGGCATCGACTTGGCGAAACACGGATTTCAACTCCACGGCGCGCGCCCGGACGGGTCGGTCGCGTTCCGCAAGAAGCTGACGCGGGGGAAGGTGTTGGGTTTTCTGGAATCGCAGCCTCAGT
>Ga0209544_1000655_pt1 | contig 45252 bp, 50 predicted proteins | sample MesohylPK_FD_187297 | JGI IMG/M metagenome (GOLD analysis project Ga0209544, IMG submission 187297) | Host-associated microbial community of the marine sponge Aplysina aerophoba from Gulf of Piran - sponge mesohyl, lysed by proteinase K... | ecosystem: Host-associated > Porifera > Sponge >... | reverse complement strand
TTCTTGAAATGCGTTGTCATTGCTGAAGAGCCTTGGGATACCAGGATTGGAACTTCATCCTGACAGTACTATCGAGCACGCGGGTTCTGGTCTGGAGCATGAGGTGTGCCCCCGGCTTTGACCCGCGTCTCCGCTGCTGCTCGGAAAACGTCTTCCGACAACCGTGTTGACTGTGGATTCAACGAGGACGGTCGAGACCCGTTGGCGTTATCGCATGGTCGCTGACATCAGCCGCGTCCTGCCCATTAGTCATATGTCTCCTGAGCTAAGTAGCTTCAAGACGCTGCTTTCCCCGGCCAGAGCCTTCATTTCCTCGACCATCTGCGCCCTCTGCGCGAGGCGGATCTGGCCGTCCCACTGAAGCTGGTGCCCCGGCGGCTCGTCGTTCTTTCGGTTGAGGCAGCCTCCGAGCATGGCCACCAGCGCCATCGCGTCGGACAGGGTTTCGGGCGGCCCCGCCTTGCGGATCCTGGCGAAGTCGCCGAGCACGGCGAGTTCGGCCTCCGAGTACATCAGGCCGGCGTCCAGGTCCGGCGTTTGCCGCCCAAGATGGGTGAGCGCCGCTAGGCGATCACGGCGTTGATCGCCGCCGCCCGCTTGATCCGCTCGGCCTTGCAGCCCGACTTCAGGATCCGGCGCCAGTCCTCGATGCGCCATCTCAGGCGGTACATGCGCAGGATGTCGCGAGCCTCCGCCTCGGTCCCGGCGGGCAGCGTCGTCAGCAGCATCCACTCCAGCGGCTCGGCACCGTCGGGCGGACGGTCCTCGAAGGCGTGGACGGCCCGCATCCGGCACGGCCGGGTTCCGAACTCGCCGCGCCGCTTCTCCGGGACCGCGAGGTCGACCTCCGCCCAGCGCAGCGCCGCCGAGGCGACGCGGGCGGCCCGGTTCGGCGAGGCGGACTGGCCGCGCGCCGAGTTCCGCGCCGACAGGCGCTCGAGCGGAATGTCCATCTGCGCCCGGACCAGCAGGTCCGGCCCGCCCTCGTCGCGGCGCAATGGCATTCGGTTAAGGATTTTTGTCATTCGGATAAGAAAAGCCCCCGATTCCGTTCTTTCGTCGGGAATCCGGGGGCATCGCCGGTCTTTTCGGATTCAGGCGTTCGTGCGGTTCATCCACTTGCTCCTCGGCTTCATCGATTTTCGCGGATGCGACCTGCCCGGCCGCTCGCGCTGCAGGCCTCTGGAGAGGCCGGTTATGATGCGCGCGACCGATTCGGCGACGAAGGCGCCGTGCGCCAGGAACATCGCCTCGACCTCGCGGGCGAGCAGACGCATCCCGTTCCTGAAGGTGGCCCGCCAGTCCGGGCGGTGGCCGTCGCCTTGATTGACATCGGCCTCGCATCGGTTGGCGAACAGGCGCGAGACGGCGATCAGGGTGAAGGCCGCATAGAGCTCCTGCCTGACGCCTCGCTCGGTCCGGCCCCGGAACTCGCCGATCAGCTCCTTGGCGACCCCGTAGAACTCCTCCACCTCCCAGCGCCGGCGGTACAGGTCCGCCAGGGCCCCGGCCGGATATTTCCGCTCGTCGAGCAGCGTCGTGGCCAGGCGGAACTCGGTGTCGGCGGCAACGTATTTGACCAGGCGGACCCGGAGGCTCCGCCCGCGCCGCCCCGGCGGCGCGTCCCGCGGCGCGCGGAGTTCGACGGTCGCGTCGGTTTCGCTCGAATCGATGAAGGCGGCGCAGGCGTTGCGCTGGAGGCGGAAGGCGCACTCCAGTCCGCGGTCGGCATGCGCCAGGATCATCTCCCGGGAATAGTAGCCGCGGTCGTAGACGACGATGTCGCCCTCGGCGGCGCTGTCGAGATCGGTCAGGGCGGCGGCGCGCTCGCTTCCATGCGCGAACAGGTCGAAGTCGACCGGGATGCGCTCGATCGCGTCGTAGAGGCAGCTGACAAGTCCCTGCGGGCAGTGCGCGCCTTCGCTCGGCGCGCGGTAGCCGCTCCCGGCCAGCGGTCGCGGCAGGTTGATCTTGCTGCCGTCGACGGCGAAGACCCGGTGGCCCTTCCACGGCGTTCCGGCCGGAGCCCGGGCGAGGACTTCGCGGTGCAGCCGCTTGAAGGCGGCCGCGTCGAGCTTCTCGTGGGCCTCGCAGAACGAGGACGCCGCCGGCGCCATCCGCGTGTTCGCGGACGCGGTCTCGGGCGAACGCGCCAAGCGCCCGGCCCTGGCCAACTGATCGATCATGCCCAGCCCGGCGACAGCCTGTGCGTCAACCGCCTCGACCGCCTTGGCCGGTCGCTGAAGGAGTTGCTCGAGACCGTCGAGGATCTCAAGAGCCGAGGCATTCACCTGGTCAGCCTGGAGAAACGGATCGACACGACATCGGCCGCGGGCGAACCGGTCTTCCATGTCTTCGGCGCCATCGCGCACTTCGAGCGGCGGCTGATCTCCGAGCGCACCAGGGACGGCATCGAGGCCGCCAGGAAACGTGGCAGAAAGCCGGGGCGGCCGCCACTCTCCGGCGAGAAGGTTTCAGCGGCGCAAATGCTCATCGGAGCCGGAACGGCGCCGGCCAGGCCGCAAAGCAGCTCAATATCGGCAGAGCAACGGCCTGCAGGATCGCCAAATCGATCCCGTGAAACCCGATGTTCCTGCTTTGCTGTTCCTTAGGGTAATTCAGCGAACAAATCATGCGATGACGCCGAGACGCGCACGTAGCCAATGAGCATGCGAGAACCGTCTGACAGCCCGAGAGCGAAGCACAAACCCGTACGATGTTTTCCAGACGCGGCAGACAGACAGAAAATCTCTGAAAAATCAATCTCGGCAAACCGACAGGACCAGCTGTCAGGCAAGGGGACGTTTCCAATACAGCCCGTTCGCAGATAAAGCGGGTCCGGACCGATGATTGCAGGCCGGTTGCAAATAATCCGGGTTCGTTAGCGCGCAATTCGGGTTTCGCCCCGTCGATAGACGCACTCAATCCGGGCAGAAAATCACAATGATTGAAAGCCGGAGCGATTATGATTGCAGGTCGCTAAACATAACCAAAACGCCGAAACGCCATTCTCGCGTACTCGACTAAAGTTCTCGAAAGCAGTTTCCAATCCGTCATCCGCCGGTCAGCGTCTTCATTGGAGACGGGGCGCCTTTCTCGTGCAGGAGCTTAGCCAGCTTCCCGAACAGGTTTGGATGCCCGCGCTTCAGTTTCGGGTCCTGTCGCACGGTTGTATGGAAACCGTGTACGTCTCTCGCAGTAATGTGAATACTGTTCTTTTTCTCATTGTACCAGACGCCAATTTCGAAATAGATGCTGTTTCCGGGCTTACTCTTCCGCATGGGTGTTTCCTGTTGCCGAGCTGAGAGCATAGTGCAAGTTTCTTCACTGCAACAGTCAAGGCCTGAATCGTTTCAATCCACAGCAGCAACCGGACCGGCCGACTAGTCGAATACGGAAACTTACCGGGGAAATTCAGTTCTGCCCATCGCTGCAGGCCTGTTTTCTTATCATCCCGGCCTCTCTAGAAGCGAGGCCCGGCATACCCCCTAGCCAAGGCCGTCTTTGCGCATTCGCAAGGCCGCAATCGCCTAGGCAATGCGGTGCGTCAATATCGAAAACCCTGGTCCCAATCCCTAGATCAAGAATCACGGGTTGCGGTAAGGCTTACCAGAATCGTAACCGATGATGGTACCGATCGACGGATCAGCAATCTTTTTGATTTCATCGATCAATCCTTGCGTCCTTATCATTGCGAATATTCTGATGGTCGCGGCGGGGAAGCGCTCTTGCAGGAGATTGGCACAAGCTACGGCCGTCGAACCTTTCGTCAGCACGTAATCCACAAGTGTGATCGCGTCCGGTGGAAGCATATCCACATATACCCGCAAGGAGGCCATGTGTTCGGGAATCAGCGGACGATTTGCAGGTTGCGAGGTTGAGGATTTCCGCACGGCAACGGTTCTTTCTATTAGCGCTCTCACTTCTCTGCCGTAGCCGTTGGATGCGAGCACATCGGCAACGACCTTGCCTGGACTGGCCAAAGCGAATCCTTAGGAAGTGGCGCACTGCGCGGAACGGGCACAAGCGTCACTTCCGGATTCAGAAACGGCTGAAGAACCTTTGCTTCGGGGCTTGCCGGATAATCGACTACACGGTTGATCTATGGTATCCTTACCTTCCTTGATGCTTCCGCAGATTTTTCGCGACCGAACAGAAAGTTCACTTGTGCCGCACGGAGAGTAATTTGCAAAAGTGCCGTATGGATACCTAGAAGCCACTTACATCGCCTGCTGTAATATTCGGAATATCATAGAGGATATCCGGAACGTCTTCCCGGCGAAGCTCCTGAGCGCCATAGCCAATCATCTCTTGGGGCCAGGTCAGTTCCTCATTTTGTGCAACGTTCTGCATGATATAGACGAGCCGGCCAAGGCGAATCCCCTCCCGCACCTGGTGTAACGTTCCGCTTTTTTCGCTGGCTTCGACCACAACGGTCGCATCGCAAATGAGTGCCATTGTCCGGTTGCGGCGAGGGAAGTTTTCGCGCTTCAGCGGGTAGCCTTCAGGAAACTGAGAGATGGCAAGATGGTCACGTTTGATTGCCTCAAGAAGTGCTTTGTTGGTAGCCGGATATGTCTTCGACAGCGGCGTGCCGAGCACGGCAATGGTCTTGCCGCCCTTCTTGATGGCCGTTTCATGGGCTGCGGTATCTATACCTTCCGCAAGCCCGCTCACGACTGTAATGCCGTGCTCTACGAGTGCCTTGGTAAATGATCGGGTACGCGAGATGCCTTCGCGACTCGCTTTACGCGACCCGACAATTGCAACACGCCGGCCCTCGGTGAGCAACTTTTTGTCACCCTCAATGAAAAGCTGGTCCGGGGCATTTATTTCTTCGAATTCCGTGAGTTGCCCCAATAGGTCACAGGTTCTGTAAGCCGTTTCCATAGCTGTCTTCGTCGCGACCTTTTCAACCCGCGGCCCCCTTTTCTTCATGATATAGAAACATGATTCAGTGTTCAGATCATGAGATAGGGAACAAGCGCTGCAATCAAGCCATACATCCTAGCCAGACCGGTGGCGAGCTTGCGTAGAAAGTCGCAGCACTTTGGATAGGCTCTGAACAGTTGCGCCCTGCCCAGTCCATTGCACTGCCCCCTTTCCTACCGTCAGTTGCGGAGATCCCGGATCCGTTCCTTCGGGAAGTGACGATAGAAGGCGGTGCGGCCTATGGAGAGGCTTCGGATCACGTCGCTGACGAAGGGATAGCCCCCTGGTGAGATTCCGCTCCAACTGGGCCAGCGCTCCGAACACGTGGAAGAACAGCGTGCCGCTGGCGGTGGTGGTGCCGACACCCGGCCCTGTTGCAAAAATTTGCCGGATTTGCCGGGGGTGTGGTCTGGCTCCGTCTTTCTTCAAAATCCTTGCTGGATCGCGATTTGCTCAAGCTCCGCTCAATGCAGCGACATCACCTCGCTCATCATCTCTGGCCCGATCCCGAAGGCACGTGCCTCACTCTTACCCCAGTCTGCATGGCGTTATCGCATAGCCTGTTCGCTGGATTACTCCACGGACGAACGAACCGGGCACATTCGGATTCAAGGGTTCTAGCCTGATTAACGGTACGGCAAAAGCAGCACTGGATTTTCGTTTTCCCGTTCTGCGAATTCGAGATACTCGCGACCGTTAATGTCCATCCGTATCAACTGTTCACCAAGAGAGAGGACCGATGTGAACCGCATCCTGGTTTCAGAAGCATCGCTCGACAATTGCTTGGCTGCATCAGCCTCAATCTGGAGCCTGCGCTCCAAGAAATCTCGCGGCATCAAGATAGCCAGCTCTTCCAGTTTCTGGATCTGGTTGCGTGTTCGTGTACACAACGTTTTCTTGTCGTCGAGCCATAACAGGGCCTTGCATTGCGCTGATCCGCAAAATGCAAGGCCAGCCAGCAGGGCTTTGATCAAAGCTACGTCAATGGTTTCCGAACGTAGTAGCAGGATTGTCATGCCTGCGTTAAGTTCATTGAAACCCTCATGCAGTTTCTCTTCGACACTTTCCACAACCGGTCGAGGATTTTGCCGATCGGAAATCTCATCCAGTCGTTCCAGTTGCGTTTCGATACCTGTCAATACGCTACGCAGCCTGTTTATGTTCAGTTCCGTTGGAAGTTGGTCAATCTTTTCTAAAATTGCACCCAGACCATTGCTGATTGCTTTCAGGCGGCTGAGAATAATCGCTGTACTTGCGACCGTTACACCAATTCCAACAAACGAAGATATCAATGTTGCGAGTTGAATCGTCTGCAGCGAGCCCATCATTCCCTGCATGACATTCAGACGTTTCTTTATCTGTTCATTCTGTACCACATCAAAAATCCCAAATGCGGTATCTACCGGATTGAAGGGGCTGGTGGATGTTGCCAAATCAACAATGAGCCTTTGAAGGCCGCCTGTTTCTTGTACATGGGCAAGGATCCGACCAGATGCCGCATCCTGTAAAAGGGCGCCGCGACGGATAACATCTCCGGCCGCAACGGCAGTCCGGAATTGTGTAGGAATCTCAAATGGAATGCTAATCGGACTCATGACAAGTTGTCCCTCCTTTTCAGGGCAGCGTCATCGATCTGCATCTTGAAGCGTGCCCAAGACGAATTGGGATCCTTTTCATCTGCTTCAGCAAGCAACTTTTGCTTAATATTCTGTTTCAGTTGTTTCTTCCACCGTCTTTTGCGCCAGTCCCTTGCTATTATGCGACCGGCCAACGTTGTAGCAGTCCGTTTTACCGCTGAGACGACTGGCCGAACAATTGACCCTACACGAAAAACTAAAGGCACTGGAGCTGGTGTCGTTGCTCCTCCTTCAGTAGTATCAACAACCAGTCCTCCAGCACCGGCCGCAGCAACTCCACCGGCCGCCAATGCCGCAGTTTCTGCATTGTTCAATCCCGAAGATTCTGGAGAACGTTCGACTTGGTCGATAGATTTCACTAAAGAGTTTTGGAGTGAACTCACCGTCGCCCGGTCGAATTCCTCAACCTTCTCGTCAACCTGTTTTTGAATGCATTTCATTGCCCGACTGTTCCGCACAAGCAGTCTGCTGTCGGACAATTCCTCAACCCTTTCCTCTGCCAGCTTCGTGATCCTTTCGGAAGCAGCAATACATTCCTTGTAAACACGGTAGCGTTCGTTTTCCCACCAATCAATGATTTCCATTCGCTTGAATTCTATTGGAGACAATTGGCTTCCTCATTCCGAAATCCAGGGATTTGCCTAGTTACTGCGTTTGCGCGAGTAGTTTACCAGCCACAACGAATTAATTAGCCTCTCAAGGAAATTCTGGAGGCTAGTGCGAACATTGTGAAGGTCAGCTTCTGCCACTTTTCCCGAGAGGCGGTGTTTCCGGCAGATTTGGCCAATAAACATCGAGGCTGGGGCAGTCAAGAATGCCGCTTTTCCGCGCTGGCGAAGCTGTCCTTTTTTGTTCGATTAACAGACGTCCGGAAAACCCGAAGACGAATATCCCTGGTCCAAAAATGGACGAATCCCTGCTCCCATTACCCGGATTCCGCGAAATCCGGCTGAACCTGCCGACTCCTGTAAAACCCACCTACACAGCGCCCTTCCGGTGAGCAAAACGCCGCCTGGATGACCTTTGGCCGCAAAACCCTTTCCCCCGCTCTACAGACAGGAAAACGATGGGGTGGACGCCCCCTGCCCGACGGCATCGTAACGTGCCAAGGTGGCGTCAACTTTGATTGAGCCCTAAAAGGAGGGAGCGTCCATGGAAAAGGTTAGCATTATCGGAAGCGACCTGGCAAGGAATTGTTTCCACTTGCAAGGAGCTGCTGCAGACGGATCGGTGGTGTTCCGCAAGAAACTGGTGCGGCACAAGGTTCTGGACTTTCTGGTGTCGCAGCCGAACTGCCCGGTGGCCATGGAAGCCTGTTCCGGCGCCCACTGGTGGGGCCGGGGGATCATGGAACTCGCGCATGAAGTCCGGCTCGTGCCGCCGATCTACGTGAAGCCGTTCGTCACGAGGCAGAAGAACGATGCTTCGGATGCGGAGGCCATCTGCGAGGCGGCCACTCGCCCGACGATGCGTTTCGTTCCGGTGAAGTCGGAGGAACAGCAATCCCGCTGCATGGTGTTCCGCACCCGGGATCTCGTGGGTGCGCCAGCGGACGCAGGCGGTGAATGCGCTGCGCGGTCATCTTGCGGAGTTTGGCATCATTGCGCCGCAGGGGATTGCCAATGTCGAGCGTCTGGCGATCAGGGTTGCCGAAGGCTGTGCGGGAGATGGCCGGACTTCTGATTGAGCGGATCGGCCGGTTGAGTGAGAAGATCAGGGATCTTGAGAAGCGGATCCGCACGGATGCAGGGCAGGACGAGGAGGCGAAGCGACTGATGAGCATTCCGGGGGACGGTCCGATCACTGCGATGGCGATCCAGGCCTTTGCCCCGCCGATGGAGGGGTTCGGTCGCGGCCGGGACTTCTCGGCCTGGCTTGGCCTTGTTCCCCGGCAGCACTCGACCGGAGGCAGGCACTGCCTGGGGAGGGTCTCGAAGATGGGTCAGCGCGATCTCAGGCGGTTGCTGTTTGTCGGCGCCATGGCGGAGATCCGCTGGTCTGTCCGGCGCGGGGTGCCTGAGGGCTCATGGCTTGCCCGCATGCTGGCCCGCAAGCCGAGGAGGCTGGTTGCCATTGCCATGGCCAACCGGATGGCGCGCATAGCCTGGGCGCTGATGACGAAGAAGGAAAGCTGTCGCGACCCCGTCACGGCTGCGGCCTGACGTGATGGCGCGGTGGATGTGAGCAGGACAAAGGACATGTTAGGACAAACGATCATTGAGACGGGACCGGGGAAACCAGCTAGACCCGGTCGGGCTTCAAGCCCGGGAAAACGATTTGGACCTGGTCCTCGTATCTCCATGCTGGCCGCGGCGCGTTGAGAGGCCGAATACACGACAGTACCTGATCACCTTGCCCGGCGCGTCCAAAGAAATTGCTTGCATTCAGGGGGCGTCCATACACGGGGTTTCAGGCGATGTGCCGGAAACCGGTGGTTGGGGGTCTCTTGCCGCGTTGTTCAAGGGTGATTGGCCGCGCTTCCCGGGTCAAAAAGCACGGGAGAGGCAGGTGCATCTAGTGATAGATGTTACGGCGGCGGCCGACAGCAACGACCAGAACGGTGAGCATGCCGTCGCTGATTTCTCACAACAACCTGTAGTCACCCACCCGATAACGCCAGAAATTGCCCAGCTCCGAGCCAGCCAGCGGCCTTCCGAGTTGGCGGGGATCATCAAGCGTCGCGAGGCGCTCGCGCAAATACTTCCCGATCCGCCCGGCATTGGAAGGACCAAGACCCTTGATCTGTCGTGCGGCAGCTGCTGTAACCTCAATCTTCCCGAGCAAGCGCGGCATCCAGCTCGTCAAGGGACAGGGACTGCTCGCCCGACCTGCGATGCTCAATCATTGCCTGTTCAGCAGCATAGAGATCCTCCATTGACCGGAGGTGTTCTTCGACCGCTTCGCGGATGTAGAACGTCGCGGTCCGGCCTGTCCTGGCGGAAAGCGCCTTCAGGCGGGCGTAGGTTTCGTCCGGAAGGCGGACGGCTGTTTGTTTGCTCATTTTTGCCACTTCATCAGGATGCGTTTATACCATTTAGCCGGGATCGCTGTTTTTTTTCCAGAGGGAAGACAAGAACTTCCCTCTTCCCTGCCGTCAGCCCCGAAGCTCCCGGATCAGCTCTTTCGGAAAGTGGTGATAGAGGGCGGTGCGTCCAATGAAAAGGTTGCGGATCACGTCTCTGATGAAGGGATAGCCCCTGGTGTCCCGCAGCATCGCCTCGGCCCGGCGTCAGTTTGCTCGGCCGCCCTCCCCTCCGCCGCGGGCCCTTGCCGCGGCAAGGCCGGCCATGGTACGCTCCCTGGTGAGATCCCGCTCGAACTGGGCCAGCGCCCCGAACACGTGGAAGACCAGCGTGCCGCTGGCGGTGGTGGTGTCGACACCCGGCCCTGTTGCAAAAATTTGCCGGATTTGCCGGGGGTGTGGTCTGGCTCTGTCTTTCTTCAAAATCCTTGCTGGATCGCAATCATAGGCACGCGCCGCATGGCTGTCGAATGGAAGAACCCGATCAGCAAACAGAACCCCAAGCGTTGGGTCCTCGGCATGTGCAAGACCCCGGCGGCGCGTGCCTTCCGGCAGAATGGCGATCCCGGTGCGAACCTCCGCTTCTGTGATTGCCGTTACGAACAACTCTCGCGATGGCAACCGATCCATCTAGGCAAGAACCATGGTATTCGACGCGGTACGCATAAGTTCAGATACCACATTCGTATCAAGCAAGGCCATAACAGCCGTATCAATCCAAGACCGGCGGCTCGCGCATCGGTTCGCGCCGTGGCAATTCCAATTCTACATAGCCGAACGGTTTGAACAGTTCGTGGATGGCCGTTCCCAGGCCTTTCTCGGGCAAGGGCCCCTGCCCGACCGCCTCGCGCAGAATCATCCTTGCCTCCTCCTCCATGGAACGACCGTTACCAGCCGCACGCACGCGAAGGCGTGTTCCTACCTCGTCGTCCAGATTGCGGAGCGTGATGCTCGCCATGGCCACGACCTCCAATTGTCCCGCATTGCACGCTACGGTGTACTTGCTTTGCAAGCAAGTGCAGTGCGGCATTCATCGTTGCCGGCGCAGTCCTCCCCGTCTTTAAAGAAACATTACGCGGACAACTGAACCGTTACAGGAACTATGCTTGCACTTCTTGCCAGCATGAAGTTGCTCCTGTTCGGAAAAGGTTTGCAGGACCTCTATATCCGAAGATGCGGAATAAGGTTTGTGAACAGGATTTCGGGCGGTTCCGGGCAGTTTGCAGCTGGGCCGGATGGTGTTCGGGAAACGGTCGGCGCCGGGTCGATAATAACGTGAAATGCCCCGATTTTCCGTTCCTCTTCCATGTTCCTGTACAAGTGTTCCGATTACAACAGGGTCATTGCCTTTTCGGATCATTTCTAGAGGTCGGCACATGCTTGTCGGTTACGACCGGGTTTCGACCCTCGATCAGAACCCGTCCCTGCACATCGATGCCCTGCGTGAAACAGGGCGTGAGAGGATCTGAGAGGATCTGAGAGGATCTATGTCGAGAAAGCGTCAGGGGCGCGGCAGAACCGGCCGCAACTCATGGCCGCGTTCGAGTATCTTCGCGACGGAGACACGCTCGTCGTCTGGAAGCTCTCGCGGCTTGCACGCTCTCTCAAACAGGTGATCCAGACCGCGCAGGACATGCAGGCCAGGAATATCGAGTTCAGGGCGATCACCCAGAACATCGATACCGGCACGCCGGACGGGCGCCTGTTCTTTTACATGACCGCGGCGTTCGACCAGTTCCAGCGTGAACTGATTGTCGAGAACGCCAGGGCGGGCCGCGCTGCCGCAAGAAGCGGCGGTCGGAAGGGCGGCAGGCCTCGCTCAATGGATGACGAGAAAGTCCGCCTCGCCGAGGCATTGCTCCGAGACAAGGAGAACTATCCCTTCGTTAATGACGTCATCTAGCAACTCGAAATCGGAAGAACCGCATTTTACCGCTACTTCCCGCCGGAGAGAATTCGGGAACTCAGGCCGCCACGCGCCTGAAATGACGGCAATTCCTGTCAAACTCACGCGCGACTCACGGATACAGGCGAAATTTCAGCGTAATTTCGATGCTCCCAGCCGCAAACAGCGGCATTTGCCTGCGCAATCGCCCGTCAACGGCCTCCGAGAGATCCGGTTCCCGCCGGCACCGGCCCGTTGCGGGACTCTTGGTTCCTATGTCGGGTTAGGGCCAACATAGGACTGCATAAGACGCGACGTCGCGATCCGCCGGTTTGAAAGCAGAGTGCGGGTGAATTGGATGACGCCGCGATGCGTGATGCGTGTCACTTGGCACCGGTCAGGATAACCTCATCGCCGATCCGCTTGGCCGTGCGAAGCCCGCCTGGCACCTGGAGCGTCGGCAAAAGCTCGATCATGCCGATATTCACGTATTGCGGGGCGCCGATGGCGTATTCCACCGCGTCCGCGATATCGGAAACCTGCGGCATCTCGAACCCTTCGAAGTACTTCCGCTTCGCCTCGGCCGGATCAATCTTTTCCACATTGGCAAATATATCGGTCTCGACGCGGCCCGGGCTGATCTCCGTGACGCGCACGCGGCGACCGAATGCATCCACGCGCAACTGTCGCGAAACGGTGTGCATTGCGGCCTTGGTGGCGTGATAGGCGATGTGACCGCCAAATTCATACTGCCCGGCCATCGAGGTTATGTTCACGATATGCCCGCTGTCGCGCGCCATCATTCCCGGCAGGGTCAGACGGGCCAAATGCAGCGACGCCCGAAAATTGACGTCGATCTGTTCGTCGATGTCGAAGGCCTCGGACTGCAACAGGCTGCCGGGGCGCGACACGCCGGCATTGTTGACCAGAACGTCTATCTCCAACTCGCCGACCAGGTCGGCCAAAGCCTCGGTATCGGTGACATCGATTTCATGGGGCACCACGCCGGCAAGCACCTCAAGCGCTTTCAGTTTTGCGATGCTGCGCGCCAGCCCATGGACCTTTAACCCCTTGGAGGCGAGGCGCTCGGCGATGGCCCATCCCATGCCGCCGGAGGCGCCAGTGACGAGGGCTGTCTTGTAATCGGAAAATGGCATGATGCAGTTCTTTCTTCTGGTCGTTGGAATCGTGGCCGATGTCAGCCTTGGCGTGACAAAGGGGTGAGAGTGCCGCCGCGCGCGGCGATGGCGTCGCGCAGGCGGCGGGCGAGGTCGACCGCGCCGGCAGTGTCGGAATGGACGAGGATGGATTGCACGGGCATTGGGATGACTTTGGCGTCGATGGTTTCGACCTCGGCGGTCTCGATCACCCTCAGCACACGGGCCACCACGGCTTGCGCGTCGTGGATCACCGCTCCGGGCTGGCTGCGGGGGGCGAGTTGACCGTCGACGGTATAGGCGCGGTCGGCAAGAAACAGGCGCACGCAGCGCCCGCCTCGTGCCGCTGCGGCCTGTTCCAGCGCGCTGCCCGGAAGGACCAGAAAGGCGATGTCGGGATCGAAGGCCAGCGTGGCGGCGGCAACCGCTTCGGCGGTGGCGGGGTCTGTGCTGGCGAGATTGCCAAGCGCGCCGTGCGGGTTCATATGGGTGATCCGGTGGCCGGCCCGCCGGGCGAGCCCATCAAGCGCGCCAAGCTGGTACAGGATATGGCATTCCAGTTCGGGCAGGGCCATGTCGATGCGACGGCGGCCAAAGCCCATCCGGTCGGGATAGCTGACATGCGCGCCCAGATCGACGCCGTGCTCTTTGGCCAGACGGATCGTCCGGTCCATGATGACCGGGTCGCCCGCATGATAGCTGCAGGCGACATTGGCCGAACTTATCAGCGCCATAAGCGCGGCGTCATCCGCGATACGGTAGGGGCCAAATCCTTCGCCCATGTCGGAGTTGATGTCGATCTTCATGTTCTGATCTCCACGGTAAACAACGGATCCCCGGCGCTGACCGTATCGCCCTGCGACGGCAACGGCCCGACAAGCCGGCCCGACGCCGGTGAAACGCAAAGCAGCCGGACCGGGCCGAATCCGATATAGCCAAGGGGCTCTCCGCCAAGGACCTGCGCGCCTTGTTTGAGTGCGGGGAAGCCATCATCGCCGCCCCTAATATGGAACGCCCCGGTGGCCGGGCTGAGGGCCTGCGCCCATTCAGGTCTCGAACCGGACGCTTCGGCCGCGACAGGCCCCGCACCTGGCGCGCGCACAAGGCGGACGGCGTAGTCCTTTCCCTTGACCTCAATTGATGTGACTCCATTGGCAATCATCGTCCTGGCCAGTTCGTTCACTTGGTCCAGCGTCATCGTCTCATGCCCAGATTTCTTGTTGCTCAAAGGCGTCGGCCAGCGCCTGCCCGGCCTTGGCAAACGCCGCCTGATGGTCGTCCGCGGCCTTGGCCGCCTCCGCCAGGCCGACCTTATGAAACCGGACCCTGTCGCCCGGACGGGCCTGCCCCATGCGCCAGAGGTCCGGCTCGATGATAGCGGCGATCTTGGGGTATCCGCCCATGGTGGCCGAATCCGCTAGTTGGATAATCGGAAGCCCGCCGCCCGGCACCTGAACGATCCCCGGCACTATGCCGTGCGAGCGCAACTCGCCAGTGCTGCTTCGCGTCAGCGCCGCCCCGTCCAGCCGGTGCCCCTGCCGGTCGTTCAGCCGGGTCACAAGGTATGGTTCTGTCCAGAATGCCTTTAGAGAGGCGGCGTCAAAGCTGTCGTGTTCCGTCGAAGGCAGCGCCCTGAGATGAATAATGCCTCCGGCGGGCAGCTTGAACTCGGGCTGATCGAGGCTAATCCCCGATGGCGGAAGCGCCGGGTCGGATCGGGTTATGGGATTCAAGAGGTCACCGGGGGCCAGCACGCGACCTTCGTAGCCGCCGAAGGCCTCGCGCAGCTGCGTACTGCGCGAACCCAGCACTAGCGGCACATCGATGCCGCCGGGCAAGGCGAGATAGAGGCGCGCACCCAAGCGGATCGGGCCAAGCTCCAGCGTGTCACCCGCCTTGGCGAGCCCGGCGAAGATGCGCGGCAAGGACCGACCGGCAAGATTCGCGCCGCAGACGGCCCCGGCGATGGCGAAGGCCTGGCGCGTGTCGAACCGGAACTGCGCCGGCGTAAGTGGAATCTCAAGCGTTGCGGCACAGGCTTGGTTGCCCAAAAGCATATTGGCGATCCGGTGCGACACCGGGTCCATCGCGCCGGCGCTCCCCAGCCCTTCGAACCAGTGGCCGTGCCGACCCAGATCCTGGACCGTGGCTAGCGGCGGCAGAGACATGACCCGGATCATGCCGCAACTTCGACCGGGCGGAACCGGATGCGGTCGCCGGGTTTCAACAAGGACGCCGGCGTTCTGAACGGGTCGAAAAAGCGCACATCGGCGCGGCCGATCGTGTTCCAGCCGCTGGGCCCGGCGGAGGCCGATACCCCGGCCTGCAGCCCCGCCAATGACAATGAACCGCCCGGAAGCCGGGTTAGCGGCACTTTGCGGCGCGGGGTTTCGAGGCGCGGGTCAAGCCCCCCCAGATAGCAGTATCCGGCGTGGCTTCCGACGGCATAGACGGTGTACTCCGGGGCGCTCTGCAGGCGGATCACTTCGTCGATGGAAAACCCGGTCATTTCGGCGACGTCGGCGAGGTGCGGCCCGGCTTTGCCGCCATAGCGAATGTCGATTTCCAGCAATCGCCCCTCGACGGTCTTTCGCAGGCCGGTTTGCCAGAGCTCCGTCAGCCGGCCGGCCAGACGATCAAGATCGTCGGGCACACTGTCCAAAAGCAGCGTGAGACTAGTCATGGCGGGCACCGCCTCGCGCACGCCGTGCCAGGCCGCCGCTGCGTCGGCCATCGCCCAGAACCGCTGTTGATTCTCAAGATCAAAGGGGCATTCCGCCTGAAACAGCACCGCCCGGCTGCCAATCATGGAAACGGAAGTCTCAGCCATTCCGATAGCCGCGCATAAGGTTCGGGCGTCGGAAGCGACCGACCGCGGACTCAGGGACGAATTCAATGAATTCAAAGGACATGCGGCTGCGAGTTCCTCTTGCGCTGCGGGCTTGTTCCGGTTTCAGGGTAGCATTCATCCGAAAAGATGACATCAGAGCGGTTTCGGATAGCTAGGCGCTCAAGCACTGTCAAACCCGATTACGTCAGACCGATAGACTGGTATCGCAGCCCGCCCGGACTTTCTATAGTCGGGCATCAAGAGCGGCGGCGCGCAGATGCGTCTGTCCCAACAATCGCGAGGTTCACCGGCATGCCCCACATCATTACGAAAATTCAACGCGCCGCCGCCGCCGACGTGGCGGCGCTTTCCAAGTTTGGCAGCGCCACCATCCACGAGGCGCAGGGGCGCCTTGGCGCGATCAGCTCCAAGATCAAGCCGATTGATCGGGCGATGTCGCTTTGCGGCCCCGCCTTCACGGTGCAAAGCTCGCCGCGCGACAACATCATGCTGCAACTGGCCATTCACTTTGCCAAGGCGGGCGACGTCATCGTGGTCTCGGCCGGGGAATTTGCCGAGGCCGGCAGCTTTGGCGGGGTTCTGGGCAGTGCCTGCGTGGCCAAGGGCATCGCGGGCGTGGTGACGGACGCCGGCGTGCGCGACACGGCAGAGCTGATCGCGCTGGGCTTGCCGGTGTTTTCGCTGGGCATCAGCATCCGGGGCACAGTGAAAGAGACGCTTGGCCAGATCAACAAGGAGATCGTTCTGGGCGGCGAAATCGTCCGTCCGGGCGATGTGATCCGGGGCGACGCTGACGGCCTTGTCATGGTGCGGCGCGAAGATGCGGCAGAGGTTGCCGTAAAATCCGCCGCGCGGGACGAGGCGGAACTTGGCTATATCGCGGCGTACAAGTCCGGGCGCACCGTCATCGACGTGTGCAATCTTGAGGCGGTGCTGAAGTCGAAGGGCCTGACAACCGATCTGTAAACCGAAGTTCTTGAGGAGTTTCCAGGATTTTTGCTTCCCGTCGATGGGATGCCCCTGAACGAGATGTCGGTCTCTGCCTGCATCTCGGCGTTTCGCTACATTTTCGCGATGTCCTTCAGCAGCTTCAGCGCCCTCTCCTGTTCGGCGCCGGGCCGGGTTGCCACCTCGATCATGGTCTCCGCCTTCCCGCAGTCCGGGCACGGGACCGCGCGCTTGGAACGGACGATGGCGGACAGGCTGCCGAGAAGCGTGCGAAATCCGTGCGCGCCGCCGCCGTCCGGCAGGGCGTGGGCATGAACCTTCGCCAGCGCCGTGAACAGGCGCAAGCTGGTCGGGGGGCCCTGAATCCAAGCGCGCCGCCCGTTGCTTCGGCCACTTTTTCGCCGCAGACCTTGGCGTTCTTCACCTGAGAGTTGCCTTCAGGAAGCACGTCGGAAAGGCTGAGGCGCGTTTCCGCAGCGGCGGTTTGTGCCGGCCCGATACTGGCGGCGGCCCCAAGAGCGATTGCCTTGAATATTTGCATTGCAGATCTTCATGTCGGGGCTGCCGCCCCGCCTGAAGCCTCCGAAACAATCCCGGGCTGGCTTCCTTTAGCGAATTAGCATCTATTGTCTTTGCGTTCATAACTCTTAGAGCTTGAATCAAAATACCACATATTGTCGGTGTTTGTGGAAATATTTGTAACTTGTCCAATATATAGATAATTTGCCGACTTTAGGAACAAACTCTTAGAGAGTCCGGCAACCGGGGCAAAAGACCAAGCCGATCTGATATGATGGTGCTTGGCTATGTCTGGCGGCCGTTTCTTTCCTTGTCGGGAACGCTTTGATCGCCGGGCAAGGGAAATCGCGGAGCTATCGAAAACCATGGACATCAGACGCCTTCGCGCATTCGTCAAGATCGTCGACATCGGCAGCATCACCCGCGCGTCGTCCGTCCTGCACATTGCGCAGCCTGCACTCAGCCAGCAAATCGCGGCGCTTGAGACGCATTTCGGCAAGCCGCTGCTTTTGCGGTCAAAGCGGGGCGTGGTGCCGACCGAAGCCGGCAAGGTGTTCTACAAGCACTGCCAGTTGATCCTTAAGCAATTGGACCAGGCAGAGCAGGAAATCACCAGTTCGAGTACCGACATTTCGGGCTTTGTCTCCGTCGGCCTTGCGCCACTGAGCCTCGGCCCGCTGCTGGCCGCGCAACTAATGAAAACCATGCGCGCGGAACGGCCCGGGATTGTCCTGCATATCAACGAAAATGTCGGAGGGGTGATCAGCGAGCTGATCATGACCGGCAAGATGGACATCGCTCTGATTTACGATCCGGGGGGTATTCCGGGCGTCTCGTTCGACCCGGTGCGGACCGAAGAGCTATTTTTCGTGACAACCCATGCCGACAAGGACGGCGGTACGGACATCAGCTTTGAAAACGCGGTTTCTGATGCATTGATTTTGCCGAGCCCCATTCACACGGTGCGTCAGGTCATCGACACGACTTTGGCGCGCACCGGCCACGCGGCCAATGTCATCGCGCAGACAGAGTCGATTTCGGTGCTCACCAACGCCGTCGGCGAGGGTCTGGGCAGCACAATCCTGCCGCATTCGGCGGCCAAAGCATTGCAACGGCGGCTGCCCGAGGCGAGGCGGTTCCGCATCCGGCGACCGAACATGAAGGTTCATATGGCGATCTGCGTGTCCGATCAGCTGCCGCTCTCCGAACCGGCGGCCATCGTTCTGCATTATCTCACCGAACTTGCCCGATCCGCCTCGGAAGGTAATGAAGACGTCCGCTGAAGAAAGGGCGTCGTCTCAGGCCAGCGCCGCGCAGGCCTTGGCGATGCGCTCGCAGGCGGCTTCGATAATCTCCATCGACGTTGCTGTTGAGATGCGAAAGTAGGGCTCCATTCCGTAGGCCCCGCCATGCACCGAGGCAACGCCGACGGTCTCCAGAAGGTAGATCCCGAAATCCAGATCGTTTCTGATCACCTTGCCGTCGGGGGTTTTCTTGCCGATCAGCCCGGCGCAGCTGGGGAACAAATAGAAGGCGCCGTCAGGCACGCGGCAGCGCAGCCCAGGAATCGCGTTGATTAGCGCGACCGCGCGGTCGCGCCGCTGTCGGTAGACGGCGACAGAGGATTCTATGCTCGACTGATCCCCGGTCAGCGCGGCCGCCGCGGCCGCCTGGCTGATCGACGAAGGGCAAGAAGACATCTGCGATTGCAGCTTGTTGATCGCCCCGATCAGCTTGACGGGGCCGACACCGTAGCCGATCCGCCAGCCGGTCATCGCATGCGATTTGGAAACTCCGTTGATCACCAGCGCGCGGTCGGTCAGATCCGGCACCGCGCTAACGATGCTTTGCACCGGAACATCGGCGAACCAGATCCGGTCGTAGATTTCGTCGCACAGGATGAAGACCTGCGGGTGCCGCTTCAGAACTTCGCCAAGGGCGGTGAGTTCGGCAGGAGTGTAGGCGACCCCTGTTGGGTTAGACGGCGTGTTCAGGATCAGCCAGCGGGTGTTCGGCGTGATCGCCGCCACTAGCGCCTCTGGCGTCAGCTTGAACCCGGCTTCCTCGCCGCAGGGAACGATAACGGGGGTTCCGCCATTGGCGACAACCATGTCCGGATAGGACACCCAGTAAGGCGCGGGAATGATGACCTCGTCCCCCTCTTCCACAGTGGCCATGAGGGCGGCAAAGATGACCTGCTTGCCGCCGCCGCCGACACTGATCTGGTCGTGCCCGAATTCAAGCCCCAAACGCGTTCCAAAGTCGTGCTGGATTGCGTTTTGCAAGGCAATGGTCCCGTTCACGGGCGTGTATTTGGTTTCACCGCTCCTGATCGCCTTGATGCCGACGTCCTTGATGCTGTCGGGGGTATCAAAATCCGGCTCTCCCACGGTGAGATCAAGGATATCGCGCCCCTCCGCCTTCAAATCGCGCGCCTTCTGGGCTGCTGCGGCGCTTGGAGAAACGCGAATGCTGGTCACGCGGCGGGCAAGTTTGAGATCGGTCACGTAGAGCCCCGTAATTTGCTTGTGTTTGCTACGGTCAGCCTAGCGGTTTTAACGGGAGAAGGCCCCGGTCATCACAAATGGCTATGCCGTCAATTCAGATGGCGATTGGAATAATTTTGCGAACTGCGCATACTGAGACCACCAAACATAATCAAGCCGCGGGCCGTCTTGGTTGCCGCGGGGACCGCAAGACGGGGAGGAAAGTCATGATAAATATGTATTCAAAGCATCGCATTGCGCCAAAGCGCATGCTAGCAGCCGCGCTGCTCGCCGGAACAATTCTTGGCGGGGCCGGGCTGAATTTCGCCGCCGTCGCCCAAGAAAAAGTTGTCATCGCAGTCAGTCCGCTAGGAGCGGATTCGAACCTGTACTGGACAACAACCGGTGCGTTTATCATGCCGTCGATGCAAACCCTGGTCGGCAACGACCCGGCCACCGGCAAATATGACAACAGCCAGCTTGCCGAAAGCTGGGAGCATAACGAGGACTTTACCTCCTGGACATTCAAGCTGCATCCGAACGCGATGTTCAACGACGATTGGGGTCCTGTAACAGCGGCGGACGTCGTTCACAGCTTTGAGATCCACACCGGGGACGATGCCAAATTGAGTGGTATCAGCAAGTTCAAGGCCATGACGATCACAGCTCTGGACGATCATACGGTCCGTTTCGACATGCCCTCGCCAGATCCGGACTTCCTGTTCTCCAACGCGGGTCGCGGGTCGCTTGCGATTTACTCCAAGGCGCAGTTCGACGCCGAGGGGATTGAAGGCTACGAGGCCGCCCCCGCCGGGTCCGGCCCGTTCAAATACGAGGGACGCGAGGTCGGTCAGTCGATCACCTTCAGCTCGATCAAAGATCACTGGACCGGCGTGACGGCTGAATTTGACGAGATCGAATTCCGCTGGGTCAGCGAGCCGTCAACGCGATTTGCCATGCTCTCTGCCGGAGAGGCGCATGCCGTCACTCTGCCGCGCGATCTTCGCGACGATGCCAGTGAAGCCGGGCAAACCGTTCTGTCCTCCAGCGCGGGCGCGATGCAGACGACGATGCTGTTCACCGGACAGTTCATGCGTCCCGACGCCGAAGAAACCCGCGATGCGCGCACCTATGCCTGGGCTGACCAGCGCGTGCGTGAAGCCGCCAACCGGGCGCTGGACCGCGAAGCCATCCTCGAGGTCCTTTACGGTGAAGGCGTGGGCGCTCTGCCGGTCTACACGATGGATCCGCGCTTCCCGGGTTATTCCGAAGAGGTCGCTGCCAGCTTTGACGAAAACTACGGCTACGACCCCGAAAAGGCGATGGCTCTTCTGGCCGAGGCGGGTTACCCGGACGCCTTTGACAATGCCGAAATCCCTCTGGTCGTGACCAGCCTTGCGGGCAACCCGGAATTCGCCCAGATGGCGGAACTGGTGCAGGCCTACTTCGACGTGGCCGGCATCAAGACCGAAATGCGCGAGCAGGACTGGGCCACAGGCAACACGGCGATCCGCGGGTTCACCGCGGACTTCATCACGCCGATGCGCAACGCTCCGGTGCGTCCCAGCGCGCTGGGGGTCCAGATCTTCTTTACCAAGCACGCCAGCCCACATCTGGACATCGGCGATCCCGAGGTCAACGAACTGGGAGGTCAATTGGTCGCTGAAACCGATCCGGCCAAGCGCGGCGAAATCCTGAACAAGATGTTCACCCGGATTTCAGATACCTACGCGCACCTGCCGATGGCGACAGTGCCCGCCACCGTCGTCGTGAACAGCGATCTGGTCGAAGGCTGGACCTTTCCCGGCGCGACATCGTCCGGTCTGAGCCACTACGAACTGATCGACCTCAAGTAGGATCACGTAGCGCAACGAGGCGGAGCCAGATCCTGAGGCTCCGTCTTTTACCAATTCAAGAAAGTAATGACGCGCGAGCACAGAAGGAACATAATGTTGTGGCGCGATGCGGCAACCTGTGTGCGGCCGATGCCATCCTGCTCCATATTGCGGGTGTAGAAAGCTCGCATGGAGGACGACATGCCCGCAGCAGGCATCGCGATCCCGAACACCGACCACGCGGTCGATGACATTGAAGCCCTGGCGCGCAAGCGCGATGATTCACGACAGTCCCGACGCCTGCGCGCCATCGCGCACCTGATGGAGGGCGAACTCGACCGCGGCATGATAGCGCTCCGGGATCGGGTCGACAGACAGACTCTCTGCGATTGGGCCAGCCGGTACAATGCGGAGAGGCCGGACGGGCTGAAGGACCGTCCGCGCAGCGGAGGATGCCCGAAGCTGAACGAGAGCCGGAAGGCCGAGGTCAGGCCCTGGCTTGAAGACGGGCCGGGCCCTGGCGTCCCGGCATGGACCCTTGGACTGCTCAAGGAGAGGATCAAGGTCGTCTTCGGCGCCGTGATGTCGCTTGAGGCGATGGAGATGAACCGCCGCCTCATGGACATCTGCGCCGCGGTTCCCGACGGTCGTCGCGCGCCGGCGGTGTTTGACGGCGCAGGCTGGCATCGATCCAAGGATCTCGACTGTCCGGACAACGTCTCGGTGCCGCGGTTGCCGCCCTGCAGCCCGGAACCCGATCCCGCGGAATCGGTGTTCCAGTTCCTCAAGGCGCGACACTTCGCCAATCAGGTCTTCGAAACCGCCGAGGCAGTCACGGAAAGGGTCGCCGAAGTCCGGGAAGGCTTTGCCGCGCCACTTGACCGAATCCTCTCCATCGGCCATCGGTCATGGGCACGTCTCACACCCGTTGCCGCGCCGGCAAATCAAGGCCACGTTCATGTGTGAAAACGTTCCGGGATTGGAACTACACAGCAGGAATCACGCCATTGCTTCGATTTCTTAGTCTCAGGTTAGCATCGAGCTTGTTTGCGCTTTTGATCATTACACTCATCGTATTTCTGCTGTCTCACCTCTCTGGCAGTCCGGTAGATGCGCTGTTGCCCGATGATGCCTCGCAGGAACAGATCGATGCTTTCGTCCGCGACTGGGGCCTCGACAAGCCGCTCTGGCGGCAGTACCTCACCTTTCTGGGCAACGCTCTGCAGGGGGATTTCGGAACCTCGCTAAAATGGCCCGGCGAGGATGCGATGGGCTTCGTGCTCGACCGAATGCCCGCGACATTGAATCTCGGCGGCCTTGCTATCCTGATCAGCGTGGTCATTGCCTTGCCGCTTGGTGTCGCGGCGGCCGTCTACAAGAGCTCGCCCATCGACAGCGGCGCGCAGATATTTGCGCTACTGGGACAGTCGATGCCCAACTTCTGGCTTGGGATCATCCTGATCTGGGTTTTCTCTGTCTGGCTCGGTTGGCTTCCCACATCCGGCATGGGCACGATTGCCCACGCCGTCCTGCCCGCTATCGCCATCGCGTGGTTCCAGATATCCGCGCTGGCCCGCCTGACACGTTCGGCGATGCTGGAAGTGCTCGACGCGGAATACATCAAGCTTGCGCGGGTCAAGGGCGTGCCGGAATGGAAGGTGGTCTGGAAACACGCGTTGCGCAACGCGGCGGTCGTTCCGCTGACCTACTTTGGCATTCTTGCCGCCTCGATCCTCACCGGCTCGGTGGTGATCGAAACGGTCTATTCCTGGCCCGGCATGGGCTGGGTTGCTATCGAGGCGATCCGGGGCCGCGATTTCCCGGTCGTGCAGGCGGTGATCATCGCCTATGCGGTCATCTACATGATCTCGACGCTTGTCGTCGATCTGCTTTATGTCCTCGTCGATCCGAGGATCCGGCATGGCTGATACCCCGATCAGAACCGTTCCATCACCCGGCCTGTGGCGCAGGGCGCGCAGTTTGCCGCTTGTACCGATTGGGGTGCTGCTGACGGTGTTCATCATTCCGGCGTTCTTTGCCGAGTGGATTGCGCCCCACGACCCCTATGTCCCGAACCTGAAGGCGCGGCTGCAACCGCCGGTCTTCTTCGGCGGCACCTGGGAATTCGCAATGGGCACCGACCGGCTGGGCCGCGACATCCTCAGCCGGATTCTGCACGGGGCTTGGTACGTGCTAGCCGTTTCGATGATCGGGATCGCCGTCGGCGTTGTTGTCGGCACCACGCTTGGCCTGGTCGCGGGCTACGTGCGCGGCTGGTTCGACGGGCTGGTGATGCGTCTTGTGGACATCTCGCTGGCGCTTCCAGCGATGCTGCTGGCGCTGGCGCTGGCCGCGGCATTGGGGGCCAGCTTTCTGTCGGTGGTCATCGTGGTGGGCTTCGCGCTTTGGGCCTATTTTGCGCGCCAGGTGCGCGCCGAGGTGCTGCTATTGCGCAAGAGCGACTTCGTCGCTCGCTCGCTGGTGGCGGGCTCGTCGCATGCGCGGATCCTGTTCCGCCATATCCTGCCCAATGTGACCAATACGATCGTCGTTCTGGCCACCCTGCAGGTCGGCATCGCGATCATGCTCGACGCCAGCCTCAGCTTTCTGGGCATCGGCATTCCCCGGCCGACACCCACATGGGGGCTGCTGGTTTCTGACGGGCGCGACTTCATCGCAACCGATTGGTGGATATCCTTTTTCCCCGGCCTTGCGATCCTGCTGACCGTGTTGTCGGCCAACATGCTTGGCGATTGGTTGCGCGACAGGCTCGACCCGCGGCAAAGGCAGATCTGACATGGCAGAGGCGCCCCTTCTGGAGGTCACAGACCTAAAAGTGGAAATTTCCACCAAGGCCGCGAGCTTCTTTCCGGTCAACGGCCACAGCTTCACGGTGCGGGCGGGGGAAACCCTTGGCATCGTCGGCGAATCCGGGTCCGGAAAATCGATGACGGCGATGTCCCTGGCGCGACTTTTGCCAAAGCACGCCGCGCATATTCGCAGCGGCAGCGTAAAGCTCGACGGGCGCGAATTGCTGACCCTGTCAGAGCCGGAGATGCGCCGCGTCCGCGGCAAGGAGATCGCGATGATCCTGCAGGATCCGCAAACCTCGCTGAATCCGGTCTTCACGGTCGGCGAACAGATCTCCGAGGCGCTGCGCCTGCACGCCCCTGGACCGCGCCGCACCCTGCGAGAGCGCGCCATCGACGCATTGCGCAAGGTCAAGGTCGCGGCGCCCGAACACCGGGTCGATGCCTATCCCAGCGAGCTTAGCGGCGGAATGCGCCAGCGCGTCGTGGGCGCCATCGCGATCTCGTGCCAACCCAAGATCATCATCGCCGACGAACCCACGACATCGCTTGATGTGACAGTGCAGGCGCAATACCTGCGGCTGCTGCGGGAAATGCAGGATGAAACCGGGATGGCGATCCTGTTCATCACCCATGATTTCGGCATCGTCGCCAACCTTTGCCACCGCATTGCGGTGATGTATTTTGGCCGGATCGTGGAATCCGGCCCGGTCGACAAGATCTTCGCCCGCCCCGCGCATCCCTATACCGAGGCGCTGATTGCCGCGTTGCCCAAGCTGCGCGGCCAGCAGGGCCGGTTGCGCACGATCACCGGACAGCCGCCCGTGCCGACCGACCAGATCGCGGGCTGCCCTTTCGCGCCACGTTGCGAGTATGCGGACGCGCGCTGTCGCAGCGAATTGCCCCCATCGGTCGACGCCGATAGCGCCGGCGACCATTCGGCAAGTTGCTGGAAGGTGGATAGATGAGCGGCGCACCGATCCTTCAGGTCGAAAACCTGTCCAAGCACTTTGGCGTGCGCACCGGGCTGTTCGGGCGGCAAAAGCGCACTGTCAAGGCGGTCAGCGGGCTGAACTTCGAAATTGGCGCGGGCGAAACGCTGGCGCTAGTGGGGGAATCGGGCTGCGGCAAGACCACCACGACCCGGCTTCTGTTGCGCCTGCAAACCCCTACGCATGGCACCGTGCGATTCGATGGGCGCGACATTCACCAGTTGAAGGGCGCCGACCTGAAATCCTTTAGGTCCCGGGTTCAGGCCGTGTTCCAGGACCCTTGGTCGTCGATCAACCCGCGCGTCAGGATCCGCGATTTCGTCGCCGAACCGCTGATCGTGAACGAAAAACTTACATCGGGCGACATCGATATTAGGGTCCATGCGGCCCTTGATGACGTGGGCTTGCGCCCGCAGGACGCCCGCAAGTTCCCGCATGAATTCTCCGGCGGGCAGCGCCAGCGGATCGCCATTGCAAGCGCCATCGTCACACGCCCAAGCCTCGTCGTACTGGACGAGCCGGTCTCTAGCCTCGACGTCTCGATCCGGTCGCAGATCATCAACCTGTTCAAGGATCTGCAGGGCGAATACGGGCTCTGCTATATCCTTGTGGCCCACGACCTTGCCACCACCCGCTATCTCGCCGATCGCGTTGCAGTCATGTATCTTGGCTCCATCGTCGAATACGGTGCCACCGACGACGTCTTCGATACCCCGGCGCATCCCTATACCGAGGCGCTGCTTTCGGCAGCGCTGCCGGCCGATCCCGGCGCCGTGCGCAACGAGATCGTCATGAGCGGCGAAGTTCCATCTCCGTTGAGCCCGCCGGATGGCTGCGCCTTCCATCCGCGCTGCCATCGCTGCCTCGGCGACGCGTGTCGGACACAGTTTCCCGCCTTGATTTCGCAAGAGCAGGGCCGCGCCGTCAGCTGTCACCTATATACTGAATAGCCGCGTGCGCTTCGGTCATTTCGGCAAGGGCTCTTCCGCTGGCTCTGTTGCAAATATGGTCTGAGGTTAAAAAGTCAGAATTTTGCCTTTTTTCATGCGGCCAGACGGTCTTCGAGCATGGTCATCGCCTCGGTCGGGGGCATTGGCCCAATCCGAAGGCGCGTTCAATCACGCGGACTTCACCATTGATATCACCGGTCAGGTTGAAGCTGCGGGACTGATCTTTGCGCAGGGAATGCATCACTACCAATACAAAAAGGATCCTTCTTGCGAGATTCACCCCGGACCGGTCATAGGAGACACCGGCAATGCTGGAATAGCGGGGCTCACCGCCCAGCCCTGCTCCGTACGCTTGGCAATGGTCTTTCGGACAGGGGGGCGACCTTGGCAGAATCCCGCTTGAGCGTAATGCTGCATTTAACCACAAGGAGGGTGTCATGCCGGCTTCTGTTGCCGAAGGTGTCCGCAAGACCAGGGCCGCCCTGCGGTCTGCCGTGTTGCGCCTGATTTAGATCTGGGTGCCCGATACGCGGCGGCCGGGCTTTGCCGCTGAATGCCGCCGCCAGGCACTGGTGGTTGCCGAAGCCGATCACCGGGACCATGAGACGGGCCGCCTGATTTACGCAGCCTTGGCGGATGCGGATGGCTGGGATTGAAACGAGGCGATCTGGTGACGGTCGCCCCGCGGGGCGATCATGGCAAGCCGCGCCCTGCGCTTCTCATCCAGTCCGGACAATTCCCGGAGACCGCCACGGTGACGGTTCTCTTGGACACGTCGAAGCTGGTTGATGCTCCTCTGCTGCGGCTGACTGTCGAACCGTCCCCGGAGCATCGTCTGGACAAGCCATCACAGGTGATGGTCGACAAAGCCATGACCGTGCGGACCGACAAGCCGGGATGCGTGTTTGGCTGACTAGATCAGGCTACCATGCTCCGCGTCAACCGGACCCTGGCACTTTTCCTGGGATTGGCGGGATAGCACCAGCCGCCGCTGGCGGCAGCGGCTCGGGGTTCCCCAAATTCCGTGAACGCAGGAACCGCCAATCGCTTCATTCAATGTGGTTGCCCATACCTGGATCGTCGCGTTGCCGACCAGCCTCTTCGTCAACCGCGCGTCGGCGAGCGTGGTCTTCGCGGGGCCTGGAGCCGACACCCGGCCGTGGCCGGTGGTCTCGCCGATATGCGTCCAGCCGCACGCCAGGAAACACGAGCCACGATGCTCCGACCCGACGCAGGTCTCCGCCAGGACCGGGCGGATCCCGTGAGGGGTGCTTGCGCTCCATCATCTCGTTGTAGATCCGCCTAGCTTCGAGGTCGAGGACCGCCGCCTGCTCGTAGCCCTCCGCCTGCCCGGCCGATGCTGGAACACCGGACGCATCGGGAACCGGGCACCCGAGCATCGCCGAGCCGCGGAAGAGCGGACGCGCTTCGGCGCCGGCGGGCGAAGGACAGGGAGCGGCGAATCGGGCATTGTTTCTTCATGCCGCTCGGATACGGGAATAACCGGACCGCGTTCAGAACCAATTTATGCCCGGTTGGTAGCGAGTGCTTCCACGACGAGTTTCGGCTCTGAATCCAACGCCTTTTCAAATTCGCCTCAAGCGCGCGCCCGGTCATGTTGCTTGCAACAAAGGCGAATACTCGGAAAAAGTCGGAGTCGACTCCGCTGCTTCATTCGTGAACGAACACAAACCGGTCCATAACAGATAGAATATTCGCCGCGTCGAAGCCTGGAGTGATTAGCCTGTAATTCTCTATCCCGTTTCATTGCCGACGACATCGAATCAGCCCTTGAGAGAGGGCCGGCTCGAACAGAAAGGTCATATGAAACCGAAGTCACTTAACAACATTGGATAAAATTCAGCTTGCAGAGATTGAACGTCGATAAATCCAAGCCGCATGCGGAGGACTGCTAAAACCGCAGAGCCGACTTTAGGCGCCGACACAATTTACAACCGCCTCGAAGAACCTAGCGGCGCCGCTGCGTGTTTCCCGGGGCTTGGCATTCACGGAAAGCAAACTGTCCCGAAACAAGTGCCGTCGTTCGCTGCTTTTGTCGTCGCGGTGATTGACGTTGAACAAAGTTGCCGCGCGTCGACAAAAATCCGGTTTCATGCTGCGGGAGGCGTATCAAACGCGCATTCGCCAGATTTGTTGCAGCGAGGCTGCTCGACCGCGATTTGACAAGGATGCAGACGCGGTTTCCACGATGCCAATTTTTTGCTTGTGTTATATTATAACATAACATAAACTAACCTTGATTCGTGATCGAAGGAGGCAAAAGTGTCCAGACAGGGACAAAGAATCCAGAAGGAAATACTTGTCATATTGCGTCGGCACCTGACTCCGCGTTCCGCCTATGATGTGCTCGGGGAGTTGCGCCAGATCAGTCCGAAGATCGCGCCTCCGACAGTTTATCGAGCGCTTGCCTCGCTGACGCTGCGCGGGCGCGTGCATCGCCTTGAATCGCTGAACGCCTTCATCGCCTGCCAGTGCGACCAGCACCAAAACGCGTCGATTCTTTCGATCTGCGACGACTGCGGGACGGTCGAAGAGAGCGTGGCGCCCGACCTTCTCAAAGAGCTTTCCAGCATTGCGGCGCAGTCTGGCTTCGCGCCGTCGCGCCATGTGATCGAAGTCCACGGTCTTTGCGCGTCATGCGGAACGGGAGATAGCCCGGCATGAATAAGCGCCGCGGAAAAAACCTGGGGCTTCTTTTGCTCGGGGCTGGACCCCGGCTGGGCAGCGCGGCTCTTGTCGCGGCAGCTCTATGGGCAGGGTTTTACTGGGCAACCTCTTCGTCGGGGCCCCTATGACCCACGCCATCGCTTTCCAGAACTTCACGCTCGGATATAACCAGCTTCCGGCGGTGCTGCACCTTCAGGCCGAGATCGCCGAGGGAAGCCTGACAGCCATTGTCGGGCCGAACGGCGCAGGGAAGTCCACCTTGTTGAAAGGCGTTGTCAATGCACTTTCCCCGATTTCGGGGCGGGTGTCCTTCGGCACGGTCGCACTAGAGGATATCGCCTATCTGCCGCAGCAATCGGAGGTTGATCGATCATTCCCGATTTCCGTAGTCGAACTGGTTGCGATGGGACTCTGGCGCAAGATCGGTCCGTTCGGACGCCTCGGGCGCGCCGATCGCACGCGTATTGCCGAAGCGATTTCGGCCGTAGGCTTGGAGGGCTTCGAACTTCGACCTATTGGATCGCTTTCAAGCGGGCAGATGCAGCGCGCGCTCTTCGCGCGTCTCCTGCTGCAGGATGCGCGGCTCGTGCTGCTCGACGAACCTTTTACGGCGATCGACGCCCGCACCATGGCCGATCTAATCGACATCGTCAGGCGCTGGCACGGCGAGGGACGCACAGTGCTAGCGGTTCTGCATGACTTCGATGTGATCCGCGCGAATTTTCCTGAAACGCTTATGCTGGCGCGACAACTCGTCGCCCATGGGCCGACGGAGCTGGTCCTCACCGCCGAGAACCAGTTCCGCGCCCGACAGATGTGCGAGGCCTGCGCCGGCCCGCCGCATACGTGCGGGCGGAGCGCCGCGTGATGTGGGAGTTTGTTTTCGCGCCGTTCGTCGATTTCGGCTTCATGCGACGCGCTCTCCTCGGCTGCATCGCGATCTCAGTCGGCGCGACGCCTGTAGGCGTCTTCCTCATGCTTCGGCGTATGAGTCTGACCGGGGACGCGATGGCGCACGCGATTCTGCCCGGCGCCGCCGTCGGCTATCTCGTGTCGGGCCTCTCGCTTGGCGCCATGACTGTCGGCGGGCTGATTGCGGGCATGGCCGTGGCGTTGCTGTCGGGTTTTGTTACTCGCGTAACCGCGCTCCGGGAGGATGCGAGCCTTGCGGCCTTCTACTTGATCTCGCTCGCGCTCGGCGTGCTGATCGTCTCGACCCGAGGCGGCAATGTGGATCTGATGCATGTGCTCTTTGGCACTGTACTGGCGCTCAACGACGCGGCGCTGATTCTTCTTTGCTCGATCGCGAGCCTGTCGGTCCTGACGTTCGCGCTTCTTTTTCGGCCGCTGGTTCTGGAATGCGCCGATCCACAGTTCCTTCGCTCGGTGAGCGGGATCAGCGCAGTGACGCATTTCACTTTCCTTGCGCTGGTCGTAATGAACCTTGTCGGCGGTTTCCATGCGCTCGGCACGTTGATGGCGGTCGGTATCATGATTCTTCCCGCCGCGGCGGCGCGGTTCTGGGCCGCTAGCATCGGCGGATTGATTGTGGCCGCGGTCGTCGTGGCCTTGCTTTCGAGCCTGAGCGGCCTGCTGCTCTCATATCATTTCGGCCTGCCGTCCGGGCCAGCGATCATCCTCTTGGCGGGTCTAGCCTATGGGGTGTCGCTGTTGCTCGGGCCGGAAGGCAGTCTCGTCGCGAGCACGCTTTCGCGGCGCACTTTAAAAACCTGAAAGGACCCAAACATGACGATTCTTAGCGCCCTCCCGAAATCCGTTGCCGCCCTTGCCGTCCTTGCATTCTCAACGCCTGCGACTGCGCAGGCGAGCGAACCGATACCCGTGGTTACCACCTTTTCTATCCTAGGCGACATGGTGGAACGCATTGGCGGGGCGCACGTATCCGTGACCACGCTGGTCGGCCCCATGGGAGACGCTCATGTTTACAAGCCCACGCCGGCTGCAGCCAGGTCGGTGAGCGAAGCCGAGATCATGGTACTCAACGGGCTGGAATTCGAGGGCTGGCTGGACCGGCTGGCAGAAGCAGCGGCATTCGACGGCGAGTTGGTAGTGGCCACCGCAGGAATCGAACCGATCGAGTTTGAAGCCGATCTTCGACGCCGCTTCGAAGACCACGACGACGACCATGCCGACGACATGCATGACGATGAACACAGCGACGGCCACGCCGAGGACATGCATAACGATGAACACAGCGACGGCCATGCCGACGACATGCATAACGACGATCACGGTGAGCGGCACGCCTCTAATGACGAAAATGGTCACGAGGAGCATGCGGGTCACGATCACGATGTCTACGACCCTCATGCCTGGCTGAGCCTTAAGAATGCAGTGATCTATGTCGACAATATCACCTCTGCTCTAGCAAAGGCCGATCCTGCGAATGCGGCGGCCTTTTACGGCAACCGTGCCGCCTATGTGGCAGAGATCGAAACGCTCGACGCGGAAATTCGCGCCATGATGGCGGCACTTCCCGATAGAGCGCGCACCGTCGTCACTTCCCATGACGCGTTCCATTATTTTGGCCGCGAGTACGGGCTGACCTTCATTGCGCCGCAAGGGCTCAGCACCGAGTCTGAAGCGTCTGCGCAGGATGTCGCCCGCCTGATCGAGCAGATGCGCGCGGAAGGTATCGCGGCAGTGTTCCTGGAAAACATCGCCGACTCGCGTCTTTTGGAGCAGATCGCAAACGAAACCGGCGCCGCCATCGGCGGGACGCTCTATCCCGGCGCGCTTTCGGGCGAGGACGGACCGGCGGCGAGCTATCTCGACATGATGCGCCACAACGCGACGACCCTCGCGGCGGCGCTGGGATCGTGAGTCTTCAACCATGGCTCGACATGGCGCCCGGCATTCCCTTACCGTAAATCCGGAGCACCTCGGCACCGGCAAGACATCGCTTCTGAACCGTTTGCTGAACGATCGCGAAAAGTGCCGTGCCGAGGCTATCGTAAGCGGCATGACCTAGGTGAACAAGGAAGCCGATCCGGTGCGTGCCGCCGCCGAGTTCGGCTGCATCGGAGAGTCGCTGGTCGAGATGCCGAATGGCTTCATCCGCCGCACTGCGCGCGACGACCTGCTGGCCGAAGACCGGTATCTTGCTGCCGAGAAGGCCGTTCGACTGCCTGCCGATCGAATCGACCGGTTAGTCGTAGCCGCTGACCGTCGCAGGCACGCTCGCCAGACCGGGCATGCCGACTTGCACGGCATCCACTCGCTGCAGTCCTCGGGGTCAATGAACCCGACCCCGAGCTTCGTGTCGTAGAAGCTGACGATGCCCGGCAGTTTGGCATCTGCCGGAGAATTGACCGCGCGGATCATGGATGGGTCTATTCCCCGCGTCGGCTTGTGCGCCATACTGGACAGCTATCCATTCGGCATCCACGATCCCGAGAATCTCGCGTAGCTCGAAACGCCGGTTTGCCGGGCAGAACGCGACTGGTTCGCGTGGCAATGGAAGTTGCCACGACTAATGATCTACTGGCTGGAAGGAACGACCTACTTTCCGACGAGAGCAATAGGGACAACTTCCCGGTTTTTTGGTATCAATTTAGGAGTGATTCTGTGCATGCAACGCTGCCGTTCGGCATGATCTATCCGACCGCCTAGGATTCTTCGAACATTCTTCGTGACATGAAATTTTCGGGGGTCAACGCTGAATCGTTCTGTGATTCATTATGTTACGGGCGATTCGAAGTCGAATCGCCGAACGTAACCGTTCGGCGCTTGGGGGATGACGGTTGCGACCGCTCGATTTTCGAGTGACGGTGCTGTCTTATCGAGCGATCATTCCTGGACTGCTTCCTCGCTGCCGCCGACGCAAAGATAGCGGACGGCCGCCCGGCGGAAATGCTGACCGTCGGGGTTTTTCCGGATCGGGCAGTGGCTTTTCTGATGCGCACTGCCGCGACTAAGTTTCACCGGCCCGTGAACTGGCGGTTGATCGACTGCGCGGCGGCGTGGGCGGCGAGCAGGGCGCCTTCCTGCCAACCGGGCAGCGCCGTCACCTGGTCGCCGGCGAAGTGGAACGGGCCGTCGCTTCGGCGCAGCACCGCCGCCGCGTCGGGATTGCGACGCGGCCACCCGCCCTTCTGGAAGGGAACATTGAGCCAGGCTCTGCTGATGCCGCAGTCCATCTCGCCGGCATATCCCGGATGCAGCGCCTCGCCTTCGCCCAACGCTGCCTTGAGGCGCTCCGGCGCCGGCATCGCCGTGTAGCGCCGCCCCGGCTCCCGGCTCCAAATATAGGCGCCGACCAACACGCCCTTGGGCCGGTGATACCCGTTGCTCGGATACCAGACCTGGGTGATGTCGTTGTCGGTCCAGGAAATGCCGCCGTAGATCGCGGCATCCTCCTCCCAGAAACGCCGCTTCGCCTGGAAGGCGACTTTCACCGCCTCGACGAAATCCAGCGATTCCAGAGCACTTCGCGTCTCGGGCGAAAAGTCGTTCGGGATGTCCTTCAGCACGGGCGCGGGGATCGTGCAGATCACGTAGTCCGCCTCGACGGTCCGCTCCGCGCTGTCCGGGCCGCGATAGACGATTCGTGCTCCGTTGTCCTTGCGGCGAATCTGCTCGACGATGCAATCGTACCGTACGAGATCGCCGACGCGCTCGGCAAAGGCCCGGACGATCGCGTCCATGCCGCCGACCGGCTGGAACAGCGTCGGGTTCTGGTTCAGGAAGTGGCTGAAATGCAGCTTGTAATTCCAGAAGTCCGCGCTCAGCAGCTCGCCGAAGTCCAGCTTCTCCCCGACTTCGCCAGCCGCCATTCCGGCGTGGATCTCCGTGCCCCGATAGCCTGCCCGGTTCGATCCGGCATAACCGGAATTGTCATCGAGCCCGCCGAAGCTCTTGAGCATGGCGCGCACGCGCTCTTTGTCGTCCGCAGTCAGCTCCGCGTCCAGCGCACCCTGGTCAACGGCCTTGGCGAGCAGTTCCGCCACGTAGCCGCGCATGTCGGTCAACACCCGCCGCGCGGCAATAGGTCTGCCACCGAAGCGCTCGCGGTTGTGGAAGAAGGCGGCCCGGTTGTCGTTCGTGAAGACTTCGAGATCGATGCCGAACGCCTTGCAGTATCCGAGCACCGTGCGGTGATGGTAGGGAATGCGCGCCGGGCCGAGATTGGCGTAGAGATGCTCCTCCCGGTCGAAGCAGACATCCTGGCGCATTCCCCGTTCTGTCAGCACATCGCCGCCGCGCACGGTCAGGCTGCGCCCGCCGGGCCGCCCCGACGCCTCGAGCACCGTGCAGTGCCAGCCCGCCATGGACATCTCCCACGCCGCGGCCAGACCCGAGATCCCCGCTCCCAGAATGACGATACGTCCGCCTCTGCCCGAACCGGGCGGCAGATCCAGCGTAGTCGCGTGGGCGGCGCCCGGTCCCAGCATTCCGAGCGCGTCCATGGTCCGATAGACCGCCGCCGATCCGGCGGCCACGCCCATCGAACGCAGCAACGCACGTCTCGTGGGTTTGCGCATCCCCAAGCCCCTCACTCTTCCTCTCGGCGCCGCCGAGTACCGGACGATGCCCGTACAGCCGAATCGGCACACTGTCAATTGGCTCAATCTTATCGCAATAACCTGCGCAAAAGTCTAGATTTTGTGGATTCGAGGAAGATTTATTCTGCGGATTCAGGCACGGGCGCGAGCATCGCTGCGGTTATCGGGGCTGGCCGAAGTGTCTAGGATGAGAGTTTGCGGATGTTTTCCGGCGAATTGCCCGCTTCGGGCGCAGCGATCCTTCGAGCCGGCACTGCGGCTCAACGGGTTCTGCTTCCAACCCGCCCAGGAGCGCTTCAGGGGCTTTGGAATGGCGTCGATCACGCCCTGCGCCCTGGCCGCGTAGTAGCGATTGGCCGGGGGCATGTATTGAAACCGGCCCTCGAAGGGAACGATGGAGATTGCCGCGTTGCTCAGGAAGGCGAGGTTGCGCGGCGCGTGGCGCACATGCGCCCGGCAGCGGTCCTCGTCGCATGTCCAGTCGAGAACGTAGTTAAGGCGGTTCTCAATGTGCCAGATCGCGGACGATGCGGAGCAGCATGCTGGAATCGGCCCCGGCCCTGTCGAGCGAGGTCAGGCAGCAGGTGGTTTCTTCGGATCTTGTCTCGGTTTTGACGCATTTGATCGTTCGGCGGATCCGGATGGCCTGCTTTCGTCCGTAGAGATCGCAGTAACCGTCCCATTCGGTCCCGCTAGGTCGACCGCGTCGCAGCGGCGCCTGCTGGATGACTTTAAGCGACATTCTTTGAAATTATGAAATTGGAGCTTGACGCGGCGGCAATTTTTGGATTGTCGGACTCTCGCACGCTTCTGAAACCGCCCGGCAAGACGCTTTTTTAGCGATGCGCGGCGAAATTGGACTACGGGAGAGTAAAAGTGAGCGAAAACCAATGCGATGACAACTGGCACGGCAGGATTTACTGGAACGAGTTGATGACGAGAGATTTGGAGGGCGCCAAGAAATTCTATGGCGATATCTGCGGGTGGACTTTCGGAACTATGGAAGGCATGGAGGGCATGGAGGAAACCTACATCCTTGCATACGGAAAAGATCCGAAGATGCCGTTATGCGGGCTCGGCGACATGGACAAGATGAGGCTAGACGAGGCTCTTCCGCCGCACTGGTTTGCCTACATAGCCGTCGACGACATTGACGCAGCCGTCGAAACCGCGCGATCCGGCAACGGAAAAATCATTCGAGAGCCTTTCGATATCGAAAAAATCGGTCGACTCTCGATAATCATGGATTCCACCGGAGCCGCTATCGGACTAATTCAGCCAGTGATTTGAAAGCTGCGATAACTCCGAATTTTTTCTCAAGGCACGACGGAACGGAAAATTGGCTTCGGCTGGATTTTTCTAGTTCCGTCGCGAGCAATTCGCTTGGCGAACTGGATCTAGCCGACGATTGCGCGTTTTGCCGCATTTGATCATGCGAAGCGTCCCAGCTTGCGCGCATTAGATATTGGAGCCGGCCGATTGCGGCGCCGGAGATTCAGTCGATGCGCCGATAGGATGTCGCGGCTCATGGAGTCTGCGCCGGCATCGGGACCGCGGTCCCCGTGCACCCGAAGCCCGGCGACAGATCGAGCGTCAAATAGCCTTTCAGTCCCGTCACCTCGGACATTCCCGCCGCACCGCCGCTAATCAAAGCCGTTCCCAGAACCGCGGCGTTTATGGAAACACCCGCAAATGACGCCGCCTTCGGATTGAATCCCACGGCGCGAATTTCAAATCCCCAGACAGTCTTCTCCATGAAAAGCCAAACAGCGAACGCCGCGGCCAGCGCGATCGCGAATCCAAGATGATGGAAGCCGGCAAAAAATAGGTCCTTTTTTAGGGAATTATATATAAAAGTGCCAAGCACCTTGACATAGTTCCCGCAATCCTCTAATCCACAAAATATTGAGCCGCCAGTGTTAGTAGCACTGACGGCTCGATACCGCGTTTCTCATGACAGGGCGCGGACCATGTTGTAGTTTAAACCACAACTCCGAATCCTGTCAATCCCTTGCGCGGTCCACTGACCGGTGACCTGGTGGCCGAGTGGCTAGGCGAGGTCCTTGCAAGTTCCTTCACGCCGGTTCGAATCCGGCCCAGGTCTCCAGTCAGCGTTCATCGTGAAAGCGGGCGAGTTGGCCTAGCGTGGGACTCCAAATCTGAACGCCGAGGGTTCGATTCCCTCCGCCCACTCCACGAAACTGAATATCAGGAATTCGGGTCTTCAACCACCTTAACCGGCTGAAATGCCGCCCGTATCAGGTCTTCGGGCGAGGCGTCAATCCAGACAGCCTCGTTCAGTTCCGCCTTTCTCGGCTGATGGCTGGAAGGTTTCAGGCGCACCTCCGGGCGGGTCTCTGAATGATTCATTGTTGTCTCCTCGTGGTTGGTTCATGATCGAATCTGAAGCTTGGCCTTCAGATACTCCATCCCCCTGTCGCCCTTGACTGAATTGCAATGTCCGCACAGGAGCTGGAGGTTCTCGATGTGATCTGTTCCTCCTTTTGACTTCGGGATAATATGGTCAACAGTCAGGTTCTGCAACTTAAAATGTGTTCCGCATCCCCCGCAGTCGCCGCCCTGCTCGCCGTAGAGCGTCTTCTTGTGGTCACGATAGAACGGCAGACCGCCAAGGTCCGTGCGCTTTGGGATGTCTCTGCGGTGAACGACATCGCCTAACAGCCCCTGCATGTCGTATATCCGAATGCGCACCAGTTCGGCGGCCTTTTCTGATATGTCGATTCCGACCCATTGCCGATTGAGATCGTTGGCTGACACCAATGTTGTTGCGCAACCGCAGAAGGGGTCGAACACCACATCCGAGATGTTGCTGGATGCCTGGATGATGCGCGCCAGAAGTTTCAAGGGCTTTTGGGTGGGGTAGCCCATGCGCTCAGGCGCGTTGGAATTCAGCTGCGGAAAAGGCCACCAATCCTCCGGAATCTTTCCTTTCTCGTGCGGCGTATAAGGAACCAGATCATTGCCTATTCGCCGACTACCCCACCGCGAAGCATCTGTCCGGCCTCGGCCTTGGCCCTCATATGGGATGCGTATATCGTTAGAGTTGAACGTCAGTGTATTTCCGGCGGCGTAACGAAAAATGATGTCGTGCTTTCTACCGAAATCTGATGTTCCCTTCCCCCCCCCCTTATAGCACCACACGACTTCGTTCCGAAACGCCTTGCGCCCAAAGATCGCGTCCATGGTTAGTTTGAGATAATGGCTCATCGTCGGGTCGCAGTGGAGATAGATGCTCCCAGTGGGCTTGAGCACGCGCTGCATCTCCAGTAGCCGCACCGCCATGTAGGCGAGGTAGGACTTGTCGCTGTCAGTCATGGCCGCAAGCAGCACGCGATGCAGGGACGGATGCTTGGCTTCGATTAGGTTGATCCATTCGACATCAACATCTGTCAGCGTCCACGTGTCCTTGAACTCGGCCCCCGCCGCCTCGCTGCCTATCGGCGCGGCATAATTGGCGTTGGAATTGAACGGCGGGTCTAGGTAGATCAGATCAACGGACTCACTGTTCATGCCGCGCATGATCGGAAGATTGTCGCCCGTCCAAATCGTGCGGTTGGCCCAGTTGGAAGGCATGGCTACATGCGACTGAGTGAGTCTTCTAATTTCTTGTGCCTTGCCTTTGACTCCTCAAGCTCTTTCACTAGCGCCGCAAGGGTTGCAGGGTCAGCGTATTTCTTCAGCGTATTTGGGGTCTGTTCTGTTTTACGAAGCACAAGATTGCCCGATACCGAGCCTAGGCCCCCCTTGTCCCAAGCCGCTATGACTGACTGCATAGCTTCAATCGATGCGTCCACTTGTCGCTCCAAGCAGGCGTTTGTTTTCACGGTTTCATGAATATCCAACAACGTATCTTTCTTCACCTGAAGTTGTTCATCTATTGTCATGTTCGCGCTCCTGAGTTCAATCCATTGTCGGCGATGAGATCGGAATAACGCAACCGCTTACCGACCATGACGGAAACAACGCCGTCCATCTGGTCAACGGTATCCGTGTCCCTGTCATTATGACGGCCCGAAAACTCACCGATATATCGGTGAAAGTGCTTCTTGCTGAACTTGTGGAAGGTCCCTTTGTGCGCTCGCTTGAGCATCGACCAGAAGGACTCGATGCCGTTGGTGCGCGCCATTTCCCGGACATATTCGCGGGCCGAGTGATTGACACTCTCATGCGCCCTGTCCATGCCGACATATCCACTTCCGGTATCCGTGTAGACCTGCGCTTCCGGCTCGGTGCGGCTCTCGACAAAATTCTGCAGGGTTTCGGCCTTCGTGTCGGAAATCACCTTGGCCGCCACCTGATTGCTGTCCCTGTCCTTGACGCCAACAACAATCGCTTTTCCGACAGTTCCACGCCCGGCATTCAGCTTCTTGTCGGCGTGCTTGTTCTTTTCAACACCGCCGATATAGGTTTCGTCCGCCTCGACTGGCCCGGCGAATACCGGCTGGCCCAGTTCGTAGGTCTTGCGCAGACGGTGCATCAGGTGCCAAGCCGATTTCTGCGTGATCTTGAGATCGCGATGCAGCTTCATGCTGGAGACGCCCTTCAGGTTGGTCGTAACCAGATATGCGGCAATGGCCCAAGTCTGGTAGCCCAGCTTGCTCGACTGCATGACGGTTCCAGTCTTAACGCTGAAGCGAGGCTTGCCAGCGCACTCCCGGCACCTGTGAGTCATGCTCTTGTGCTTGATGCCGGGCTGGACATTAGCCGAACCGCAATGCGGACAATGCGGGCCATTCGGCCAGACAATTCCTTCAATCCAATTCCTAGCGGGATCGTCATCGGGGAACATCCGAAACAGTTCCACCAAGGACAACCCCTCGCGATCTGATCTTCCGGGTGCTTTTGCCATGATGTAATCTCCTTACACCTTGAATATATGGCACTTTACTGTAATCGTCAACCCGAAATGGCACTTTTATATATAATTCCCCTTTTTTATGGGGCGCCGGCCGCATTGCTCCATCCCGGATTCGCCGCACGCATATAATCGAGGCGATTTCCCGAAATTCGGACGCGCGATCCTTGCAAACTTCGAAAATAAACCCTTGCCCTCGCGCTTTCCTTGGCGCATTCGTTAGACGGATTTCTAGCCAAAGGAATATGCCATGCGGCCTTCCGGACGACGCAATGACGAGCTTCGCCCCATCTCGATTGATGCCAACTTGTCGGTTTATGCCGAAGGATCGTGCCGGATTACTTGCGGGAAAACCGAGGTTCACTGCTCGGCATCCATAGAAAAGCGAGTTCCATTTTTTCGCCGTCACACCGGTCTCGGCTGGCTGACCGCCGAATACGGAATGCTGCCTCGATCAACTTCGACGCGAAACAAGCGGGAAGCGAAGGCGGGAAATCAAACCGGAAGAACGCAGGAAATTCAAAGGCTAATCGGAAGGTCGCTGCGCGCGTGCCTCGACATGGCGGCGCTCGGCGAAAGGCAGATCATTATCGACTGCGATGTCATCCAGGCCGACGGAGGAACTCGCTGCGCGTCGATTTCAGGCGGCTGGGTGGCGCTAAGGCAAGCCGTCGACAAGCTATTGAAGGCGGGCGATGTTTCAATGGATCCGATATTGGGGAATATCGCCGCGGTTTCCTGCGGGCTATTCGCGGGGCAGCCGATTCTGGATCTCGACTTCGCGGAGGATTCCGAAGCGGCGGTCGACGCGAATTTCGTGGTCGCGGGCGACGGCAGGCTTGTTGAAGTTCAATGCACCGCGGAAGACGGAACTTTTTCGAAAGAACAGCTGGACCGCCTTTTCTCTCTGGCGGAAATTGGCGCCTCTGAAATTGTTACCGCGCAAAACTTCGCGCTGGAACAATGGCGAGAAAGCTGATCGAGCCGAAAGTCGCGCTTGCGACCCGAAACGCGGGCAAGCTGCGCGAGTTGAGGCACTTGCTGTCCGGCTGCGGGATTCAAGCCGCCTCCGCTTGCGAACTCGGTCTAAAGGAAGTTGCCGAAACGGAGCGGACATTCGTCGGCAATGCTAGATTGAAGGCCCTCGACGCGGCGGAATCGACCGGGCTGCCCGCGATCGCGGACGACAGCGGCCTGGAAGTCGACGCGCTGGGAGGCGAGCCCGGCGTCGCCACGGCCGACTGGGCCGCCGCTCCCGACGGCAGAAATTATCGGCTGGCAATGGAAAAAGTTTGGGAGGCGCTTGAAGCCATCAACGCCCCGGAACCCCGAAAGGCACGATTTTGCTCGACGATTTGCGTGGCCTGGCCCGACGGGCACTGCGAATTCTTCGAGGGCTACGCAAGCGGGAGGATCGTTTGGCCGATGCGAGGCGAATTGGGCTTCGGCTTCGACCCGATTTTCGTGCCGGACGGCTTCGCCCGAACTTTCGGGGAATTGGAGCCGGCCCGAAAGTCCCGAATCAGCCATAGGGCCCGATCCATCGAAAAATTCAAGAACGGCTGTCTGAGTGCTTGAAACTCCGAGCTCCGGCGATTTCGGAATCTACATTCATTGGCCTTTCTGCACGTCGCTCTGCCCGTACTGCGACTTCAATTCGCATGTCTCGAGCAGCGTCGATAGCAATGCATGGCGGCAGGCATACGAATCCGAGCTTGAGCGCTGCGCGGCCGAAACCGGCGGCAAGCCGTTGCGGTCATTGTTCTTCGGCGGCGGAACTCCGAGCACGATGCCGCCTGAACTCGTCGATGGGATAATCGGCAAAGTTCGAAATCTGTGGAATCCCGGCGCGGACATTGAAATCACGCTTGAAGCAAATCCGGGAACTTCGGACATCGAAAAATTCAAATTGCTTGCCGACGCGGGCGTCAATCGGCTTTCTGTCGGAGCGCAGTCGCTCCGCGACGCGGAATTGGCGCGCCTGGGACGGCTGCATAGTTCGGCAGAGGCGCGCGCTGCCTTCGATGCCGCGCGCGCCGCCTTCGATCGCGCAAGCATGGACCTTATGTATGCGCGCCAGTTCCAAACATTGGAGGACTGGCGCGCCGAACTCGCGGAAGCTCTCGAAATGCAGCCTACGCATATGTCGCTTTACCAGCTTACGATAGAGCCGGGCACCGTATTCGGGAAGCTGTATCGAGCGGGGCGCCTTGCCGGCCTTCCATGCGAAAGCGTCGCGGCCGAACTGTATTTGGCCACCCAGGAGCTTTGCGAGGCGAAAGGGCTTGGCGCCTACGAGGTTTCCAACCACGCCGCCGAAGGCTTCGAATCCATACACAACCTGATCTACTGGCGCTCCGGCGACTATGCGGGAATCGGACCGGGCGCCCACGGCAGGCTCACATTGGCCGGTCGCCGCTATGCGACCGAGGCGGTCATGATGCCGGGCGACTGGATCGACTCGGTTGCCCGGAAGGGCAGCGGCGAAAAATCGAGAGCCGTCGTCGGCGCGAAGGACGCGGCGACAGAATACCTGATGATGTCGCTGCGGCTCGCGGAAGGCACCAGCCTTGACAGGCTGAATTCGCTTTGCTCGGATGCGATCGACTGGTCGCGCATCGCCGAGCTCGAAGACGACGGGCTGCTGGACAAGAGCGGAACGCGATTGAAGGCGACTCTTCGGGGCCGATTGCTTTTGAATTCCGTGCTGGCCAAATTGATCAGTTGATCGCCCTTGCCGCCGCGCCCCGCCGATTTCGAGGCCAATATCTCGGCTGCGGAATCCGTCGATTCGAAAGCATGTCCTCCATGCGGGCGTTCAATGCGGATACCTGCGCCTCGCTCAAAACAAGTCCCAGCTTGGATCGCCGCCATACCACGTCTTCCGCGGTCCGAGCCCATTCATTGTCGATTAGCCACTCCACTTCGCGTTCGTAGAGGTCGGATCCGAGGCAGGCGCCGAGATCGCCCGGAGACTGCGCGCGTCCCAAAACCCGGAATGCGAGAGTGCCGTAGGCTCGAACGAGCCGCTTCGCCCACTCGTCCGACAGGAACGAATATTTTTCGCGTAGACCCTCCGCTACCCGGTCGAAATCTTCAATTTCGAAATCCCCTCCCGGCAGAGGCGCGGTTGCCGTCCATGAACCCGACATCTTCGGGAAGTAGGGCGAAATCTTCTCAAGCGCGGATTCTGCCAGCCGCCTATAGGTGGTCAGCTTTCCGCCGTATATACTTAGCAGCGGCGGGGACTCGCCATCGCCGTCCAATTCCAGCGCGTAGTCTCGCGAAGCCGAAGCGGGGTCGGACTCGCTTGCGTTCATTAGAGGACGAACGCCTGCAAAGCTCCAGACGATATCGTCTTTCCGAATCGCGCGGTCGAAGTATCGGGCGGTCGCTTCCAGCAGATAGTCGCGTTCGGGCTCGGTGCAAGCGACCTGGCCGGGGTCGCCTTCGTGAATTATGTCCGTTGTGCCGATCAGGCAGAAATCCTTTTCATAGGGTATCGCGAAAACTATTCTGCCGTCGGGCTGCTGAAGGATGTAGGGCTGGCCGAGATCGAAAAGCTTCCGTACCACTATATGGCTGCCGCGAACCAGTCGCAGATTGCGCATCGTTCCTAGCTTCAGCCTGTTTTCAAGCACTTCGTCGGCCCATGGCCCCGCGGCGTTAACCAGGACTTTAGCGAAAACGGAATAGCTGGTCCCCGCCGCTATATCCTTCAGGCGAATTCGCCACCTGCCTTCGGACCGTTCCGCATTCACGAGAGCCGTTCTCGTTCCAATTTTCGCTCCTCTGCGCGCCGCATCGCACGCATTGAGGACGACAAGCCGCGAATCCTGCACCCAGCAGTCGGAGTATTCGAATGCTTTTCGAAACTTTCTCTTGAGCGGAACCCCGGCGGGATGACGGCGAAGGTCGAGGACTACGGTGCCCGGCAGCAGCCGGCGGCCTCCCAGATTGTCGTAAAGGAAGAGGCCCGTTCTCACGAGCCACGCCGGGCGCTTCCCGCTCAGCATTGGGAAGAAAGCCGCAAGCGCGCGCGAAAGCCTGGATTTGTCATTCGGGATTCGCAGTTCGGAATCTACCGGCAGCACGAAACGCATGGGCCAGGAAATATGCGGCATGCTCGGCAGCAGAATTTCCCTTTCCCTCAACGCCTCGCGAACCAATCTGAATTCGAAGTTTTCCAGATAGCGCAGGCCGCCGTGAAACAGTTTTGTCGATGCCGACGATGTCGCTTGCGCCAGATCGCCCTTTTCGCACAATAGCACGGACAGCCCGCGGCCGGCGGCGTCTCTGGCGATACCGCATCCGTTGACGCCTCCGCCCACGACGACGAGATCGAAAACCGGCAAGTCTTGCCCGGCCTGTATGTCAAACGGCAATTGCCCCATTAGATCGCGGCCATTGGAATCATCGAACACCCGTTCACGGAGCGCATTGGAGCGGAACCATTAATTTGCGCTCCGGCGGAATGGAACATTATGGCGGAATGCGTTGTCCGGATCGGCATAATTCTTGGGAGCGTCGCCGTCTAGGTGAATCGTCCATTCCGGAATGGCCCCGAAATCTATCCGCGCGCCTAATCTTTTCGAGCTTCCAAATCAAGATTTCCCATAGCGGCCTAGGCGACAGGGCAAGCGGATTCGCCGAATACCGCGCCGGAATTTCGGGCCTCTTGTTTTCCTGCGGGGCTTTTCGAAACATCTTTGCGGCGAGAAGAGGCCGGTTTCAGCTATGCGTCCGAGGGGAGAACTGTTCGCTGTTCAACCAGTGGAAGCCAATTCGACTTGGACCGGCGCGCTTGCCCGGGCGCCTCCCGGATCGTAGGAATTCAATGATGCATGGCAAAATTCCGGCGAATTCGTTTCGTAAAACCAGGCATGCGCCTATCGGCCTTAGCGCGGCCTATGCGCTTAAGACCGATCTGCGCCACCGCCGAATCCTTTCGGGAATCGAGACGATTCTTGGGCTATTGTTAATGCGGACAAAAAAAACTAACCTAGCTTTTCAATAAAAAGCCATCCACGACCGGATTTCACCTACATCTTGATTGCGAACGGTGCCATAAAAATGCAAAACCTCGAAAGCGGCGCTCAACTCCTAGCCGAAAAAGCGTCCAGGCAGCAACTTGCCGAAACCGCGTCGCCGAAAAAAAATTCCGAATCGTCCAAGGTCGGCGAAACGGCGAAAACTCGGAATATTGATTTTTATTCAAAAAAGCGCACCGTAATTCAGCCCGCGCTCGAGCTTCCCGAAAAATTGGAACTCAACAAGCGGCTGCGGATGGACGGTCTAGTTTTTCTCAAGCAGCTTCCCCGGTCAACATTTCCCGCCGCATTTTTCGATCCGCAATACCGAGGCGTTCTTGACCATCTAGCCTACGGCAACGAAACCAATTCCCGAGCTTCCAATCGTATGAAATTCATCCAGATGACGAAGCAAATTCCCGAATTCATCCGCGAAATCGATCGGGTACTAATGCCTTCCGGTCACTTGTTTCTTTGGATGGACAAGTTCCATTTGGTTAGCGGATTTCAGGATTGGCTGGAAGATACGGATTTAAAATCCGTTGATATGCTAACATGGGAAAAATACAGAATCGGCATGGGCTACCGAACGAGGCGCAAGTCCGAGTTTCTTATCGTAGCTCAAAAGACGCCGACCCGCGCGAAAGGAGTCTGGACCGTTCATAACATTCCGGACGTTTGGTTCGAGCGCGTGGTTGGCGCCAGCGGCGTGCACGCAAAACCCGAGAAATTGCAAAAGGCCCTAGTCGAAGCCGTGACCGCCGAGGGGGAAACGGTCATAGACCCCGCGGCGGGTACTTTCTCGGTCATGAACGCCTGCTTGAGCTGCAATCGAAACTTTCTCGGCTGCGATATCAACGGCTAGCCTGAAGTTCTGGACTATTTTGCTCTTGTTTTCACTTTTATTTTGCGTATATTCAAGGGGTTACAGGGGGGCAGGCACCTCCCGAACTGGATTCTTGTAGGCAGTAGACATCCGCGGTCCGTCTTGCGGCCCGACAGCAGACATCTCCAATATTTTCCACAATAACCCCACATTTTTGTGAAAAACCCTCTTGACATTATAGGCGGGGCCATCCAGAATGGGACAAACATGTAGGCACTATCTA
>Ga0209544_1000652_pt1 | contig 45338 bp, 44 predicted proteins | sample MesohylPK_FD_187297 | JGI IMG/M metagenome (GOLD analysis project Ga0209544, IMG submission 187297) | Host-associated microbial community of the marine sponge Aplysina aerophoba from Gulf of Piran - sponge mesohyl, lysed by proteinase K... | ecosystem: Host-associated > Porifera > Sponge >... | reverse complement strand
CAGAGAAGCCTCCGGTGCGATACGTGGGAAGTCGTAGTGCCTGAGTTGGTGTTCGAGCCCAGTTCATAGTCGCAACGCCAGTGCCCCTCTACACCAACAGCACCCCCTCATGCCGCAGCAGCCACTCCTTACGCCACAGACCACCGCCATACCCGGTCAGCTTCGCGCGCCCGCCGCTGCCGATGATGCGATGGCAGGGCACGATGATGGAGACCGGATTGCGGCCGTTGGCGGCGCGCACGGCCTTGGGGTTGTCGATGGCGACTAGGATGATTAACTCAGTAGAGGAGAGAGCTACTTCTTGCTTTCAAAGAGGGAACGATCCAATTGGGATCTCTGTATGATTCTCGAAAGTGTCCCGGTTTTCAGTTCTCGATGATTGGGGACGGGGACGGTAATGGTTGTTACGCCAGTATCAAGCGTTTGTTCTTCTGCAGACCTCGCAGCCGGACAGCTGCCTAATTCTAAGCAACAGTAAGCACCCATTGTGTGCCTCGTCCTTCCTGCTGCTGCTCAGCCTGAATCTCTGGAGGGCGGCGGATTTCAACGGGAGATTCTGGTTCAAGGGGGGCAAGCAGACTCATAATCACGCTTTGCGAAGCATCCTCAAAGAACATCTCAATTGCTTCTTCCAGATTCCTCTTTGCCTCAATGACGGTTTCACCCTGGCTAGCGATTCCTAATTCCTCACAATAGGAAACATACCAGTCATCTTCCTTCTCGACTACACACTTGAGTTTCCATCTCATCTCTCTTCCTCCCCTCTAAACCAACAGCACCCCCTCATGCCGTAGCAGCCACTCCTTGCGCCACAACCCACCGCCGTAGCCGGTCAGCTTCGGACGCCCGCCACTGCCGATAATACGATGACAGGGCACGATGATGGAGACCGGATTGCGGCCATTGGCGGCTCCGACGGCGCGCACGGCTTTGGGGTTGTCGATGGCGTGGGCGATGTCCTGGTAGCTGGCGGTGTGGCCGTAGCCGACGCTGAGAAGCTGCTGCCAGACCTGACGCTGAAACGGCGTGCCGTCCAGGGCCAGGGGCAGATCGAAGCAGTGCAAGTCTCCGGCGAAATATGCGTTTAGCTGGCGATGCACTTCGTCCAGAAGCGGATGCGCCGCTGGCGGCATCGGGGATGAGGCGCGGGGGCTGCTTCTCTCGCCGCTCTGCTCTTCATTCACTTCTACCTGTTCCCCGGCAAATTCGACTTTGCTTATCGCCGCGTCGGTGGCGTGGATTTCGATGGAACCGATGGGGGATTCGTAGTTCGTTACCGCTAAAGACATTGTCTACTCCGTTATATTTGCGATTGGGACAGTGCGATGACGCGAGCCTTCCACACGCCAAATACCTGCGCACTCACTGACCACCGGCCACTGACCACTGCCGTCATCACCGCCGCAGCTGCTTGCTGCGCTGCTTGCGGGTGACGGTCATGGCCATGCCTTGTTCCTCCAGAAACTCCTGGAAGAGCCGGTAAAAGCGCTGGCGGTCCTGCTGCTGGATGACGGCGGTGACGTCGGCCGTCTCCAACACGTAGGGATAGCCACTGCCGACAACCGCCTCGGCCAGGACGAGGGAGACGATCTCGTCGGCGCGGCCGGATTCCAGCAGCCAGCGCGGCATCTCCAGCCGGGCCGGCGCGTTTTCCATGCTGAGCCGCGCCAGGCAGAAACAGACCTGTTTGTAGAAGTCGGCGCGGCCTTCTGTGCTGAGACGGTCCGGGCGTGCGCATACCCAGAACGGGCTGCGATCGCCCCAATCGGGCAGGTTTGCCGCCAGTAGGGAAGCGTCGTTGATGTGCGCGGGCGCCGGCAGGCCGTGCAGCGTCGCCAGCAGGGTGACGATGTCGCGGCTGTAGGTGTTGTCCACAAAACCGACCAGAGGCGTCTGCGTGCGCTCGGAGCAGTCCAGCAGCTCCTGCACAGCCTGGATATAGCCGTGTTCTCGGCCGGCGCGCAGCTGGCCGGCAAAGGAGATAATCAGCGAGCCGTCCAAGAAACAGACCGGCCTGCGGGCAAACGGGCGTTGCGCGCAGCGCTCCATGAACTCACACAGTTTGGCGCACTCGAGAATGAAGCGCTCCTGGTTCACACGCCAGTTGGGAAAGACGCTATCGTCGCCGCCGGCGTCGAGCAGCTCGTCCGGGGCCAGCACCTCAAAGTCGATATCTTTTTCGTAGCGCCCGGCCGCGTCGCCATCCGCGGCCGGGCGGCGGTCATTGAAGAACCAGCCGATCTGCACCGCGCCCACCGGGGGAGAGTAGTCGGTGGTTGGTATGATCTGGCTGCCGTCGACAGCCAGCGCGGGCCGGCCGTCGAGCGTGTCCAGTGCCCACTGATTGGCCTTTTCACGGTTCTGCCATTTCACGCCAAAAGGGATGCGCATCCCAACCGCGCGGTCGTACTCTCCCGTGGGCAGTGCGCCGGGCCAGGCGTCGTCGATGTCGTCGAGGCGGCGGTTCAGGGAAGCGGCGGATTCAGCCTGCAACTCCTGCAGCCATCCTTGCACGCGCTTCTGCTCCTCCCACCGCTCGCGTTCGTATATGGAGAACAGTTCCTTTTTTCGTTCCAACGCGGCGGCGGCCGCGCTTCGCACAAACATTCAGTCTCTCCTCAGCAGAGTTTTGCTGCGTTGCGTATTGCCTGCAGACGGCCTCTTGCTTCGAATGGATTCGGTTCAGGCGTTGACAGTATAGCACATCCGTACACACTTTACTTTGTATGGTCCCACTATGATATAATAAGGTACGCTAGGCGCTACCTTTCTTGCCTGCAATTTGTCCGTGTTTGCGTATCTTCAAAGGCCAGGTGGATCAGGTCGGCACAGACGCTCATGTGGCGAGACGGTAGTCCATCCGAAAAACACGCAGAGTTTCCTGTGGTATCGCCAGATGCCCCCAAACACAGAGGAGAGAGTTTGGCCGCAGCCAACTGTCCGAACACCTGACGCCGGCAGCAGCCAAAGAAAGAGAAAAGAGGGGAGAACGGTTCTCCCCCCGTATGGCGCGGTGGGAATCAGCTTTCTGCTGCTCATGATGCTGTTGGCCGCCTGTGACGGACTTCGCTCTTCAAGCACGGAAGAGGATGACTCGACGGCGGCGTCCGAGGCGATCCCGCATTATGAGATCGAGTTCACGCTCAGCGAAGATCTGATCTTTCTGCAAGGTTCTGCCCACATCCGCGTCCCGAACACCAGCGCCGACCCCTGGACGCACCTCGTTTTCCGCCTCTATCCGGCATTGGATCACTACGGCGGCGATTTCAGCATTCAGAACGTGACGGTCGAGGGCAGCACGGCGCCCTTTATCTATTTGGATCAGAATACAGCGATCCGGGTGGACTTGCCGCGGGCGCTGCTGCGCGGGCAGACAACGACCGTCTATGTGAGCTGGCTGTTACGCATCCCGCACTGGAGCGCGGATACGTCGGGGGCCTATCGTCTCTTCGGCTACAGCCAGGATTTCGTGAGCCTACCGCTCTTTTACCCCTCGCTGGCCGTTTATCAGCCGGGGCCGACCGCGGCGACCGGCCGCTGGTGGCTGGAGCGGGGCACCAGCCGCGGGGACGCGGCCTTCAACTACATGTCCAGCTTTGTTGTTTCCGGCACCGTCCCGATCGACATGATCCCGGTGACGAGCGGCCAGTTGATCACCTCCACAGTGGTCGATGAGGGGCAGATCCGACACCGGTGGGAGACGGAGCCGTCGCGCGAGTTCATCGTCCACATGAGCGATCGCTTCCAGTCGGACAGCCTGAGCGCATATGGCACGCTCGTCACGAGCTACTGGCTGCCGGGGCATGAGGAGGCGGGGCGGGCTGTCTTACAGCATACGGCGGCGTCGCTGCGGGTGTACAGTGACTGGTTCGGACCCTATCCATACGAGGAGTTGCGGGTGGCGTCGGCGCCGATCAGCTTTCGGGGGATGGAGTACCCGCAGGTCTTTCTATTGGGCGTGCAGCTGTATGACCGGTACCGGGATCAACTGGAGATTCGGGCGGTCCACGAGGTGGCGCACCAGTGGTGGTACCAGCTTGTCCACAACGATCCGGTCAACGAGCCCTGGGTTGATGAAGGTCTGGCTGAATACTCAAGCCGCATCTACTATGAGGCGGTGCATGGCCCGGACGCGGCCGATATTCTGGAATACCGCCGCTGGGAGGCGGTGGTTGACGGGTTGATCAGCCGCGAAGAGGACGCTGCGCTCGCGCAACCGGTGACGGCCTTTGCAGACGGAGTCCAATACGAAGGCATCGTTTACGGCAAGGGCGCGCTCTTTTTCTCCGCGCTCCGCCGCACGCTGGGCGAGCGGGAATTCAAGCAGTTTCTGCAGGGCTATCTGGCCAACAATCAGTACAAAATCGTCACGTCCCTGGATATGTTGGAGGCGTTGCGCCAAGTCAACCCGCAGGTCGGCGACCTGCTGTACACGGAATGGATTGGGCCGATTGTGAGCCAGCCGCCGGAAGTGACAGCGCCTGAGACTGAGTGACCTTCATGCTGCCGGGGATGTTCGCACGTTGCGAGCGCATGAAGGACGGGCGGCAATGGGCACGCAGACGAGCTGACATATGACGAACGTACTTTGGATCGGTCTGGGCGCAGTGCTGGGCGCGAATGCCCGCTACTTTGTCAGCCTGTGGCTGGCAGGGAAGTTGGGGCTTGCCTTCCCCTATGGCACGCTGACCGTCAATGCCGCCGGCAGTCTGCTGGCCGGCTTCCTGGTGGCGGCCGGTTCCCACTATTTTGCCCTGTCGCCCCAGTTGCGGCTGCTGCTGATCGTCGGCTTCCTCGGCTCCTTTACCACTTTCTCCACCTTCGCCGTCGAGAGCGTCACATTCTGGCAGAACGGGCGCGTCTGGGGCGGCCTTGTCAATATCCTCGCCAACAATGGCATCAGCCTCCTGTGCGCGGCGCTCGGCATATTGCTGGCCAGTCAGTTTCATAAACCGTGACCTGTGCTGTTGAAGATTGGCATGGATCTCTGGCCATTCGCCGGGGAGCAGATCACGTGCGATCTACCGGTATATGGCTCTGAGAATCTCTCAGATCATATCTCTTTCAATCTGTTTGGAGACCAGCAAAAGCTGGCGAGTTCCATGTACAGATTTTGTCGGTCGTCCAAATCCCCTTTACGAAACTCCTGCATGGGTTTGAAAGGAAGACTGGTCGCTGTTAGAAACTGAGAAAATCCAGGGCTGTTCTCGTAGGCCATTGGATGAAGAGAGCAGGCCAGAAGATTTTCTTTAGAGTAATGCTCGACCTTGTCCGAGTAGATCATGTCAGAGTAGCTGGCGTTGTGGGGAGCGGGCAGAAGAACAAGACCGCCAATCCGGTTGCGATAGGCTTCAAATTCACCTGGGTAGTTGAACTCATCCGTATGACGATCTGCATGGTTTGCCCAAAGGTGTTCGATCTGATATCCACCTTTCTTCGTCGACCTGTTGGCATATTTGTCGTAATCATACTTATCTTCTGATCTGGCCTCAACATATTCTGTCATACGAGCGAGCAGCCGATGGACCTGAGGGCCATTGTTACCGTGAAGTTGAAAAGCTTTCTGTGTGTGAAAGTCGACATAGTCATCTCGTTCTGACCCCTCACGTGATAATCGCCTGATAAGATCTTCACGCAATTCGTCAATTTCCATTCCCCGAATTTCTTTCATAATCAAAAAGGCGCGATATTGCATCGTTGAGTGACTGATAGCCTTGAAGTTCCAAAGACGGCGGGCAAGCATGATCTCGATGAAAGTGGCGACGAGACGAATTTTTCTCTTCACGGTCTTCCAGTCATCGCTTGTCCGCAAAGGCGCGAGCATTAGCGGGTACTGGAGTGTAAAACTGTTCTGGGCGTTGAAATAAATCGACCCGAAATCAGGATCATAAGTGTTTGCCTTTAGGCGTGCGAATTCGTAGGCGCGAGAGAAAAACTGAAATTTCTCTATAATGAAGGAACTGAAATCTTCACTGCCCAGGAGGCCGATCCGCTTCCGGTTGTCTCGCACCCATCTATGGAATTCTGTACCGATCTTGTCAAAATCCTCGGGTTTCGCACTGGCTCGACGTTCGCGAATCTTGTCGGCATATTGGCTGCGGAGCCAAGATTTTATGCAGTCGGCACCCTCTTCCTTGCCAAGCTCACGGAATTTTCCGATCTGTTCCTTCCACACATGATCGGATTGAGCACGACTTCCATTATCCCCAATATTGGCGAGCAGATAGCCTTTGAGCATATCCGTAGGCGTCAGTGAGAGTCCACGATCGTTCATTGTCTCGAAAATCGTATAGGCGTCGTCGTCTGAGAAAGTGGTTATCTCAACCAACTTCACTTTTTCGGTCAGCCAGTCGATAAAGTAGGGAAGCGCTTTATCGCGCAACTCTTCAGGAAAGAATTCTGTGATATCGTTGTAGCGGTTTATCAAATTCTGGACCGAGGGTGATTGATCAACGGGGTCGGGATTCTCGCCGTTAATCAGTGACTGCAGACAAGAATTCCGTTCGTCTATGTCGAGGTTGAAAGACTTGGCCCCAAACTTAATTGAATAAATCAGATCCGAAATTGGGGCGATAGACTCTTTGTCTTTTCGTTTCTGTATGAGGCGGTCGAGATAAATCAGAAGCAGTGTAAGTGAGGTCAGTCGCTGCTGACCATCCACGATATACCTTACGTTATCCTTTTGGCTGATGATTATCGAACCAAGAAAATATTGTCCGTAATCGGCCACTTGTGAGCGATCGTGGTTCTCGACATAATCTAGGAGAAACCGAGTTGTCAAGTCTTCGATCAGCTCTTGAACCTGTTTCGATTCCCAATTGTAATCGCGCTGATAATAGTCAATTTGATACTTCTGACCAAGAAGATAGCTCACAGATTGAGCGTCACCTAGGATGTCTCGCATCTCGTTCGTCTCCTCACAAACCTTTTGATACAGATGGGGTGTTGGCCGAGAGAGCGACATAGGACTCTTGGCACAATTCAAGCAACAGAAAGGTGTTTTCTTATGCTCGATGTCGATTTTATCACAGGCCCGCTCTGTCGTATATACATTCACGTTTCATTTTCCACCAAGTGTATCCCTGATATCGTACCGATCTGATTGACAAGCAGTGGCTTTGGCCCAGTCAGTATCTCGACCTTACTTGGTGGACAACATTTTGGGATACTCCCTACTCCTCTTCCCCGGATTAGACACGATGCGCTGTCCCCCTTATACTCACGAGAACCGTCTCCGCACCAGTACAGCGCGTTCATTGCCGCCAGCGAAATGCGGATTCCCTTCGCGCGCAATAAACCTTCATGGAGCCATGCAATGACCACGGATTTCCGCTACGAACCGACCTGGGACTCCCTGCAGAACTATGAGGTGCCCGAATGGTTCATGAACGATAAGCTGGGCATCTTCATCCACTGGGGCCCCTACTCCGTCCCCGCCTTCGATAACGAATGGTATCCCCGCTTCATGTACCGGGACGAGATTTCGCGCAAGGGGCCGAACTACTACCAGCACCACACGGAGACCTGGGGCCATCCCTCCAAGTTCGGATACAAGGATTTCATCCCCCTGTTCAAAGCGGAGAACTGGGACCCGGCGCAGTGGATCGATCTGTTCCAGAAGGCCGGCGCGCGTTACATCGTGCCCGTCGCCGAACATCATGACGGCTTCCCCATGTACGCCAGCACCCATACCCGCTGGAATTCGGCCCTGATGGGGCCAAAGCGGGATGTCTGTAAGGAGCTGGAGCGGGAAACCCGCGCGGCCGGCCTCAAATTCGGTGTCTCCAGCCACCGGGCCTTCAACTGGCGCTACTACACCTACGCAGATGATTTCGACACCACGGATCCCGGCCTGGAGGAACTCTACAACCCGCCCCATCCGGAGGACGCGCCCGCCAGCTGGGACTTTCTGCAGAACTGGTACGCGCGCACGCTTGAGATGATCGACTATTTCCGGCCGGATGTGCTCTGGTTCGATTTTGGCTGGCATTACGATGAGTTCGCGCCGTACCGCCCACAGATTGCCGCCTACTACTACAACCGCGCGCTGGAGTGGGGCAGCGAACCTATTCTCCAGTATAAGGACAAGTTCCCGGACGGCGTCGCGGTCTATGATGTGGAGCGGGGCAAACTGGACGACATCCGCCCGCACTACTGGCAGACGGACACCGCGGTCAGCTACAAGGCCTGGAGCTATGTCAAGGACGACGAGTTCAAGAGCGCCGCAACCATCATTCACGATCTGATCGACATTGTAAGCAAAAACGGCAACCTGCTCCTGAACGTGGGCCCGCGCGCGGACGGCGTCATCCCGGCGGAGGCGACCCAACTACTGCTGGATCTGGGCGGTTGGCTGGATGTGAACGGGGAGGCCATTTACGGCACGCGCCACTGGGAGCGGTTCGGTGAGGGCGATACGGCTGTGGCGGACGGGCAAATGTCCGAGCGCAAGAACCAGCCTTTCACCCCCAAAGATGTGCGCTTCACGCAGAAGGACAATGCCCTCTATGCCATCGTATTGGGCTGGCCCGGCAACGAGGCCGCCATCACCTCGCTGGGCAGCGGCTCTTCGGTCGGCGGGCGCATCGGCCGCGTTTCGATGCTCGGCAGCGACGAGCCTGTCGCCTGGAAGCAGGACGGGGACGCCTTGACCGTGAGCGCGCCCAGTCAACGTCCGTGCGATCACGCTTATACATTCAAAATTGAACTGCAGGGGTAACCATGTACAGGCGTCAGATCGAACCCTCTCACGACCTGCCCCACGCCTGCCAGCGCTTCCTGGATGACGTGCGCGGGTGGGCATACGAGGCCATCGACCGCTACGCGGACGAGCCGGCCACCGATATCCATGATCAGGGCACCTACACCACCGGTTGGGAGCCGCTGCTGCGCGCCGGCGCGGACGAACGCATTCTGCGCTTTCTGCAACAGGCACGCGATCGTATGCGCGATCATTACACCCAGACGCAACAGTGGCGGCATGGCTACTGGCGTATGCAGGAGGCGCACCACGGCACGGAGCACTATGAGCTCTTCCTGGGTGCCCTGCAACGGATTCTGCCGGATGACCGGGAGACGGCCCGGCAGCTGGACGATGCCGCCGAGCACATGGGCAACTGGTCGACCGGCGCGCCGGACTGGTTCGATTGGGACAGACGACGCTTTCACTCGCTATTCTTCGGCGCGGACGGCCTGCGCCAGGAGCCGGGCATGGCGCTCAACTCGCCGGACCATCTGCGCTGCATCAACATCTGCCTGCTGGCGGCGTCGAACCCGGAGACGGAGACGGTCAAAAAGCGCTATATCGAGTTGGCGACGGTCTATGCAGGGGAGTGGGCGGACGCGATTCTGGCAGGGGATGCGCTGCCGATTGCCCTGACCCCCGACGGCATTCTGTACGAGTTCAGCGACGACGATAAAGCGCTCTACTACTCGTTCATGGGCGAAGCACCCGACCTGCAGGCGGAGGTCGACCGGGCGGAGAATCTGCTCGGCTCCGACGCCATCAATACGTTCCTGCGCCTGTGGCGGGAGAGCGGCGAACCCCGCTTTCGACTGGCGGCCGAACGGCTGCTGGAGCCGCTGGCGGCGCAACTGCCTGACGCTGACGCGGGCGCGGCCGCCGATGCGGTGCGGGCCTACCGGCGCTGGACGGGCGATGGGCGCTATGACAAGGCGGTATTGGAAGCTGTGGCCCGGCTCGACCCCTTCGACATCACCGAAGTCACCCTGGACACAGAGTTCAAGCGCCCTGCCCGTCGCGCGTCGGGCGTGGGCAAGCGCTCGGACGCGCCGCGCTGGCTGGAAGACGGCCGCGAGCGGCGCCACAATCCGATCACACTGGCAGTGGCCGCGGAGATTGAGGGGGACGGCGCGCTGCAGGCGCGCGCGGTGGATTTGGCCCGCACCTACTTTCTGTTGGCGCGCGCAGCCTTTCCGGACGGCCGCGACCACGGCTGCTCGGCGCGCTCGGTCAGCGCGATCGCGCGCGGTCATGGGCGCGAAAACCACGCCGGCATGACGACGGCGGTGCTTGGCCCGGCGCTGGCGTTACAACTGGAAACGGGCGCGGATGCGCATAGAAACTACAGGGGCTGAACTGACAGCAGAAGCCGAATCGACATAGGGCTTCGCAGAACGAGCTACTTCTGGGCCAGGAATACCATTCCGGCGCTGTCCCGCGTCAGGCTGTCTCCGGCATAGTTCCGGTACGCTGACAGCTCCCGGAAGCCGGCCTGATCCAACATCCGTTTCACCTCCGGCGGTGTATATGCCCGGATCTGCCAGCTGGTTTCGTGACGCTGGCCCTGGTGATACCACTGGAAAGCCCTGGTGAAGATACCGCTCAAAATGTCAAGGCTTCCCTTGTCTGCGATGAAGAACCCACCGCCGTCGAAGCTGTTGTTGCGATCGCCATTCAGGATCAGCTCGTCACGGTTCACAACAATGTCAAGGAGAAAACAGCCGCCGCTCTTGAGGACACGCGCCACTTCAGCGAGCACCCGCTGATTGTCCGAGTCGTGAAAGCATCCGAATTCGCTGAGGGTAAGGGTGACGCAATCGAAGGTTGCGGTCCAGCTGGCTGGCAGGCTGCGCATGTCCCCGCGAACCCATTCGATCTGCGCATTCACGTGCCCGGCTGACTGCTGGGCGCGCGTCAGCATGGCGTCGCTGAGGTCGTAACCGGTCACCTGAAAGCCGCGCAGCGCCAGCGGGATCGTCAGCCATCCCAGCCCGCAGGCCAGGTCAAGAAACCGTGCTTCTTTGTGCGGTTTCAGCAGAGAAAGAATCTGCTCCAACTCGGGCGGATTCGAATTCGGTTCATATGCGGGCGGCCAGATCCAGCTGAAGGTCTCATCGGCATAGAGTCTTTGCCAGGATGGGGAGGGGGCGTCCAAATGCGCGTTCCTTTGCGTGAGGGTACGTATTCTGTCAGCTGTCATTGTAGCATGAAGGAACCAGGCGAATGACACCCCTACAACTCGGCATCATCGGTTGCGGAACGATCGGCGCGGCCCACGCGCAAGCGGCCGCGGCCTCCGATCAGATCGAGCTGGCGGCCGTCGCTGACGTGCAGCGGGCGTTGGCGGAGAAGACTGCCGCTGCCTATGCGGTAGGGACAGTCTACAACAGCGGCGCAGAGCTGCTGGCTGATGCGCGGGTCGAGGCTGTGGTGCTGGCGCTGCCGGCCAGTTTTCGCATTGCGTTGGGGATGCAGGCCCTGCGGGCGGGCAAACACCTGCTGACGGAAAAACCGGTGGCCCGCAGTGCGGACGAGGTGCGGCGGCTGATCTCTGTCCAGGGGGACCGGGTCGCGGCCTGCTGCTCGTCCCGTTTTCACTTTCTGGAATCGACCCGGACGGTTGCCGACTGGATCGACCGGGGCAAGTTGGGCGCGCTGCGCCTGCTCCGCTGCCGGGCGATCGTCCCGGCGGGGCCGGCGCCGGAGACGCACCCGCCGGCCTGGCGGCTGAGCCGCGAACTGAATGGCGGCGGCATTCTTGTCAACTGGGGCTGCTACGATCTGGACTATCTACTTGGCATCAGCGGCTGGCGGCTGCGGCCGCAGACGGTCCTGGCGCAGAGCTGGCGCGTTCCCTCCACCTTCGCCGATACGGTTGCGCCGGGATCCGACGGGGAGACGCACATCGCCGGGCTGGTGCGCTGCGCCGACGGTATCGCGCTCACGTATGAGCGGGGCGAGTACGCCGCGGCGCAGGCGGAGACATCGTGGGAGGTGATTGGTGAGGCCGGCTCACTGCGCCTGCAAATGACACCGGCGCAGGAGAAGGAGATCCTGTACTACGAAAACGACCGTGCAGATGGAACGACCACCCAGACGTTGTGGACGGGCAGCGAATCCTACATGGACATCCACCGCGCGCTGCTGGAGGACTTCGCGACGGCGGTCCGCACAGGCCGTCCTCCCAAGACGACGCTGGCGCAGGCGCTGCTGGTGCAACAGATCACCGATGCAATGTACCTGTCGGCGGAGAGGGGGGAGGCGGTGGAGATTTCTGCGGCCTGATGCGGCCGCGAACCCAAGTTCGATTAACAGAGGAAATTTTACAGAAAAGGAGTTTGAAGCGATGAACTTTGCATTCATGAGCTTTTCCTGCCCGCAGGCCACCTTCGCGGAGATGCTGGCGCTGGCGGCGCAGTACGGCTACGACGGCGTCGAGCCGCGGGCCGCCGGCGGCCACAACCACGCGGTAGAGTTGGAGGCGTCGGCGGAACAGCGCGCCGCCTTCCGCGCGCAGGCGGCCGACGCCGACATCGCCATCTGCTGCCTGGCTTCAGGCAACCGCTTTGCCGATCCCGCCGACCGGGACGCGCAGGTGGAAGAAACCCTCCAGTACATCGACCTGGCCGCGGACATCGGCGCGCCGACGCTGCGCGTCTTCGGCGGGCGGATCCCGGAGGGCATCAGCCGCGAAGCGGCCATCAGCGGCGTGGCGGACGCCCTGAAGCGCCTGGCGGAGCGAGCCGGCGACCGCGGCGTCGTCGTCTGCATGGAAACACACGACGACTGGTGCAACCCCGCCGATGTCGCCGCGGTAATGGCACAGGTCGACCAGCCGGCGATCGGTGTAAACTGGGATGCCGCCCATCCGGTACGTACAGAGGGCTGGACGCTGCCAGACTCCTATAGCACCTTACGGCGCTGGATCCACCATACCCATGTGCACGACGTGTTCATCGACGCTGAACGCCCGGACTATACGGCTTTCGGCACGGGGGATGTCGATCACAAGCAGGTGATGGAGCTGTTACGCGGCGGCGGCTACGAGGGATATCTCAGCGGCGAATGGATCAACTGGGAGCCGACGGACGTTCACCTGCCGCGCGAGATCGCGACGATGCGCGGCTACGAGCGCGCGCTTTCTGAACTGTAGTTTAGTCAGTTCTTAGTTTTCAGGTAGCTACTAAGCCATATACAGTGCCTGTCTTGACCAGCCTCTCATCCCTGCCGCCATTCAGGCTATCTGAATGCGTATTCGGTTGGCGGCAGCCACGTTGCTGGAGCCGCACGGCTGGAATGCGCACACAAGGTCGGTGAGCGATGGTTTTGTAGGGGGGCGTTGCGGGGGCGCAGCCCCTGCACAAGGGAGGGCCGAAGGCCCGACCGCCCATATAAAAGTAGAGAGTTGAGAGAGCACCTTTGCTCGCCTCATTCAGGATCGCAGATTAGTTGTGGCTGCGTAGTTTCGTTTTCAGTTTCTAGTTTTTTGGTGACCCCACTCGTACGCGGAGGCTCACTGGAATCTGTTTTTGCACAGACAGGGGGGAACGACAGATGTCCGTACGCCTGCTCGACTTCGATCTCCATATCCTCAACATGCGCAACCGCATGCCCTTCCGCTATGGCATCGTCACCATGACCGCGCTGCCGCATCTCTTTTTGCAAGTACGGGTTGTGGTGGACGGCAAACAGGCGGACGGGATCGCGGCTGAGGGCCTGGCGCCGAAATGGTTTACCAAAGTACCCGATTCGTCGATGGCCCAGGATATCGCCGAGATGCTCGACGTAGTGCAGGCGGCCTGCCGCCATGCCCGCGAAGCCGGCGCGGCGGACTCGGTCTATGCGCTGTGGCGGGCTGCCTACAAGGCCCAGGAGGCTTGGGCGGCAGACACGGACTACCCGCCGCTGCTGTGGGCGTTCGGCGTTTCGCTGGTGGAGCGGGCGATCATCGACGGCTTCTGCCGGGCTACGGGCACGACCTTCGCCGAGGCTGTGCACGCGAACAGCCTGGGGATGGAGCTGGACGAGCTGCGGCCGGAACTGGCCGGGCACGCGCCGGCGGATCTGCTGCCGGCCAAGCCCCTGGAGCGGGTGATCGTTCGGCATACGGTCGGCATGATCGATCCCCTCACCGACGACGAAGTCCCGCCCGCCGATCAGGTCGATGACGGGCTGCCTCAATCGCTGGACGCGTCGATCCAGGCTTACGGATTGACCCATTTCAAGATCAAGATTGGCGGCGACATTGACGCGGACAGGGCGCGGTTACAACGCATTGCCGCGCTGCTGGACGAGCGCAATGTCGATTACCGGCACACGCTCGACGGCAACGAGACCTATCACAACGTTGCCGATTTTCGCGCCCTCTGGGAAGAGTTGAACGCCGACCCGGCCCTGGGCGGCTTTCTGCAGCGGCTGATTTTCGTCGAACAGCCCTTCCACCGCGACATTGCCCTGAGCGAGGAGGTGGGCGCGGCCCTGCGCGCCTGGGACGAACGGCCGCCGATCATCATCGACGAATCCGACGGCGAGCTTTCGAGCGCGCCCACCGCGCTGGAAAGCGGCTACGTGGGCACCAGCCACAAGAACTGTAAAGGCATCTTCAAAGGCATCGCCAACACCTGCCTGATCCGTCACCGCCAGCGACAGCAGCCGGACACACTGCATATCATCAGCGCCGAGGACCTGTGCAACCTGGGGCCGGTGGCACTGCTGGAGGACCTGGCGGTACTGGCGACGCTGGGCATCGAACACGCCGAACGCAACGGTCACCATTACTTCGCCGGCCTGGCGATGCTGCCGGACGACGTGCAGGCGCAGATGCTGGCGGCGCACGGCGATCTCTATCGCCCGCACACGACGCCGGGCGGGCGGCGTTTCCCAACACTGGCGGTAGAAAACGGCGCGGTTGATGTGGGCAGCGTTACGGCCGCACCGTTTGGCCCGAAAACGGTTCTGGACCCATCCCAGTTTACGCCGGTGGCCGAATGGGAATACGCGTCGCTGGGGCTGGATTGAACGCCTGGTACAGTGATCGCACAGTGACGACGCGGTGATGGCGCGGTGATGGCGCGGCGGCAGGCAGGACGCCTGGATTTCCATGAGGACATGAAGCGGCAAAAGCGCAACTTTAGGACGGCAGCCGTGTTTTCTCTTGTAGAATGGTATAGGAATTTCGTCCTGCTTCCTTCTGCATGCAAGACCATTCTCCGGCTCTTATGCCGGGAGAGACAGACGCAGGGGAACGCGCTCCCATACATTGGGTCCCGTGCAGTGGGTCCCATACAGTGGCCTCCAAACAATGGATTCCATGACACCGCCATCCAAAGCGGAAGAAACTGAATCCCAAAGTTCGAGTTCAGTTCTGGCGCCGAACACCGCGTGGGATACCACGACCAAAAGAACAGTCCTGATCGTTATGCTCGTCGTCGGCGCGCTCATCTTCTGGGTCAGCCGCCCGGTCCTGCCGATACTGATTATGGCGGGGCTTGTCTCCTACTTCCTGATCCCGATAGTCGATATGTTTGAACGGCTGCGCATTCCCCGCAGCGTGAGCACGATCGTCTTATACCTGCTGTTCCTGGTTCTGTTGATACTGGCCCCCGTTCTGCTTGTGCCTATTTTGTTGTCCCAACTCAGGGCACTCTATTTTGATGTGCCGACAGCGACTGAGAACTTTCTGCTCTTTCTGCAAGATTCGGTCGCAGACATTCCAACCAGTGGCAAAATCCTTGGTCTCGATGTCACGTTTGAGGGGGTGGTGGGCCAGATCCAGCAGACGTTTACCGATGAGATTGAGGTGGAACGCTTCCTGCCCGGTGCGCAGCAGATTCTGGATTATATTAATCAGCTCTTGAGTACAGCGACGAATGTGGTGAGCAGCACGGCGACAATCGGCTTGACGGTTGTTGGCAGCATCGTCACTACGGTCGTGTTTCTGCTGCTTCTCTTCTTCATCAGCTTATACATAACCAAAGACGCGCCCCGCATCCAGCGCTATGTGGAAGGGCTGTTCCCGGTTGAGTATTATTCGGAGGGCGTGGAGTTGATGCGCCGGCTGCGCAACATCTGGAACGCCTTCTTTCGCGGCCAACTCATCCTCTCTTTATCGATCGGAGTGGCGACCTATTTTTCGCTGAGCCTTTTGGGGATGCGGGGCGCGCTGATTCTGGCGCTTTTGGCCGGGGCGCTGGAAATTCTGCCCAATATCGGTCCGATTCTGGCGATGATCCCAGCCGTGATCATCGCGCTGGCGCAAGGAAGTTCGACGCTCGAACTGAGCAACCTGAATTTCGCTCTGCTGGTAATCGGGGTCTACTTCATCATTCAGCAGTTGGAACATCAACTTCTGGTGCCGCGCGTGATCGGCTCGAGCGTTCATTTGCATCCGGTGGTGGTGGTATGCGGCGTCGTGGTGGGCGCGAGCGTGGGGGGGATACTGGGCGCGTTTCTGGCCGCGCCGGTCGTCGCCAGCTTGCGGCTGATCGGCAGCTATACCCACGCCAAGCTGCTCAACTATCAGCCTTTCAGCGAACGCAATCCGAGCACACAGACGCAGCGCGCCGGCATCTACCGCCGGGTCGTTGTTTCGGAAGCTGACGACACGGCTGCAGTCCCTGAGGCGGCGTTGGAAGAGGACGCGCCTGCGTCGCCCGCTTCCCAGACCGCCAATTCACCCGCAGGCGATTAGAGACAGAGCAGGCGTCGCGCCTGCGCCCCCAGGTCGATCACAGCCCCGTAGTATCCACTAAAGGCAGACTTGCATATACGTCAAGGGCGAGCCGATCGCGCGCGGACGGCTCGCCGCGCGGAGTTGAATGCGCGGCCGCTTCGGCAGGCTGCCGGTGCGCGCGGTCCTGCGGGGCGCGTTGCCGGGCTGCGTTATATGACCGCCTGTAGTAGGCGGCGGCGCCGATCATGGCGGCATTGTCCGTACACAGAAAAAGCGGCGGACAACGCAGCGGCAGGCCCATCTCTGCGAAATGCTGTTCAGCGGTCCGGCGTAACAGCCCATTGGCGCTGACACCGCCGCAGATGCAGACCTGCTTCACGGCAAACTCGTTGGCGGCATCGGCGGTTTTACCCACCAGCACATCCACAACAGCCATCTGAAAAGCGGCGGCAATATCGGCCGCATTCTGCTTCTGGCGTGCGTCCGTTCCCTCGCGTTCGAGTTGACGCATCAGATTGAGAACGGCTGTCTTCAGGCCGGAGAAGCTGAAATTGAAGCGGTGCTCGCCGCGAACGGGCAGGGGAGATGTCTGCGCGTCCGGTTGGCGCTCTGTCCGCCGACCGGGCCGCATGAGAGGGCGGGGGAGATGGAAACGGCGGGCATCGCCGGCCTCCGCGGCCGCTTGAATGGCGGGGCCGCCCGGATAGCCCAGTTCCAGGAGGCGCGCCACCTTGTCGAACGCTTCCCCGGCGGCATCGTCCAGGGTTGCGCCCAGGTGCCGGTAGCGGCAATGATCTTCCATCAGCACGAGCTCGGTATGGCCGCCGGAGACGATCAGGATCAGCGCCGGGAAATGTTCAGATGCGCTACCACTTCGTTGTTTGCGCGCGATGTCGGGTGAAGGGTCCGTATATAGCCAGTTGCTGTAGATGTGCCCTTCCAGGTGATTCACGGGCACCAGCGGCAGGCCGCTGGCGAAGGCCAGTCCTTTGGCGAGATTGACGCCGACAAGCAGACTGCCGGCCAGGCCTGGGCCGTGGGTGACGGCGATGGCGTCCAAATCGCGCACATGCGCGACCGAGGCATCCGCGAGCGCGTCCTCGACGACGGTCTGAATTGCGAGAACGTGCTGACGGCTGGCGACCTCCGGGTAGACGCCGCCGAAACGCCGGTGGAGCTCGATCTGGCTGGCGACCCGGTTGCTGAGGATATGGCGGCCGTCCGCCACGACCGCGGCCGCGGTCTCGTCGCAACTGGTCTCGATAGCGAGGATGCGGCATGCGGGCGCGCCGCCTGCGTTCGTCAAGCTCATCTGTCTTCGCTCAAAGTGGACGGCCGCGCTGCCCAGAGCAGGACGAGCAGGCCGATAATGGCCAGCCCAATCAGCGCCACCAGTTTGTAGAGGCGATCATCCAGCAATAGGGTCAGCCCGCCGAAAAGTGCGCAGAAGGCCCAATAGCCAATCACGATAGTGTGTTCGGCCAGGCCTTTGTCCCGCAGCCGCAGGTGCAGGTGATCGCGCCCGCCCTGGCCCACAGAGACACCCCGTCGCGAGCGGCTGTAGATCAGCCACACTACGTCCAGAATCGGCAGGCCGAGAATCAGCAGAACGGTGGCAAGCCTCGCCCCGCCGATAATCCCCAGCGCGGCCAGAGCAAAACCGAGAAAATAGCTGCCGCTGCTGCCCATGAAGACCCGCGCCGGGGCAAAATTGAAGAATAGAAATCCCACGCCGACGCCGAGCAGCGCAACCGGCAGCACCGCCACGCTCAGTTGGGGCGGCTGGGTGAAGAAGATCATGTGAATGCTGAGAATGGCGCAGAAAATGACGGTGACACCGGCAACCAGGCCGTTCAAGCCGTCAAGAAAATTGACGGTATTCATCATTCCCATGAACCAGAATAGTGTCAACGGGCCGACCAGCCACCAGGGGAATCCATCGGGCCCGAAAAGGAACCCGCTTGCGAACGGATTGTTTACGTGCTTGATGAAGATCAGACCGGCGATGGCGATCAGGCCGGCAACAGCCTGAATTACGAATTGGGGCCGCCAGGAGAACTCGTAGCGGTCGTCGAGAAAGCCGGCGAGTGCGCAGAAGGCGCCGCCGATCAGAAGAGCAATAAAACGGCGGCTCTCCTTGGGATCGTCCTGCGGCGGCAGCCAGGAGGCGTCAAGCTGGGGCAGCGCACCTGACATGAGCAGAAGAAGAGCGAACACGGCCAGAGTAAAGGCGGCGAAGATAGCCAGCCCGCCTGTGCGCGGCACGACACCCGCGTGTTTACGGCGCTCGCCAGGGCGGTCCACCAAGCCGAGCCGGAGGCCGAGCCGTACGGAGACTGGCGTAAGGATGAGGGCAAGAATGAGGGCGACGAGCAGAATTGAGAGGTAGAACACGGCTGTGAACGGATAGGGCCGGGAAGCAGGCGAGGCGCCGGCGCTCCCAGGGCTTATGGGCGCATGGAGCCAAGCGTGCGGGGGAAAGCGATCGCCTCCCGCAGGTGCGTCACGCCGCAGATCCAGGCGACGGTGCGCTCCAGGCCCAGACCGAAACCGCTATGCACAACGGTGCCATAGCGGCGCAGATCGACATACCAGTCAAACGCGTCCATGGGCAGGCCGTGCTCCTCGATGCCGGCAACCAGCTTATCGACATCGGCCATCCGTTCACTGCCGCCTGTGATCTCGCCATACCCTTCCGGCGCCAGCAGATCGACGCTGCGGCAGACCTCCGGCCGGTCGGGTTCGGGCTCCATGTAGAACGCTTTCACCTGTGTCGGGTAGTGATGCACAAAGACCGGCTTGTCGAACTGGGCGGCAATGTAGGTCTCGTGCGGGCTGCCGAAATCATCGCCCCACTCGATATGGGGTACTTTGTCCTTATAGCCGGGCACCAGTTCGCCGGCAGCGGCGGCGCGGTTGACCATTTCAACGGCTTCGTCGTAGTGGATACGCGGGAAGCTGGGTGTCACCTGTTCCAGGGCCGAAGTATCCCGTTCCAGCAGCTTCAGCTCTTCGGCATTTTCCTCCAAACAGCGCTGAACGATGTGGCTGACGAACTGCTCTTCGACTTCCATCAGCCCGTCCAGGTCGCAGAAGGCGATCTCTGGCTCCACCATCCAAAACTCTTGCAGATGGCGGCGCGTTTTGCTCTTTTCGGCGCGAAAAGTCGGCCCGAAGCAGTAGACTTTGCCAAAGGCCAGGATAGTGGCTTCACTGTAGAGTTGGCCGGTCTGGGCCAGATAGGCCGGCTCACCGTGGAAATCGATCTCGAAGAGAGTCGTTGTGCCTTCGGCGGCGTTGGGGGTGAGGATCGGCGTGTCCACGTTGAGGTAGCCGTTGTTGTCCAGCCAGCTGCGGATGGCGCGAATAACGGTCGCCCGTACCCGCAATATGGCCCACTGGCGGCTGGAGCGAATCCAGAGGTGGCGATTCTTGATGAGAAACTCGACGCCGTGCTCTTTGGGCTGAATCGGGTATTCAGCGGCGATCTGGACCACTTCGAGGTCGGTCACGTCGAGTTCATAGCCGCCGGGGATGCCTGGCGCGCGCGTGTCGGCTTTGACGGTGCCGGTGACTCGCAGGCTGCTTTCCTGGGTGAGTGCGCGGGCGAGTTCGAACGTCTCGTCGCTGACATTGCCTCTGAACACAACCGCCTGGCAGACGCCGCCGCCGTCGCGCACCTGCAGGAATTGGAGCCGGCCTTTGCCTGTCTTGCTGTAGAGCCAGCCTTCCAGGGTTACCGTCTCACCCACATGTGCGGACATCTGCCGGATCGTGATTACTTTGTCCACAGATCAGTCCTCTGTCGTGGTGCGCAGGCGACTCTATCCACCAGTGGAACCGTCGTCATTGGCGCTGTTCTCATTCGTCATCTCCTGCGCGGCGCCGGGCTCTTCCTCCTGGCTCGTGTCGCCGTTGTCCTCAGTTGTCGAGTCTGCGCTCGGATTGAACCACTCATCCAACTGCCGCTCGATATTCTCCAGAAGATAGTCCATGCCTACGGGTGCGCTGACGGTGGCGCCGGAGAGGTTCAGCGAATGATCGGCCTGGAATTCCCCGCCGAGGCCCTCCCTGTATGTGGGGCGGATAACATGGGTGTAGATATACACCTCGCCTTGCGGCTGACTCTCTTCTTCGGCATACTGCACCTGATTCGCCTGCGAGCGCGCGGCGCTGCTGCGGCGTCGAGAAGAGCGGCGCTGGTTGTCACTGCGGCGGCGATTCTGGCTCCTGGAACGAGTACGCTGCGGTGGCTGGGCATCGTCGTCAGCCCTCTGCTCAGCAGCGAGGGCCGCGTCCTGGTTACTCTTGCGCCGGCGGCGGCGGAAGTAGCGCCGCTTTCTGGGCCTCCCTCTGTCCTGCTTATCGGGTGGTTCAGTCGCTGCCATGGAACGTCATTTCCTTTCGCAAAAGCTTTTGGTTATTCGCCAGCGGCCACTGTACTCTGTGCAATCAGTTCACCGCTGGCGTCGCGCAGGACAACGGTTGAGCCGCTTTGCCAAACCGTTTCCGCCTGACCCCAATAGCGATTGATGCTGTTGTCCTGGCCAGAGCCCGTGTGCAGCCAAATCCCACTTCCGGGGAATAGAAGGACGCTGCCGAAAGTATAGAGCGGCCCCCCGTCGCTGCTGAGCGTCCACCCTTGCAGGTCAACGGCGCCATTGCTATCGTTCACTATCTGCACCGATTCTGCGGCCAAGTCGCCGGCGTTCTGGATACGCAGTTGCAGACCCTGCTGCGGCAGACCGACCGCGCTCCCGCCGGGCGCGCCGGCTTGCTGTTGAGAGGCGGGAATGATCAGACGCTGGCCAACATAGACCAAGTTCGGGTCGGCCAGATCGTTGATCTCCAGCAGCCTGCTCGGCGTGACGCCGAAACGGGCCGCGATGGCCGACAGGCTATCCCCTCTCTCGACCACGTAAATCTCCGTGTCGCCCGTTTCAGGCGGCGCCGCGACTTCGGTAGGAGTTTCTGACGGGAGGGATCCGTTCCCCGGGGTTGTCTGTGCATCCCCCGACGTTGGCGTTGCAACCAGAATCACGGCTGGAGCGGGTGTTGGCGGCACGACCAACTCCTCCGGCCTGGGTCGCCGCTGCTCCGCTATCCAAACGACAGTCAAGGCAATTGTCAGACTGACAAAGGCGTTGACGAGGATGAAAAAGACGAGAAGACGGCGGTTCATTTAACTGCGGCGGCCTGTAGCTAGGGAAAAGGCGGCCTGTGGACGACACTGGCCCCGACTGACATTGTAGCATAGATCGCTGAAAGTCTGTACTGACCCAATATTCTTCATCATAGGATGCTGCCACACTGACAAGAAACAGAAGGCAGGAAAACGAGCAGGAGCGGCCACTAGTGGCGGTTTTGCGGTGCATGGTAGAATATGCGGTGCAGCCTGGACTGCGATTGTTGTGATTGAGGGGCTGACGGGACGAAAGTACGTTCATATGATAGAGCCGCTTTCCTCCCTGTTTCGTATTGCATAAGGGAAGGCGAGACGCCCCATCGATTTTGTCCGCGGCTGAATGTGCGAACCGTTGCAGTCGGCAACGGGCAAACAGAAGGATGCGATATGCTAAAAAAATTTCTGACCAAAGTTGTCGGTGATCCGAACGAGAAGGCATTGAAGCGGCTGCAGCCACTGGTTGAAGAGATCAACGGGCTGGAAGAACGCTTCGAACGGATGGACAACGACGAATTCAAAGCGATGACACAGGAGTTCCGCCAGCGGATCATCGGCGAGACGACCGAGTTGCGGGATGCGCTTGCCGCGGCGGAAGGCGAGTACGCGTCGGTGGCGGGCACCGATGAGCAGCGCTTTGCCCGCATCGAAGTGGAACGAATTCGCAAAGATCTGCTGGACGAGGAGCAGGAGATTCTCGACGAGATGATGCCGGAGGCGTTCGCTGCGGTGCGCGAAGCCGCGCGGCGCACGATCGGTTTGCGGCACTATGACGTGCAGCTGGTCGGCGGCGGCGTGCTCCACTCGGGCACGATCGCGGAGATGAAGACCGGCGAGGGCAAAACACTGGTGGCGACTCTGCCGCTCTACCTGAACGCGCTGGCCGGGCGGGGCGCCCATCTTGTCACGCCGAACGACTATCTGTCCAAAGTCGGTTTGCAGTTGATGGGGCCGGTGTATCAGTTGTTGGGGCTTTCGGCGGCCGTCATCCAGAACAGTGCCGGCAACCCGGATAGAGGCAGCTTTCTGTATGATCCTGAGTTCCCCGCAGAGGACGACCGCTTCCAGAACCTGCGTCCGATCAGGCGGCAGGAGGCGTATCAGGCGGACATCACGTACGGCACCAACAACGAGTTCGGGTTCGATTATCTGCGCGACAACATGGTGTTGGATAAGGAGCGCCAGTCCCAACGGGAGCTGCACTACGCAATCGTGGATGAGGTGGACAACATTCTGATCGACGAGGCGCGCACACCGCTGATCATTTCGGGCGAGTCGCAGGAGAGCAGCGACTATTACAGGCAGTTCGCGCAAATGGTACGCGGCCTGCGGCCCGGCACGGACTACGAAGTCAACGAAAAGGAGAAGGTGTCCACGCTCACCGAAGAGGGCATCGCCTCCGTGGAGAAAAAGCTGGGCCTGGAGAATCTCTACGACCCGGCCCATTTCGAGATGCTCCCTTATCTCGACAACGCGCTGCGGGGCCACGCCCTGTATCACCGCGACAAAGACTACATCATCCGCAACAACGAGGTGATCATCGTTGACGAGTTCACGGGGCGGCTGATGGAGGGGCGGCGCTACGGCGAGGGCCTGCACCAGGCGATTGAGGCCAAGGAAGGTGTGCGGGTCAAGAAAGAGTCGATGACCCTGGCGACGATTACGTTCCAGAACTTCTTCCGCATGTACAACAAACTGGCCGGCATGACAGGTACGGCCAAGACGGAAGAGGAGGAGTTCCAGAGCATTTACAATCTCGACGTGGTGGCGGTCCCAACCCATCGGCCAACGATCCGCCTGGATGAGGAAGATGTGATCTATAAGGACCAGTCGGCCAAATTCGGGGCGGTGATCGATGAGATCGGCCGCTCCCACGAAGAGGGCCAACCGGTGCTGGTGGGCACGGTTGCCATCGAGACAAGCGAACTTGTCAGCCGTATGCTACGGCGCCGCGGCATTCCACATGAAGTGCTGAACGCCAAGAACCACGAGCGTGAGGCGACGATCATTGCGCAGGCGGGACGGCCCGGCGCGGTCACGATTGCCACCAATATGGCCGGCCGCGGTGTCGACATCCTACTGGGAGGCAACTATGAGGGCCTCGCCAGAGATCAGCTGCGCAAAGACGGCGTCGAGTTGACCGGCATCCCCCAGCTGGCCTGGAACCACTGCCTGGAACTGCTCAAGAACGACCAGGACCCCACGGAGACCTATAAAACGCGCTGGGCCGCGGTGCTCAAGGAATACTGGGACGCGACGAAGAAGGCCCAGGAGAAGGTGCTGTCCGTGGGCGGCCTCTATGTGGTCGGCACCGAACGCCACGAGGCGCGGCGCATCGATAACCAGCTGCGCGGTCGTTCCGGACGTCTGGGCGACCCGGGCGCCAGCCGCTTCTTCCTCAGCCTGGAGGACGACCTGGTGCGGCGTTTCGGCGGCGACCGGGTGACGGGTGTGATGGACCGCCTCGGTCTGGAGGACGATCAGCCGATCAAGCACAATATGATCAGCAAGGCGATCGAAAACGCGCAGACCCGGGTGGAGGGCCACAACTTCGACATCCGCAAACACGTGCTGAAATACGATGAGGTGGTCAATGAGCAGCGGGAGACGATCTATATGCAGCGGCGCCGGCTTCTGACCGAGCCGTCGCTGAAGCCCGCGATTCAGGAGATGATCACCGATGAGATCGATGCGGTTGTGCAGGCACACACGGCCAATCGCTTTGAAGAGGAGTGGAATTCGGAAGAGATGCTGCAGGCGCTGCGGACGGTCTTCCCATTTCCACAGAACTTTGAACCGACCCAGTGGCAGGATTTGGACGCCGACGCCATCACAGAACAGGCGGCTGAGATCGCGCATCAGACCTATGATGAGAAGGAACAGGAGATCGATGCCGACATGCTGCGGGATGCCGAACGCCAGATTATGATGCGCGCGGTGGACCACCGCTGGGTTCGTCACCTGACCGATCTGGACAGGCTGCGGGAAGGGATCGGTTTACAGGCGATTGCGCAGGTGGACCCGCTGGTTGCCTACAAACGCGAAGCCTATGCCATGTATCAGGAGTTGATGAACGACATCCGCTCCGATATTGTGACGACGGTAATGACATTGCAGGTGCAGAAGGCGCCGACGCTGCCGACGCCGATTGCGCGCAATATCCAGACAAATCGGTCGGATACATCGCAACCGAAGACGGTTCGCAACACGAACAACCGGCCCAAGCGCAACGACCCCTGCTGGTGCGGAAGCGGGAAGAAGTATAAAGTCTGCCACATGAGGGCCGATGCGAAGCAGGGCGGCGCGCCGGTGCGCGAGGTGGCGTAGTTTCCTGGTTTGGGTGGGGGGGTGCGTGGCAACCGGAGCTGACTACACAACGGTTGAAGAAGAGAGGGTCGCAGAACGATGCCCAAGGTCAACCCGGCGATTATGGTCTGGGCCCGCGAGACGGCCGGTCTTACCCAGGAGGAAGCGGCCAAGAAGCTGGGCTTTCAAGATAGTTCCAGATCGTCCGCGGTAGAGAAACTGGCCCTAATTGAACACGGTCGGAAAGAGCCGTCGCGGCCCCAATTGACAAAGATGGCGGGCCAGTACCGCCGACCCCTGCTCACCTTCTATCTCTCCAAGCCGCCGCAGAAAAGCAACCGAGGGGTGGACTTCCGCACCCTGCCTCAAAATGAACGTAGCTCTGAAGAAGCGCTGTTAGACGCGTTGATCCGGGAGATCAGAGCGCGCCAGAGCATGGTGCGCGTCATCATGGAGGATGAAGATGAAGCAGAGCCGTTGCCTTTCGTCGGCTCTCACCGCATAGAGGATGGCCGCGCGGTGCTCTTGGAGTCGTTGCAGGCGCTGCTGGGACTCAATGCGACGGCCTATCGCGCCCAGCCAAGCGCGTCGGCTGCCTTTGATTTGTTGCGCAGAAATACCGAGGAGGCGGGTATTTTTGTCCTGCTCAAAGGGGATTTAGGCAACTACACAACCGCGCTTGATACGACGGTCTTTCGAGGATTCTCTATCGCCGACAAAGTGGCACCCTTTATTGTGATCAACGACCGTGACGCCAGATCTGCCTGGTCATTCACCCTAATGCACGAAATGGTGCATCTGCTGCTCGGCCATACCGGGATCAGTGGAGACAATGCGGAGAACGAGGTAGAACGGTTTTGCAATGATGTTGCGGGGGAATTCCTGCTGCCTGAACGGGAATTGAAGCAGCTTGTCCTCGACAGTCGTCAAGATATCCGCCACATCTCGGAACAAATCAGTGCGTTTGCGAACGAGTTCAAAGTGAGCAACGCCATGGTCGCCTACAAGGCATACCGGTCCAACCTTATTTCCCAAGACACGTACAACCAGTTGAGCGCCATATACCGTAAAGCATGGCATGGAGAGCGGGAACGAAGTCGCGCGCAGGCACGCGAGCAGGACGGCGGACCCAACTACTATAGGGTGCGCCGCCATCGACTAGGCAGTCGGATAATCGGACTGGTGGAGCACATGATGGCAGCAGACGCTCTGTCAACGTCCAAGGCGGCGCAGATCCTGGGGGTCAAGCCCAGACAGGTACAACTATTGTTGGATACAGGCAGTACGCGATAGCCGATGACTGTGCTTTACCTTCTCGACGCCTGTGTCCTCATTGACGCGAATAGAGACTACTACCCTATCGCGAGAGTCCCGGAGTTCTGGGAATGGTTGTTGGAGATGGGCAGGCTTGATTGAATCAAAATCCCTCCAGAATTCTATGAAGAGGTTATCCTTCCCCCGCCGCCAAAGAATAGGCCAGATCCATTAGTCGAGTGGCTAAAGACAAACAAGAATGCGCTTGTGCTGGATGAAGAGGCTGACGCGGAACTGGTTGCTCGCGTTACCGAGCAGGGGTATGCTAACAATCTAACCGATGAGGAAATAGAAAAGGTTGGACGCGACCCGTTCTTGGTCGCCTATGCTCTCGTTGATATAGAAAATCGATCTGTAGTAACCACCGAACATTCCAGTCCAAAGCGACGCCGGGCCAACCGCAAGTTGCCGGACGTCTGCGATGACTTCAGCGTGCACTGCATTAACACTTTCGCATTGATTAAGGAACTCGATTTCCGCACCGGTTGGAGAGGGCTGTCGTAACATCCTCCCCACAATCCTCTAGCGCCCAGCTACCCGTATCAACACAGTACGCCGCCGCCAGACCACGGTCTGATTCAATAGCTGCCCCCTGATCCAACCTTCGACCTGCTCCACCTCAGAAGGCTGCATCCGTTCAGCCAGCCGCTCGGCATAGGATTTGCGCTTGCCAAGGGCCGGGCCGAACCAACGCCGGATGTGCGCATCGGTAATGCGCAGATCGGTATCGGTGTCGATCCGCTCGATCGAGACCCGCCTGGCTTGCGTTTCTGCGGGGAAGGCGGCGGTGAGTGCGGCCTGCAAGGTGTCGTCGTCCCAGTTGACCAGCCGGTCGGCGGCATCGGTGTAGATTGACTCTTCGGCCGCGATCAGCCGCTCGGCCAACTCCGGTTGGAGGAGAGAGCGATCCCCCAAGGCGTATATTCTCTGCGTATGTCTGGGTATTGTCTCGGCCAGGGCAAGCCAACCGTTGGCAGCCAGGATTTTGGCCAGATGCGCCAGGGAAGCCTCTTTGTCGGCGGAGGCGAGCAGGGCATTGCGTCCTACGATCGCGTCAAATCGGACTTCTTCAGCATCGAGTTGCTGCGCCTGCTCTTCAATCCCCCCGTGCAGCACAATCGGCCGATCGACTTCGTCCAGGTTTTGCGCCTGCTCCTGCAGCGCACGGCGATCGGCCTCGTTGAAGGCCAGCGCGTAAACACCGCCTTCGGGCGCGCGGCGCAGCGCCTCCCAGGTCAGCAGGCCGCTGCCGGCATTCACATCGAGCACAACACTGTGGCGTTCAAGGGGGCCGGCAGCCAGAATGCGGTCCCGCAGCGCGGCAGTCGCTTCGCCGGATTGGGCAATCGTGCGCTGAAGCCAGCGATCGCGGGCGGACTCCCCGGGAGCGAATGTCAGAATTTCCGGCGGCGCGCCAAAGCCCTCCAGCGTGGCGGCCAGCTGGGCCTCGCGATGCTGGGTGACGGCGACGCTGATCCTGGCCTCATACCCCTGTCCCGTCGGCTCGTAAAACACCTTGCCCTGCAGCGCGCCGGGGAGATACTGCTGCGCCACCCAATGGTCGCGGTACGCGTGCGGATAGAGATATCCAGCCCCGTGCCCAAACCCCTCGCTGTCGCGGTTGCCGTCGCGCAGATGATTGGGAACGTCAGAATCAGGTTCATTGCGCACGGCATCGAGTGCGTCGAAAAATGCCAGGATCGAATTGGACTTTTCTGCGGTCGCCAGATAGAGCGCGGCCTGCGCCAAGGGAAAGTTTCCTTCCGGCAGACCAACGCGGTCAAAGGCTTCGGCGCAGGCGTTGACCACCTGGACGGCTTGGGGATCGGCCATGCCCACATCCTCGCTCGCCAGGATCAACATGCGCCGAAAGATATAGCGCGGCTCCTCGCCGGCGTAGATCATCTTCGCCAGCCAATACAGCGCCGCATCCGGGTCGCTGCCGCGCAAACTCTTGATGAAGGCGCTGATCGTATCGAAGTGGTAGTCGCCCTCTTTGTCATACAGCACGGCGCGACGCTGAATCGACTCCTCGGCGATGGCGAGTGTGATGCGGACAACACCGGACGGGTCGGCGTCGGTGGTTTCGACTGCCAGCTCCAGCGCGTTGAGCAAGGCGCGGGCATCGCCATTGGCGATCGAGACCAGATGATCGGTTGCCGCGCTCTCTATCTCAACGCGGCGGCCACCGTAGCCGCGCTGGGGCGTGTTGAGGGCGGTCTGAATAATCTGGCGCAGATGCTCTTCGGTCAGGGTTTTCAGCTGAAAGATACGGCTGCGGCTGACCAGGGCCTTGATGACTTCAAAATAGGGGTTTTCGGTGGTAGCGCCGATGAATGTCACGGTGCCGTTTTCGACCCAAGGGAGGAGGGCATCCTGCTGGGCCTTGTTGAAGCGATGCACTTCGTCAACAAAGAGAATTGTCCCTTGATCATGAAGCGCCCAGCGCTCCTGGGCCTCGGCCACGGTTGCGCGAATGTCTTTGACGCCGGCCAATACAGCGTTAAGCGCGGTAAAGTGAGCGGCCGTGGTGTTCGCAATCACCTGGGCGAGAGTCGTCTTGCCGGTGCCGGGCGGACCATAGAAGATCAGGCTGCTGAGCCGGTCCGCCTGAATCGCCCGCCGCAGGAGCCGGCCCGGGCCGATAATCGCTTCCTGGCCGATAAACTCATCGAGGGTGCGGGGGCGCATGCGCGCGGCCAGGGGCGCGTTGGCATCGATGCGCTCGGCGCGCGCAGCTGCAAACAGATCCTCGGCCGGCTTCCTTCCTTGCGTAAAACTCACCACGACGAAACTGACCTCCTACTGGCTAAGCCCAGGCATATCGTTAACGGCCTGCTCCCTGCGTCCGGCGTCAGAGAAGAAAAACGAAGGCTCTTCGTGCACAAAAACGGAAACTATAAAGATAGTGCAACATCTTACTTCAAAACCAACACCCAGGCACGCGCGTTATACGGAGTAAACGCCACCTGTGAAATTAAATTGCATTTGTGGAATTGGGGATCAGAAAAGCCGCCGGCTGCCAACTAAAACCCAAAAAAACAACCTCCTGACCCGACCTTTCCCTTTCATCCCGCTCCTTCCCCGATTCGTAAATCATCCAGCAAACAAAATAGAAGAAAGGCACTCCAAGCAAACCACCCCAAAAGCCATTCACCCCCCAATAATACGTCAACACGCCAAGAGCAGCCGCCCCGATAAGCAATGCCCAAATAAAAAGCATAACCCACTTCCGAGCAAAACTAGGCCGCATAGGCACAAACTCAGAAAAAGTCCCTACAATCAGCCCCCCGAAGACACTGCACAAAACGCAAATAGCACTATCAAACCACATCTCAGCCGTCACAATTACACCTCCCCCCAAAAAGGCCGGCGCAGGGGCGCCGGCCCCCTCGTGTTACAACATCTCTAACGTCTTTACTTCAACTTCAACACCGCGCGATCCGCGCGTACCGCGCTACGCGAGTCATACCCAGCGCGCGTATACATGCTTACGCGCGGCGATCCCGTCAATAGACCCCATTAAAGAAAAGCAGTACTCCGCCAACCGCGTCCCAGAAAGCTGCCAGTACCGCGCGGATAAAAAAAGCCCCCGTATGTATCCCGGGGGCCAACCGATTCCCGACAGGTACTATCTCTATACAATCAGTCTACGACTGCTGCGCGATTGGGCTAACACAGGCAAAAAGTATAAGAAGCCCCAGGAAACGTATAAAAGCAGTATTGGAAAAGACAATTTATACTGCTAGACTACACAAGAAATAGAACACCCGCCCTCCCACAAGAAAGACGGGTGTTCCAGAATCGCCCCCGTAGCTCAATGGATCAGAGCGGCGCTCTCACGAAGTTGCAGGTTCGAGTCCTGCCGGGGGCACTTCACAAACTCAGTGGCAAGCCACTAGATTCCATCATAACATTGGATTTTACCACACAAAAATAGAATTCACACTCAGATGTGCAACTAACCACCACAGGAACCGTCCCATGCCCAACGACCCGCCCGACTACCCCGATAGCTACTACGCACCCGAAGACGACACCCCCCAAAACTACGGGAGGCTTAAACCCTGACACTCTTTCCAGACGGGCAGACCCCCGACCTCGACTGCCGGAGAAAAGGGATGAAAACCTACCAAATCCTCCTGCTGCTCGCAGCAGTCATGTTGCTGCTCGCTTCCTGCAAGTGGCGCACGCCCGTCAAGTTCACGGTCGTGCGCCCGTCCCAACTTCTCATAGACGACAGCCACCCCACCAAGAACGTGCTGACCTGGGCGGAATTCGAGGGGGCGGAATTCTATGAAATCCAGGCCAGATTCAAGGGCAGCAAGAGCGACAAACCGACGGAGTGGCTGACACTGCGCCAGATGCACCCCCACAACACTTTCGAGCAGACAGATGTAAGACCCGGTGTGATATACGAGTACAGGATCCTACCCCTAAGCGGCCAGCTACAGGTCTTGGGGACGTGGTCCCATACCGCAAGCCGCACTGTGCCAGAGTAGTCAACAGACAACCCAGGCTAAACTCCATGCCGGTCTTCGACATCCCCCTGCTCGCCCTAAAGATGCTGGTCGCGCTTTCACCCTCCATTGCCGCCCTTGTTTTCTGGAAGATAAAGACGAAACCGGCCTGGGCCTGCGCCTTCGCTGCGCTCGGCGTCTTCTCAATCTACAATCTGTTAGACCCCCACTTCTCGCTTTTACTACAGAAGTACACGAGCCTCGAATTCAATTTCTTTCCGGCAGTGGGCTTCCCGGAGTTGAGCAGGATAATACTAGGGCTGTCTTACGGGGCAGCGCGCGAGGGAATCAAGTGGCTGGTGATGAGCCTGCCCTTCACCAAGATCAACAGATGGCAGGACGCGGTGTTCTTCGGCTTGACCTACGCCGGAATAATTGCCCTCGAAAATCTGCGCTGGCAGACGCTAGGAGCCCTGGTCAGGGGCCACATATCACTCGAAGTCGTGACATCGAACAACCCTTCACAACCACTGCTGGAAATCCTATTCAATCCCGGCAGGGAGACCCTCGCCGCAACCGTCGAAGAGATCCTGACGCAATTCAGTTGGTGGCCCCAGGTGGGCATCTGGGTCTTGAACTGGCACGCCTCTGATATGATTATGAACGTAGGCACTTCGCTGGCAGTCTTCTACAGCGTCAAGGCGAGGAAGGTATGGCCCGCGGCCGCGGCCGCTCTGTGCATGTCAACGGCATACCTCGTGAAGTTCTCAACGCAGATGCTGGTCACAAGAGATTTCCTGATAGCGGTCTACAGTAACTTCCCGCCCCTACAATGGCTGGACACGTTTTCGGTCGGCAATACGACCTACGTCCTTATGATAATCACCATTCAAATCCTGAAAGATATGCTGGCAGTCCTCCCAGCTCTGCTGCTGGGACTCTACGTCTACTACGTTTACAAAAAACGGGCGTCCAATGCCCTTTGAACGGCGCTGTCCCAACTGCAAAAAGGAGTTCCAGCACGAATACATCCACCCCTTGGAAGATCGCAATCTGTGTCCGACTGCCAGGCGATGGACCCCGGCTACCATGACAAGAAACTGCTTTCGGATACAGGACGATTCCTGCTGTGGACCGGCGGACTGACTCTACTGATAACTGCGGCGTCGATGCTGAAAAGGCTGTAGGCGTAGCGCAGCACCCCCAACAAGCGGACAGCAACGAATGAGAAGAAAGCTAATGCGCGGGCTCTTGGGAATCCAGAAGATCCAGCGAGATCCCTCCAAAAAGTTCCTGAAAAAACGCAGCCGCTGGGCAGCTGTAGTGCTGTGGATGTTCGCGTTCTTCTTCACAGCGACCATGGCCGCGACGATGCTACCCATCTTTGAGCCCCTGGAGTACGACCCGACCCCGACGTGGCCGGTTCTGCCGGCCTCGCACCCAATGGCAACGCCAACCCACTACCCAATGCTGCCGCCGACGGCGGAACCAACTACCGATACTGACGGATAGGCGTCGGCGGATCGTCGAAAACGTTAGGCTTTTCGCCGATAATATCGAGTCTGCGCCTGACGAGACGCGACCAGGGACTGATAGGAATTTGTCCCCTGTCCATGCTTCGCACCCGGTAGGAGTACGTCATACCTTCGAGAATGTCAGTCTCTTCAAAGCGAGGTTCAAAGACAACGTAGAAGTCCTGCGAGGAAGGACTCTGAACACCCTGCCTGTAGATCGTCCTGATAGAGGTCACTTCGTAGACGGGCGCACGCCCCACCCAGGTGACAACGTTGGTGGCGGTGTTCTCTTCGTCAATGCTAAGATAGGCGGGCCGCTGTTTGGCCGAGGTCGGCGGAAACCCGACAATAAAATGAAACAGCAGGAGCAGGACCGCGGCCAGGAACATATACCGCTTGCCCTTTATCCGTTTGTGCCAGACGGGTTTGCTCAGGATGGGTTGACGCTCTCTTTTGACAGTCATGTTTACCTCCGATTCCAACAGCGAAATTCCAACAAGGGGCTGCCCGGAATAGTCAACCCCCACAACGTAACGACCAAATACAAGGACAACAACTAAGAAGCCGCCGGCTCTCGCCGGCGGCTAACCCATTCAAATCAACCCCTCTTCCAACTCATTCGGAATAATAAGGCGATTTCCCAATGACGATAGAGGACAACGCCTTCAACAACGCACGATTCACCCTCCCAATTGAATTCCCCCCAAAACTAGCCCCTCCTTCCAGCACGGCATACCTGCTCCCCACGAAAACCTCCCTCGTAAAGTTCTCTCGGTAATAATCCTCCAAGGTCCCCTCATAAATCGAACCTCCAACGGCCGCGACCTCTTCACAAGCCAACTCAAAAGCACGTTCCAACTCCCCACAAACAGACGCGGCACGCCCCTTCAAATCTACCAGCAGCTTATGCAAATAATGACCATGACGCCTAACCTCATCCACTGTCGCGCCAGCATCAATCAAAGTAACCTTCAAGGCCCTCTCCATCGCCTCATGCACACTCGCTTCCTCAACCCTCTGCCTGGCGCGACTATAACCGTACTCGAATTCCCCGGTCTAGAGACACCTGTTCATAAACTCCTGAAAATCCAAGCCCTCCGAAAACGCTGCCTTGTCCAAACGCTCATGAATATCAGAACCTTCATGATCCAGGAGGTCGATCACATATATCAACTCCCCCCAAATCTCAGAATTCTTCATCCACTTCTGCATACTTGCCCCCTCACAATCAAAGGATACGATTCCCCCTCACGGACCACCGGCAAAAGAGAGACATCAAGCGAAACCTCAGCCTTAAGATCCGCAATAAAAGTACATGAGTGGCACAAAATATCAGGGAACTATAAAGATAGTGCAACATCTTTATAGTTCCCGATAAACCACCCACATATGGGAATTATACGCTTAGTGCAACAAACAGGAATGTCCAATAATTGAAAAGGCCGCCAGCCTAAGCTGCCGGCCTCTTCAATTACTTTTTCGTAAATATGCGTGTCTGATTCCCCCCTATCTTCTTGCGTTCTTTGACTCCTTCACTTTTCTGATCGACTTCGATGGTAACTCCATTAGCATTCAGGACGAATCTCTGGCCTTTGCCTCGTTTGAAGCTTTGTGATATTTTGGCTTTGTGGGCCATTTGAACTTTCCTTTCTTGTTTGGTGAGAGGACAAGTTGAATGGGAATGGTTCGACCGGCAGATGTCCTCTCGAAAGGTTTGGTCTGCCGGTCGTCCTTTTTTTATTCCCAGGCTGACTATACCCGATACGAGACTTTTGGCGCAACAAACCATCAAACCAGGCTGGGAAGTCAAGGCGTGACGGCCAGGCCATTTGCGCTGATTTCGTCAACTATGATATTGTCTGAGAAGTTCGGACCGCTAGAAGTGCAAAACCGGACTGCCGTATGCAATTTCAATGCGGGATTATTCCGCGAGGATGGAACCCAATGCCCTCCAAGTCTTCTTCCTACACTGAGTCCAAAGTAGACGTCAGGTTGCTGCGTGAAGCAGCAGACAAGGTTTTTGCCTACAAACCGTCGACGTCGAAGAAGGACTCGCCTCCAGCTGCAAAACACCGAAAACGAGCCCGGAAGGGTAGTTCAGCCCGTTCTTAGCAAGATTGTCGTCAGGTCCGTTTTCTGGCTCGTCTCAAATCTCGCCAGAGAGCCCGGACAAGCGCGAATGTGCATCCCCATGGCGTGATGGGCAGCTCGATATCACGCTCATGTTTTAGTTGAGCGATGCGGTCGTTGTCGCGCTTTATGTTCTCCTGTTCGACCTTGCGAAAGATTTTCAAGTCGCTGATGTTTGCGGGGCATTCGCCGAACCTGTCGATAATGCGCTGACGGTCAACCTTTCGGCTGGGATGGGAGATTTTCCTTCCTCTCATTCGCTCGATCATCCGATCAATTGCTCGCAGATTGGCGGTCTCGTGCTGGATTTCGTATTGCAGATTTCGAATCTCCCGAGAATATTTGCTCATGGTAATTTCCCGGCATTACAGGGTGAAGTGGAGATAGTAGGCCACAGCGATTACCAGGCCAGGCACAAGAACAAGCCAAAACAGATATGCCACGAGCGGTGACATTTTCTTGCGTTTCTTTTGTGTCCCGTATATCTCCTCTGTTGTGCGAAGCGGAGTACTTTCTCTGCGAAACCGAGCACTATTTCTTGCCTCGTACCTTGCGTTGTCGGTCTCGGTTTTCAACTCGTGTTCGTGCGGGGGATAAAGCCAATAGCTAAAAACCTCTCTTTTTGCAATGAAGGTATTGCAATGTCCAAGTTCTTCAATGAGGACGGTGTAGTCCGCATTTTGCCTTGCCATCCAATCGCGCAGAAGAGTCGCAAGCTCGTGGCATCCTTCACACAGCGCGGTGAGATCGTGTCCCTGGACTTTTTCTCCTGATGGATAATTCGGAAAGGCCCAGTGATGTGTTTCGACAGCGTCTCGAAGACCACAGAATTGGCATCTGCCGCTGGATCGTGCCAGCGCAAGATTACGCGCCTTCGGGTAATTTCCGCCATAGGCGTCCTCCCTGAGGGCCTTCGGATAGTTTCCGCCATACGCGTCCTTAATGTCCCGTGCGGTGTAAGACATGGGTAAAGTCTCCCGGGAAAATGGTGGGTTGGGTTCAATATTCAGTTGTGTACTTCTTTCAAACGGGTACGCAAATGCACCTGGTGATCAGGAACACGCGGAGCCTTGTAGAGATATAGAAGTGAAAGAAAAGTTGAGAGGAGGGGTAATTCCAGGGGTGAAGGGTCGTTTTACTCCGGTGCCCTGGTCTGGAAAGCATAGTGGTGCCCCCTCGAAGGAAACAGGCCAATGGGTGCCACCACAGCGTCCATGAACCATACAGTCATCCAACAAGGGGACACAATGCCCCCCATTGGCAAGTGGAAAATTCCCAAACTGTATAGTCCAAACGCTGTGGTGAAGTTAGCCTACATCAAGTGAGCAGGTGCTACAAATGAAAAAAATCCCCTTGACGACTAGAGGGGATTAAGGTAGATTAGAAGCCTAACAAAGCACGAAGCACCTGCCTAGATCTCCATCTTCAACAGGTGCCCCGGCGAAACAGTGAAAGCGCCATTGGCGCATTGTCTTCAAGTATAACTTCTCTGGGGTCACCCGTCAACAAGAAAGATCTGGACAGGGCTTCTTAGGCAAAGGAGCCTGAGAATGACCCACCCTCACCCCTATCTCCCTTTCGTCAGGAAGGGATCTCAATTGGAATTGGACTTGTTGTTTGAAGATTCGGAGAGCTTGAAGAATCTTTTGGGGCCTGATGAAGACTTTTTGAAGATAGAAAAGGAGGAATACAAAAAGAGGTTGCTTCGCAATCAGTTCACTTCTTCTTCAGTGAATCGGAGTCCTTCACGTCGGACTTAGCCAACTTGGCGCGCAGCGTTTCAGTCAGCACATAGCTTTTCAGTTTGCTGTCGAGTCTTTTGTCGAGGCGTGCGGCCAGTTTGACTTCAACCAGATTTGCGAGCTTTACCAAGTCGATCCTGTCAGCAACGCGTTTAGCCAGCCAGTTCAGCATACGGGCATAGATTGCCGTACAAGTTCCTTGTAAGTCAACTGGACCTCAAAGCACTTGAGGGCGAGCCTGTTGACTCGTATCATCACGGGAATACGAATATTGCCTTCCGTTAGACGGTAGGCAATTTCGTTTACGTACCTATGGCCGTGCTTCTTCGACCACTGGTGGTAAATACCCTTATGGGCGCGTTTGACGATGGCCCACACGCTCTCAATGCTGTTCGTTGTCACATTCTCCCTGACGTACTCGCCTTTGCCGTGATTGACCGAATCATGTTCAAACCATCGGCCGAGTTCCTGGTAACCGGAGGCCTCGTCAGTATAAATCGTAGCGCCTTCTTCGACCGCGAACAGGATGTCGGCTAGAAGGACGTCCTTGATACCTGACGGGATGGGGCGGATGATAATGCGGCCGTCGCGTTCGCGGAATCCGAGGACAAGCTGCTTTCCCACGACCCAGTTCTTGTACAGCTTCTTATTACTGTGCTTGTTCTTCTCCAGCCCGCCGATCCAGGCTTCGTCGATTTCGATTTCGCCCTTCAGAAGCTCCAGGTCAGGCTCCATAGCTTCTCTGAGCCTGTGCATCATAAACCAGGCGGTAGCCTGCCGTATGCCCAAGTCTCGGGCGAGCTGGGCGCTGCTAATGCCTTTACGGGCGGTCTGAAAGACATACATGGCATAAATCCACTTGCGTAGGGAGATCCGAGAGTTTTCAAAGACAGAGCCGGTGCGGACGGAGAACTGGCTCCGACAGGCATTGCAGCTGTAACGGTTGCGGTTCTTGATGGGGCTGGTGTAGTCGGAGTTACAGCGCGGGCAAACAACACCGTCTGGCCAGCGCTGCGCTTCGAGGTAGTCGATTGCGGCCTGTTCGTCGGGGAACAGTTCGAAGAATCTGAAGACGTTGAGATCGTCGTCGTCGACGGGGGATAGGTCGTCGGACACGCGGTGTCTTGGTGTGAAATTGCATTGGTAGAATCCTCTAATTATAGCACAAATGAACTACAGATGCGAACTGAAAGCTGGGGAAATGACATTTGGTATTGAGATTTGGGAGCTTCTTTTTGTTCTGGCGTTCGCCCTTTTGGTGCTGGGAGAATTCGGACGGAGAGGGCGGAAAAGAAAACGGTTGCAAAATCGTAGTTGGCGGAGGCGAATGCGCCGTATGCTTAAGGACTTGGACCTTCCCAACGACTAAAGAGCGCTTTTGTTTGTTGTTCTAAGCGTATAGTTCCCCACATATGGGATAATTGGGGATAAAACCGGGGATAAGTCTCAAAAAAGTGGATAAGGTGTGTTCATAACCCCGACAGTTTTTTATCCCCATTCCCTGCGAGTTATGCTCAACTGGGCACAACTTTGGAAGGATCACTGTATCTTGTGTCGAGCATTTGTTCGGCGGATTTTCCTGTCCTGATCTTTCCTGCGCTCCCCTCTGAAATATCCCCATTGGAGTCACGCTCCTCGGGCGACCTCACCACTACATATAGACGCATTTCCGTCATGCCACCAGATATAGTTGGCCGAATATATATATCCCCATTTCCCCAGTCCCTACGAAGTCATACTAAATTAACCTTCAAATCATGAGAGGGGAAAATTTTTCAAGAAAGGAATAAGTCAACCAGAATCAAGCAGAATAGATGTTGGTGGAAAATGCGGCAGCGGATTCGAATAACCGCCCCAGCCGTCAACAATAACATACGGGACAATGCGAATGCCAAAATGAAAATGTTGCCCTGGTTGAGGCATTTTATTGAAATAGCCGAGCAGTTCGCCGCGCTTCACACGTTGCCCCGCATCGACGACGAACTCTTGGAAACGGGTATAGAGAGACTCGCCCCATAGATGGGAGACGCAGATGAAGCGGCCATATCGTTCGCGATCATTGCCGATTGTGGTGATGATGCCGCTGTCGGCGGCGATGATACTGTCGTTGGGCGCCAAGTCAAAGTCGACGCCATTGTGGCCGAGGAGCGCTTTGGCGCCGACGACATAGCGGCGGTAGTATTCCGGGCGGGCGCCCCACTCCTGAACGACACGGCGCTGACCTTCAAATGGCGCCGTCAGGTAGACACCTTCCGGTTCGTAACATCCGTCTTCGATTGCGTCGCGAACAAAATCGAAAGACATCGGCAGGGCGTGAGTTTAACCGTTTTTCAAGTCGGTGTCTGGGCGAGATGGCTGCGTGTTACGGATTCGAGTACTGCGCCGGCGAAGGCAGACACTGTCCGTCCAAAGACCTAAGTCAAATTCGCTATTCGGATTCGACAACGGTTTCACAAAAAGGTATACTTGCTGGGTGTGCCCTTTTTCGTACAGGATACAAAACAGCCGGACATGAGAGGACTTCGAGTAGTATAGTTGTGTCCTCGGATTTGACAAAAGAAATTTATGACAAGGATGAGACTGTTCGATGCCTATTTATGAAATTGCCTGCAAAGAGTGCGGGAATCAATACGAACGCATCGTGTCATTTTCCAGCACCGATCTTCCCGCTTGCCCGGCCTGTAGTTCGGTCGATGTCACCCGGCTTCTGAGCCAGCCGGCCATTCACTTCAAGGGCAGTGGATGGTACATCACCGATAGCAAAAAGGAAGATGAAAAGAAGAAGAAGACCGCGGCACAGAAGACAGAGAGTAATGGCTCTGCGCCGGACAAGTCCGAAGAGAGTGAACCGAAGGGCGAGTCCAAGAGCGAAACCAAAGCGGAAGCGAAGAGCAGCGCAAAGAGCGAAAAGAGCGGCGCAACAGAAAAAGGGTAGTTTCTGCCCGTTATGCTCGCGGTTGCCGCGGGTGAGAAGACAGGTCCACTTGCCGGCGCGGCCGTGCAACTGAAATCATATCGCGCGCATACAACGGAGTGGCAGCGCAAAGAGCCACTCCTGTTTATCACAACACCCTTGCATGTTCGGTAAGGGTGTTTTTGTACTGTTGGGAGGGCCACTACGCCGAGGAAGGACTGAACTTTGCGGAGCTAGAGAGCGTATTTCTGTGCGTATCTTTTCGCTGTCAGGGGACCGCTTCCAGCTTGTCGGCCAACAGCGAAGCGAGAAAGGTGCGCTCCTGGTCGCCATCGAAGAGGATTTTGATCCGTCTTTCAACGCCCTCCCCGATCATTTCCGTAATTACACCGTCACCGAAGTGCGTGTGGACGATGCGCTGCCCACAAGCGAGCTGGGCCAGCGTGCGCTGTTGCGATTGGGTCGGCTGCGGTGTTTTGACGGCGGCCGCCTCCTGCAACGTTGTAGCAATGTTCGCTTCCCGGTCCCGCCAGGCTTCTGCCAGAGTTCCAACCGTCTGCTCCGGATTCCTGGAAAGGGTGAAGCGCAACTGATTGGCGCTTTGCACGGCCGCGGCCAGCGCATCCATGGAGACGCTTTTCTCCTGGTTGTTACGGCCATCCAGGGCTGTCAGACGGTTGGCGCGGCTCAACACCGTCAAGAAGCGGTCCATCTGCTTGACTGGATCGTCAAACGGGTTGATCACAGCCAGTTGAATGCCGTGGAGCCGGCACAGTTCATCGCGTGTCTGGTCGCGCTGTTCTTCCTCCAGCAGTTCCCAATCGCCGCGGCGTCGTCGTCCTTGGCCCGTCAGGCCGGAGAAGCGCACGGCGACACCGACAGACTGGCACAGATAGTCCAGTTTGAGACGGCGGCGGGTAGCAGGGTTGATCAACCAGTCGGGGCTGATGTTGGACTGCAGGTCGGAGTCATTGAATACGCGGGCGAAGATTTCGCGCCAGGCGTTAACGGATAGATAGGCGGAGGACATGGAATTCTTGCCTTGGAAGCTTCCGGTTCAGGGCCTTTCGTGAGCGCTTGCGCAGCGACCGAAAGTTGACTACTGAAAATTGTACTGAGAAGATGGCATATTGTACAGAACCGTACCCGCAGGGCAAAAAATGGCAAGCGTTCACGAGCATCATCATTCACCGCTATGACGAAACCGGATAGTCGCAGTTCGCAGGCCCAGGGCGGCGAGGGCGGTGTGCGGGCGCTGGACAGCAAAGGGATCGCCAGCGCCGCGACGCTGGTCATTCTTCTGTTCATCCTCAGCCGGGGAACAGGGCTGCTGCGGGAGATGATTATCGGCGCCCGTTTCGGCACTTCCGCCGATCTGGATGCCTATCTGGCCGCTTTCCGCATCCCTGACCTGCTCTTTCAGCTGGTTGCGGGCGGCGCGCTGGGCAGCGCGTTCATCCCAACCTTTGCCGCCGCCTGGACAGAGGACAGCCAGCAACAGGCATGGCTGCTGTTCAGCCGCGTTCTGAATCTGTTGACCCTGTTCCTCATCCTGCTGTGCGGGCTGGCGATGCTGTTTGCCGAACCGCTCGTCGCCGGCGTGATAGCGCCGGGCTTCTCCGTCGAACAGCAGCAGTTGACCGCCTCGCTGATGCGCTGGATGCTGGCAAGTACGGTCGTCTTCGGCGCCAGCGGCCTGATTATGGGCGCGCTCAACGCGGTGCAGCATTTCCTGCTGCCGGCTGTGGCGCCGGTGCTTTATAACTGCGCCATTATCGCCGGCGCCTGGCTGCTGGCCCCGGCGGTGGGGATCCACGGCCTTGTGCTCGGTGTGGCCGCCGGCGCCGTGCTGCACCTGCTTGTGCAACTGCCGGCTCTGCTGCGGCAGAACGTGCGCTACCGCTTCAGCTTTGGCGCCGGCGATGCGAAGGTGCGGGAGGTGGCGCGGTTGATGGGGCCGCGGGTGCTGGGGCTGCTCTTTGTGCAGCTCAACTTTCTGGTCAACACGATCCTGGCCAGCGGTCTGCCGGACGGCAGCCTCAGCGCCCTCAACTATGCCTGGCTTCTGATGTTGCTGCCGCAGGGGATCTTTGCCCAGGCCGTGGCGACAGTTGCCTTCCCCACCTTCTCGGCGCAGGTGGCTGCCGGCAATCGCGCACAAATGCTGGAGACGCTCACCGGCCTGCTGCGGCTGATTCTCTTTCTGTCGATCCCGGCTGCGTTCCTGCTTTATGTTCTGGACGAGCCGTTCATCGAGATTCTCTTCCAACGGGGGCAGTTCAATGCTGCCAGCACACAGGCGGTCGCCTACGCGCTGCGCTTTTTCGCTCTTGGGTTGGTGGCCCATGCCGTGGTCGAGATCGTGGTGCGGGTCTTTTACGCGCTCCACGACACAGCTACGCCGGTGGTTGTCGGCGTCGCGACCATGGCGCTCAACATTCTCCTCAGCCTGGCCCTGATTGGCCGCTTGAGCTATGGCGGCCTGGCCCTGGCCAACAGCATCGCCACCGTGCTGGAGATGGTCGTGCTGCTGATTCTGCTGGGGCGTAAGGTGCGTTCATATAATAGAGAGGACGGGCAGGCCCTGCAGGGTCTGCCCATGCGCCAGCTGTTGACGAGCGGCGGTCGCTCGCTGCTGGCGTCCGCTGTCATGGCTGGCGCCGTCCTTATCTTGCTGGCGGTTCTGCCTGACGGCAGCGCAGTCTTCGGGATTCCACCGGGCTGGGTAGCGGCCGTCGCCGGGGCCGGGCTTGGTGTTCTCGTCTATGCGCTTGCCAGCTATCTTCTGGGCGGCGCCGAGATCCGACAGCTGGCGGCGTTGGCTCGCCGTAGCGCGCAAACGGAGAGCTAACCCAACGCTAACGCAGGAATAAGCAACCACAGCTATACTGGATTCGTAATGGTATAATACAGCTTCGATTCAGTTTGTTCAGTCAGGTGACAGGGCGCTGTCAGGTGTGCGTCAGGAACGCAGCGGCGGGCGAGTGTAAACTAAAGATATAGGCTTGGAAGAAGATTTCGAGCGAGCTCTTAACAAGATCACGAACGAATCGACCATAACCGGAGATTCGTCTGCTAACTTAAAACTCTCTACGAGGTGCGTTATGTTTTTCTTCGATCCACTCTATTTCATCATCAGCCTGCCTGCCCTCGCGCTGGGCTTGTGGGCGCAGATGAAAGTCAAATCAACGTTCAAGAAGTATTCGACGGTGTCCGCGGGGCGCGGCGCGGCCGGCGCGCAGGTGGCGCGGCGTATCCTCGATTCCAACGGGCTGGGACACGTCAACGTCGAAGAGTCGCGCGGCTTCCTTTCCGACCACTACGACCCGAGGTCGAGGACGCTGCGTCTAAGCCCGCAGGTCTATCAAAGCGAAAGCGTTGCCGCGGTCGGCGTGGCCGCGCATGAGGCGGGCCACGCTATCCAGCACAGCACCAACTATGCCCCGCTCGCCCTGCGCAGTGCGATCGTTCCCGGCGTGCAGATCGGCAGCTGGCTGGGACCGATCATTTTTATCATCGGCATGTTCATGGGCTCTGGGGTGGGGTTCACGATCTCGCTGGTCGGGCTGATCCTGTTCGCCGCGGTCGCTGTGTTTACGCTGGTGACGCTGCCGGTGGAGTTCAACGCGAGCAAGCGGGCCAAGGAGATCCTGGTGACGCAGGGGTTCGTGGCTCAGCACGAGATGAAGGGGGTCAACGCGGTGCTTGACGCCGCTGCGCTGACCTACGTCGCAGCCGCGATCCAGGCGATCACGACGCTGCTGTACTATGCCTTCATACTGTTTGCCCGCAGCCGGGACTGAGCGGCCCAATTCAGCGCGTGGAAAAGATAAAGTGATGCGCGGCACCTGCATTCGCGCAAGCGCGGCGCATCACTCTAAGGGAGCATGAAATATGTTTACAGGACAACAAAGCTCTGTGCGCTTCTTTCGCACGGGACAGCGAATGTCACAGCAGGCCGGCGGTTTCGGCCGCTGGCTGCTGGTCGTTCCGGGGCTGATACTGATTCTCTTTGGGGTTGCGATACTGCTATGGCCGGAGCTGTTGGCCTATATGGTGGCGGGGCTCTTCATCGCGATCGGCGTCAGCATCACCGGTTGGGGTTGGCGTTTCTCCAGACGACAGCGCAACACCGCGGCCCGCTGGGAAACCATCGACGAGTATTGAAATCAGCGATTCTCAACAGCCGGTGATCAGTAGCCCGTGCAGGGAACTGATCACTGGTGTTCAGCCATCGTCGACTTCGATGATGTGCTCTTCCTCGCCGGACCGCCACACACCGCTTCGATCGCCGACCGACCATTTCGAACGGATATGAATGAACCGGCTGCCCCGCCCTTTGCGCGGCTGCGCCGGCGGTCTCGGCGCGTTGCGGCTGAGCGCGTTGGATGCCAGAGCCGGCAACTGTTTCTGCAGCAGCTGCAACCCGGCCCGCAGCGCCAGTCCCGCCAGCCCGGCAGCCACCGGCAGACCGACCTTCGCCACCACCTCCGGCAGGTTGTTGCGGCCTTCAAGAGGGTAGCCGCCCTGCGTATTGTAGCCGCATTCGCCGCAGTGGCGCGCGGTCATCGCCACATCCTGCCCGCAGTTGGGGCAAACCCGAAACACTTCGCTCATACCTGGTTCCTTTCCCCTGCAAATTGAGTATCCACAAGTATAGCATCCTTTCTGTGATTGCTAAAGCGGGGTGTGTGTGGTCATGTTGCCGTTGGCGTCGTAGGCGAAGCGGTCGGCGGCGTGATAGGGCCCGGTGTCGCCGTAACCGTAACTCTGCCCGTTGAACGCGTCAGCCGGCTGACGCCGTCATAGATGAGGGAACGACTGTAGACTTGCGCCTACCTAGCGAGGCGTTCGGAGCTACATCCTCTGCACCAGTTGACAGTGCTTTACCTGGTCGCATAAGGGAAATTACCACAAGGACAGAGGCGAAAGGAGGTATACGGTCAAGGAGCGACGGGTATCATTGCATAGACACAATGTGGTTCATCACTGATCGCGAAGAAACAGTGATGTTCCTAAAGTCACACCTTATACCGAGGCCATTACCTTCGCTCTCATCATTTCGAAACGAAGGCCAACCATATATCCCATGTCTCAATTGAACTCAAGAAGTATAAAACACATAGACGCAACCCCGACGAAACATAAAAACAAGAACAAAACAAGACCACAAATCCTATAGTAATTGATGAGACGTGTAAACCTTCTCGGTTGCTCAGGAGCATACCGAATAAATTCCGAAAGATTCCCCACAAAGAAACGGATGTTTGGCCACCTATAAGCTGTCAGGTTAATCTCTTCATCTGTCATTCTTTGATAAGACTTATATGATCGGCGATAGAATTTTCCCTGAAACTCGACGACCTTATGAGGAAAGAAAAGAAAGATGACTGACAGAGTGAAAAAGATGCATGCTGGAATCGCAAGAAAGAGGGTATTTTGAGACATAGGCTGTTAGTCATCTTGCGGTACTCCCAATATAAACCGGAGATAATTGAAATGAAAGAGAAATTTTGTTCGGATAACGTTACCACAGAATTCAACAGGTGGGAGAGGAAGGTTTACCCCTGCGCCCGCAAAAATGTAATAAACTGTTCCTCCAATCGAAGGTAACAAATTCCCTATTTCTCTTGTGAGATTCACTCCCCCCCCAATCCCCTGAAGTATTTTATCAGACAGCCCAACATTCAGCGTATCTCCATGAAATACATCGATGCTATCCGCCCAAGGGAAACTTTGGAGATAGATGGCCAGATCAGCGTTTATTTCTGTCATGCCCCCAAAGCCAAGAGAACCGCCAACTGCAAAGTTGCCACTCTTGTCGAAAAAGACGCCAAAATCTCCAAGAAAATCTGCGCCTAGCCCCACGTCACCCATAAAACCCAGGGAAAATTCACCTTTGGGCAGACGATCGTAGATTGTCTTAGCGACATTAGTCCTGGCAACATAACTCCAATCTTGCCAACTCAGCCGGCTCGGTTCCTCTTGCAAATCCTCTGTAAGTTCCCCGACATAATCTCTCCAGATTTGTAAATCGGCGAATCGATATGGAATAGACATGTCCCAATGATGTGTTCGGGAAATGTAGCCGTACCCATGGGCCTCATACCATCGGTTCTCCCAGCACCAGTCCGTGGCGCAAGGAGCGTTGTTGGGATCAGGATCGCCATAATACTGGGGAGCATACCCACTCGGATCCGAATACTTCAGCGGATTCCCCCGCGCATACAGGAAGCGGTTGTAGTCGATCGCCATTCCCGCGTCCGGCACGAGCGAGTCCGGCGAGATGAACGTCCCCAGCGCCGGGTCGTAATAGCGCGCATTGTAGTACAGCAGCCCCGTCCCGTCCTCCTTCTGCCCC